>Ga0209890_10000244_pt1 | contig 25152 bp, 26 predicted proteins | sample OrgsoiDNA2013049_FD_185799 | JGI IMG/M metagenome (GOLD analysis project Ga0209890, IMG submission 185799) | Permafrost soil microbial communities from the Arctic, to analyse light accelerated degradation of dissolved organic matter (DOM) -... | ecosystem: Environmental > Terrestrial > Soil >... | reverse complement strand
GTTTTCGACAAATTAGGAGCTAAGCGACGGACGCAGGCGGTGCAGCTCGGCAAGGAACTCGGCTTGCTTCCTTGAACTGCTCCCTCGAACGAATGATTTTTCTCTCCCGCAGCCAAAATCACCCGAAAGGATGATGACAGAAACCCTGCCTGACGCGGTATGGTGTGTCCGCATTCACGGTTACACTCACAGGAGACACATATGAAAAAGACCGTACTGACTTTCGGGCTGATTTCCGGCGCTCTTTCCTCGCTGATGATGGTGGCCACAGTACCGTTCGCGGACAGGATAGGCTTTGACAAGGGCGCGGTCATCGGCTACACGGCCATTGTGCTCTCGTTTTTGCTGGTATTCTTCGGCATCCGCTCGTACCGGGACAACGCTGGCAACGGCCAGATCACGTTCGCCAAAGGGTTTGCCGTCGGGATGTCCATTACCCTGATTTCGTGCATCTGCTATGTCGTGACGTGGGAAGTTCTCTACTTCAACTTCCTGCCCGGTTTCATGGATAAATATGGCGCCCATGTGATCGAGAAGGCCAAGGCCTCGGGCGCGAGTCCTGCAGCCATCCAGGCACAACTTCAGCAAGTAAAAAAATACAAGGAGATGTACGACAACCCACTCCTCAACGCGGCGATGACGTTCATCGAGCCCTTCCCGATTGGACTCGTCATTACGCTGATTTCCGCGGCGGTCCTGAGGAGAAAGGCGCAATCGCAACCGGCACAATCGCCCTTGCCGGCATTCCATTGACCTTGTTCCGGCGAATCCGCTCGTTTTTCAAAGTGTGGTCGTTGGCATCCATGAGCAAGGCGCGGATACGGCGATTCTGTCTATTTTGCCGGCCACTTGGAACTAATCCACCGACGACCTACGTTGTCTCCCCAACGGGAGCGTCTTCCTTGGCATGCGCGGTCTCGTCGGAAAGCTTGCGCAGCGAAAGGCGCTCGCGATGCGCGAGAAACAATCCGACAGGAACGACCGCAACAAACGTAACCAGCCACAGCATGATGCCGCAACTCACCGCGAGTTCCTTGGGGACAATATCAAACACGTGGTCGAGTGCGCTGATGGTGGCGAGTTGCGATCCCACGCCCACGCCCGGCAACTGGACCATGGAGCCGATCATGCTGGCTCCCATAAGAAGAAGAACCTTGGTGGCGCTCATGGCATTCATGGGCGCACCGTACGCATGTGTCACTTCTTTGTAGGCCAAGGCTATGAACCACCACATCAAGATCGATACTGCTGATAATTGAAGGAACGCGAAGGTGCCATGGATGGTATTGAGCCCGATGGTAAATTCGCGAATTTTTTGAGCGATACGATGGCCCAGGTTTTCGGCAAGATGGGAAAAACGGCCTTCGATCCACTGGGCGATTCCGTCTCCCCGGTAGGACATCGCCACCGCCGCGCAGAGGAGGCCTAGCACGAGCGCGATCAGTCCATATCCAGTGAGGTGAATCCAGTTCCTGACCGCCGGCGGAGCGGCCAGCGTAAACGCTCTCAATTTTGAGGGAAGAAAAATGGCCGCCACCATCAGGATGGTGAAACCACCGACGTCAAAAATGCGCTCGACGGCCCAGACGGCGACTTGCGAGGCGAACGGCAAATTTTGCCGTCGCGCAATCAGGTAGGGGCGAATCATTTCGCCCGGACGCCCCAGTATGGCAAGGCCCGCGAATCCGATCAAAGTTGGCGGGAGTAATCCAAAGATAGACGCTTCTTTTCGCACCGGTCGAAGAAAGATCTTCCATCGTACCGCCCGCAGGAAATAAGCGAGGTAGATGTAGCCCACTCCGTGGAGAATGTGGGGCCAATTCAGTTTGTATTGCAGCAGCAGGGCCCAGTCGAAGTTTCGCCAGGTTCGGAATTGGAGGTAGAGCAACACCGCCAGAACTACGAAAACAACCGCGAACGCTACGTATTTTTTCTTATTCATGTGGCGAGTGCGCGGAGAAATAGCGCAGTTGTGACGAGCCAGCCCCCGGAATGAAGGTAAATGAGAGATGCGGCAGGGTCAACGCGTGGGTTTGGCGGGGACGGTAGCGGCTGCGGATTTCGTAGCGCGGCGGGGTAAGCCAAGAGTCTTGGCGGGAACCTGCTTTTGCTTCGCCGCTTTTTCCTGTGCGATCTTCTTAGTGTTGTAGTCATGCACGATCCGAGCAACGTAGGCACGAGTTTCGCGAAATGGCGGCACTCCACGATACTGCTCGACGCGTTGCGGTCCGGCGTTATAAGCGGCCAGCGCCTTGACGAGATCGAAATTGTAGCGCTCCAGAAGTTCGCGAAGATAGCGGCTTCCGCCCGTGACATTGGATTGCGGATCAAAGGCATCGTGCACGCCCATTTGGTTGGCGGTCCCGGGCATGAGCTGCATGAGTCCGCGGGCACCCTTGGGGGAAACGGCGCGTGAGTTAAATCCGCTTTCGGCGCGAATGACGCTGTTCACGAGGTCGGGATCGAGATGATAAGTGGCGCTGGCGGTGTCGACGACTTGATTCAGAGGAAGCGCCGGTTTCGCGGGGCCGGATTTTACAGACTTAGCGGGCGACGGAATGGAGGCATGGGATTCCGCGGGAGTCGGCAACGCTAAAGACAGATCTTTTTCGTAGCCGGTGATCTCGGCCGTGGGCACGTCGGTGAAGCTGGAATCGTCCGCCAAGAGATAGAGGCGAGTGGTGGTTCCGATCGCCAGGCGATGCTCGTGACGGATGGAGAAGCCGTTGCGGAGGATGGCCAACTCGGCTGCCATCGCGGGACAAGCGAGCAGAGCTACAGCTACGCCACAGAAAACCGCGGCTTTCGCCAACTTTTTCGCAACCCGATCCATCGTTAAGGATATTCTTCGAATCGTCACAAGCTGCTCACTGTCGCTGGTCCGAGAATCTGGTCAACCACTACGGGGTCGAGCGCTTTACCGTCCAGCATGTGCTCAATCGCGGCGGACACTCCGCTTTCGGCGTTCGAGCGGGTTAGCTTCCAGCCGCGGCTGCGTAACTCTTCCGACGCATTCCCCATGATAAAAGGATGGCCAGCAAAGGCAAGCATTTCAATGTCGTTATAGTTGTCACCAATGGCCATGACCTGCTCGCGCGTAATGCCGCGGTAATTGGTCCAGCGTTCGAGCGCGTGGCCCTTGGAACAGCCGGCATTGAGCACATCGACGATCGAAAGATCGCGGCCCGGGTACTCGGTGCGTAAAACTGTGATGGGCAGGCCGCAGCCACCGAGGACTTGCAATACCCGCTGCATGTCGGCAACTGGCCCACAGAACATTGCCTGCACGGGGTCGGTGGTGAGCGCATTCTCGATCGGAACCACGAACTGGATGTACTGCATGTTCTTCTCCAGCCAGCGTTGGATGCTGGCTTCCAGCTCATCGAGACGCTCGATCACGATTGTGCCCGGCCCATTGCTGTCAAAGGTTAGAACGGTCTGACCGCGAAATTCTTGCATCACGCGGACGAGATTGCGGCAGGTCGGTTCGGGGAGCAGATCGCGGTGGAAGGTTTCTCCGGCGAGGGAGCGGGTGACGGCGCCATTGGAACTGATCAACCAGAGATCAAATCCCAGTTGTTGAGCGATGGGCAGGGCAAAGGTATGGCGGCGTCCGGTGACCAAAATGACCTCGACTCCCTGGGCGTGCGCACGCCGTAGGGTTGCGAGATCGGTTTCGGAAATTTGGAATTCCGGGTTGAGGAGCGTGCCGTCAATATCAATGGCGATGAGGCGGAGGGAATCGGCGGGCACACACAATCTTAACATTGGATGGCGGAAGCCCTGCTAAACCGGCGATTTATGGGATAAATTGTAACCATGAAACTTCGATTCCTTCTTCTGTTCCTGATGTTGCTTCCGATCTCAATGCCGGCCCAGCCGGCGCCGGAAACGGGCAAGCCTTTCGTCGTCGAATACTATTACAAAACAAAGTGGGGACATGCCGACGAATTTCTGCAGCTCTTCAAGAAGAACCACTACCCGTTGCTCAAGAAGCAAGTGGAGATGGGCCGCATGCTCAAGGTCTGGATGGATCAGCCGCGCTACCACACGACCGAAGACGGGCGCTGGGACTATCGCGTGACCATCGTGTTCAAGAACTCAGCGGCCGCGAATGAGCCCTTCGAAGAAGGCGGCCTGAAGAAGCAGCTTTGGCCTGACCAGGCCACGTATGGGAAGGAAGAGCAGCGGCGGTTTGAAATCCTTGACGGACATTGGGACGTGCCGATCAAGACAGTGGATCTGGACGGGCGGTAAATTACGGGACGCCCAGCGATGCGCGCCGTTCCACAAAGATGTAAAAGCTTGGTGAATTGCCCGACGAAATCCTTTTATCGTTGTCATCAAAATTTGGAGTTAGACATGACTCAGGTATGCCGATAATTTGAATCATGGATAACTTGATCGGGGTTGAAGATTCACCTGTTGATTTGCTCCACGAGATTGGTGGCCGGCTGGGTACGGCCGATGGATTTCACGAAGTGCTGGACCGGGTGGTGGAGTTCGCCTCGGCGCTGGTGAAGTGCGATTCCTGCCTCATCTACGTGCTCGAGGGCGAGCACATGGTCCTGCGGGCTTCCAAGAATGCGCATGCTGACGTTGTGGACCGGCTCAAACTACGCGTGGGAGAGGGCATTACGGGGTGGGTCGCGGAACATCACGAGCCGGTGGCGATCTCGGAAAAGGCGGCGCAGGATCCGCGATTCCAGTTCTTCCACGAGTTGCCAGAGGATAGTTACGAAGCGTTTCTCTCGGTGCCGCTGATGTGCCGGGGCCGAGTCGTGGGGGCAATCAATCTGCAGCATCAACGGCCTCACATCCACAAGCGGAAGGAGATTCGCCTCATTTCGGCGATTGGTTTTCTGGTGGGCGCGGAGATTGAATTGGCTCGCGTGGAGGAAATCAACTCCAACCTTACCGACCAGTTGCAGACGCGGAAAGTTGTGGAACGCGCTAAAGGGATTTTGCAGCGCGATCTGGGATTGAGCGAAGAACAAGCCTACCTTGCACTGCAAAAACAGAGCCGGCAGAAACGCAAGGCCATGAAAGATATTGCCGAGGCGATCATTCTGAGCGAGGAAGTGAAAGACAACACGCGCGGGCCCGGAGTGTCGTAACGCGGATGCGGAAAAGACCGGCTTTCGACGCCGCGCCCCGGCCCGATGCGGAGAAGACCGAGCAAGTCCCGAATCTACAGAGAGGGAACTTCTTCGTTGCCAACCTGATCATTACCAGACAAGAAACCGGGAGCAGGCGATGAGGGCTGCTCCCGGTGCGTCAGCTGCGATGCGGGATGTGGGCCCGACCGTAGCTGAATGGCGATTTACTTCGATGCGCTCTCGGGCGGGACCACAAAGCGCAGGGTCATGTCGAACTCGGGGAGGGACATGGCACTGACGAAACTCTGCCCGTCTCTCGATACCAGAACGAGTTTGCTGGTTTCATCCGGCTTCGGCGTCTCAACATGGCTGACCAGCATCATCGCGTCCGAGCCAGTTCCGTTGAGCCCTCGTAAGGTGAGCAACCCGGACGAACCCATGGTCTTGACTGCGAACGCGTAATCTCCGGGGCGAAGGATCGTCGTTTGCCAGTGCACTTCGTGAGACAAGGTGAAGCTACCGTGTGCGTCCTCGGCAGCTGCCAGGGTCGGCTGAATGGTGAACGAACTCAAGGCCAAAACAGCGGCATATGCGAATGTGCGAATCGATCTCATGAAATCTCCTGTTCTCGGTGGTAAAGAGCGCACGGCCCCGTGAAACTGGATCGCGTGGGCTTGGATTGAGTTGGAGAACAACGAGGTCAGCAGATTTGCAAGGCAGCGAACAAGGCTGAACGCAAACATCAGGTTTCGACGGACCCGCCGCTGAGCGGGCCTCGAACTTTTCTCACTATGAAGGAATTCAGGCGCGGCGTCCAACGAAAAAAATCAATCCGTCAGATTCGCGGCGAGCGGTTGGGCGCGACAATGACAAACACCGCCCAATGCGTTGTAGACACCATTGAAGTGGTTTTCCAGCGGATTCAGGTGCGTGCGTTTGCAAAAAGCTCACCGGGTACGAGAACATACTTGGTTTGCATACATCCCACAGTTGCCACAAGGAAGCAGCCAAGATATGGCGAAGCTGAAAAAGTCCCCCCCCAAAGTGAAGAAGGTAGTGAGCGTCGAGGTTAAGTCCGTCGAGGCGAGGTCTTCCTCAAGCGAAGCGCACAGCGGCGCCGGGCACGCGATCGAACCGGCCAAGGGAAAGCTGGGGGTGATGATCCCCGGTATGGGCGCGGTCGCTACGACGTTTGTTGCGGGCGTGGAAGCGGTGCGCAAGGGAATCGCGCACCCCATCGGCTCGCTCACGCAGATGGGAACCATCCGTCTGGGGAAGCGCACCGATGGCCGTTCGCCGAAGATCAACGACTTCGTTCCTCTTGCCGGGCTTGATGATCTGGTCTTCACGGGCTGGGACATTTTCGAAGACAACATGTACGCGGCCGCCCGCAACGCGGGTGTGCTGGAACGCGACCTGCTCGACAAAGTGAAGAAGCGGCTCAGCGCCATTACGCCGATGAAGGCGGTGTTCGATCACGAATACGTCAAGAAGATCGACGGGCCGAACGTGAAGAAGGGCAAGAACAAGCTGGACCTGGCCGAGCAGCTACGGCAGGACATCCGCGACTTCAAGAAGTCGAGCCGCGCCAGCCGTCTGATCACTATCTGGTGCGCTTCGACCGAGAGTTTCATTAAGCCCAAGGCCATTCATCAGAGCGTGAAGTCGCTCGAAAAGGCGATGCTAGAGAACGACAAAAACATCGCGCCCTCGATGATCTATGCCTACGCGTCGCTCATGGAGGGCGTGCCCTTCGCCAACGGTGCGCCGAATCTGACGGTTGACATACCGGCGATGCACGAACTTGCGCGCGAGCGCGAAGTTCCCATCTGCGGCAAAGACTACAAGACTGGGCAGACGCTGCTGAAGACCGTGCTGGCTCCTGCCTTCAAGGCGCGCTTGCTCGGGCTCAGCGGATGGTATTCGACCAACATCCTGGGCAACCGGGACGGCGAAGTGTTGGACGATCCTGGGTCTTTCAAGACCAAGGAAGAATCGAAACTCGGGGCGCTGGAGCACATCCTGCAGCCGGCTTTGTATCCCGAGCTCTACGGCAATATTTTCCATAAGGTCCGCATCAACTATTACCCGCCGCGCGGTGATAACAAAGAGGGATGGGACAACATCGATATCTTCGGATGGCTCGGCTATCCGATGCAGATCAAGGTCGACTTCCTGTGCCGCGATTCGATTCTAGCCGCGCCGATCGTGCTTGATCTGGTGCTCTTTCTCGATCTCGCGCAGCGCACACCAGAGCTACGCCGCCTGGGAATTCAGGAATGGCTGAGCTTCTACTTCAAGTCGCCGATGACGGCGCCGGGGCTCTATCCGGAGCACGATCTGTTCATTCAGCTCATGAAGCTGAAGAACACCCTGCGGCATTTGAAGGGCGAAGAGCTGATTACGCATCTGGGGCTGGAGTACTACGACTAAGTTGTGTGGCGCGGGCGCCCTCGCCCGCGTTTCTTGGCAGGGAATTCGAGGCGGCCAATGGCTTGATACTCGAGCACATCGGCCGCCTCTGTATTTAGCCCCTCGGCTGCTTGATTGATTCGTTCCAGGTCATCCTCACGCCAGCACTCCCAGGCCTCCGGTGGCTCAATTGGGGACTCAATAGCGCCCACGATCCGGATCACGCCCTTCAGTCGGCCGATGAAATCCCGCTTTGCATGGTGCGCCGGAACACGCTTGGTGGCCGATTTTCGGCTCTTGCTGGTGACCTGCGGCTTGGGACGAGATCGCACCTTTTTCCCAATCTTCTTCATGGATAGATCGTAGCAAGCATGGTGCTCTCGATATAGGCATCATTGCATCCGCTTGCGTCCGGAACGACGGGCGGGGACGCCCGTCTCTCCACAAGCTATTCATCCATATCGCAGGCTTTTTCACCCAACGCTTCAGCTTGTCGTCAATATCCCAACGCCATCTCGCGATAGAATCTTCCGATGGCCGGTAAGAAACACGAAGCTGGACACGACACGCGCTACATCCAATTGCAGAAGAACTACTGCTTCGCCTGTGGCACGAGCAACCCGGACGGCATGCGGCTGCGCTTCACTTACGACGAGGAGCGCGACTGTTTCGTGTGTCGATTCCGGCTGGGCAAGCGCTACACCGGGCCGCCCGGACACTGTCACGGCGGCATTATCGCGACCATCCTCGATGAGGCAATGGGCAAGGTCAACAAACTGCGTCATGTGGTGGCGCTGACTTCCGAGATTACCGTGAACTACCTGAAGCCGGTGCCGCTGAGGAAGGCACTGCGGGTGGAATCGCGCGAGGTGAAGGTGAAGGGCCGGAAGCACATCAATATGGCCGAAATCCTGAACGAAAATGGGGAAGTGCTGGCGCGCAGTCAGGGCTTGTTTATTGCGATCGATCCACATCGCATGTTCGCGCGATTTGTGGACCGTTGATGCTCGTGTGGTGACGGTGCTCCGCCCCGTCCTGGCGGGGCAAAACCCCGCCACCACACACTTTTCCACACGAGCAAGACCGGGGTACCACGAATTGTGCACGGGCTGTAAAATGATGTCGGGGCAACGCGCCCCCCAGCACCCGTACAGGGTTTTGCTGATAGCTGTTAGCTGTTCCCGGAAGAGAGTTGACCTATGTCGCAGAACAATGGACACAACGACACCAATCTTCGCCTGAAGACCGGGCTTGCCGAGATGCTCAAGGGCGGCGTCATCATGGACGTAGTCAACGCGAAACAAGCGGAGATTGCGGAGCGGGCGGGAGCGGTGGCGGTGATGGCGCTGGAGCGCGTGCCGTCGCAGATCCGTGCCGCGGGTGGGGTAGCTCGCATGGCGTCGCCGAAGGTGATTCGCGAAATCATGGCGGTGGTCGATATTCCCGTCATGGCGAAGTGCCGCATCGGACATTTCGCGGAGGCGCAGATTTTGCAGGAACTGGGCGTTGACTACATTGACGAATCCGAAGTGCTCACGCCCGCGGACGAAGCCCATCACGTGGATAAGCATGGGTTCACGGTTCCGTTCGTGTGCGGCGCGCGCAACCTGGGTGAGGCTTTGCGGCGCATTGCCGAAGGTGCGGCCATGATTCGTACCAAGGGCGAGGCGGGCACCGGAGATGTGGTGCATGCCGTCCGGCACATTCGGCAGATCGTGCAGGAGATGAGAATTCTAACGGTGCTCGGGGAAGAAGAACTCTACGCGAAGGCCAAAGAGCACGGGGCGCCGTACGAACTGGTGAAGATGGTGGCGCGTGACGGCAAACTGCCGGTGCCCAATTTCTCGGCGGGCGGAATCGCGACTCCGGCGGACGCCTCGCTCGTGATGCAACTGGGAGCCGAGGCGGTATTCGTCGGCTCGGCCATCTTCATGAATAGCGCGACCGAATTCGCCGATCCCGCGGAAGCCGAGAAGCGCGCCAAGGCGATTGTGCAGGCGGCCACGCACTTTAAGGATCCTAAAGTGTTACTTGAGGTAAGCGAGGATCTGGCGGACGCCATGAAGGGTCTGGCCGTATCGCCGCTCGATGAGGCCCACCTGCTGCAGACGCGGGGCTGGTAGTCGAGAAACCTTTAAATACAGGGGGCACAGAGGTACACAGGGAAAGGCGGTTTTCTCTGTGTTTCTCTGTGCCCCATGTGGTTTAAGGGGTAAGCCGAGGGATGGAAATGAAGATTGGAGTACTGGCTTTGCAGGGTGATTTCGACGCGCACCGCCGCCGCCTCGAAGAACTGGGCGCCGAAGTCGTGCTCGTGAAAAAGCCTGAGCAACTGAATGAAATTGACGGCCTGGTGATCCCCGGCGGCGAGTCAGGCACGTTCCTCAAACTGCTCGGGGAAGACGGATTCGCGAAGCTGAAAGATTTCGTACGCGCGAAGCCGACCTTTGGCACTTGCGCGGGGTGCATCCTGCTGGCGACGGAAGTAGAGAATCCGAAACAAGCTGGCCTGGGTGCGCTCGACATCACGGTGCGCCGCAATGCATATGGCCGCCAGATCGACAGCTCCATCCGCGAAGGGCGATTTTGTGACGAGCCGATTGAAATGGTATTCATCCGCGCTCCGAAGATTGAACGCATTGGCGCTGGCGTGGAAGTGATTGCGACCGAAGGTGAAGATCCGGTGCTGGTGCGCAAGGGCAAGACGCTGGCGGCGACGTTCCATCCTGAATTGAGCGACGACCCGCGTATTCACAGATATTTTCTTGAGATGGTTGCTAACGGGAAGCATCGAGGGAAGTGACGGACGCCGTAGCGGGGGAAGGTTTTGAAGTGGGGAAGGGAATGCCGAGGGGGGCTCTCGGCGAGAAGAAATTAGTCGCTCAAGTGGCGCCGAATCAAGTTGGCCAAGCCAACCAATCCGCCTCCAAGTAGGGCGAGAAGTCCGGGTTCAGGTATGGCGGAGGACCTCACAGCGGCAGGCGCTGCAAAGGAATACGTACACTGAATCAGGCAAAACAGAATGATAGGAAATAGTTTGCGCACGGTCTATTGAATACTCCTTTCGCCCTATACAGTGGCAAGCTATTCTCCAACCAGTGGCCATTCACGAACAGTTCAAAGAGTCGATTTCCGGGCGAATTTGTCTCTAAAATGTAACGAGCCTGGCGGTTTTCCAGAGCCCGGGTCCCGTCGTGTGCAGCGCTTTGCACAGGTTTGCCGTTGGGTGGCATGTTTCGGGGTCGGGATGCGGGGATTGTCGCAATTCGGTATGCTGTGAAATCCTGATCTCACACCTGCATGGAACCCGCTCCTGAATTGGAAGTCAGCCCGGTAACGTTTGCATCGTACCTGCGCCTGCTGGGCGGGAACCGGAATTTTCGCCGCTTGTGGAGCGCGCAAGTCGTCAGCGAACTCGGCGACTGGTTTTACACGCTGGCTATCTACAACCTGCTGCTGCAACTCACCGGACGCGCGGGGTCGGTGGCGTTGGCGCTGGTGCTGCAAGTGCTGCCACAGACTCTGATTGGGCCGACGGCAGGCGTGGTCAACGATCGACTGCGGCGCAAGCACGTCATGATCGCAGCGGACATCGGACGCATGCTGATTGTGCTCTGCATGCTGGTGATTCGCTCGAAAGAGATGGTGTGGCTGGTCTATCCGCTGCTGATGGCGGAAACGTTGCTAGTCGCTTTCTTTGAACCGGCACGAAGTTCTGTGATCCCCAACATTGTGGCGCGCGAAGACATTGTGGTGGCGAACACACTCGCCTCGACCACGTGGAGCGTGAATCTTATGCTGGGCGCGACATTGGGAGGCGTGGTCGCGGCGCTGCTTGGCCGCGATGCTGTCTTCCTTCTGAACGCGCTGTCCTTTGCAGTTTCAGCCGCGCTGATTTGGAAGATGCGGTTCGCTGAGCCCCATGCCGAAGGCGGCCGTCCGTTCCGGGCGCGAGAATTGGTGGATTTTTCGCCAATCCTCGCCGGGATCCGTTATGTGCGGGCGCACGTTCGTTTGCGCTCGACGATCTTTGTGAAATTCGGAAACCTGATCATTGGGCCGGGGTGGGTGCTGTTCACGGTGATGGGGCAAAACGAATTTGCTGTCCGCTGGCGCGGCATCACGCCTGAACGCGGCGCGTTTCTCGGGATGAGCGTGCTGCTCGGGGCCCGCGGACTGGGCGCGCTGCTCGGGCCGCTCTTGACGGCTTCGTGGGCGGGGCACTGGAAGCATCGTCTGGAAATCGCGATCTTCTGGGGCTATCTAGGGGCAGCTGCGGGATATACGTTGCTGGGCGGGTCGGGGCATCTCTGGCAGGCATGTTTGTGCGTGGCGCTGGCGCACTTTGGCAGTTCGATCGTGTGGGTGTTCTCGACGACATTGCTGCAGATGCAAAGCGACGACAAGTTTCGCGGCCGAGTATTTGCCGCCGACCTGGGCCTCTCCATGTTTACGATCGCCGCAGGGGCGTATCTTGCCGGACGCTTCGTAGATTGGGGCTTCGCTGCCCGCAACGTCGCCAGCGTCGCAGGCATGTTAATGCTGATTCCGGCGGGGTGGTGGGGAATGTCAGTGCGGAGGAGTTCGGCGATGGAGTGACGGGCGTCCTCGCCCGTCCAGCCGGGACTAGGCCAGTTGGTCAATCTTCGCCGCCAGAATGAAATCCGACTCGGTCAGACCATCCACCGCGTGCGTCCAGATCGTGATCTCGACTCTGCCCCATCCCAGCAGGATGTCGGGATGATGGCCTTGTTCCTCGGCCAGCTCGCCGACCCGATTCACGAACGCCAGTGCGGACTTGAAATCTGGAAACTTGCAGCGGCGTATGATGTGATGCTCGTTAACGACACTCCACTGCGCGGGCTCCGCCAACTGCTGATGAATTTCCGTGAGTTTGTCGCCCTTCAGCGTCGATACCCCGCCGCGGCAGGGAACACAATGTTTATGGGCGAGCGTGAGACTTCTCATATTGTTTGAGATGCTTAACAGTTGCGAGCAACGCGGAAAAACGCAAGGGCAGTTCAGGTCTCAACCATAAGTGACAGGCCGAGCTGCGCTCGGCTTGGACGGGGCGAAGCCCCGTCCCCACACGAGTTGAGCTTAGAAGGGAATGTCTTCATCCGTAATTGGAGAACTACCGACTTGCGCGTGCTGCTCCTGCTCGGGCGCGCTCTGGTCGAAGTTGTTTCCTCCCGAGGATGCCGAGGCTCCGCGTGAACTTCCGGCGTGCTCGCCACCGCCGCCTTGGCCGCGTCCGCCGAGCAACACGAGATCGTTGGCTACGATTTCGGTCATGTACTTCTTTTGGCCAGTCTGCTTGTCATCCCAGGAGCGGGTCTGCAGGCGGCCCTCGATGTACACCTGGCCGCCCTTTTTCAGATACTCACCGGCAATCTCCGCTAGCCGCTGCCACAACACCACGTTGTGCCATTCGGTGGTTTCCTGCCAGTTGCCGTCTTTGCCCTTAAACTTAGAGTTGGTAGCTACGGTGATCTTCGCAACCGGCGTGCCTTGCGGCGTGAACTTCACTTCGGGATCCTTACCAAGATGTCCAACCAGGATGACTTTGTTTACGCTTTTCATCAGTGCGGGCTCCTTCGAGAAGCACACTATAGCAGAATCGGATGCCCCAGAGGCAGTGCGCCCCGTACTAAAAATATGTGATGAATCGGGCGGGCTCCCGTAGAGACACGGCTTGCCTCGTCTCCGACGGATGAGACGGGGCAAGCCCCCTCTCTACAGGTGTTTATACGAATATCTGATACAGCATCAGGTAAACCACCACGCCCGTCACCGAGACGTAGAGCCAGAGCGGAAACGTCCAGCGCGCGATGGCCTGATGCCGGTCAAATTGCTCACGCAAAGCGCGGGTCAGCGTCATCAGCACCATCGGCACAATGACCACGGCCAGGGTGGTGTGCGAGATCAGGATGGTGAAATACAGGGGCCGCGTCCATCCGGTGCCACGAAAATGCACCGAACCCACGTGATAGTGGTAGTAAAGATACGACACCAGGAAAAGGGAAGAGGTGGCCAGGGCGGTCAACATCACCGCGCGATGTGCCGCCATCTTGCCGCGTGCGATGAGCACACGCCCGGTAACGAGCAGCACCGCGCTTGATCCATTGAGCGTCGCATTGATCTTCGGGAAGATTGAGTAGTCGGTCATAATTCTTGCAATGGGTTGCATTGTTTGTACGGGGAAAGCCGAGGGTTTGGCAATAGCAAAAGGTCAGATAGAATGGGACCACGATGTCTGACGTGGGGAGCCCTCAGCCGCCAACCCCGGTGGCTACAAAAGAACCTGGCGTGCACTCGCTGCCCGTGGTGGCGGTATGGGTGCGTGATCTGCTGGTCTCGCTCGCCATCTCCGCGTTCATCATCATCTTTCTCTACCAACCGGTGAAGGTGGAAGGCACCAGCATGATGCCCGGCCTCGAAGACCAGGAGCGCATTTTCGTCAACAAGTTCGTCTATCGCTGGGAGCCCATCGAGCGTGGCGACATCGTGGTCTTCCGCTATCCCCGCGACACGTCAAAGAGCTACATCAAGCGCGTCATCGGCGTTGCCGGCGACCGAATTCGAATCGAGAACGGCCAAGTTTACGTGAACGGCGAGGCGCTCGACGAAGACTACGTTCCCAGCGATTACGCCGACGCCCGCTCGTATGGCGAAGTCGCGGTCCCGCAGAACAGCTTCTTCGTCCTCGGTGACCATCGCACCATGTCGAACGACAGCCGCGACTTCGGAACAGTGAACGAACGCTTCATCTACGGAAAAGCCGTCTTCGGCTATTGGCCGATGGAGAAGCTGGGGCGATTACGCTAGCCGTCAGCCATCAGCCGTCAGGTAATGCGTTTTGCGGCCACGCCTCATCTATCCCAGAGTGGGTTTGGTTTTCCTGACGGCTGATGGCTGAAGGCTGACAGCTAAATCTGCTGACACCATCCCGCTCTCCTGCTAGAATTCTTGAAATCCACTCCCAGGAGTTCCAATGCAAGCGATCCTTGCACTCGAAGACGGCAGAGTCTTCCGAGGCAAAGGCTACGGCGCTAAAGGCGAGTGCTCCGGCGAAGTCGTTTTTAATACTTCCATCACCGGCTACCAGGAAATTTTCACCGACCCGTCCTACGCGGGGCAGATCGTCGTCCTGACCAACCCCGAAATAGGAAACTACGGCACCAATCCCGAAGACAACGAGGCGGTGCGTCCGTACATCGAGGGGTTGATCGTACGCGAGTTTTCGAAAGTCAGTTCTAACTGGCGCTCGCAGCAGGTTACAGACGAGTTCATGGAGCAGTTCAGAATTCCGGTGCTCGCCGAAATTGATACGCGTGCGCTGGTCCGCCACCTGCGCACCAACGGCGTGATGCGCGGCGTGATCTCGACCCTGGAAGCCGATACCGACAAGCTCGTCGCCAAGGCGCGTGCGATCCCCAAAATGGATGGCCAGGATCTCGCCAAAGTTGTCTCCACCAACCACACCTACGTGTGGGAGACGGGTGAACGTTCGCACTTGCCCGACGAAATTGTCGGCGTAAAGGACGAACCGGCGCGCTTCCACGTCGTCGCGTACGACTTCGGCATCAAGCAGAACATCCTGCGCAAGCTGCGCGGAGAAGGTTGCAAGGTGACGGTAGTCCCGGCGCAGACCACGGCGGAAGATGTGCTGGCGCTGAAGCCCGACGGCGTGTTCCTGTCAAACGGCCCGGGCGATCCCGAGCCCTGCTCGTACGCGGTCGACAACATTCGCCGCCTGATGGGGCGCCAGCCGATTTTCGGAATCTGCCTGGGACATCAACTCACCGGCATTGCGCTCGGAGGGAAGACCTTCAAGCTGAAATTCGGTCACCACGGCGGAAATCATCCGGTGAAGCAGTTGCTGAGTGGCAAGATCGAGATCACCGCGCACAACCACAACTTCGCGGTCGATCCCGATTCGCTGCCGCAAAGCGAAGTAGAATTGACGCACATCGATCTCAACGACTCGACGCTCGAAGGCATGCGCCACCGGAATCTGCCGCTGTTCACGGTGCAGTACCACCCGGAAGCGGCGCCAGGGCCGCACGATTCGCACTATTTGTTCAAGGATTTTGTGAAGATGATGGAGGAGTGCAAGAGATGAACTCACGCGCCAATCGATTGCTGTTTGTGGCGGCGGTCATGGCTAACGTTTCACCATTTGCGTGCTCAAGCGTTTCTTGGTCCGTCAGCCGCGAAGTTTGCGGCCAAATACAGGCGACCGACAAGGGATCGTCGACAATACTCAAGAACGCTGATCTTCAACTGTACCGATCGCAAACGAAGCACATTCCGTGCTGTTCCCAGGCTGACAGGATCTCAGATATGCGAACCGATGCGAACGGGGATTTCACCTCAGGCAGCCTTGAGCCAGGGCATTACTTTATTGTTGTAAAGGACCCCGATCCGAAGTTCGTGTTCCCGGTTTGGCTGGAAAGGCAGTATGACGGCAAGACCTGTTCGCTGCATGCGGTGTTCACGTTTGATCGGCAAACGAAAAAAACAGAACAGACGGTCACGCTTGAAGTTCCTTCTCTAAAATAAATGCCAAAACGAACTGATATCTCGAAAATCCTAATCCTCGGCTCCGGCCCCATCGTCATTGGCCAGTCGGCTGAGTTCGACTACTCCGGCACTCAAGCTTGCAAGGCGCTCAAGTCGGAGGGCTTTGAAGTGGTGCTGGCTAACTCGAACCCGGCCACAATCATGACCGACCCCGAGTCGGCGGACCGCACTTACATCGAGCCGCTTACGCGCGAATATCTCGAAGAGATCATTCGCGTCGAGCGCGAGATGTCGCCCAGCGCGGGCTTTGCCATTCTCCCCACGGTTGGCGGGCAGACTGCGCTCAACCTCGCCATCGAACTTTCTGACGGCGGCGTGCTTGAAAAGTACAACGTGCTTCTGATTGGCGCCCAGATCAGCGCCATCAAGAAGGCTGAGGACCGTCTTGTTTTCAAGGATGCCATGCAGCGCATCGGGCTCGACGTGCCGAAATCGGCGCTCGTCAACAATCTGAAAGACGGTATCGAGTTTGCCGGCAAGATCGGCTTCCCGGTCATCATTCGTCCTTCGTTCACGCTGGGTGGCACCGGCGGCGGCATTGCCTACAACCGCGAGGAACTGATGGAAGTGCTCGCCCGCGGCCTCGACCTCTCGCCCGTGCATGAGTGTCTGATCGAAGAATCTGTTCTCGGATGGAAAGAGTACGAACTCGAGGTGATGCGCGACACGAAAGACAACGTCATCATCATATGCTCGATTGAAAACTTCGATCCCATGGGCGTGCATACCGGCGACTCCATCACCGTCGCCCCGGCGCAGACGCTCACCGACCGCGAGTACCAGGTGATGCGCGATGCGGCGATTGCCGTGATCCGCGAGATCGGCGTCGAGACCGGCGGGTCGAATATCCAGTTCGGCGTCAATCCTTCGACCGGGCGCATGGTCGTGATCGAAATGAATCCGCGCGTTTCTCGTTCTTCCGCGCTGGCATCGAAGGCTACCGGGTTCCCAATTGCGAAAATCGCCGCCAAGCTTGCCGTCGGCTATACGCTCGACGAGATTCCGAACGACATCACGCGCAAGACTCCAGCGTGTTTTGAGCCCACGCTCGACTACGTGGTCGTCAAGATTCCGAAGTGGCAGTTTGAAAAATTCCCGGGCGCCGACGAATCGCTTGGACCGCAGATGAAATCGGTCGGCGAAGTGATGGCCATCGGCCGTACTTTCAAGGAAGCTTTGCAGAAGGGAATCCGTTCGCTCGACACCGGCAGGCGTGTCGGCTCCCAACAAATTGAACCCAAGATTCTTACTCAGCGACTGGTCACGCCTCATCCCGAGCGTCTTACTTACGTTCAGTACGCCCTGCGCCAGGGCTTCCCGATCAAGCAGGTCGCGAAGATGACATCGATCGATCCCTGGTTCCTCTACCAGCTCAAAGAAATTAACGACATGCAACTTGAGCTGGAAAAGCATCCGATGGAATCGATCCCTACCGAGGTGCTGCGCGAAGCCAAGCGCATGGGCTTCTCCGATGGGCGCCTCGCCGGAACCTGGCGCCTGGACGGCAAGGGCGGCCAGGAAAAAGTTCGCCACTTCCGCAAGAAGCACGGCTTGAAACCGGTTTACAAGCGTGTCGATACCTGCGCCGCGGAGTTTGAAAGCTACACGCCTTATCTCTACTCCACCTACGAAGAGGAAGACGAGGCCGCACCCACAGCGAAAAAGAAGGTCGTGATTCTCGGTTCAGGTCCCAACCGCATCGGGCAGGGAATTGAGTTCGATTATTGCTGCTGCCACGCCAGCTACGCCCTGCGTGAAGATGGCTACGAAACCATCATGATCAACTGCAATCCGGAGACGGTCTCCACCGACTACGACACCAGCGACCGTCTCTACTTCGAACCGCTCACGCTCGAAGATGTGTTCGCCGTCTGCGAGCACGAAGCCTCCGGCGGAGCGCCGGTCGGCGTGATCGTGCAGTTCGGCGGGCAGACGCCGCTGAATCTCTCGTTGCCGCTCAAAGCGGCAGGCATCAACATCATTGGCACCACGCCCGAATCGATTGATCTTGCCGAAGACCGCAAGCGCTTCGGAAAATTGCTCGAGGAACTCGACATCCCGCAGGCTCCCGGCGCCATGGTCGCCTCGGTCGAGGAGGCGGTCGAAGCAGCGAAGAAGATCGGATTCCCCGTGCTGGTTCGTCCTTCGTACGTGCTCGGAGGGCGAGCGATGGTCATCGCATACGACGAAGACACCGTCACGCAGTATATGAAGCAGGCGGTCGAGTATTCACAGGATCGCCCCATCCTCATCGACAAATTTCTGGAAGACGCGATTGAGGTTGACGTGGACGCGCTCTCTGATGGCGAGGACGTAGTGATCGGCGGCATCATGCAACACATCGAGGAAGCCGGGATTCACTCGGGCGACTCTTCCTGTGTGCTGCCCACGGTCGATATCCCCCAAACGCTGCTCACGCGCATGCGCGAATACACTTTCAAGCTCGCGCGGGCGCTCAAAGTGATTGGCCTGATGAACGTGCAATTCGCAATCCCGCGCGCATCGTGTGGTGACGGGGCTTCGCCCCGTCCATGCGGGTCGGAGACCCGCCTCCACACACCCGACGGAATTGGCAAAGTGTATGTGCTCGAAGTCAACCCTCGCGCCTCGCGTACCGTTCCCTTCGTATCCAAAGCGACTGGAGTGCCTATGGCCAAGATTGCCGCGCGACTCATGACTGGCCGCAAGCTGCGCGAGTTCCTTCCGGAATACGTGGAGCGCGGCGCCGATCTGGACACGGGCCGCTGCTTCTACGTGAAATCGCCGGTCTTTCCATGGTCGAAGTTTCCCGGCGTCGACACGGTTCTCGGCCCTGAGATGCGCTCCACCGGAGAAGTCATGGGCATCGCCGACAATTTTGGCGAAGCCTTCGCCAAAGCTCAAATTGCTGCCGGCCAGAAACTGCCGACGAAGGGCACGGTCTTCATCAGCGTTACGGACCATGACAAGCCTGCAATGGTAGAGGTGGCGCATCGCTTTGTTGACATGGGATTCAAACTGGTCGCTACGCACGGCACAGCCGACATCCTGGAAGAATCCGGCTTGGGGGTGGAGCGCGTCTACAAGGTGAAAGAAGGACGACCAAACGCGGTGGATCTGATCAAAGCCGATCGCATCCAGTTGATCGTCAACACGCCGCATGGCCCCGATCCGTACTTCGACGAGAAAGCGATTCGCCGCGCCGCCGTCACCGGACGCATCACGACCATTACCACGCTCTCCGCTGCGCGAGCCGCCGCGGAAGGTATCTCGGCCCTGCAGCGCGGAGAAGTGCGCGTGCAAGCTCTGCAGGCGTTGCACGCGGAGAGAGCCGCTGCGAAGTGAGGCAAGGAAGTAAAACGCGACACCTGGAGGCAACGGGTCAATTTGAGTTTAGCTTTGATCCACCAGAATTGTTGTTGCCCTGGCGCGTGTTAGAGTCCCACGATGGTCTCCGAAGCTGAACGAATCATAAGCCTCTATCAGCGGCACGCCGACGACGGGGATAGAGAAAGAGAACGCAGCCTTTTTGAGAAACCTTGGCTTGTTATTAGCCCTCATCCCGCCTGGAGCTTCCATTCTCGACATCGGATGTGGTTCTGCGGAGCCAATTGCCCGTTATTTCATCGAGAAGGGCTGCGATGTGACCGGCGCAGATTCCTCACCAACCCTCATCGGCATCTGCAAAGTCCGTTTTCCGAACCTGGACTGGCTCGTCACAGACATGCGCAAGCTATCTCTGAGCAGGCATTTTGACGCTATTCTGGCATGGGATAGTTTTTTTCATTTATGCCCGGAAGATCAACGCGGCATGTTCCCCATCTTTAGAAGGATTGCTGCGCCGAGGGCCGCACTGATGTTCACCAGCGGCTCTTCACGAGGAGAAGCAATCGGAGTCTACAAAGACGAGCCTCTTTATCATGGGAGCCTGGATGGAGCGGAGTACCGCTCTCTGCTCAACCAAAATGGCTTCGATGTCGTGTCGCACGTCGTCGAGGACCCAGCCTGCGGTTGCCGAACGGTCTGGCTTGCTCAGCTCAAATAAGTCCTCTTGCTGCCCAAAGCTGATTTTCAAGTGCCCCCTCACGGATCAGGTGACAGGCAATTGTACTGAGTGCATAATTCCACCTGACTATTCATGAGCAAAGTCCCTTTCGTCGTCGTCGCAGTCCTGGGCCTTCCCATCTTCATCGCTGCTGCCGTCTTCGGCCCGGCGGCCTTCGATCTTGTTTTCCATCGGCGGCCGCCCGAGCGCTTTCTGATTCCCGCCGGATACAGTGGCTGGGTGCGCGTCGATTTTCGCCAGAAAGGTGCGCCGCCATTGCCGATGGAAGACGGCCGCCGTCTGCTTAAACTGGATGAGCATGCCGCCCTGCAAACTTCCTCCGATCCCCGGTCAGGCCATGGCAAAGACGACTTCTTCTTTTACACAGGCGACCGCCGTACTCCGCTCTCGAACGCCGGCGTTTGCAAAGGTGGCATGGTCTGGCAAATTGAGACCATGGTCGACGACCGCGCTTCCACGCCGTTTGAACGCTTTTTCGTCGGGAGCGAAGACCAGTATCGTCACGTAGTCGACCCCACCGGCAACAAATGGCCCGCCTGCGAGTAAGGAAGGAGGGAGGCGGGAGCAGCCATGTGTGCTGCTTGGTCGGGAGAAATTCGATCTTGATTGTGCCGGATCCGGCAAAAGCGTCTACAAAATGGAACCTTAAAGTCATACTTGAAGATGGCCGTTACTTCCGCGAGATCCGTTACCGGAAGGGCAGCAAGGTTGGCGGCGAGGACGCCGACGTTCATCCGGGGGGACAGAGGCTGCTTCGGTGCAACGCTTCGGGATTGAGAGGGAACTCGACACCATCGCTCTCGGTATAAGCTGGTTCCGTTTCGTTAGCGCCGCTAGGACCATCTCTCCTGAGGTTCTTAGTGAATTCCGCGCGATGTCCTACAACCCTAAAATTAACGATGACATCCTAGTTGCACTCGTCGCACGCGGCTTGGCTCTGTGTGTGTTCGGCCCGTTCCGTGGAGGAGAACTACTGAGATGGCAAGCAAATGGTTTAGTTGTGCAGTGCTTGGGGTTGCGATGCTAGCGACCGCATCCCTTCAGGCGCAGATTCTCAAGACACTCTACAACTTCACTGGAGGAGTTGATGGGGACCAGCCCATCGGCGGGGTGGTTCGGATTGGGGGTAGTTTCTATGGCGCTGCTAGCAACGGCGGCGCCGATTCGCCTGCGGGGACTGTGTTCAAGATTGACGCCAAGGGCAATGAAACGACGCTACACAGTTTCTCCGGGTCGCCGGACGGATATGTTCCGCTCTCCGGACTCATCAAGGACAGCGACGGTAACCTCTACGGCACCACTGCCTACAGCGGACTGTACGGTTTCGGGACGATTTTCAAGGTGTCCAAGACCGGCGTAGAGACGGTTTTATATAGCTTCAGCGGGTACCCGGCGGACGGCGTCTATCCTCAAGCGGGTCTAGCTCGCGATGCGGCTGGAAACCTTTTCGGCACCACGCAATATGGCGGCCCCGGACCCTGCCAAATCAACGGGTTTACCGAAGGCTGTGGAACAGTGTTCATGCTCAGTAACACTGGCGTAGAGACAGTGCTGCATAGCTTCGTTTCTGGAACAACGGACGGCCAACTTCCGATAGCGCGTCTGCTTCTGGACGCGGCCGGGAATCTTTACGGCACGACCTGTTATGGCGGCACGCAGGGCATGGGAACTGTTTTTAAGGTCACGCCGGGTGGCACCGAGACTGTGATGTATAGCTTTGCGGGAACACCGGACGGCTCGTGTCCCTTGGCAGGTTTGATCTTTTATGCGGGCAGCTTTTACGGCACCACTTACCAAGGAGGTGCTTCAAACTATGGGACAGTTTTCAAGTTGACCAAGGAAGGCCAAGAGACGGTACTGTACAGCTTTTCTGCTTTACATCATGATGGGCACTATCCCCAGGCGACTCTGGTTCGGGATTCGAGCGGTAGCTTCTACGGGACCACCCTGGGAGGTGGAATCGAAACCAAATACTGCCACGTCATATCGAACGGCTGCGGCGTAATTTTTAAGGTGTCGAGCGCCGGCAAGGAGACGGTGCTACACCGTTTCGTTGGGTATCCAGTGGAAGGGTCTGCTCCTATAAGCGATCTGATTAAGGATTCTGCGGGCAACCTCTTCGGCACCACAACGCTTGGCGGAACAGCAGAAGCGGGGACGGTGTTCGAGTTCGCGCCCTAATGCCTCTGGGGAGAGTCAGAGATCACTCCTGTTTTTTATTGATGACCTGTGTATCCGACCGCGCGGCTTACGATCAGGGGAGTCTTCTTTCCCTCCACTTCACATAATACCTGTTATCGGACATTGCATATGATGCCGAGCCTGCCCGACTCGGTGGTTCAATTTTCGCCAGTAAACACGATTCGGGGGTGGAACAGCGTCCCCGCGATTCGGGTCGCGATCGCTATCAGGTCACGTTGCCCGTAGAACACCTTTACTTGTGGAGCACGGGACATTTCCGGCAGATTCACGGCCCGGCCACTGCGGATGAGAGCGGCGCTTTCCTGGCTGGCGGTAACGCTCGGCAACTGCGGCACCAACTTTCTGGGATGGACAAACAGCGACTCAGCGATTCCCTGCCGCATGGCGGCTTCCAGGGCTTCCAGCGAGTGGGCATCTTCGCTTGCGAACTCGGCGACGGCGGTGCGGCGCAAGCTGGCCAGATGAGCGCCGCAGCCAAGCTTCTGGCCCATCTCGTGCGCCACTGATCGAATGTACGTGCCCGAGGCCACCCGCGCGCGGAAGGTGGCTTGATCGGCCGTAGTCTCCAGAATCTCGAATTCCTTGATTTCCACCGATACCGGCTTGAGCACGACCTCTTTGTTCTTGCGGGCCAGTTTGTAGGCGGGCACTCCTGCGATCTTCTTGGCGGAAAATGGCGGCGGCACCTGGTCGATCGTGCCGCGAAACTGAGCAGCGAGAGCGCGGAGCTCCTCGCAATTTAGGTGCACGTCTTGCAGCGGCGTCGTGGGCTCTCCATCGGCGTCGTAGGTGTCCGTGGCGAAGCCGAAGCGAATCACGCCTTCGTAAGTCTTTTCTGAATGGGCATAGAACTGTGCCAGGCGCGTGAGGTTGCCGAGAACAACCGGCAGAACTCCGGTGGCCGAGGGGTCAAGGGTTCCGAGATGACCGACCGAGCGCTGACCGAGAATTCGGCGCACACGATTGACCACGTCATGCGAGGTCAGACCGGGCGGCTTATCGATAATTACGACACCGTTCATAAGGATTTGTAATCTGGTAGTTTGTAATTGGTAATTTGAAACCCAATTGTTGCGATTTCAGCATCAGCGACCTTGCTTCCAGATTACCCATTACAAATTACCAATTCCCAATTAAATGATTCCTCTTCGTGACGATCAGCCCACCTTCTCGACGCCGTTCGTTAACTATTTTCTGATCGTGCTGAACGTCGTGATTTTTCTGTGGGAGTACTTTACCGGGCTGCAGAGCCAACGGGCTCTGGATTCGTTCCTCGCCGTGTTTGGCGTGGTCCCTCAGCACACGCTGGCGGTGCTGACTGGACACACCTCGGACGGGCTGGCTACGGCTGTCCTGCCCTTGTTCACCTCGATGTTTCTGCACGCTTCATTCTTACACGTCGCTGGGAACATGCTCTTTCTGTGGATCTTCGGCGACAACATCGAAGACTACATCGGACACTTTCCCTATCTGGTGTTCTACCTGATCAGCGGTGTGGCGGCCGGCGTCACGCACATTCTTCTGAACCAGGGCTCGCGCGTGCCCAGCGTGGGCGCGAGCGGCGCGATTGCGGGGGTGCTGGGCGCGTACTTTATCTTATATCCGCGGGCGCGAGTCCTGATCTGGTTTCCGCCGATATTTCTGTTTCACGTTCCGGCATGGCTGATGCTTGGCTATTGGTTCGTGGGAAATTTCCTGAGCGGGGCGGTTACTGCGATCGCCGAAACCAGCCAGACTACTACGGGCGGGATAGCCTTCTGGGCGCACGTTGGAGGCTTCGTCGCGGGTGTGGTCATGATTAACGTGTTCCGTGAACGGCCGCATCGATACCGGTATGGGACGTGGTAGGCAGCTCTCAGTTGCCATTTGTCACCTGCGTGGTTCCGGCGCAGGGCCTGGAGGCAGTATCTCTACATCTTTGGAATTGGCGTTCACCCGCTGGCGGGTGACGAACCATACCGCCGCGGTCCAGGTGGGAAAGAGATCGGCGCCGGGAATGAGTTCGGCGGCGAGCGTCGGCAGGAAAGCCCAATGCCATCCTAGCAAGCGAATCATTAAGAAGCCGACAATCAGGTCGAGGAGCGCATCGGCGGGGGACATGCCTCCTTCGGCGAAGAATGGAAACGCAGCGATTTGCAGCGTGTCAGCGGCGATGGCTACGGCCCACGCCAACCGGTGCTCAGGCTCTTTCAGCGACTTGAAGTAATCCAGGAATGACATCGTGTTTTCTCGGTTGTTTGTCGCCGTGCTTCATTCGTCAGTCGTTGGTCGCTGGTCGTTAGCGAACAACCGCGCATATCCAACGACGTAACCTACTTTCCATTAGATGCTCAGTCTAGCGCCCGCGTCGCCACTACCGGGCACCTTCTTCCCTACAGTGTGCCGGTTGAAGGCATCACCACGATTTTTTCTATGGTCGTGTCTTCGGGCAGGAGCAGTGCGTCGACCACAGTGCGGGCGACGGTTTCGGCAGACATCATTTTGCGCCTCGGCGCATTTACCCACAGCGCGTCCCAGATCGCGGTATCGGTTGCGCCGGGCATGAGGGTAATTACGCGAATGCCCTTTGGCCTCAACTCTTCGCGCAAGGTGTTAGTGAACCCGAGAGCGCCATGCTTCGACGCGTTGTAGGCTGCCGACCCCGGGAAGACGCGCTCGGCGGCAATGGAGAGATTGTTCACGATTGTGCTGCCGCGCTTCATCACCGCAAGTGCCGCCTGCGTCATGAGGAATTGACCGGTAAGGTTGGTGTCGATCACTTCCATCCAGGTTGGGTAGGGCAACTCGCTGACCGTGCGATTCGGATGT
>Ga0209890_10000243_pt1 | contig 25155 bp, 22 predicted proteins | sample OrgsoiDNA2013049_FD_185799 | JGI IMG/M metagenome (GOLD analysis project Ga0209890, IMG submission 185799) | Permafrost soil microbial communities from the Arctic, to analyse light accelerated degradation of dissolved organic matter (DOM) -... | ecosystem: Environmental > Terrestrial > Soil >... | reverse complement strand
GATGGGCTTGGAGATCCCCTTCCGGATCGCCTCGACCCCAGCCATGAAGGTGGTGGCGACCGCGCCCATTCCGGGCGTCAGGATGCCGAGCTTGCCCGTGGCCGGGCGGATGTCGATAGGTTTACCTGTGGACTTCGTCAGAGACATTGCGGCTCCTTTTAACGGCGAAATGGGGCTCCTGCAACCTCGGAATGCAACCGGGATGCCGCCCCTTATTGGTACCGTTGCAGCAGTTGCCCCGCGCCCCGCCTGGGGTTCCACGCTTGCGCCGGGCGAATTTGTGGTAGAAACCCCCCGCTCTTTTAACACTTCGACACCACACGCCTGCTGAGGTGGCCGTGCGTGCCCAGAACGCGAATCATCGCGCGAACGGGTTACGGCCACCGGTGACGCGGGCGGCGGACGACAACGCAAAGGAATGGACATGGAAACCACGACCGAGACCACTGCGGGAACCACCGGAATGACAGGCGCCCCGGACGCCACGCAAGCGAACCCGAGCGACGCGCCGATCACCATCCGCGAGATGATGGAAGCGGGCGTTCACTTCGGGCACCAGACCAAGCGCTGGAACCCGAAGATGAAGAGCTACATCTTCGGCGCGCGCAACGGCATCCACATCATCGACCTGCAGCAGACGGTCCGCGCCTTCAAGCGCGCCTACAACTTCCTCGTCTCCAACGTCGCCCAGGGGCGCTCGGTGCTGTTCGTCGGCACCAAGAAGCAGGCCCAGGAGGTGATCCGCGAGGAGGCGCTGCGCGGCGGCCAATACTACGTCACCAACCGCTGGCTGGGCGGCACGCTCACCAACTTCAACAGCGTCAAGGGATCGATCGATCGCCTGCACGCCATCGAGAAGATGTCGACTGACGGGACGTTCGAGCGGATGACCAAGAAGGAGGTCCTCGGCATCACGCGCGAGCGCGAGAAGCTGGAGAAGGCGCTCGGCGGCATCAAGTCGATGTCCGAGCTGCCCGGCGCCGTGTTCATCATCGACGTCGTCAAGGAGCACATCGCCGTCACCGAGGCGCGCAAGCTGGAGATCCCGATCGTCGCCCTCGTCGACACCAACTGCGACCCCGACGTCATCGACTACCCGATCCCCGGCAACGACGACGCGATCCGTTCGCTGAAGTTGTTCGCCGGCAAGATTGCCGAGGCCTGCATCCTCGGCCAGAAGGTCGGGCGCGAGCGCGCCAATCAACAGCGCAACGCGCGCGACGAAGGCGGCGGCGAAGAGCCCCAGACCATTCGCGTCTCCTCGGGCGGCGAAGGGCCGCGCGTGGAGGTCGTCTCCCGCCACCGCGGCGAGCTCCCCACGCCGGAAGCCGCCGCCACGCCGGAAGACAAGGAAGAGCGCAGCTAGGCTGCCCGCCTTCCCGCACTCATCGTTCTTTCCCGACGCGAACCAAAGAGGATACCCACGTCATGGCTTCAGAAGTTACGGCACAGATGATCAAGGACTTGCGCGAGCGCACCGGCGCCGGCATGGCCGACTGCAAGAAGGCGCTCACCGAGTGCGCGACCGACATGGAGAAGGCGATCGAGTACCTGCGCAAGAAGGGGATCGCCTCGGCCGCCAAGAAGGCGACGCGCATCGCCGCCGAAGGGACGATCGCCAGCTACCTGCACGGCTCGCGCATCGGCGTGATGGTGGAGGTGAACTGCGAGACCGACTTCGTGGCCCGCAACCCCGACTTCGTGGCGTTCGCCAAGGAGGTCGCCATGCAGGTCGCGGCGCTCAACCCGCAGTACGTCTCGCAGGAGGAGATCCCGGCGTCGGTGCTCGAGAAGGAGAAGTCGATCCGCATCGAGCAGGCCAAGACGTCGGGCAAGCCCGAGGCGGTCTGGGGGAAGATCGTCGACGGACAGATCGCCAAGTGGTCCAAGGAGGTCTGCCTCCTCGATCAGGTTTGGGTGAAGGATCCCGAGGGGAAGAAGGACATCCGCGCGCTGCTCACCGACCTCGTCGCCAAGACCGGCGAGAACGTCAAGGTGCGCCGGTTCGTCCGCTATGAGGTCGGAGAGGGACTGGAGAAGCGCTCCGACGACTTCGTGGCCGAAGTCCAGAAGCAAGCTGGACAGGCGTAGAGTCGATTAGGACGATGGCCAAGGGGAAGGGGAAGAGCCCGCCCGGGCACAACGGAGAGGTCAGCGGCGCGCCGGCCACCAAGCCGGCGACGCCGGCCAAGCCGGCACGGGCGAGCGCCTCGGGCGCCACCGAGCGCGACAGCAAGCTCCCGCTCGCGCCCGGGGTGAAGTACCGCCGCATCCTGCTCAAGCTCTCGGGCGAAGCGCTGATGGGTTCCACGCAGAACGCCATCGATTCAGCCACCCTCTCGCAGATCGCCGACGAGCTGGTCGACGTGCACAGCCTCGGCGTCGAGATCGCCATGGTGCTCGGGGGCGGAAACATCTTCCGCGGTATCGCCGCCAGCTCGAGCGGCATGGATCGCGCCCACGCCGACTACATGGGGATGCTGGCGACGGTGATCAACTCGCTGGCGCTGCAGGACGCGCTGGAGTCGCGCGGCGCGCACACCCGCGTGATGACGGCGCTGGAGATGGAGCGGGTGGCCGAGCCGTACATCCGGCGCCGCTCGATCCGCCACCTGGAAAAGGGGCGGCTGGTGATCTTCGCGGCGGGGACCGGCAACCCCTACTTCACTACCGACACGGCGGCCTCGCTGCGCGCGATGGAGATCGGCGCCGAGATCGTCATGAAGGCGACCAAGGTCGACGGTGTCTACGACAAGGATCCCAACAAGCACAAGGACGCGCGGATGTTCCGGCGCCTGTCATATCTCGATGTGCTCAACCGCAACCTCGGCGTGATGGACTCGACGGCGATCTCACTCTGCCGCGACAACAACCTGCCGATTCTCGTCTTCAACATGACCAAGCCGGGCAACATCCGGCGGGTGCTGCTGGGCGAACCGCTCGGAACGATGGTGCTCGATGAGCGCCGCGAGCCCCGCCCCGGCACGAGCCTGGCGACCTAGAAGGCAACCGAGAGGGGGAAACCGATGATCGATGACATCGTGAAGAGCCTGCAGGGCGATCTCGAAAAAGGGATCGAAGCTTTCCGCCGCGAGCTCGGCAAGGTGCGGACCGGGCGCGCCAACCTGTCGATTCTCGATGGGGTCCGGGTCGATTACTACGGGACGCCGACACCACTGAACCAGGTCGCGTCGTGCAACGTCGCCGACGCGCGCCTCATCACCATCAAGCCCTGGGAGCGCTCGCTGATCCCGGAGATCGAAAAGTCGATCCGGGCGGCGCAGCTGGGGCTGAACCCGCAGTCGGACGGCGAGCTGGTGCGGCTGCCGATGCCGGCGCTCACCCAGGAACGTCGCCAGGATCTGGTCAAGGTGGTCAAGAAGATGGCCGAGGAGGCCCGCGTCGCCCTGCGCGGCGCGCGCCGCGACGCCAACGAGATGATCAAAGAAGCGCTCAAGGAAGGGTCGGTCACCGAGGACGACGAGCGCAAAGGCTTGAAGACGGTTCAAGAGACCACCGACAAATCGGTGCTCAAGATCGACGAGATCGTCACCAAAAAAGAAGCTGAGATCCTGGAGGTCTGATTCGTGGCATTGCTCTTTCGCGAGGCGCACGCGGCGCCCGACAAAAAACAGATCAACCTGGAGTACTTCATCCTGGAGAACGCCGGCGCGACGTCGATCAACACCGGCGGCCTGCAGGTCATCGCCGCCAAGAAGGGGAAGCGCGGCTCGGTGCTGGGGGTGATCGATCCCGGCTTCATGCTCCAGCCGGGCGAGAAGATCCTGGTCGTCTCCGGCGTCCCCGGTAAGAAGTCGCACGGCGAGCCGCCCTCGCGCGAGGGGATGCGCACCTATCACCTCTTTCAGCGCGACGCCCTCTTGCACGGCCAGGGGACCCTGATCCGCCTGGCGATGAACCAGGTCGAGGTCGCCCGTCTCGTTTACGATCCCGCCACCGCCACCGGCGTGGCGTGATAAGGATTCGGCCATGCCCAAGTATCAGGTCGACATCCCGCACACGCTGGCCGTCACCGACGCCAAGCAGCGCATCGCCGGCGCCACCGACAAGCTGACGCGTGATTACGGCGCGGCCTGCACCTGGAAGGGGGACAACGAGCTGTCGGTCTCGCGCAAAGGGCTCGATGCCATCGTCACCGTCGAGCCGTCGAAGGTGCACATCGACCTGAACCTCGGTTTTCTTCTCACGCCCTTCGCCGAGAAGATCAAGACCGGCATCGCCAAGCAGCTCTCCGGCATCCTGGCCGCCGCCCCAGGGAATTAAGATGGGAACCCTGGTAGGGTTCCCATCCCCTCCCGCGATGAGCTCCGGCCGGCAAAGCCGGCCTGCGCTCGACGCGATCTAGCCGCGCCAAGGAAGAGGAGACGGTGCGTTTCGTCGGGCTGGAAGAGGCACGCCAGGCTTCGGGCCTGCGTCTGGTGATCGCGACCAACGTCCCCAGCCCCTGGTCGCAGGCCGCGATGGGCGTCTTCGACATGAAGGGGCTCGACTATTTGGCGGTGCGCTTCCGCCGCACCGACGAGGAGATCAAGGGCTGGACCGGCTCCCGCAACGTGCCCGTCGTGCTGTTCGACGACGAACCGCCGCGCACCGGTTGGGCGGAGATCGTCACCCTCGGCGAACGGCTCGGCGGGCGAATGTCGCTCGTTCCCGACGACGACGACCGTCGCGTGAGAATGTTCGGGCTCTCGCACGAGATTCTCGGTGAGGGGGGTCTCGGCTGGAACGTGCGCCTCTTGGTCACGCACGCCAGCCTTACGACGGACGGGCGGGCGGGATGGCCGAAGCCGGTGGCGGAGTACCTGGCTCCCCGCTACGGCTACGCGCCCGACCGGGTACCAGCGACGCGGGCGCGTGCCATTGGGACCCTGCGCCTGCTCGACGCCGTGCTGGCCGAGAGCCGCAGCCACGGATATGCCTACTTCCTCGGGCCGAACCCGACGGCGCTCGACCTGCACGCGGCGGTCACGCTCGGTACGATCTGGCCGCTGCCAGAGGCGCAATGCCCCATGCTGCCCCCCATCCGCCACGCGTTCGAGACGCTCGATCAGGAGGTGAAGGATGCGGTGTCACCCGCGCTGCTCGAACACCGCGCGCAGATGTTCAGCCGGCACCTGGTGCTTCCGGTCCGGTCGTGAGCGGGGCCGCCGTAGACACTGCGATTGCCGACCTGGCGAGCGCGGCGGCGACCTCGGCGTCCGTCGAGCCGGGATGGCCGGTGACGACGCGGAGGGCCGAGGCCGGCGGTGCGAAGGCGGCGAGCCGCCGCGTGCGTTCGCCGAGGCCCGGAAGGTAACCGGCCTCGACACCGACCGCGTCGTTTTCGATCACCAAGAGAGCGGCGGCGGCGAGGGCCTTGAGCCGATCGTCGGCGACGGGCAGGTCCAGCGTCGCCAACAGCGACAGCCGCCCCGGATCCCAGGCGACGCCGAAGGACCCGCCGAAGGTCTCACGCAAAATGTCAGCCTCCCGTGGGCTGACCGACTGCCAGGGGGTGACGCCAACTTGAACCGCCAAGCGCAGACCGGCGCGGTCGGCGGCACGGAGCAGCCGTTCGACCGCCCACTGGCAGGCGTCCAGAATCTCGGGTGCCAGCGCACGGCGTTCGGCCAGCGCAGCCGCAAGCAGTGTCCCTCCCGGATCGTCCGGGCCAATCGCGCGGCGGGCGAACGCCAGCGCGAACGCCGCGGCATCGGCGGTCAGCGCCACGGGGCCAAAATCGACGACGGCGATCCGCGCGCCGAACGAGCCGGCAGCCGCCAGGCCGTGCACAGCGAGCGAGATCGCCGCTTCGCGCTCGTCGCGGGCCGGGGCGGCGAGGCGCGGCAGGCGCCGTCCCGCGGGGAGAGCCCGCTCGGCGAGCGGCAGCGCGACGGTCGGTAGCTCCAGACCGAGGCGGAGCGCCGAAGCGACCAACGGCGCCCCGGTCAGGATTTCCAGATCGCACCCCCCAGCGAGATGGATCCCCAGTGCCTCCGTTTCGGCGGCGAGCCGCGTGATCCGCTCGCCGCCATCGGCGCGCGGCGGGCGAAGGTCCGTCGCCAAAAAAGCCATGCGTCGACGGAGGATAGCGCTTTGATTCGGATCTCGACGCTGTTATAAGGGTCCTTCACTTTTTTCGATGACAAGCTCGGTGGAGCCGGACGTTCGGGCTCCTGTTCTACCGGAGGTGTTCATGCTCGCTCGCCCACGCCGGGGTTTGATCCAGGCGGCCGTCATCGCAGCGGCTGTGACCGGCTTCGTCGCGTCCGCCCAGGCACAATTGCAGGTTGCGCCGGTCGATCTCGAGATCTTCCGCCCCGCCATGGACTCGAAGGGGTTCATCACCATCAACTCCTCGGGAGTTCTCGGGCAAGGGGATCTCTCCTTCGGCCTCGTCACGTCGTACGCGCGCAAGCCGCTGGTGCTGAACGGGATGACCGGCACCCAGGCGACCCGGTTCGCCGTGAACAATCTGGTGGTGCCGTCGCTGCAGGCGGCGGTCGGCTTCACGCACCTGCCGCACCTCGGGTTCGAGCTGGGCGTGATCCTGCCGCTGGCCATCGTGTCGGGACAGAGCACCCCCAGCGATCAGACCGCGATGGGGACCAAGGACTGGACCTTCACCGCTCAGGGGATCGGTGACCTGCAGGTCCATCCCAAGATCCGGCTGATGAACGCCACCCGGAACGGGGTGGGCCTCGCGATCATCCCGTCGATCATCCTGCCGACGGGGGATAAGAAGTCGTTCTTCGGCGAAGGGCAGACGATCTTCCAGCCGACCGCGGTCATCGACACGGAGCTCGGCTACCTCGGGCGCTTCCGCGCGGCGATCAACGGCGGCATGCGGATCCGGCCGCACAGCGCCGTGTTTACCGACAACGCGGCCGCGTTCAACACCGGCGACGCGGCTAGCACCATGGCCCCCACGCTCATGGGGGCCGACGTTACGACGCACGCCGGGATCAGCATCGGCAACGAGTTCATCGGCGGCCTCGGCCTCTCCTACGGCATCGTGCCGCAGAAGTTCGATGTGGTCGGCGAGGTCTACGGCAACTACGGCAGCAACTCGAACAAGCTCGCCCCCGACGGCACGACCAGCAAGATGGGCCCCTCGGCCGAGGCGATCGCCGGCATCAAGCTCTATCTCGCGCGCAACTCGTTCTTCGAGGTGGGCGGCGGCTACAAGGTGGCCGACGGCTACGGTGGCGGCGCGCCGCGGGCCTTTGTCGGCTTCATCTTCGAGCCGTCGATCGGCGACCGCGATGGCGACGGCTACAAGGACGACGTCGACCAGTGCCCCGACGATCCGGAAGACTTCGACGACTTCGAGGACGCCGACGGCTGCCCCGATCCCGACAACGACAAGGACGGCATCCCCGACGTCGACGACAAGTGCCCGAACGATCCGGAGACCAAGAACGGCTACCAGGATCAGGACGGCTGCCCGGACAACACGACGTTCGATCGCGACGGCGACGGCATCCCGGACGACATCGACAAGTGCCCCGACGATCCCGAGGACAAGGACAACTTCGAAGACGCCGACGGCTGCCCCGATCCTGACAACGACAAGGACGGCATCCCCGACAAGAACGATCTTTGTCCCAACGATCCGGAGGACAAGGACGGCTTCGAGGATCAGGACGGCTGCCCCGATCCTGACAACGATCACGACCGCATCCTCGACAAGGACGATAAGTGTCCGAACGAGCCGGAGACCTACAACGGCTACCAGGACGCCGACGGCTGCCCCGACAAGGGGAAGGTCATCATCCACAAGGGGAAGCTGGAGATCCTCGACAAGATCTACTTCGAGACCGACAAGGACGAGATCAAGTCGGTGTCGTTCCCGCTGCTCGACGCCATCGCGGCGACGATCAACGGCAACCCCCAGATCGAAATGATCGAAATCCAAGGGCATGCGGACGAGCGCGGCGACGACGCCCACAACCTCGACCTGACCGAGCGGCGCGCGCACTCGGTGCGGGTGGCGCTCGAGCAACGCAACGTCTTGCCGAGCCGCCTCAAGAGCCACGGCTACGGCGAAACCAAGCCGATCTGCATGCAGCACAACGAAGACTGCTGGAGCCAGAATCGCCGCGTCGAGTTCATCATCCTCAAGCGCTCCGACGAAGCCCACCTCCAGGGCGGCGAAGGCCAGTAGCCCCGAAGGGCCAGTGGCCCCGAAGGGCCAGTGGCCCCGAAGGGCCAGTGGAGCGACGGCGCCGTTTCAGGGATCCGCCGGGGTCCCTGAAACGGGGAAGCCGTGATATTTTCAATCCGTGCCCAGCGCCTCCGATCTGGTCGTGGGCCTCGGCCAAGTTACGGTCGAGATGCTCGGCGTGGGGCCGCGAACGGCCGAGCCGGTGGTCGAGCTCGCCACCTTCAGCATCCAGACCGGCGGCGCGGTCGGGACCACGCTGGCGACCGTGGCGGCCCTCGGCGGGCGCGCGCGCTACTTCGGCCGGCTCTCCGACGACGAGTTCGGATCGATCATCCTGCGCGGGCTGAAGGAGTTCGGCGTCGACGTCTCGCAGGTGTTGATCGAGCCGGGGAAGGTCTCGCCAGCATCGTTCGTCCTGGTCGACGAACGAACGGGGCGGCGACTGACGCGTTTCACCCGCGGCAGCACGGCCCCCATCGAGCCGGGCGAGCTCTCCCGCAACCTGTTCGACGACGCGCGCATCCTGCTGGTCGACGGCCGCACGCCGAACACCGAGGTAGCCGCCGCCGAGAAGGCCAGGGCGCTGGGGGTCACCGTGCTGCTCGACGCGCGCCGCCTCGGCCCCGGGATGGGCGAGCTGCTCGATCTGTCGGACATCGTCATCGGCAACGAGCGGTTCGCCGCCGAGTTCTCGCACTCCTCGGACATGAAGCGGAGCCTCCTCGAGCTGACGCAGATGGGGCCGAAGATCGCGGTCATCACGCTCGGCGAAGAGGGTGCCATCGGGCTCGAGAACGAGACGCTGGTGCGCCAGCCCGCCCTGCCGATCGAGGTCTACGACACCACCGGCGCCAGCGAGGTCTTTCGGGGCGCCTTCATCTACGGCACGCTGCAGGGGTGGCCGCTCGATCGCTGCCTGCCGTTCGCCAATGCCGCCGCCGCGCTCAACTGCCGCCACCTCGGAGGCACCGGCGGCATCCCCGCACTCTCCGAAGTCATCCGCGCCGCCGGCCTCTCCGCCTAGTTCTCGCCCAGTTCAACGCCGCCCTGTTGTTGGACGCGGCGGGGGACCGAGACGCCGCGCTCCGCGCAGCTGAGCGCGCTGAATCGGTCCTAGCGGGATCGGCGTGGTCGACGCGCTCGGTTGAAGCGCAACAAGCTCAGCACTGCGATAGCGGCGGCCAAGTCGAAGAGGACGCCGCCGGACGACGACGGAACGAGGACGCAGGAGCAGCCGCCCGAGTCGCCAGTCGAGCCCGACGTGCCGCCGGTGCCCGGGACGGTACCTCCCGCGCCACCGGTCTCTCCGGCGCCGCCCGTCCCGAAGGCTCCTCCCGTTGCCGAACCCCCGCCCGTCCCTCCGCCGAAGCCGCCGGTCCCGACGGTGCCACCCCTGCCGGTGACGCCACCCGTGGCGCTGCTTCCGCCCCGGCCCCCGCTGCTCGCGCCGGCCTGCCCACCGCTCCCGGAAGCTCCGCCTGAGCCGGTCGTGCGGCCGCCCGCGCCGCCTGTCGCACCGCCGCCCATGCCGCCGGTCGCGCGGCCGCCCGCGCCGCCGGTCGCGCTGCCCCCGGTCCCCCCGCCGCCGCCGGGCGCGGTCAGGGCGATGCGATAGCCGTCGGAGTTGTTCGTGCTGGGGACAGAGACGGTGATCTGGTTGTTCGCGACAGCGACGTCCGCCGTCGAAACCACGTTGGTGGCCGTGACGACGGTCGTCCGGTTGGTGAACGGGGTGTGCTCGACGACGACGTGGACGGTGGAGCCGAAGAACGACGCTGCGCTGAATCCCTTGATGACCACCTGGACGCTGCCGTCGTTGGTGCCGCCGAAGAGCACGCTGGCCGACTTGCCGCTCGCGTCGAGATTGGCGAAGCCGTCCAGGGCTGCGCTGTCCGACGCGTTGGCCGGAGTCGTCGACACCATGTCGCCGGCCATGTCCCCATACCACTTGTAGAACCACCACCCGCCGTTGGGCTGGGTATTGTTGGCGAGCAAGCTCCCGAGTCGCCCCGGGTGACCGACATCCCAGAACGTGATGCAGGCGCTCTCGACGCCCAGACGCTCGAACTTGGCGATGAGAGACGCCGATGCTCCCGGCTGCCCTTCGGCGTTGATGTCCGCGGCGCCGCTGTACTCGTTGATGGTGATGGGCAGCGGGCCGATCCCCAGCGTCTTCTCGAGGTTGCGGTAGTTCTGAATGTTTCCCGTGACGTTGCCGCCGCTGAGCTCGTGCCACCCGACGATGTCGGGAAGGCAGTTGTTGGTCTTGCAGTACGACAGCAGGCTCTGAATGAACGACTGATTGTAGTAAGAGGTCGAGGGGCCGGTGATCTTGATCGTCGGGTCCAGCTGGCGCAGCTGGGCGTAGGTCTGCTGCCAGAGGCTGTTGAAGGTCAAGCTGGTGCTCTTCCAGGTCCCGTCGGGCTCGTTCCAGATCTCGTAGGCGTAGATGTTGGTCAGGTTGGCCGACTTCCGCCGAGAGACGGTCTGGCCGATCTTGCTGAACCAGTCCGTCGTGGTCGTGAACGCGTAAGGCCAGCTGGGGAACCAGTCGGCGAGACGAATGCTGACCTTGCCGCCGATGGCGGCCACCCGCCCGGCCACGACGATGGCGTCCCCGATCGGTTGCTGGACGTCGGAAGCAGGGTTGTTGAAGACGTTCGGGTGCAACGGGGCGATGAGGCCATTCACATCGGCGGGTTGAGTCTCGAGCACGCCGTACAGAGATCCGCTCGCGACGTGGGTGACCGGCCGCACGGTGGTAGAGAGATCGACCGTCAGGACCGTCGCCGGATACGCGGCGGCTGAAGAGAGCCACACGGCGAAAAACACCAGGAGACGCGACTCGAACCCTCCGCGGATGGGCCGGCGCGTCGACGCATGCGCCGAAAAGTCGCCTGGCGTTGCAGCGGGTCCCGATGGTGACATGATCTCCATTGTCGGCTCGCGGAACCCCTTGTCACAAAACCCGAGCCAAGTGTCCCCTCGCCCCCGCGGGGGGCAGGCGAGACGGAGCCGTCCGGTGGGCGCGCTCGTTACTTGGGCCCGCCCGACTTGGGCTCGGCCCCGAGGTGGCCGGGGGGGCCGGCGGCGGCGTAGAAGGGCTCGGCGACGTTGGCGGCCGTGCCCCACTTGGCTTTCGACCAGGTGGTCTCGTAGCCGTGCAGGAGGCCGAGGATGCCGCGCATCCCGCGCAGCGCGATCGGATGATCGCCAGCGACGTCCTTCTGCTCGCGTGGATCGGCGAGCTCGTCGTAGAGCTCCATTCGCCCTGCCCCCTTGTGCACCAGGCGGTAGCGATCGACCTTGAGCCCGCGCGCGACCTGGCCGTCGACGGTCAGCGCGGCGCGCGGCGAAACGCCGATCTCGTCGAACACCAACGGTACCAACGTGGCCCCCTGCATCTTGGGGTCGGGCTTGGCGCCGGCCAGATCCATCAGCGTCGGCGCCATGTCCATCATCTCGACGTCGGCGTTGACGACTCCGCCCTTGGGAAGGAGGCCCGGCGCCCGGATGATCATCGGGACGTGCGTCAGCTCTTGATAGACGGTGTCACCGTGGCCGACGCTCCCGTGCTCGTAGAACTGGTCACCGTGATCGGACACCACCACCACCACCGACCTGTCGTAGATCCCCAGCTTCTTCAGATCGGCGATGAAGCCGGCGAAGAGCGCGTCGCTGCCGGTGATCTCGGCATCGTGCAGCGCCTCCAGATAAGCCTTGTCGTTGTCGTTGATCTTGAGCTTACCGACCTTGATGAGACCGAGCTGCACGCCGGTCTGCACCGGCTTCAGCGGCCCCGTGTAGGGCTTGTTCCAGTACTTGACCAGGAACTCCTTCTTCGGCGTGTAGGCGACGTGCGGCTCGATGGTGGCCAGGTAGACGAACTGCCGCTTGGCGAGCAGCGGCGTGATCCAACTCTTGGCCGTCTTCCAGAGGTAGTCGGCACTGTTGGGGAGCGACTCGCGGATGAAGTTGCGGTCGACGTCCCAGCCGCGATCGAACCCCCACTTCGACGAGATGTAGCCGTTGGAGGAGAACATCCCCGTCTTGTAGCCGTCGCGCTTCAGTTCCTCGGCGACGAAGGGGACGGTCAGCGAGAGCTTCGACTCGTGCGCGGTCGCCTTGTGCACCGTCGGGTAGACCCCCGTCAGCAGCGAGGCATGCGACGGCAGCGACCAGGTCCCCTGCACCGTCGCCCAGGCGAAGCGGGTGGCGTCGGCGGCGAAGGCGTCGTAGTTCGGCGTCAGCACGCGCGTCTTCGAGTTGTAGCCGTGCATCTTGTCGGCACGAAACGTGTCGACCATCCAGACGTAGATGTGATCGAAGCGGGGCTGCGGCGTCGGCGGCGAAACGTGGGGGGGCGCCTTCACCACCACGCGCGGCTCGGCCCAAGCGACCGTGGCGCCGCGCGCCACGAAGTCGATGCGCGCCGCATGCCCGGCGGCGTCGCCGCAATCGAGCAGCAGATCGTTCCAGCGCGCGGCGATCGGACCCTCGTGCAGTGTCCGCGTCTGCCGCCCGTCGATGGCGACGCGAACCAGCGCCGTGCCACCTGCCTGTTGTCCCTCACTTCCGTAACCGACCGCCAGGTGCGCGCCGGGAGGGAGCTGAACGTAATACGAGATCCGCGACCCGTGACCGCCCGCGAACAGCGCCCGCCGGGCCACGCCGCCGACGGTCACGTCGCGTGCTTCCGCAATCCCGAGCTCGGCCGGCACAGCCCCGAGCGCCGTCGGCCCGAGCGCGATCTGCTGAATCGCCGCCGCCGACCGCTTGCCGCCCGCGATGTTCGCCGCGCTCTTGAAGGTCAACCGCACGCGGTTGTCGCCGGCGTGAATGAGGTCCGGCGGCACGACGACGTCGTAGCGCTTCTTGGCGGCGGCGATGTCGAGCGTCCCCACCGGCTTCTCGTTGACGAAGATCGACACCTTCTGCGCGGGCGCCAGCGCCCGCATGGTGAGCGACAGCGTGCTGGCGCCCGGCGCCGCGCCCCCGGCGCCGTCACCGTCGGCGTCGACCGGGAGAAACGCCATCGCCGAGACGCCGTTGATGAGTGACGCCGCCTTCCCTTCGTCCCTCTCGCCGAGCAGCCAGGAGGTCTTCCAGCCGCCGTCGACATACTTCAGAAAATCGAGCGCCCCGGCGTCGACCACCAGGTGGCCATCCCGGTGGGAGACCGCATGCACACGATTGGCGACGAAGTCGAAGGCGGTCCGGTAAACGCCGGTATCGGCCGTTGCCGGGGCTGCTGCCGGGGCCGCTGCTGGCGCAGGCGGTGGCGCTGGAGATGCCACCACAGCGGCAGGGGCATCGATCCCCTTCCCGGCCTCGGGCGGATGACCGCAGCTTGCGATCAGGAAGGCGACGGTCGGCAAGATCCGCGCGCCACGGAGCCGTCCGACAGAGCCAAATCCAGTCACCGAACTTCGAACGGGCACCTTGCAACGCAAGTATCGCGGCGCCCCACAAACGTCAAGGAATCTCGCCACATCGCGGGCTCAGACGACCGCGGGCGCGAGGCGCTCAGCGGCCTCGACCGGCGGATCCGAGCTGCGCGGTGACCTTGGTGGTCGCCTCGCTGAGATAGACCTTCTTGGTCCAGGGCGGGTAGCCCGCCATCGTCGCGCGAATCGAGACCTGCTCATAGCGCGAGGTCGGCAGCCGGCGCGGCGCCGGGCCCAACGCCTGGCCGTTGACCGAGATCGCGGCCCCGGGAGGTGACGAGCCGACGATCAGCGTCGCCGGCGGCCGATGCAACCGCTCGGAGACGGCGACCGGCGTGCCAGCCTCCGCGGTCACCTCGCGGGTGAGGGTCTGGTATCGCTCGTGCACGACGGTCAGCACGCCTGCGCCGCAAGGGATCTTCGCGTCGGCGATCGGACTTCTGCCCAGCGTCTGGCCGCGCCACGAAATCTTGGCGTCGCTCGGCTCGGTCACGACGCGCGCGCTGCATCCGTCCAACCCGGCGGAAGGGCTCTTGGTCGACGCCTTGGCGACCGGCGCGGCCACTAGGGCCCCCCGTCGTGGCGACTCGGTCGGTGGCGCTGGCGGAGGGTCACGCGGCGGCGGAGCTGTCCGCTCCTCGGCCGCCGGTGGGACGGCCTTGGGCGCCGGCATCGACCGCTCCTTGGCGACCGGCGCGACCTCGGCGGTGGGAGCAACAGGCGCGACGGCCTTCGGCGTCGGGTGGCTCAACAGGCGACCGATCCCCAGGCCTGCGAGCGTGCAAAGCAGGTACGGCGCTGCGCGTGCGACGATCGCCCGAACGCGGTCCGACTGCCCGCGCGTCGCGAGCGGCGTTTGCCCCGCGGAGCGGCGCGGGGCTCGGACCGGCGTCGAATCGATCGTCGTGGGCGCCGTCGCCTCGACCGCGATCTCCGCCGGCCGGGCGGGGGCCAGACGTTCGAGCGTCTCGCCATCGTCAGGGGCGGCGCTCGCGGGCCGTTCCATCGTCGCGTCCTCGTCGTCCGACTCCAACAACGTGCTGTCGATGAACGACGCCAGGTCGGTTGCGTCCAGCTCGCTGAGCGGGTTGGCCGGCAAGGTGAATGACGCGCCCGGGGCGCGCGTCTCTACAGGCGGGCTCATGCCCGCTCGCCCGAGCGGGCTCATCCCGATCATTGTGGCGGCGCGCCCGGAGACCGGGGGCCGGGGCGTCACGCGCATCGGCGGCGGCGCCGTGACCTCGGGCCGCGGCGGCGAGACGATGGTCGTCTCCGACGGCGTCGGCCCGATCGGGACCGGAACGGCCGCGCGCCGGCGCGCGAGCAAGCGGCGGTGCACGCTGGCACTCCCCTCTTCCATGTCGAGCAGCAGCACCCGCAGCAGCACAGGGCGCGGACCACCCCCGGGAGGAGCCGACGGCGCCGGTCGGGCCCCGGTCACCCGACAGCGCCCGCGCATCGCCACCGACTGATCCTTGAGGCGGATCGCGAATCGCCCCTCCGTGCCGATCGGCAGCTCGCCCGAAGAGGGGAGCACCAGCGCCCCCTCGGAGGCGAGGCCGGCGAACTTCTCCACGAACTCTTCGAGCGTCTCGCACCGGGTGTTCACGTGGATGAGCGGACCGCGCGCGCCGCCCTGCGCGCCACGTGATCCACCCTCCCCGTCGCCCGATCCTCCGCCCGGCATCGAGCGCACCACCTCACGCTCATCGACCAATGCCCGCCGGAGCTAAAGGCGCGGGCCTCAGATCACGATTCGTTCGATTCGGTTTCGCGCATCAGCGCCGCGATGGCCCGGGAGTCTTCGGACGTCTGCGCCTCCAGTGCGGCCACCACACCCCGACGATCCTCGGCGCTCCGGTTCTGACTCAGCTTGAGCTTCCCCTCCAGTCGGTCGACGGCGATCTCGAACCCCACGATGGCGCCGCGCATGGGTTGCGCAAAATCGTCGGGGAGCCGGTCAGGGCTCCAGGCGCCGACTTGACGGCCTTCGTACCGCTCGGTCAGCTCGCGCAGCAGCCCGGCCAACTCGGGCCCGTCGTGATGAACCCGCGTCTTGCCGGCCGCATGCACCACCACGTAGTTCCAGGTGGGAACCGCCGGCGAGGTCGCGTACCAGGTCGGCGAGATGTAGGCGTGCGGACCATGGAAGATCGCGGTCGTGGGGGCGCCGTCGCCTCTTTCCATCGCTTGCCAATGCCCGTTCGCGCGCGCCAGATGCCCCGACAGCACGACCGCCCCGTCCCGCCGCCGGACCAGCAGCGGGACGTGCGACACCCAGAGCTCGTCTACCCCGGGCGTGATGACGGTGGCGAACGGGTACCGGGCGGCCAGCGCGAGGAGCTTCTCCGGATCCGTCTCGGCAAACGATGCCTGAACGTACATCCGGCCTTTTATACCTGGGGGTCCCGAACTATGTCGTCGCCAGCCCGCGGGTCATGGCGATCTTGCCCGACCGGACCAGCTCGACGATGTGGTAGTTCCGCAGCAGGCTGAGGAAGACGTCCAGCTTCTCCGCGGCGCCCACGATCCGGACGATCAGCGAATCGACGCCGTAGTCGACCACCTTGGCGCTGTAGAGCTCGGCGATCTGCAGGAGCTCGGTCCGGTCGGCGACCTTGCAGGTCAGCTTCACCAACGCGACCTCTGTCTCGTAGACCGACTGGCCGGTATGATCGAATGCCGTCACGACGTCGATCAGCTTGGTCACCTGCTTGATGATCTGCTCCAGCGTCTCGGGATCGCCGCTGCAGGTGATGGTCATCCGCGAGAAGTCGCCGTTGGTGACGTCGGCGCTCACGACCAGGCTCTCGATGTTGTACCCGCGCCGCGAAAAGACCAGCGCGACCCGCACCAGGACGCCCGGCTTGTTGCGGACCAGGATAGAAAGCGTGTGCAGCGGCGCTGTCTGCAAAATCGGAGAAATATGGGCGGCAGTGGCGGCGGACATCTCTAGGTGCTCCCTTCAGGCTTGGCCATCTTCTGCTTCGGACGTTCGATGAGCATGTCCTTCAGCCCAGCGCCGGCGGGGATCATCGGGAAGACGTTGTCCTCCTTGATCACCTCGGCCTCGACCAGGCAGGGCCCTTCGTTCCAGGCCATCGCCGCCTTGAGGACGCGGTCGACCTCGGCGGGACGCCGGATGTGGAAGCCCTTGATGCCGTAGGCGCCCGCCAGCTTCACGAAGTCGGGGTTCCCCTCGAGATCGACGCCCGACAGCCGGTTGTCGAAGAACAGCTCCTGCCACTGGCGCACCATCCCCAGGTAGCTGTTGTTGATGATGAGGATCTTCACCGGCAGCTTGTGCAGCGCGGCCGTCGCCAGCTCGCACATCGTCATCTGGAAGCCGCCGTCGCCGACGATGCACCAGACCTTCTCGTTCGGCTTGGCGAACTGCGCCCCGATGGCGGCCGGGAAGCCGTAGCCCATCGTGCCGGCGCCGCCGGACGACAGCCAGTGGCGGTTCTTGGTGGTGCGGCAGAACTGGGCGGCCCACATCTGGTGCTGCCCCACGTCGGTGGTGAGGATGCAGTCACGCCCGCCGAGCGCGTCCAGCCGGTCGAGCACGTGCTGCGCGCGCAGCCCGCCGCGCTTGGCGTACTTGAGCGGGAACTGCTTCCGCCACTCGGTGATCTCCTTGAGCCAGTCTTTGGTGTCGAGCTCGCCGACGAGCGGGAGGAGATCTTCGATCGTCAGCTTGGCGTCGCCGGCCAGCGAGACGTCGGGGCGCACGATCTTGTTGAACTCGGCCACGTCGATGTCGACGTGGATCTTGGTCGCCCCCACGCAGAACTCCGACAGCTTGCCGGTGATGCGGTCGTCCCAGCGGGCGCCGATCGCCATGATCATGTCGCAGTTCATCACCGCCTTGTTGGCGTAGGCGGTGCCGTGCATGCCGAGCATCCCCTGATGCAGCGGATGGTCCTCCGGGCAGGCCCCCTTGCCGAGCAGCGTGTTCACGATCGGCGCGTTGAGCTTCTCCGCCAGCTGCATGATGGCGGGACCCGCGCCGGCGATCACCGCGCCGTGCCCGACGTAGAGCACCGGCTTGCGGCTGCGCGCGATGAGCGCGGCCGCCTTGTGCAGCGCCTCCTTGTCCGGATGTCCCGGCACCGTATAGCCGGCCAGGTCGACCTTGTCGGTGTACGTCGCGCTGCAGGGGGCGCTGGTGATGTCCTTGGGCAAATCGATCAGCACCGGCCCGGGGCGCCCCGTGCTGGCGAGATAGAACGCCTCGCGCGTGATGCGCGGGATGTCGTTGGGGTTCTTCACCAGGTAGGAGTGCTTCACCACCGGGTAGGTGATGCCGGTGACGTCGGCCTCCTGGAAGGCGTCCTTGCCGAGCATCGGCGAGATGGTCTGGCCGGTGAGCACGATCATCGGCACCGAGTCCATCAGCGCCGTCAGCAGGCCGGTCACCGTGTTGGTCGCGCCGGGACCGGAGGTCACCAGCACCACGCCCGGCTTGCCGGTCGCGCGGGCGTAGCCGTCGGCCATGTGGGTGGCCCCCTGCTCGTGGCGGACGAGGATCAGCTTGATCTTCGAGTCGACGAGGGCGTCGAAGATCGGCATCGCGGCACCGCCCGACAGGCCGAAGACGTACTCGACCCCTTCGCGCTCGAGGCAGCGAATGAGCGCCTCGGCGCCGGTCTGGAACTTCGTGACCGGCGGGGCGGCGAGAGCGGCGGTGGTGGCGGTGGCGTCAGTCGTGGATCGGTTCGCAGGAGATGCAGGCACGGGAAACCTCGCTTTCAAAGATGCGAGGTCCAAAGGTATGTCGACTTGTCTCTGCCGTCCAGCGGTTTTGACACGATACCGATATTTTCTGTGTCGATTTGATCCAGTTAACGCACTGCTCTCTATCGTCTCTGGATATTCAGCGCTTACTTGTCGCCACAAACCACGTTTTGCTTGGACTGTTGGGGTTGACGGGGCTCCAGGGGGTTGCGCTCTCCAAGGAGAGCCCGGCAGCGGACAGCGCCCCGGCCACCTCAGGCTCCGAGAAGCAGCGCTCTTGCAGGACGAACCGCCGTTCGAGCCCGCCGCTCTCGAGGCCGATCGCCGCGCGCGCCGTCCGGGTGCTGGCGTCGTAGTCGAGCTCGGTGTCGAGGTGGCCCCCCTCGAGATCGAACGCGACCCGATACTGCCACCAGGTCTCGAACCCGAAGGCGTTGTTCAGATCGAAGACGAAGAGGCCCCCCGGACGCAGCACCGAGGCGACAGTCCGAAAGGTCGCCGCCAGCGCGCCGGAATCGGCGAGGTGGTTGAGCGTGTCGTAAAACGCCCCAACGACGTCGAAGCGCTCGGTGAAGGGGAGCGGGCCCGGCAGCCGCGCGCGCGTCCAGAGCACGCTTTCATGCCCCGGCTTGCGCCCAGCGACCGCCAGCATGCCGGAGCTGACGTCGACGCCACAGAGCCGCCAGCTCGGGTGAAGCGCACGCAGCGCGAGCAGCAGCGTCCCCGTTCCGCAGCCAAGGTCGAGGACTGAGACGGCGTCCGAGATCGGGCGGGCTGCGAACAGCTCCTCCAGCCGTTCGGCGACCAGCGTCGCGAACGGCCGCGCGCCGCCCATCGCGTCGTAGATCGGGGCCAGCGCGTCGTAGACGTCGGCCGGCGTGTCGGAGACGCCGGCCGGCGTGTCGATCAATCCGTCAGTCGTCGTGTCGTCCGACCGCGCCACGCCCCGCCTTCTTGTCCGAGTGCGCGCGCTTGTCGTCCAGCATCCGCGCCTTCGCGCGCCGCGACCGGCGCCGCTTCTGTCGGCGGACCTTCTCTGCCTCCTGCTGTCGCTTGCTCGCGGCGCCCAGCTTTCGCTCCTCGATCTTGTCTGCCAGCAACTGGCGAGCGATGAGCCGGTTGGCCCCCTGCGTCCGCTCGCGCTGACACTTGACCGCGATCCCCGTCGGCCGGTGCACCAGCACCACGCAGGTCGCGACCTTGTTGACGTTCTGCCCCCCCTTGCCGCCCGAATGAACGAAGCTCTCCTCGAGGTCCTCGGCACGGACGCCGAGCCGCGCGAGACGCTCCTCGATGGCGCGCGCTCTGTCACCGGAAAGCGGCATGGTCGCGCGGGAGTCTACCGTGACTCCGTCGCCGCGTACCGCGGGGGGTAGCGCGCCCGCCGTTCAGAGGCTGCTCCAGCCCCCCCCGATCCCGAACGGCCGCCCGATCGCGAAGCCGACGGCCACGCGGGCGCGCTTATCGACAACGCCCCAGACGCCCACCGCGGGGCCGCGGTCGGTGAAGGCGTGCGGGTAGATGTTGAAGTGGATGAAGTAGTCGTCGACGTTGGTGATCTGCAGTGAAGCGAGCAGGGAGTTGTGCCGGTCGAGGAAGATCGCGCCGGTCGGGACGAAGTCGACGACGTTCTCCACGCTGTGGGTGGCGGTGTTGGTGATGTGGATGGCGGCGCCGCCCGCCGAGGCAGACAGGGAATAGTCGTCGTTGAGCGCGAAGGAGAGCCCGGCGGTGGTCGCCTCGCCGTACCAGGCGAAGAGCGACAACCGTCGATAGAAGGGGAGGGCCCATTTGGCCGAGAAGTAGTTCCCCACGTTGTGCAGCTCGCCGTTCGGCAGCGTGAACGACGGCTGCAAGGACCAGTCGGCGATGACGACCGTGTGGCTGAAGAACCGATTCGGCCAGTCGAAGCTGAACAGGATGATGCCGCCGATATCGAAGAACCAGATGTCGGCGATGCAGTCGGTGTTGAACCCGACGACGCCTTTGTTCTCCAACGACTCGTTGACGAACGCCGACGCCATTAGCGTCACCGCCGAGAAGAGGCGCGGGGCGGGTACGCCGTAGTCCTCGAACCATTCGCGCAGGGAGGTGTAGGTGATGCCCCCGCCGATGAGATGGAGGCTGTAGTTGGGCGTCCAGCGCGCGGTGTTCTGGGTGAAGCTGAGCGGGAAGATCTCCTCCCTCAAGAAGGTCTTCCAGCCGTCGGCGGCGATGGCGGGAAACGGATTGGCGATGTTCCGGGCGACGTTCGCCAGGTTGGTCCGGTAGTCGAAGGTGAAGATGTTGCGGCCGGCGACATGATCCTGAAGGACGTCGTAGCCGCGGTTGACGAACACCCACAGCGGGCCGTAGAGCGCCTCGCTGCCGTAGTCGCGGCCGAAGTAGAAGTAGCGCGGCTTAGCGGGCGGCACGGGCGGCGGTTCGAGCGGGGGCACGGGCGGCGGTGCGAGCGGCGGTCCGAGGTTCACGGCTGACGGCGGCAGGATCAACGCCGGCGGCAGGTCGCCGCTTTCGGGCGGGGTCGTGGGGGCATCCTTAGCCAACGCGGAATTGCCTCCCAGCGCGAGCGCGGTGCTCAGCAATCCCGCGAATACGCACAGACCGGTGTCCGACCGGCAACCGAACCTCGAGCTTCTTCTGGACGCGACGGCGGGCATTGCGCGGAAGGAGAGTACAGCGCCGTGCCCGCTCGGCGCTGCAGACGATCGCGATCTAGTAAAACGCGACGTTCTCCACGGTGAAGTTGGCCGCGCACGAGCCGCCGTCCGCGCCCGTCGGCGCGCTCAGCTGCCATTCCACGTCGACGAGCGTCGCCGGATCGAGCTTGGGGATGGGAGATCCCGACGTCAGAGCCGAGAACGGGACCTTGATCGTCGCTGTTGACGATCCGGGGACCACGGGTGCGAGCGGGCCGTAGCAGGTTCCGCTGGTGCCGGGGCAGCTCCCCCGCCCCGGCTCGTCAGCGTGGCTCAGATCGCCGCTGAACGAGGCGCCGAAGGCGAGAGCGCAGCCGCCGAGATCGCCGGCGAAGTCGAACTGGACACCGGTGTACGACGAAGCGTCGACGCACTTCGTTCCATTGAAGAAGAGCCCCGCCCCCTCCCAGTTGCCCGAGATCGGAGGGGCAAAGCCACCGGTGATGTGAATGCCGGCCCCGTCCGGCGTCAGCGTCGCGGTAGGGAGCGCCTGTCCCGGCGCCGCGTAGGTGTAGGACTGCCACTCGGTCGCGCCCGAACCAAAAGAGAGGCCCGCGGCACCGGTGGCGCCCATGGTCGTGATCGCGGGGCTCGGCAGGACGAGCTGCGGGCAGACGACCGATCCGTCGGTGGCACACGAAGTTCCCACCGTCCGGCCGGCCGCGCCGCCGGCGCCCTGGCCACCGTCGGTCGTGACGGCACCGTTCGCGCCAGGCGCCAGGCTCTGCGGGCCGTTGGCAGTCTCGCGCTGGGCCTCGCCGTAGGTCCAGGCGGTGGCCGCGCCGTGATCGGGGATCGTAACGGCCGCGATCGAGACCGGTGGCAACGCGAACGTGACCGGCGACGGCGCGGTCGTCAGCCCGGCGACGGAGAACGCGAGCGGTGCGGCCGAACGGTTCCAGTTGACCAGGATGATCTCCGTCGCGTCGTCGGCCAGATTGCGGCTGGCGTAGGCGTTCACGCCGGAGGGCGCCGAGGTGACCTGCACCAACGTCGGGCCGAAGTGATCGGCGAAGAACGCGTAGGCGTAATACTCCGGGCGGGGCGTGTGCGCCGGTGCTGGTCCGAGCAGCCCAAACGCGTAGCCGTCGTCGTCGCTGATGTCCCAGACAGCCGAGGTCCAGAGCCCGAGCTCGAGGGCCGTGCCAAACCCGTCGGCCAGCCAGAGCGCCGACCCGACCGTCCCCGGCGACGCGTCGAGGACACAGAACGTGGCGTCGTAGACGATGTTCATCTCCGTGAGAGCGAGCGGCTTTGTCCCCTGGCCGGTCGCCTGCAGGATCCCTCGGACCGAGCTCATCACGTTGCGAAAGCTGGCGGAGTCGGCCGCGGCAGCCGCCAGCGTCGCCTGCGCCGCCTCGAATGGGTAGCGATGGATCGAGACGATGTCGAAGAGGTCACCGCAGCTGGTGAGGATCGGCGTCAGCCAGTCGTTGGCGCCGCTCCCGGCGATGTACTTCCACGATAGGTCCGGCCCCACGATCTTGATGGTGGGGTCGACCGCCTTCATCGCGGTGACGTAGGCGCGGGCGGTCGTGCAGTAGGCGGCCGGCGTGTAGCTGGGGATCGCCGGCTGCGTCGGATCAGCGACCAGCCCCTGCGATGCATAGAGGTCGGGCTCGTTGCCGATCGAGAAGTACTTGAGGCCGTAGCTCTTGGTGACGTTGGCGTAGGTGACCATCGCGGCGGCGGTGGCCGCCGTCGGTGGCTTCCCGCTGGTGTCCGCCAGAAGTGGAACTTGAATGATCGGTTCGGCCCCGATGGCGCGCGCGTAGGCCACCGCGGTGTCGAACGCGGCGTCGTCGAACCGGTCCTGCGTGTTAGCGTCGTTGTTGTAGCCGCCGACGCGCATCACCGTCGGCTTGAGCGCCGCCACCAGCGCGCCGGTGCCCGTGACGTCATCTCCGAAGGCGGGCATCCAGAGCCAGTAGTTGACCCCGGTGGCCGTCGTCCGAGGCGTGCGCGTCGTGGTCGAGACGACCAGCGGGCTCGGCGCGATGCCCGCGTCGGGGCCACCGTCGCTGCTGGGGGGCCGGACACAAAGATCCGAAAGGCAAGTGAGGCCCGTGTTGCAGGCGCCGCCCGGAAGGCAAGCTCCCCGTTCGGAGCCGGCGGCGGGCGAGTTGCCGCCGCAGCCGGAGGCGAGCAGCGCCATCAAGAGGGAGGGTCCGACGACCGCGAAGCCGATGTGCGAGAACGCTCTCATTGATGTCACGCCCCTACACTGAGCAAGGTCGAGGCCACTCGGATCTTCCGGCCTTTTGGGCGCCCGACCTCGCGTCGGACGCGCAACGGACGTCCGGAACAGCGCTCCGGACGTCCGGCTGTGGCGTCCGGCTGTTGCGTCCGAGCGCAGGCTTGCCGATACTGCCGACGGCGCCGCTGGGGCGCGGGAGGTCCGTGATGCGAGGAGCGAGCTTCGTCTCGGCGTTGGTCTTGATGATGGGCGTCGGCATCGCCTGCTCGAACGAAAAGCCGCCCGCGCCAGCTGCTGCGCCCGTCGCGCCCACGCCGCCGCCTCCGCCCGCGCCGCCGCCTCCGCCGAAGATGGTCGCCAACCCCGACGGCCTATCGCTGGCCGATCGAATCGCCAAGCGCCAAGCCGCCGAGAAGAAGCTGGCGACCGAGCTGGCGGGCGAAGAGAACAAGCGCCTGCTCGCCTACGACAAGGGGAAGTTGCCGCTGCACAAAGAGGTGTTCGCGGCGATCAAGAAGTATCGCGCCGCTTACGATCACGCGAAGACCAAGGAGGACGTGGAGAAGGTCCGCGTCAAACAGCAGAAGGCGCTGGAGGCGACCGGCAAGAAGATGGCGACGATCGACCCCAAGGGGGGGAATTCGAACGTCGTCACCGACTACGACATCATGCTGAACGCCATCGCCAACGACTATCCCGACGCGCTCGAGCTGTCGTTCGCGGGCGACAAGAAGCCGCTCGAGGAGCAGACCGCGGAGCTCGACAAGCGGACCAAGAAGATCGAAGACTGGCTGGCCGAGCTAAAGGCGGCGAAGAAGTAGCGCTCTAGATCGCTCTGCCTCGCGGAGCCCGTCGCGGGAGGTTTGGGACCCCTCCTGGGGTTCCCATCTAAACCGTCGCGGCCGCTTCGTCTTCGTCCGCGGCGGGTGCGGCGGCCTTCTTGGCCTTGTCCTGGGCCTTGGCCTCGTCCCTCTCATCGACGACCTTCCCCAGGAACTCCTTGGCGGCGTCGGTCCAGACGTCGCCGTAGGTCTGCGTGTAGAGCAGCGCCTCCTCGAGCGAGCCCGGGCGCGCGCCGGCCACGTTCTCCACCCGACGCCGAACGCGACCGAGGAGCGCCTTGCCGTGGTGCGGGTTGGCGTCGAGCGCGGTCGCGAGCGCCGCACGTGCCTTCGCCTGGTCGCCGGCGGCGAACTGGGCCAGCGCCAGCCCCAGCTCGGCGCGCCCCTTGCCCTCTTCGGTCTTCGTGGCCGGCTCGAGCAGCGCCGCCGCGTCGGCGGGCCGTTCCAGCTTCATGAGCGCCTTGGCGCCGATGAGACGCGCCTCGATGCCAACGCTGCCTTCGTCGATCGAATGGACGCGCGCCAGATCCTTCACCGAATCCTCGTACCGCTCCTCGTCGTAGGCGAGGCAGCCGAGCGCGTGCGCGGCCCGGATGAACGGCTGCGCCTCCGGCTTGCTGAAGGCGTCTTTGACGCCGTCGGCGCGCAGCTTCTCCGCCTGCGCCTCGCCACCGGCGAGCACGACGCCCAGCTCTTCCTTCGCCCCCTCGGCGTTTCCGGCCGCCAGGCGCGCCATCCCGATGCCGACGTGCGCATCGGCCAGGTTTGCGTCGATCGCCAGCGCCGCGCGGAACTCCTTCTCGGCGGCGCCCGGGCGGCGCTGCTCGAAGAGGCGCCAGCCTTCGGCCACATGCTCCTGCGCGTCGGGCGCGACCGGCGGCGGCACGGTGGCCTGTTCGTCGGCGGCGAGGTGACACTTCTTGTACTTCTTCCCCGAGCCGCAAGGGCAGCTGTCGTTGCGCCCGGTGGCGGCGAGGCGCGCGCGCGCCTGCTCCGGGTCGGCCTTGGTCGATTCATCCTTCTTGCTGGCGGCGGGGGCGGTCTTGGTCATTTGTCGGTCTTCCGT
>Ga0209890_10000242_pt1 | contig 25176 bp, 23 predicted proteins | sample OrgsoiDNA2013049_FD_185799 | JGI IMG/M metagenome (GOLD analysis project Ga0209890, IMG submission 185799) | Permafrost soil microbial communities from the Arctic, to analyse light accelerated degradation of dissolved organic matter (DOM) -... | ecosystem: Environmental > Terrestrial > Soil >... | reverse complement strand
GCTTCAATACCGACCTGGCGTACTATCCCGAGGACAAACTGACCGTGGTCGTGCTCGCGAATCTGAACGGACAGGCACCAGACGAAATCGCAAGCAAACTGGCGGAAGTAGTGCACGGCGAGAACGTTGTATTGCCTTCCGAGAGAAAGGAAACCGCAGTTTCGCCTGCGATCCTGGCAAAGTATGTTGGCACGTATGGACTGATGCCAGGCTTCGATATCGTGATGACGCTCGAAGGCGGCCAGTTAATGACGCAGGCGACGGGCCAGCCCAAGTTCCCGCTGTTTGCGGAATCGGAAACGAAGTTCTTTCTGAAAGTTGTCGATGCGGAAGTAGAGTTCTTCAGAAACGAGAAGGGTGACGTAACCTACATCATGCTCCACCAGGGCGGGCAGGATGTGAAGGGCATAAAGAAATAGAAGAGAGCCCTCTACTGCGGCGGTTATTGACTGCCGGTGGTGGTCACCGGTTCGCACTTTCCAATCAATTCAGCTTTGGTGGGCCCACCTGGATTCGAACCAGGAACCAACAGATTATGAGTCTGCTGCTCTAACCGTTGAGCTATGGGCCCCCGCTTCCATATCTTACACATTCGCCGCAAAGCTGGCGCCAGCCAGCACAGCCCGTTACCATCGTCACGCGTCCCTCCGGCAGCGTCGGCGTATGATTGCGCCCAGAGACGGTACCCGCATGAAAAAGCTGCGCTTCCTGCTTTCGCTCACCAACGACGATAACGATTACCAGGTTGAGCAGACCTCCGCTGCCCAGCAGGCAGCCCGCGGACTGGGCGTTGAGCTCGAGATCGTCTATGCCCGCAACGACGGCATCGTGCAGAGTCAGCAACTGCTGTCCAGCATCCAATCCACTACCGCTCCGCGACCAGACGCCATCATCTTCGAACCGGCTGGATCGACCGCGCATCCTCAGGTTGTCCGCGCCGCTGCCGCCGCTGGCATCGGTATAGTCCTGTTGAATCGCGACGCCGACTACATTGCCGACCTTCGCCGCCTTTCCCACGCGCCCGCATTTGCCATTACCTCAAACCACGAAGATATTGGCCGCATACAGGGGCAGCAACTGAGCGCCGTGCTGCCCGCTGGCGGGATGGTGCTCTATATCCAAGGTCCGGCCGAAAGTTCAGCCGCCAAACAACGCTACACTGGGTTGCTCGAAACCAAGCCCGACAGCGTGCAACTTCGTGTCGTGAAGGCCCATTGGACGGAAGCCAGCGCCTACAAAGCGGTCAGCTCTTTTCTCCGTCTTTCCACTTCCCGCCAGGTGCGGATTGAAGCCGTCTGCGCGCAGGACGATTCCATGGCCATGGGCGCCCGCAAAGCCTTCGAAGAATGCCGCGAACTGCGTGGGCAGGCGCAGAAGATGCCGTTTCTCGGTTGTGATGGAATGCCCAAGACCGGGCAAGAGTGGGTGCGTTGCAAGCTGCTGACTGCCACCATTTTCATCCCGCCGAATGCAGATCAGGCGATCGAGATGATGGTCAAGTCCATTGCCACCGGCGTGCTGCCGCCAGAGCGGACTCTCACCACCTCCAGGTCTTTCCCCGCCGCCGAAGTCCTCGCGCAACAATCATCGGCGCGCGCGCGTGCCGCGTCATCCCGCTAACCGGAATTGTTGTACATAACTGTGCTAAGCGATCATGCTGGTGCGGAGTTGGGCGTCCGCGAAACGGGCGAGACGCCCGTTACTCCACGGTATGAATCGTCACGCCGTCGCAGTGCTAGTTCGTGCTGGGTGACGGTGGCAGCGCTGCGGGAACAATCTCCGCTGTCGGACTGTGGTTCACCAGATCCTTCAATTCCTTGCTGGGCTTGAAGAACGGGATCTTCTTTGCCGGAACTTCCACCCGTTCGCCCGTCTTCGGATTCCGGCCCACACGCGGCTTGCGCTGGCGGGTGCGGAAGCTGCCAAAACCTCGTATTTCGATCTTGTCGCCCACTCGCAGCGAGCGCACCACGCTGTCAAAGATCGTGTCCACAATCACTTCGCTGTCTTTGCGGGTGAGTTCCGCGAGCCGGGATACTTCTTCGATCAGGTCAGCCTTCGTCATAAGCCTTTGCTCCCTTTGGGGCCGGTTCCCTTGCAGGGATCCGCGTGCCCGAGGGCTTTTCCGCCCCCGCCTGTCTATAACCTTCTCAAATTTAAGGGGTTCTGCGCAAGTGGGGAAGCGGGCACCTGTTTCCCAGCATCTATTTCCGGCACTCTAGTCCCGGTACTTACTTCCAAAGATAGTAAAAGCCGACCTGCTGCTCCAACAGTTTCTCCCGCGTGGGCAAATAATCGGAAACATCCCCAAACAGCAGATCGAGGCCCGACCGCCTGTCTTTCGGCGGGTAGACCAGCGTCGGTTCGCCCGAAATATTCACTGCCCGTGCCGTATCCTTCACCGCGCCTTCGAAATCCGCGATCTGATCCACTAGTTTCAGCGAAGCCGCCTGCTCGCCGGTCCAGACTTTTCCGTTCGCAATGGCGCGGATATCTGCTTCTTTCGCATGCCTCCCGTCAGCCACTGCCTGGATGAACTGCGTATGCATGTTGTCAATCAAGCCCTGCATGTACTCTCGTTCCGGCGGAGTCATTTCGCGCGTTGGGCTGCCCGTGTCCTTGAATTCTCCCGCCTTCATGGTGATCGGGTTCAGTTTGGCCCAACGCAGAAGCTCGCCATAATTCACCCACTGGGCAATCACTCCGATCGATCCCACCACGCTGCCCTTGTCCGCATAAATCTTGTTGGTAGCCGACGCCACGTAATATGCTCCGCTAGCACCCACCGTCTCAATCGAAGCCACAATGCGCTTTTTCTTTTCGTCGCGAATGCGCTTTACTTCGCGGTAGATTTCCTCCGACGCGGCCACGCCGCCGCCTGGGGAGTTCACATGAATGATAATGGCCTTGACGGAATCGTCGTCGGCAAACTTCTTCAACTGAGGAACAACCTGCTTGGGAGAGAAAATCACGCCGTCGAGATCAACCACGGCAATCTTGGAGCCGAAGCCGGAAAACGCTTCGTCATCGTGGCCTCCGAAACTCAGATAGACCAGCGTAAACACCGCGACCACGAACAGCGCAAACAACCCGCCGCCCACGAGAAACCATATCCAAATACGCGAACGCCCTTCAGCCATAATTAGACGAGTGTAGCACCCAGTAGGGAGGTTAGAGGTCCGAGGTAAGATTGCAGAAGGGAGGAGCGGGTGGGCCTAGGGATACTGCTTGTACTGCACTTTACATCTGCAATCTGACCTCTGACCTCTAACCTCTCCTATAACCTCTCCTACCCTCGTTTTGCCGTAAACTCTACCCACATGCGTGATCCTGTCGAACTCGAGGTCTTCAAGAACCTCTACCACTCCATCGCCGAAGAGATGGGAGCCGCCCTGCGCCGCACTTCGTTCTCTCCCAACATCAAAGAGCGTCGCGACTACTCCTGCGCCGTCTTCGATTCCGCACGACAGGTCATCGCCATGGGGGATCACATGCCCGTGCACCTGGGCTCCATGCCCATGTCGGTTGCGGCTGCTGTGGAGCAGTGCGCTCTCGAACCCGGCGACGTGGTCATGCTCAACGACCCCTTCCGGGGTGGCACGCACCTTCCTGATATCACGCTGGTGATGCCGGTGTACCTCGCCGCATCGAGCGACAACAGAGTGCGTAGTGACGGGGCGGAGCCTGCCCTGAGCAGAGCCGAAGGGCCCAGTCCCAGCGGGGCGAAGCCCCTCCACCATGCAACCGCACCTGATTTTTACGTCGCTTCCCGCGCTCATCACGCCGATGTCGGCGGAAATTACCCTGGCTCCATGGGTCCGTGCCGCGAGATTTACCAGGAAGGCCTTCGCATTCCGCCCGTCAAAATCATGCGCGGCGGAAAACTTGTCGCCGATGTGCTGGCTCTTCTGCTCAACAACGTCCGTACACCCGAAGAACGGGAAGGCGACCTCGGCGCTCAGATCGCCGCCTGCCAGACCGGAGCCCAACGCCTCCGCGAAATCTGCGCCCGTTACGGAGTCGCGCGCGCGAAAAAGGCCGCCGCCGAGCTGCTCGTCTATTCCGAAGAGATGATGCGAGCCTTCTTGCACACCATCCCGCCCGGCCACTACCAAGCCGAGGACTTCCTGGATGACGATGGCGTAGAAGACAAGCCCGTGCGCATCGCCGTAACCATCCACGTCAAGGCGTCATCTAAGAATAAATCCCCTGTAGAAACGCGGCTTTCCGCATCTCCCTCGGCGTCGAGCAGGAAGCCTGCCCAGGTCACCATCGACTTCACCGGCAGCGACCCGCAAGTGCAAGGCGCAATCAACGCGGTCGAGGCCATCACCTACTCCGCTTGCTTCTACGTCTTCCGCTGCCTGCTTCGCGAGGACGTGCCCGCCACCTCCGGCCTCATGCGCCCCATCCGTGTCATCGCGCCCTCGGGAACCGTGGTCAACGCCAGGCCTCCCGCCGCTGTTGCTGGTGGCAACGTTGAAACTTCGCAGCGCATTGTCGACGTGCTTCTGAGGGCGCTGGCGCAGGCGATTCCCGACCGCATCCCGGCCGCCGCTTCCGGCACGATGAACAACCTCACCATCGGCGGCATCGATCCCCGTACCGGCGAGCCCTTCGCCTATTACGAAACTATTGCCGGCGGCATGGGCGGGCGACCGACCAAAGACGGAGTCTCCGGCGTCCACACCCACATGACCAACTCCCTCAACACGCCCGCCGAGGCCCTCGAATATGCGTACCCGATTCGCCTTCGGCAATATTCTCTGCGCTCCACAAGTGGAGGAGAAGGACTCCACACAGGAGGCGACGGAATCGTCCGCGAAATCGAAGTCTTAACCGACGCCCAAGTCACGCTGCTCGCCGACCGCCGTTCCCGCGGACCCTACGGCCTGGCCGGCGGAGCCGACGCTGCTCCCGGCCGCACCACGATCATCCGGCATGACGGTTCGGCGGAAGAACTCCCCGGCAAGACCAGCGTCCGCCTGCGGCCCGGGGAAAGGGTCCGTATCGAATCCCCCGGCGGCGGCGGCTGGGGAAAGCCAAATGCAACCTGAACCGCCGAGAACGCGGAGTGGGCGGAGTTATTGTTGTAACTGGTTTTCCCCTGTGTTCCTCTGTGCCCTCTGTGGTGAAGGGTTTGCCTCCGCGCACTCCGCGTCCTCTGCGGTAAAAGGCCTTTTTCGCTAGAATTCAAACAGCAGGCTTTCGAGGATTAGCCACGATGAGATTCTTGCGTCCTTTTGTCTTCGCCATTGTTCTGGCGTCCGCTTTCTTCTACTTCACCACCTACCGCAACGGACGTCTCCATCCCCCGAACTGGATGAGCCGTCCACAGCACGTTGAGATCACGGAAGCCGCCGGCAGCGAATCGTTCGACGCCGAAGAGCAGAACAACATCACAGTCTACCGCAAGAACATCGCATCCGTCGTCAACATCACCTCGCGCGTCATGACCTTCGACTTCTTCTACGGCCTCGTCCCGCAGGAAGGCCAAGGCTCCGGCTTCGTCATCGACAAAGCAGGACACATCCTCACCAACTATCACGTCATCGCCGACGCCCGCCAGGTCGAAGTGACGCTGCACGACCGCAAGAAATACAAGGCCACCATAGTCGGCACCGACAAATCTCATGACTTGGCCATAGTCCAGATCAAAGCCCCCGACCTGCAAGCAATGACCCTCGGAGACTCGACCAATCTGCAAGTCGGCCAGAAGGTCTATGCAATCGGCAATCCCTTCGGCCTCGCCGGAACCCTCACGCGCGGCATCGTCAGTTCCATCCGCCAGGTGCAAGAGCCCGACGGCCTGGTCATCGACGAAGCCATCCAGACCGACGCCGCCATCAACCCCGGCAACTCCGGCGGCCCGCTGCTCAACTGGCACGGCGAGGTCATCGGTATTAATACGATGATCGCCTCCAGCGTCGGACAAAGCGCCGGCATCGGTTTCGCCATCCCCATCAACACCGCCAAAGCTGTGGTCAATGATCTGGTCACGCTCGGACGCGTGCGCCGTCCTGCGCTTGGTGTTCGCACCATCCCCATCGACCCTGAAATCGCCAACGAGCTTGGCCTTGCCGCCGACTACGGACTGCTCATCGTTCAGGCTGTTCCCGGAGGCTCCGCCGATCGCGCCGGATTGCGAGGCGGCACCGAACGCGCCTACCTCGGCAACACTCCCATCATGATCGGCGGAGACCAGATTGTCGCCATCGACGGAGAAAAAATCGAAAGCCAGCAAATCCTCGCCCAGATCATGAACAAGCACCGCGCCGGGGATACTGTGAAAGTGACCATCTTCCGGGGGAAGAAACAGTTGGAGGTGTCTGTGGTGCTGGGAGAGGCTAGGGACCAAGTGTAGTGTTCGTGTGGCGCGGGCACTCTTGCCCGCGTGCACTTGCCTGTCTTCGAAGGACTCGGACAATGCAGTTGAAGTCAATCACCGCGCGATTGGTAGTCTCCGCAGGCGTTGCATATTCCTATGTTTGGGCGTTCTGGCTTCAGGGGGAGACGGTCGGGTCCTTTACTGAAGTAAGGGACGGGACTACCAACGTCACATCGGCTACGAGCCCACAGGCAGTGCTAATGGGCTTAGTGGGTTTGGCCGTATATTGCGTTCTTCTGAACACGCCGGTGGGGGAGCAAGAATTTCGGGTCGCACCTATGTGGAGACGCGCCGCTGCGTTTGCGGTTGATTTTTGGCTCGCTGTGTTCAGTTTGGGTGCGCTGTTCGGATTCATGGATGTTTCATTGGAAGCAGCTCGCACTGGAACTTTTCGGTGGCATTTTCATCGGGATTACCTTGTCGCGACAGATGGAGTGAGTCTTGCCCTGGTCTTCGTGGCCCTTGCCACCTTCGTTGCTTATTTCCTTTTGCCGCTCATGACGCGGAGCCAGACGGTGGGATGCTGGATTTTCAGGCTCGCGACAGTGAACTTAGACGGATACGTTGTTTACCTACCCTTCTCAACTGCCATGCGAAGATTGTTTGCCGAGTTTCGAGGCGTGTGTTCCCCCTTACTAGATCGTCGCACTAAAGGCCGCCCCATGCCCGACGTCGACTGGATTCGCAAACTCTGTCTCTCCTTTCCCGACGCAACCGAGGATATGCCGTGGGGCGACGATCTGTGCTTCAAAGTCCGCGGCAAGATCTTCACCGGGATGGTTCTTTCTGACGGCCGGTTCCCGCGTATCACTCTTAAATGCGCGCCGGAAACATTTCACGAACTGCTGGAGATCGAAGGCATCTCCCCCGCGCCCTACGTCGGACGCCGACAAGTGGGTAATGCTCGGCAACTCCAACGTGTTGCCCTCCGACGAACTCGAAACCCTGATTCGCCACTCCTACGACCTAGTCGTAGCGAAAGCGCCAAAGGAAAAGGCCACACGCAAGAAAACGCCAAGCAGACGCAGTAAGAAGTAGAAAGGGTCCCTCTGCGCCCCTCTGTGCCCCCTGTGGTTAAAGCTTTTCTCGGCACCCTCGGCGTCCCGGCGGCGAACCCAGTTTGACTCCCCGCAACTCCCTGGACTAGCCTCGTAGTTTCGCCACCCAATCCATGCGCACGCAACATAGTTACCTAATACGTTCTCTGAAACGTTTTCTGATCCTCTGCAGCCTGTGCGCTCTACTCGCCTCGACCGTCGCGGCGGCGCCGCTGCGCCCGACGCACGCTCCGCACGCCATTGTCACCAGCGTCCACGAACTCGCCTCTCGCACTGGTGTCGAGATGCTGCGATCCGGAGGGAATGCCGTCGATGCCGCCGTCGCCACCGGCTTCGCTCTCGCCGTCGTCCATCCCCAGGCCGGAAATCTCGGTGGAGGCGGCTTCCTTCTTCTCCGCAATGCAAACGGGAAAGTTCATTTCATCGACTTCCGGGAAAAAGCGCCCGCTGCAGCCACCGAAAACATGTATCTCGACGCCCAGGGCAACGTGCTCCCGGACTCCAGCAAAGATTCCAGCATTGTCGGATACAGGTCCATTGGCGTCCCCGGCTCGGTGGCCGGCCTGGTTTACGCGGAAAAGCAATACGGCAAACTGTCGCTGGAAAAGGTGATCGCACCCGCCATCCGGCTCGCCCGCGATGGCTTCCCGCTCGCCTACGAAGACGCTCGAGACCTGAAAGAAGATGAGCACCTCCCTGAGTTTCCCGAATCCAAGCGCATTTTCCTGCGCGACGGAAACTATTACCAGCCCGGCGAGCTATTCAAGCAGCCCGAACTCGCCCGCACCCTCGCGCGTATCGCCAAGAGTCCCGACGATTTCTATCACGGCGCCCTGGCCCGCGAACTAGCCGCGGCTATCCACAAAGGTGGAGGCCTGGTCACCGCCGCCGACCTCGCCGCCTACGAAGTCAAAGAGCGCGAGCCCATTCGCGGCTCCTATCGCGGCTACGACATCATCAGCGCTCCGCCTCCATCGTCCGGCGGAATCGCGCTCGTCGAGATCCTCAATATTCTTGAAGGCTTCGACCTCGCGAAATTCGGTAACCGCTCCGCCGACGCCATCCACCTCGAAGCCGAAGCCTTTCGCCGCGCCTTCTACGATCGCACTGACTTCCTGGGTGATCCCGACTTCGCCAAAGTTCCCGTCGCGCAGCTCATCGACAAGAAGTACGCCGCCGCCTGGCGTAACTCCATCGACCCTAACCACGCCAGCCCGAGTAAAGATCTTAAACGCCCGGTCTTCAGTGAACTCGAGCGTGTCGCTCAGTCTCGCCCGATCGCCATTCACGAACCGGAAAACACCACTCACTTTTCCGTAGTCGATGCCGAAGGCAACGCCGTTTCCGTAACTACCACGCTCAACGACACGCTCGGTTCCCGCGTCACCGCCGAAGGTCTGGGCTTCCTGCTTAACGACGAAATGGACGACTTCGCCGCCAAACAAGGCGTTCCCAACGCCTACGGACTCATCCAGGGCCCGGCCAACGCCATCGGCCCGGGCAAGCGTCCGCTCTCCGCCATGACGCCAACCATCGTGCTCAAGGACGGCAAGCTGTTCCTGATTCTCGGCTCGCCCGGCGGCCCCACCATTATCACGACCGTTGCCAACGTGCTCATCGGCGTCGTGGATTTCTCGCTCGATATTCAGGAAGCTGTCAACGCCCCAAGGTTTCATCATCAGTGGCTCCCGGATGAGATTCTCGTGGAAGACCGCCTCTCTCCCGATACAATGAATGTTCTGCGCTCCAAGGGGCACAAGCTGAAGGTCGAGCATTTCTGGGGAGACGGCGAGTGCATCATGGTTGACCCCAAAACCGGCGAGCGCCTCGGCGCCAGCGACGGACGCAACAACGGGAAGGCGGTGGGCTACTGATGCTAAGAGCCGTATCGACATACGTCTATGTGAAGGAACGGCTCCATCCGGGCTTGCTCGACGAGCTGGTCAAGGCGGGAGCGCAGTCGATTGAAATCTTCGCCGCCCGCCAGCACTTCGACTATGCCAATCGCAAGCAGCACGTCCGCGAAATTGCCGACTGGTTCAAGTCCACCGGCATTTCCCTCAATTCCGTGCACGCTCCTTTGTACTCCGACTACGAGTGGGGACGCACCGGCTCACCGCCCGTCAACATCGCCTCCACCGACCGCGCCGGCCGCATCGATGCCATGGATGAAATCAAACGCGCTCTGGAAATCGCCGAGCAAATCCCGTTCCGTTTTCTCGTCCAGCACATCGGCAATCCGAACGACGCCTTCGACGAAAAGAAATTCGAAGCCGCGATGACCTCCGTTGAGCACCTGCGCGCCTTCGCCAAACCGCTCGGCGTAAGAGTGCTCATTGAAAATATTCCCAACGAACTGTCCACGCCCGACCGTCTGGTCGAGTTCATCAAAACCATGCATTTCGACGACATCGGCGTCTGCTTCGATTGCGGCCACGCGCACATGATGAACGGCATCGCCGAAGGCTTCGCTATCCTCAAGGACCACATCTGCTCGACTCATGTGCACGACAACAACAAAGATAAAGACTCGCACCTCTGGCCCGGCAACGGATCGATCGACTGGAAGCAGACCATGGAATTGCTGCGCACAGCCCCGCAAAAGCCGCCCCTGTTGCTCGAAATCGACGGCGAAGAAAAAAAGAGCCCCGGCGAGGAAGTGACCGCGACCTTCCAGAAGCTGGAAGATTCGTAAGTCACCGCCGGGAGTGCCGAGTTGAACTTTTGTACCTTTTGACCAATGAAAATTTATACTTGTCATCTCGGGCAAATTACGACGTGTCAAGTTTAAATTTGTCATCCTGAGCGAAGGGTCCTGCTGTTTGTCAGCACCATCAGAAAACCGAGGCCCAATTTCACGCTGCCACGCGAGACGGATAAGCATGAATTGGCTTTTCTCGGCGTCCTCTGCGTCTCCGCGGTGAAAACCTATGCCAGCACCCATCAGCACCATCGCACAAATCGGCGCCCACGAAGGCCAGTCCGTCACCATCCGCGGATGGCTCTACAACCTCCGCGAAAGCGGCAAGCTCCTCTTCCCGCAATTTCGCGACGGCTCCGGCGTCATCCAGGGCGTAGTTCCGAAGAACGCCGTTCCGCCCGAAGTCTTCGACGCCATCAAGGGCCTCACCCAGGAATCCAGCGTCATCGTCGAAGGGAAGGTCCGGGCCGATAAGCGCGCTCCCGGCGGCTATGAACTCGACGTCTCGAACGTCCAAGTCGTGCAGCGCGTGCCCGAATCGACTCCGTATCCCATCACGCCCAAAGAACACGGCGTCGATTTCTTAATGGAGCACCGCCATCTTTGGCTGCGTTCGCAGCGGCAAGCTTCCATCCTGCGCGTGCGCGCCGAAATCATTCGCGCCGCCCGCGATTTCTTCGACAGCAACGGATTCACTCTCACCGATCCACCCATCCTCACGCCGGCCGCATGCGAAGGGACCTCTACGCTCTTTCCCGTGGACTACTTCGAAGAGCAGGCCTACCTGACCCAGTCCGGCCAGCTCTATATCGAAGCCACAGCTATGGCCCTCGGCAAGGTCTACTCGTTCGGTCCAACCTTTCGCGCGGAAAAATCCAAGACTCGCCGCCACCTTACCGAATTCTGGATGGTCGAACCTGAAATCGCCTATGGCACGCTCGACGACCTGATGGAACTCGCCGAAGGCTTGCTGACTTTCTTAGTCAAACGCTGCCTCGAACGCCGCCGCCCCGACCTCGCAACCATCGGTCGCGATCTCGCAAAGCTCGAGAAAATCGACGCGCCCTTCCCGCGGATCACCTACGACGAAGCCGTCACGAAATTGCAGGAAGGCAACTCCCAGGGCGTGCTCGAAAACAAATTCGAGTGGGGCGGAGACCTCGGCTCGCCCGATGAAACCTATCTCTCGTCGCTCTACGACCGGCCCGTCATGGTCCATCGCTACCCGGCCAGCGTGAAAGCGTTCTACATGGAGCCGGATCCCCAGCGCCCCGAGCTCGCCCTCTGCGTCGACGTGTTAGCTCCCGAAGGCTGCGGCGAAATCATTGGAGGATCGCAGCGCATGGCCTCCCATGACTTGCTCCTGCAGCGCATTCACGAGCACAATCTGCCTGAAGAAGCCTTCAAGTGGTATCTTGATCTCCGCAAGTACGGCAGCGTTCCTCACTCCGGCTTCGGAATGGGCATCGAGCGAGCCGTTGCCTGGATCTGCGGATTGGAGCACGTGCGTGAGACCATTCCCTTCCCGCGCATGTTGCATCGCCTGTACCCGTAGTTCGGTTCTCACTATGGCTCAACGAAGCACGGTCTACAGCAACATCACCCCGCGCCACATCCGCGTGATCGGCGTCCCTCTTGACCTTGGCCAATCCCGCCGCGGGGTTGACATGGGTCCTTCCGCGGTCCGCGTCGCCGGACTCGAAGCTCGCCTCGAAGCCATCGGGCACATGGTCGAAGACGCTGGCAACATCGCAGTCGCCATCCCCGAACAGAAGAAAGAAGGCGCCGCCAACTCCAAGTACCTCAAGGAAATCACCGCCACATGCACCAAGAGCGCCGATCTGGTGTTGAAGACGCTGGAGGCCGGCAAAGTTCCCCTCATCCTCGGCGGCGATCACTCCGTCGCTGTGGGTACGGTGTCAGGCGTGGCCGAGTTCTACCGCCGCAAGAACCAGAAGATCGGCCTCCTCTGGATCGACGCCCACACCGACATGAACACGCCCGACTCTTCGCCCAGCGGCAACGTGCACGGTATGCCGCTCGCCGCGCTCATGGGCCTTCCTCCTGCCGAACTGGGCAACATCTACGACTTCTCGCCCAAGGTGCAACCGGAAAATTGCGTGCTCGTCGGCATCCGCGACGTCGACAACTTTGAAAAAGAAAACATACGCAAATCCGGGGTCGAAGTCTTCACCATGCGCGACATCGACGAACGCGGCATGCGCGCCGTAATGGAAGAAGCCCTCCGCATGGCCGGACGCGGCACCGCCGGCTATCACATTTCGCTCGATATGGATTGGATTGATCCCGAAGATGCGCCTGGCGTCGGCACTCCGGTCTGGGGCGGAGCCACCTATCGCGAAGCACATCTCGCCATGGAAATCATTTCCGACCACGGACGCATGACCAGCTTCGAAATCGTGGAAGTCAATCCCGTCATCGACGAGCACAACCAGACTGCCGACTTAGCCGTGGAGCTGGCGCTCTCGGCCTTTGGAAAAAAAATTCTCTAACTATGCTGGCCCAAACCGCTGCTTTTAGCTCCGGGCCAAAAGTATAAAGCATGCCCCCGGCTCTTCATCCTTGTCAGGTTCGCGGCGGATTCACGACCGGACAGCGCGCCCAGTGTCCAGAACTGACTTCGACCTGCGGAGGAAGTTCGAAGGCACAAGCATCAACGCGGTGCGGGCATCGCGGCTCGAAGGGACATCCGGCAGGAAGTTGGGCGATCGGCGGAACCGTGCCTTCGATGGTCGACAGTGGAACGGCGCGGTCGGTCGCGAGAGTAGGAATAGCACGCAGCAAGCCTTTCGTATAAGGATGAGCGGGCACGCGAAAAATGTCGGCCTTGGCTCCAAGCTCGACCAGGTTGCCGGCGTACATCACGGCCACACGATCGGCAACGTGCGAGACGACGGCGAGATCGTGGGAGATGAAGAGCATCGCCAATCCAAATTTGTGGCGGAGGTCGTTGAGCAGGTCGAGGATCTGTTGCTGGATGGTGACATCGAGCGCGGTGGTGGGCTCGTCCGCGATAAGCAGTTGCGGGCGGTTGACGATGGCCATAGCAATCATGACGCGCTGCCGCATGCCTCCCGAGAGCTGGTGTGGATAACTGCGCGCGCGCAAATCGGGGTCGGGGATGGCCACGTCGCGCATGCCTTCGACCGCTCGGCCCCATGCTTCCGATTTCGATACGCGATGGTGAGCCAGCACGGCTTCAGCGATCTGCTCCCCGACGCGCATGACCGGGTTGAGGGCGGTCATGGGCTCCTGGAAAATCATGGCGATGCGCGAGCCGCGAAGTTCGCGCAGTTGCTCGGAGGGCAGCTTGGTCAGTTGCGTCGCAGGCCCGTCGCCGTTCTGAAAAGTGATGTCGCCAGTGACCATCGCAGCGGGCGGCAGCAGGCCCATGATAGCGAGCGACGTAATGGATTTCCCCGACCCGGATTCACCAACCAGCCCGAGCACTTCGCCCGGGGCAATGGAGAACGAAAAACTGCGCACGGCAACCACGGGCGCAGCCGCCTTCGCCTCCACCGCCGGCGGAACTGCCCGCCCAGCACGGGACTGCGGGAACTCAATCGTCAGGTTGCGGACGTCAAGCAGCGGGCGCACTAAGGCTATCGTATCAGCGGGAACGCCACTGCCGACCTCAACTTCTTTCGAAGCCACTTTTGGGACACTTACTTCTTTGGACGCGACTCCGGGGGTACCAATCCCGCCACACGGTAGTACACAACCAACTGTCCGTAATGCTCGCCGGAATGCTCTAGCAGGCCCCACGCCATATCCGACACGCGTACCTGCTGATTCGCAAACGGATCGACGATCAGATCGCTCAAGCCTTTATCACCCTTCTGCTTGATTGCCGCCGCGCCGTCGGCAAACGCCTTCTTCACAAACTCGGCCACTGCAGCTTTCGTTTTGTACTGCTCGCGTTTGGGATCTTCTCCAGCCGGCGGCTTCATCCCCATCACCGGATTGGTAAAGAAATAATTCGCATTCGCCGCGTGCAACAGTTGCTCCGCAAAACTCCGCTGTGCCGGCACCGGCTTGAAGTCGTACTTTTCCTCGGGAAAATCTTCCGCCATCGCGATCAACTTCCGCCCAACATCGTTCCAGTTATCCAGCAGAGCCTGTGACGGCCCCACCGCCGGCTTCGGCGCCGCGTCTTTTTTCATCGTGTCTTGTGCGCCTGCGAGCACTCCAAGAATCAATACGGTGAAAACTACGCTTACGATTCGCTGCTTCATTTCGCCAATTCCTCCGATAGTATTTTTTATTCCAGTCCAGCCTTCCCCAACATCTCCAGAAACTGCCTCTGCGTCCGCATATCGATCGACTGCGCCACCAGTTTCCCTTCCCGGTCGTAGACAAAACTCTTCGGAATCCCCTCCACCACAAACATTTCATTTACCTTCCGCACGGGATCAAGCAGCACAGGAAACGAAACCCTGCGCTCGTGAATAAAAGGCTCAACCTTCGCCGCTTCCTCATCGGAAATGCCCAGCACCACCAGCCCCTTCGAACTGAAGCGCGCGTAAAGCGCTTCCAGATCCGGCATCTCCTTGCGGCAAGGCGGACACCAAGTCGCCCAGAAATTCACCAGCACCACTTTGCCCCGCAGTTCTGAAAAGGTCCAGGTCTTGCCGGAAAGATCCTTTAGCGTAAATTCCGGATGCTCCCGCTTGCGGTCATCCGCCTCCAGCCGTGCCATAGCCGCCCGAAACTGCTCCTCGTCAATCGCGGCCGCGACATGTTCGTAACGCACCAGCGTGGCCAGCTCAATATATGCATAAGCCGGGGCGCGTGCAGCGCCAACTTTGTTTCCCGCGTCGGAATCCTTCGACTCAGCCCATGGTACCGGCCGCTCGCGTAAAGTCGCAGCCAGCGTGGTCGCCACTTCCTGCAGCGTGTCGTGTCCGAAATCCCCTTCGGTGGAGAGTCCCGCCAAATTCGCCGCCAGGCGCAACTTGTTCTCAGTCGCCGGCAGCTTCCGGATCCTCAGCGCCAGCTCCTTAGTAGTCCCCGCGCGCACGTTATCCGGGAGCCCGCGCAGCCCATGGATCTGCTCCGCCAGCGGCTTCTCCGCCGTGCTCCACAAAATCTCTTTCTTCTGCGCCGACGCGAACTGCAGCCCAACAATCACGACCGCGACCCACCCGAAGAAAGGTTTTATCCTGCGAAGTAAGACTCTGCGTTTCATAGCCCAACCAGCTTAACAACAGCGGCCATCCCGCACCAGCCTCGGGACTCACCCCCGCCTGCTGCAGTCTGCTATATTCCGGTTGAAACCGCTGGTTTCGCTCCTCCAGTCTGAGCCAATGGGCAAGCGCAATTGATCGCGCGACACCGCCGGCTCCTTAAGCCAAGAGGACGAACCAGCGATAGATACCACGGAGGCTCTCCAATGAAGTGGATTCGTTGTCGGATCGTAGCTCTTTGGATCCCAGCTCTTTCGATCCTGGCTCTGATGTGCGCAAGCACTGTGCTCGTCTCCGCGCAAGACGCGGACGCCGCCGCCCGCGACCAGGTCCTCGGCCTCGAAAAGGCCTGGAACCAGGCCTATAAAGCCGGCGACATCAAGGCTCTCGGCTCGATCCTCGATAATTCGCTGGTCCTGGTAGAAGATGACGGCTCCCTCAAAACCAAATCCGAGTTCCTCGGGAGCATCAAGGCGTCCAAGACCAACGAGGAGCAGGTCGCTCCCGAATCGCTCACCGTACGCGTCTTTGGAAACACTGCCATCGCCATCGGAGTGATCGCCGTCAAGGGAACCAAGGGAGGCAAGTCCGTAATTCTCCGCGAACGCTTCATTGATACCTGGATCAAGAAAAACGGCACTTGGATCTGCATCGCCACCGATGCCACGCCGATCACGCACGGCGGCTCATAGCGCGCACACCCCGCCTCCGCGAAAAGCGGCTTCTCGAAGAGAGAGCGCGAGTCGCCCCCGGCTGTCCAAGTCGAGCGCATCTTGGCCCAACCTCCAGAGCCATCCGCATGGACAGTCGCCGGTAGTACAATCCGGCCATGGATGGCCTGATCCAGCCGAACGGAAATCCCGCGACGGAGCGGCAAGCGTCCAGCCTGCGTCCAATTCTGATTGGGATCGTCATCGTAGGGATTGTGGTCGGCATCCTCGCGCTGATTTTCCGCGCCGAGCAGAAAAAGCCGACCGTCCCTCCAGCCTATGCCGCGAACCTGAAATTCTCGGACATGAAGACAAGCGCCGCGCAGAATTTTGTTGGCGCCACCGTCAGCTACATTGATGGCTCTGTCACCAACACCGGCGATAAAACCGTTATCCACGCGGTGGTACAGGTCACGTTCAAGGACGAAATCGGACAGACGGCGCAACGCGAAGAACTTCCCATCCGCGTACTGCGCACTGGAGGTCCGTACGATGAAGCCGTCGACCTCAACCTCTCGCCGCTCGCGCCGGGCGAGAGCAAGCCTTTCCGCCTGACCTTCGAGAATATTTCGGCGCAGTGGAACCACGCTTATCCCGATCTGCAAATCACACAGGTCACGGTGAAATAAAAAGCCCCGAGGGAAACTCCCGTAGGGGGCATTCGCGCTCATTTTCCGATGATGTTTACTGGTTAGTACCACCAAAAATGTACCCCTCCCCCTCCCCCTCAATTTCCGCTAACCTGTTGAAAACAAGGTTGTTAACTTCAAAGTATTCATAAATAAAGACTTAACTCGGAAATCGTTGATTTGGCGTGCACTTGGAGGGTGGGTGGCGACTGCCGAAATGTCAAAATTTCTACTCCGCGTCGCATGGGTGAAGTATCCACTCGCGCATCGCCTCAAGTTGTCAAAGAACCGCCGAAATCCGTCGCCGGGGACGGGACACACGCTTCGCTGCTGCCAACGAGAGGTCATGATGACACTGGGAGGATGGGAAAGTCTGTGATGGGGGTACAGAAAATTTGTGATGAAAAAATGGATTGACAACGCGCCTCATACTCTCCCATCCAAGATGCCGGGCCACCCTCCAGGAGCGTGTACTGCGTCGCCGTGGTGGGGATAGGAGGTCAAAACCCCCGCCCTGTCGCAGAGAACGCGACAAGGACTGGGCACCCTCGGGAGTTGAGGTGAGGGAAAGGGTGGGCCAGCCCCCAGCCCCCAGCCACCCGGCACCAGGTGAGATGAACTTATGGAGCTAGCTGAATTCGATTGCATTTGCTCGGATTTGCAATGTACTGCTTTTGTTCTTCGCATTGAAGATCATAGGGCTTTCCGTTGAGAAGCACTTCGATTCGAGGAATATTGCAGTAGGTAATACTGACATCAACGTAATGATGAGCGGAGACCTTCAAGTCTTTCACAATCTCGATAAAATATTTAAATTCGGCTCCATCGGCGCTATAGTCCACAGAAATGCTTGAGGTCGGGAAGTCGTAAGCATATTGCTCACATCGTGCGTCAGAGAAGCTGGCGTCCTTCCGTAATCGGAATTCAACGTTCACTGGATATTCGGATGCGTGCGTTTCTCTGCTGTACTTCCTAATGATCTCTCCGGTCAGATTGTTAACGATCAAGAGTTCGTCCAGCTTTATATGGAGGAATCGGTACGATGTGTGAATCTCTGCTGGATTCTCGGTCGTGGGTTGGAAAACTCCGTTATCGCTAGAGGTAAACGGGGCAGTTAATCTTCCCACGACTATCACGCGCACGTTTTTCGAAAGTGTTCGAGCCTGTTGGCTATCACTTGCAAAAGTACAAGACTCGCTATCGAACTCACGTTTGCAGTCATAATCCAGCCATTCTGTGTCAGTAATCACGAGGTCGGAATCCTTGACCGCTAATCGGTTCACGGTCCGTCGAGCACCGAATCCGTTCTCACCAACGAAAGATCCGATGTGAGTCTGAACCCGATTCCAAAGCGAAACCCACCCTACAGAACTGGTCGACTCCATCGGAATGTCGACCGTCATCTGTTGGGTCTCGGCATCGTATTGTGTTTCGATATATCCACTAAGCCCTCCACGATTTTCACCGGAGACGGGAATAGCCTGCTTCGATACCTGTCCCAGAACGAAAGCAAACTCATTGTCTGGCTTCATCATTCCCCAGAATTGCTTCTTAGAAAGCGCCTCCAGTCGAGCGGAGTATTCCATCGTGGATTCAAATTCAGATTGGGCGGAATTTGTCAGCCCCTTCTTCGCCGCGTCGTAGACAACATCAGCATTGAGGCCAGCATAGTTTGGAGAAAGCTGCTTCAAATCCATATCGAACGAAGAGGGAGGAAGCTGTCTCTGAACGGGAAGCCTTGTAGTCTTGGCTGGTGAAGCTTGGGCTACCGCAATAGATGCGTTCAACGACCACAGAATCGTTATGATCCCTAGGGCGCTTCCCCTCATGACGCTTTCTCCTTCGCTGTGATGGGTTTGTTGGTAGGCACAAAATTGGGCACACCGCGCCCGCCGTGGTGTATGCCGAATCACTTCGCTTCAAAACGTTCAATAAGTTTCTGTAATGTGTTGGCCCCGAATAGCCTTTCAACGTGCACGGGCCTGACCTTGTTGTACTTCGGAAGCTGAAAATACTTCTTTAGGAAGGCGTCAAGCAGCGCTGCTTCAAGTCGCCTCCACGTTTGCACGTTCTTGCGCTTGGCGCATGTTACAGCATAAACGTCAATCGTTCTTACTCCACGCAGATGGTAGAAGACCTCGCTTGCCTTATTCACCGCCGAGGCAGCGGGCCTGCCTGCGCCTTTCTTCGTCGTGCCTATGTAAAGGATTTTTGAACGGCCAACGGTTTTTGAGTGGGCGTTCTCGTACGGGCGATACCTGTATCTGAGATATTTGTCGGCTGCCAGAATGTAAACCATCCTGTCTGCCCACCGGCGGCTTCGCGACAATGTCAAGAGTGGCTTCGGGGAATATCTAATCTTCAGCCTGCGCACGGCCCGCATTATACCACCACGTTTCCAGCGCCGGGCTTCTTCACTTGCCAGGCGGGTGGCACCCATCTCCGGCTGGCAAGTATACCGCGCGTTACTAAGTGTGGGCAGAGAAGAGACCGGGGTGCCCCATTTGGTTTCGGTCAACGTTTAGAGTCAGACCCGCGTTGTACTTTCCCCCGGTGACGTGGCCCACCCGCCACGTGCGGTCTGACAGCATCGAGAGAATGCCATGGTGGGTTCGTGGTGGCCGGTGCGGGTAGGGGTCCTTCGACTCCGCCTAGCCATTCGCTTCGCGTATGGCTAGGCTGCGCTCAGGATGACAAATTGTGGTTACATTCCAAAAGAGGCCCGAGTTAGTTGCGGAAGTAGTTCGTTAGTACCTTGCCGCAAGGCCCTGCCGTGAACAATTCATTTGACTCGCCGTGCGCTTGGGTATATCTGTATGGGCTCGCGGCTATGTGGAAACGTATTGTTTTGCTCCTACCTTTGCTGGCGGCCGCATTGGCCGCGGCGCGCGATAAGCCGGAGAACTGGCTGGAAGTCCGCAGCCCGCATTTCACCGTGGTGACGAACGCCAACGAGAAGGCGGGACGGCGCATTGCGGATCAGTTTGAGCGCATGCGCTCGGTTTTTCAGGTGATGTTTCCGCACCTGTCCATCGAAACCGGATCGCCCATCATCGTGCTGGCAATCAAGGACGAGAAAGGCTTCCGCGCGCTCGAACCGCAAGCTTATCTGGCAAAAGGGCAACTCAAGTTGGGCGGCCTTTTTCTGCGCGCACCGGACAAGAACTACGTTCTCATGCGGCTGGACGCCGAGGGCGAGCACCCGTACGCGGTGGTCTACCACGAGTACACGCACTTGCTTCTTGGCAAGGCAGCAGAATGGCTGCCCTTGTGGCTGAATGAGGGGCTGGCGGAATTTTACGAGAATACGGACATCCACGAGAAGGACGTGGCTCTGGGGCAGCCGAGTCCGGGAAATCTGGAGTTATTGCGCGAGAACCGGCTGCTGCCGCTGGCTACTCTGTTCACCGTCGACACCACCTCACCCTATTACCATGAGCAAAATAAAGGCTCCATTTTTTATGCGGAGTCGTGGGCGCTGACTCATTACTTTCACGTTAAGGATCATCAGCAAAAGACATTCCGCTTGACCGACTATGCGGAACTGTTGGCGAAGAAAGTAGACCCTGTAACCGCGGCTACCCGCGCGTTCGGCGATCTCAAGAAACTGCAATCGGACTTGGAAGGCTACATTCGGCAGGGGACATTCAGCTTTTTCAAGCTATCCACGTCGACCGAAGTGGACGACACGACATTCAAGGCACGAGCGCTGACCGGGGCGCAGGCCGATGCGGTGCGCGCGGATTTCCTAGCCTACAACGAGCGGGTTGCCGATGCGCGGCCGCTCCTCGATCGTGTGCTGCAGGAGGATCCACAGAACGTTTCGGCGCATGAAACCATGGGATTTCTGGAGTTTCGCGCGGGGCACAGGGATGAGGCGCGCAAGTGGTACGAACAGGCGGTGAAGCTGGACTCGCAGAATTACATCGCCCACTACTATTTTGCCGCGATCGCGATGAACACGGGGGCGGCCAGTCCCGGCGATGACGCCCAGGTGGAGAGCAGTTTACGTGCGGCCATCAAGCTCAACCCGTCGTTTGCTCCGGCCTTTGATCGCTTGGCGGCCTTCGAGGGAATGCGGCGCCGAAATCTCGACGAGGCGCACCTGATGGCGCTCACGGCGACGCAACTGGACCCCGGCAATGTGGGCTATCGCGTGACCGGGGCGAGCGTGCTGATGCAGATGGACCGGGGCACAGACGCAGTGGCGGTGCTCCGTGGCGCCTTGCGGCTAGCCAAGTCGCCGGAGGAAACGGCGATGGTCCAGAATGTTCTCCTGCACGCTGAGGAGTACGCGACCGCGCGAGACCGGGAGAAGGAACAAGATCGACGCCGGGCGGAAGAAGAGAAGGTCGAAGCCCAGGAAGATGCCGCGTCAGGAGAGAGCGCTGGGACAGCCGAGGCAGGGCCTCCGAAGGGACCGCACCGTTTCTTGATCGGCGCGCTGCAGAACGTACATTGCCATGCGCAACGCATCGACCTGACGATCGCCGCGAAAGGGAAGACAATGGCACTCCATAGCGGCAACTACTACAAGATTGCGTTCTCGTCCCTCGGCTTTATGCCCAAGGGAGATCTCAATCCCTGCAAAGATATCGAGGGTATGTCGGCAAAGGTCGAGTACGTTGAGTCCTCCGCCAAGTCGGCAGCACCCTATGTCGTTGCCATTGAGCTCCGCAAGTGAGTCGGCGCCGCGTCGGGTTTGGCACCCGGCCAGAGAACGAGCCTAAAACTTATCTCCGTTGTTTCTCCTTAGCGAGTGATCGAATCAAGGACGCATAGCGCTAAGATTGCCAATTCCCCGCTGCATTGGCCTGCTCCTTCCAGTGTTGAACGTTGACGCCGACCACGAAAAGCCACAGGCACAACGATATTTGCCCAATGCCTGGGAAAACCAGAATGTAGGGCTGCAGAGACCATGCAAGCGCTGGTGACAGAAACAGCACGTAGCTCAAACCGGCAAGTACCATCAGCGCGCCAATGATGCGCGGCAGGAAGGCGGACCGGAGAATGAGGATGCCGACCAGGAGGCAATACACTCCGAAAAATACCAGGCCGACGTTGTGGTAGGCTGCGGCGCGCAGTCTGAGAAACACGAGAGCCAGCGCCTGCAACTGTTCCACCGTAAATACTCTCAAGTACGGCGCGCCCCCCAACAGGAACAGGGGAGCGAGATGAAACAGGCTGCTAATGGCCTGAACCACGGCTGCCACGAGGCTGAAAAATGCTGCGACTAAGGAGAGGCTCCGGTTCACGGGCTTGAACAACTCATACAAAAGAGCCGTCAAAGCGATATAGCTCGCGAACGCGATGATGTCGGCCGCGAAGCCCAACCGGAATAGCGGCTCGTGCGCCATGATGTTGGTTGCGGTAGCTGCGGCGTCGTCCGATACCACCAGCCGGTTACGAACGAAGGCGTCGGCGATCACTCTCGCCAGTATCGTGACCAAATAGAAGACACCGGCAATCCTGGCCTTCAAACGCGGGGACGCTGCAGCGATCTGTTCCATCATCACAACTCCTGACTTCGAAGATTGCCTTGGCTCCGTAGCGATAGCATCAGGCCAATGATCATCAACACGAGGAGGGAGAGGTTTACGTAGAATCCGGGTGGCGTTCCGGTCCTGACGATGGGAAGGTAGTGAAGAATCAGTCTTCCACCCATGTATTGCAGCAGGAGAAGCGTAAACATGAGGGGAACCATGCTGCGATATCGAGCCAGCACTAACACACATACCAGGCAGATCACCAAGTTGGAGAACCCCAGGAGCGCGAAAAGGGAAACTGCCGTCTGTGCGGCGGCGGGCGTGTATGTCTCCAGGGGGATCCCATCGGCGGAACTCGCCACAGAGCGTCCGTTCAAGATGGAGTTCAGGCTCATTACAACCCTCATCAACACGATCAGGGCAAAGAGCCAGAGCGCCAGTTTGTGTCCGCGATACGTATTGTCGAAGCGCTGGGGAAAAAGCCTGCTAAAGATGCTGGCGTTGAGACGAGGCGACGCTTCTGCTGTCCGTTCCGTCATTACAGCGGTGCTCATATTCGTTTCTCCTCACGAGAAATGGAATACAAACTGTTTATAAATCCATGAATCAGATCGGTTCACGATTTCGCCGCAGCCGCACTGCTGCGAAGAGGAATGCCGCGGTGAGCGCCAGTCCGATCCATAGGCCCGGCGCGAACAGGAATTTCCCCAGATCGAGATGCATCATCGGATGCATCGTGGGATCCAGTGGGAAGTCGCCGCCTTTCCCTCCGCCGCTAATACGGCCCCCCAGCAGTTCGCCGAAGCGCGAGGTGTTGAATGCAAGCTTCTCCAAGATGCCAATCGCGAGCAGCGGTAGAGCGGCCCAAAGAAATGTTGCGCGCCGCGCCCACGCTGAGACCATCAGCAGCCACCCGTAGATGGGTGCATACCAGAGCCCATGACCGGCGACGAGGTGGAAGAACAGCAGCACCGACATCTGGATCCACGGCACATGCGTCCATAGAATCGCGGCACTCATGCCGCTCCCCAACAGCACTGCGCTGTTTAGCAGCAGCATGATCCACTGCGTGGCGATGGTGACGGCAAAGGAGAGCAAGGGGAGAACCACAATCGGAATCGCAGCCTTCGAGAGCACTGTGGTTAGATCGGAAACCGGCAGCGACTTCCAGAACAGAATACTGCGATCCCGGCGCTCGCCGTGTAGCGCGTCGAGACAATAGAAAATCGCGACCAAAAACTCGGCCCCCATGATCAAGAGCGCCGCGAGGTTGTACGGTTTCTGGATGATCATGTACTGCTGCATCGGATCGAGCGCCGACGCGGCACGCATTTTGCTCGCTAAGTGAATCAGGCTGATCAAGAAGCCGAGCAAAACGGCAGCGGCCGCAGCCAGAGGCGCAATGTAGATCAAACGGTTTTCCCAGAGTTCACGGCGGAGCGACCAGTACAGCGGCTGAGTTGCCGACATGACCGTGGGCGCGACTCTTGGTGTGTCGAAGGACTCCGGCACGGCGTTCGATTGAGTGTTCATTGAGCTGCTCCTTGTGGCTGCCCGGGCTGATTGCCGATCACGGCAACAAATAAGTCGGCGATGCTGGGCGTGCGCACGTCGCCCAAGGCAGCGAGTTGCTGACGATCGACGTGATCGAATAGCAAAATGCTGCGACCGAGCGCATGGCGCTCGTGCATCGGCTTGAGCGCTCGCGCCGCCGCGACCTGATCGGGATTTACCGTCACTTCCAGATAGCGCGCTTCGAATTCTTCCATGCTGCAGCCGAATACGATGCGGCCGCGGTGGATGAACATGAGATCGGTGAGGACGTTCTGGACCTCTTCGACTTGATGGGTGGTCACGAGGATGGTGCGGCTGCGATCGAAGTAGTCGTTCAGCAGGGAATCGTAGAACTGCTTGCGATACAGGATGTCGAGGCCGAGGGTCGGCTCGTCCAGCACCAGCAACTTCGCGTCAATGGCCATGACCAGGGCGAGGTGCAACTGGGCTACCATGCCCTTCGACAATTCCCGGACCTTGCTGGCGAAGTGGATGCTTGTCTTCGCAAGAAAACCTTCCGCCTTCGCGCGATCGAATCGCGGATGCACGCCGGCGACGTATTCGAGAGCCTGCGAAACCCTGATCCACCGTGGCAGCACCGCGACATCGGCGATGAAGCAGACATCGCGCATGAGTTGATCGCGCTCGGTCCAGGGATCGCGTCCGAGGACCTTCAGTTCTCCCTGATATGGGGTGAGGCCGAGGATCGCGTTGAGCGCGGTGGTCTTGCCTGCGCCGTTGGGTCCGATCAGTCCGAGGATGTGGCCCTCTTCGACACGCAAATCGACGCCGTCCAGCGCGATGGTTGTGCCGAAGGCCTTGCGCAGGCCGCGGGCTTCGATTACGGTCATGACTTCGGCTCCTTTTCTGCATCCTTTGTTTCTGCATCCTTTGTCGAGCAAGGGGTTGCGGCAGCCTCCAGCAGTTCTTCCGCCGTCAGGCCCAGCCGCTGAATGGTGGCGGAGACCCGGGGCCATTCTTCCGCAAGAAACTTCTGGCGTTCGCCCCTCAGCAGCAGGTTACGCGCGCCGGCATTGATGAACATGCCGCGACCTCGCCTGCTCTCGACCAGTTGCTCGTCGACCAGTTGTTGATAGCCCTTCAGGACCGTGAGCGGATTGACCCGATATTCGGCCGCGACAGTGCGCACCGAGGGCAGCGGATCGCCTTCCTTGAGCACGCCGTCGAGGATCATCGCGACGACACGGTCGCGAAGCTGACGGTAGATCGGCTGACTGTCGTTCCACTCATGGTCCATCATGGCTTCCACGTAAACCTTAGCAGAGATACCGCGCGCCTTAGTTGGCCCGGTGCAGGTCGAAATGCGCGTGGATCGGCTTGTCTTTCATCATGAACGTCCAATCCTCGGTGTGATGGGTGGCGTCGATGAGGGTGAACACTGAATGGTGCATGTGGTACTCCGGGCTCCCGCTGATGTCCTTG
>Ga0209890_10000241_pt1 | contig 25240 bp, 19 predicted proteins | sample OrgsoiDNA2013049_FD_185799 | JGI IMG/M metagenome (GOLD analysis project Ga0209890, IMG submission 185799) | Permafrost soil microbial communities from the Arctic, to analyse light accelerated degradation of dissolved organic matter (DOM) -... | ecosystem: Environmental > Terrestrial > Soil >... | reverse complement strand
AACAGTTGCTGTCTTCACCGCAGTGTTGATCTTCTGGGGATTAGCAATTGCCCAGGATAAGCCAGCCCCAGCGCCTGACCCTCCTTCGCAAGCGGCACCTTCTGGAGAGTCCCCCGCGTGTAAAGCCGGAGACGGCGTCAAACCACCTCGAATCATTCTCGCGCCGGCCCCGAAGTTGACCGAAGAAGAGAAGAAGAAAGACAACGACAAAAGAGTGACTGTAGTCTCACTGATCGTTTCCACTGAGGGAAAGCCCAAAGACATCAAGGTCACGAAGAGCTTGGGGCCTGACTTGGACAAAAAGGCAATCGAAGCAGTCAATACGTGGAAATTCGATCCCGCCACTAAGGATTGTAAGCCAGTTGCGGTCCAGATTAGTGTAGAAGTCACCGTTGCTCTCTACTGAAGATGATTCGTCTCTGATAATCTCTTCCATTCACCGAGGCTAACTCGTCCTTGAGAAAATTCCTTCTACTCGCTGTCCTCGTCCCGCTCGTCCTGGCCGCCGGCTGGTACTACTTCCACGAGCGTGTCCTTCCCGGCTACGGCCCCCTCTACCGCGAGTTCGCCTACATCAGCAATGGCAAGAGCAACACGGTTACGGTGATTGACCTGCTCAGTTTTCGTCCGGTGAGAACGCTGCAGGTTGGAGCCGAGCCCACGGGAGTTGCGACTAATCCCAAGCGGAACGAAGTTTACGTTGTTAACTCCGTGTCCTCGAATGTCAGCGTGATTGATACGGAGCAGAATACAGTCGTCGCTACCATTGGGGTTCACGGGCGTCCCTACTTCATCGATGTTTCTCCGGATGGAAGCCGGGCTTACGTTGCCAATTCCGGGTCAGACAATGTTTCTGTGCTTGATCTTGATCGTCGCACGGTTGCGGCTACGCTTCAGGTTGGGAGAAGTCCCGGCCTGGCACGCGTTTCGCCTGACGGATCTACCGTCGTCGTTACCAATCGCGCGGACAACTCTGTGTCGATCATCGACAGCACGCGCCTCGCGGTGCGCTCCGCCATCACCATCTGCATTCATCCGGAGGACATCGCCATCCTGCCGGATTCCAGCAAAGCATTTATCTCCTGTTCCGGATCGGGCCAGGTTGCGAGCATCGATCTCAAGAACGACAAACTGCTCGCGCTCCTCGATGTCGGAAGCTCTCCGGTGAGTCTAGCGCTGAAGCCGGACGGCGGAGAACTTGCCGCTTTCAACTTCGAGGCCGGCACCATGTCTATCATCGAGACCACGGGCAACGAAGTATCGGGCAGCTATCTCATCGGCACCCAACCTACACGCGGCGTCATTTCGCTCGATAACTCGCGCTTGTATATCTCTAACTTTGGATCGAATAACATCGCGGTCTACGACATCGACTTAGGCAAGGTGATAGCGTATCTCCCCGTTGGCGCGCATCCCGATGCGCTGGCACTTTCGCAGAATCAGAACTATCTTCTGGTACTCGACTCCGGTTCTGGAGACCTGGCCGTCATTCAGAAACGCCAGCCGAAAAAGAAATTTGAGCCGTCGGAATATTCTCTGCTGACCATCATCCCCGTCGGCATGCAACCGAATCAGATCGTGGTGAAGTCGTTTCTGGCGACGAAGCTCGTGGATGGCCGCTAAGAGGCTGCGGAAACACCTGTGTGCGGAGCATCTGTGACCCCATGGTCCGCTCTGAAGTCTGAGAAAAATCCCAACGGGAGGCAGATGTGGAGCCCACTCTTGCGCTAAAGAACGCGCGAGGATGGGCATCCGCGTTTGGTGAAGATCACTGCGCCCGTACTAATAACTGGCGGCCTTTGACTAGGCCGCCAGTTATGGCGCACGATTGCTCTTACACCGCTACAAGTGAGTTATGGAACGTCGAGGTGACGGCGTCAAACGTCTGAACCTTCGGCGTTCCATCGATCATTCGTGCAAATGTTCGCAACACTTCGGGGTAGGTAGTCGTGTTGTAAGCATCGGCATGGGCTTTGCTGTCCCACAGACTGATCGCAACTGCTTCCTGGTTTCCAGGATTTGACAAGGTGATTTCTTCTTTAAAGCCTTTCTGCTTGCGGAGTAAAGGCAGAATTTCGTTCTCAAGGGTCCGATTGTAGTCAGAAAGCATATTCGATTTCAGATGAAAAGTGACATTGCGTGCAAACATATCAACCTCCTAAGGTTGTTGTCGCTAAGAGGATAGAACTTCAGATGGACTGACTTAGTTTCAGGGAACCTGAAAGAGTGCGAAGGACGCTCACCCCTTCCAACTGTTGCATGCAAGTGGCCCTCGCCATCAACCGCGCAACTTGTTGCTTCGATACGTCACACAGTAGATCAGGCGACGCAGAATCTGGGTTTGGTCGTGTACTTTCGGCGGGAGGCAAGCCCAAACGGCCACAGGAGTCTCCCCTTGGGAACCCGGGCCTGAACCAGTGGTTCGCCGACTGACCCACAACTTCCCGGGGCTTGAGGTGAGACGCACGGTGCGTATTGCTTGTTTCGGGATTTGGTTGCGTCGCGCCCTTCGCCCTTGCAGTACAATCCGTTGCGGAAGTGGGGAGAGCTTGATGGGGATGAAGAGACTCGCAATTGTTTTTGTGGTTGCAGGGTTCGTGCTGGCGGCTCATGGTGCATCTGGGCAGAAGAAGATCAAGGTGATTGCCGACCAGGATAGCGCCGGTCCGCAGGGGACCAACTTTTTGTCGCTGTTGATGTTGCTGCGTGCTACGCAGATCGATTTGCTGGGAATCACTACCGTGAGCGGAGACCAGTGGGTGACTCCGGCCACGGTGTTCGCACTCTGGGCCACGGAGCAGGCGGGGCGAACCGATGTTCCGGTGATCAAAGGGGCCGAGCAGCCGCTGGTCAATACTCGGCGGGAACAGGAACTTCGCGAGGCGCTTTATGGCTCTTACGTAGGGTGGCATGGCAGTTTCAACCCCGACGCTCCCATGCCGGGGCGGACTTGGGAGCCGCCGGGAGGGTACCCCACGGTACAAGCCAGGCCCGGGCGGGCGGCGGATTTCATCATCGATAGCATACGGGCTCATCCGGGCGAGGTTGTGCTGTACGCCGCCGGGCCGCTGACCAACATCGCACTGGCGGTGCGCATGGATCCGGGAATTGTGCCGCTCACCAAAGCTATTTACATCATGGGCGGCAGCAGCGCGGGAGGACCGGAACTGAATTGGTGGTGGGATCCGGAAGCGGCTTCGATTGTGATGCGCGAACCGTGGCCGGAAATCGTGGTGAGTCCGTTTGAGGCGGGGGCGCAGGTGTGGTCCAGTGAGAAGCTGATGAAGCGCGTGGTAGGCGCGGGTGGTCCGCTGGCTGATCACGTGCGTCGATTGTATCTGGAAACACGGCCGCAAGCGGGAACCACTATGTGGTCGATGATGTGGGACGAACTTACAGTGGCATCGATCATTGATCCATCGGTAGTTACTAAGTCAGAGACTATGTATCTGGATGTGGACATCTCTCACGGACCGAAGTACGGGCATACCGTAATTTGGAAGCCGCCCGCGGACGTTCCGGCATTTTTTCTGGCTTACAGTGGACCCGACGCAGTGGACCGCGAGAAATGGAAAGGACACCTGGCGCCTCCCGGGCATCTGCATCCCGCAACGGTACAGATGGAAGTGGATGCGACGAAATTTGAGAATATTTTCGTGGACCTGATGAGCCACTAGCGGGTGCCCTACGTCTCACCGATTTCGAGAGATGGTGCTGGCTCGGCATTGTGCGAGTCAGTAATGGCGGTAAGCGAAGCGGTGTTCGCCCACTTCGAGGTTCACCACACGGCACCGCTTGGTCCCGAGCCTAACTCTTCTTCCCAGTCACGGCATAAAAAGCAGTCGCTTCCTGCTCCACGTTCTTGCTGCCGCAGTTGGGGCATTTCGCATCTTTTTCGTGTTCCTTCAGGGTGAGAATTAATTCGAAGGTTTCGTGACAATCGTGGCAAACGTAGTCATAGACGGGCATGGGGAGCCTCCCGCTCGATTGCGATCACGAGCTACGGTTGGAATTGTAGCGCTGACCGGCGCTGGTTGTCGGTGAGCCGGAGGGGGCCTTCAATAAACGGGGCACACGGCGGTGCAATGGGCTAAAAGGCAGGTCCTTCGCTGCGCTCAGGATGACAAGTTGTTGGATATTGAAGGCTAAGAGCTAAGAGCTGCTTTCCTGAAATGTTCGAGGATGGCTTCGGCTTGAGATTTGGTGACTACTGCTGACAGGGCGGCTACGTCGGCTTGCTTCACCTTTTGCAGGCTGCCGAAATGTTCCAGCAGACGGCGGGTGGTGGATTCGCCTACGCCGGGAATTTCTCTTAGCTCGGTGGCTCGATCGCGGATCTGTCGGCGCTTGCGATGGAAGGTTACGGCGAAGCGATGGGCTTCGTCCCGGATCATCTGGACGAGATGTAAGACGGGAGAATGATGGTCAAGAACTACGGGGTCGTCGTCCTGTCCGCAAATGTAGATGATCTCTTCTCGCTTGGCGATGGCGGCTAACGGCTGATTGATAATTTCGAGGGCTTCGAGGGCCTGGGCGGCGGCGTGGAGTTGGCCCAGGCCTCCGTCGATTAACACCAGGCTGGGCATGGGCTTTTTTTCTTCCTGCAGGCGCTTGTAACGGCGCGTGACTACTTCGCGCATGGAAGCGAAATCGTCAACGCCTTCTACCGTCTTGATGATGAACTTGCGGTAGTCGGATTTCTTCATCTTGCCTTCTTCCCACACGACCATCGAGGCGACGGTTTCCGCTCCCTGGATGTGACTGATATCGAAGCACTCTATGCGCTTGGGGAGTTCGGGGAGAGCTAGGGCGTCCTGCAAGGCTTCTTGAATGGCTTTGGCGTTGGGCTTGAGGACTCGGAAACGCTGGTCGTAGGATTGCTTGGCGTTGGTGCCGGATAGATCGATCAGTTCGCGTTTGTCTCCACGCTGGGGGACGGTGATGTGGACTCGGGTGGCTCTGCCGCCTTCTCCGGCTAGTTGCTCGCTTAGGGCTTCTTCCAGTTCTTCGCGGTCTTCGAAGTCTACGGGGACGTAGATGTTCCTGGGGACATAAGGCTGGGCTAGATAGAGCTGCTTGAGCAGGGCGGAAAAGAATTCTGCGGGATGGAACTCTTGTGTGGCCTCGGGGCTCTGCCCCGCCGTGCCCGGGTCGGAGACCCGGGTCCACACGAACTCGGGGAGGTCTTCCCAGAAAAATTCTCGGCGGTCTAGGACTCTTCCTCCTCGCATGTGGAAGAGATTGACGGCCAGCATCTGATTCTCGTAGTGGAAGCCGAAGACGTCGGCGTCGTCGCCTTCGGCGGCGGCTATGCGCTGCTTCTCTTGTAGTTGCTCAACCGTCGAGATCAGGTCACGATAGCGGGCGGCGCGCTCAAACTCCTGCGCCTCGGCGGACTCGGACATGCGTTCGCGCAGAGATTTGACCAGATCGGTTTGGCGGCCTTCCAGGAAGAGCTTCACGTCGCGCACGGCTTCGGCGTAGATCTCGGGCGTGGTCAGGTCTTTTACGCACGGACCCAGGCAACGCTTGATATAGAACTGGAGGCAGGGACGTGGATGGTTACGGGTTAAATCCACTTTGCAGGATGGGACCATGAAGTGGCGATGAATGAGATCGACTATGCGATAGGCGAGATTGGCAGGGAAGTAGGGGCCGTAGTAGGCGCTGCCGTCCTTGCGCAGGCGGCGGGTTACGTAGACCCTGGGGAAGCGCTCGGCTAGGGTTAGTTTTACGTAGGGGTAGGTCTTGTCGTCGCGCAGCAGGATGTTGAAGCGCGGCTTCTTCTGCTTGATCAGGTGGTTCTCTAGTGCAAGGGCTTCTTTGTTGTTGGCTACGACTATGTAGTCGACGTCGGTAGCCTCGCGGACTAGCGTGCCGGTTTTGGCGTCTTCCCAGCGGCCTTCGTGAAAGTAGGAGGAGACGCGGGAGCGGAGATTCTTGGCCTTGCCTACGTAGATGACTTCGCCTTCGGCGTTTTTGTAGAGGTAGACGCCGGGGGAGGTGGGCAGGCTGCGGATTTTGTGGGGAAGATCCATGGTTGCTATATTCAGTTTAGTGTAAAACAGTTGAACAGAACTGTGTTACAATAATGCTATGAGTAACACAATCACGATTCGTCTTCCAGAGGCACTGGCAGCTTGGCTTAAGAGTACCGCTCGCAAGACGGGAGTGCCGGTTGGCCGGCTGGTTCGCGAAGAACTGGAGCGCGCGAAACGGGAAAACGGCGACAAACCCTTTCTTCGCTATGCCGGCGTGATGTCCGGCCCGGCGGATCTTTCGTCCCGGAAGGGCTATTCCAAGAAATGAAAGGTATCGCCGATACCGGTTTGATCGTTGCGCTTCTTAATCGCGACGATCGGCATCACCAATGGGCGCTGGAAATCGCGCGGACAGTTTCAGAACCGCTGCTTACCTGCGAGGCTGTCTTGAGTGAGGCTGGCTTTCAAGTGGGATCGATTCAGTGGGTGCTGGGCTTGGTGCGGGAAGGGTTCTTGAAAGCCGCATTTGATCTGTCCAGAAACTTCGAAGAGGTTGCGGCGCTGGCGCAGCGATACCAGGACCGCACACCGGACCTGGCGGACTTGTGCCTCATTCGCATGAGTGAACTGTATGAAAATCTGCCCGTGCTCACGGTCGATGAAAACGATTTCCGGGTCTATCGGCGAAACCGGAGAGACGTGATTCCGATTGTGTGTCCGCCGAGAACCTGAGTCGTTTTGGCGAGAGTAGCGGCGGCGGACGGAGACAGGAGAATGCGAATGATTCGAAACGCCGAAACTGCGAGGCAAGCCGTCGAACTGGCACGTCAGGCGAATAAATTGCTCATCGACTCTCTTAAATTGGTCCGATCAAATTGTTCAAACGAAGAGTACGAAGCTTATAAGCCGGGGATCGCTCATGTTACGGGCCCGCTCTTTTTTCTGGTGATGGACCCCATTTACCGTGTGCACCCTTCACTGGCTCCCGCGGACACTCCCGCTGAATTCCTGGAGCGGTGGCGTCGACAGGGAGCGGCCCCGGAACAGTAGATCTTCTACGCGCTCCATCCCTTTACGAACTCCACCAAGCTGCGCAGAGCGATTCCCGACGGGCCCTTGGCGATCCAGGGTTTGTTGTCTTCCATCCAGGCGGTGCCGGCGATGTCGAGGTGAATCCAGGGGGTGTCTTCAGCAAATTCTTTCAGGAACATGGCGGCGGAGATGGCGCCACCCTGCCGTCCGCCGGAGTTTACGATATCGGCGATGTTGGACTTGATGTTTTCCTTGTATTCGTCGTCGAGGGGAAGGCGCCACATCTTTTCGCCCGCTTGTTGGTTGGCGTTGGCGAAGCGGTCGAACATATTGTCGTCGCTGGCGAAGATTCCGGCGTTGACGTAACCGAGGGCCACAACTACGGCGCCGGTCAGAGTGGCGGCGTCTACCAAATGCGTACAGCCTAATTGGCGGGCGTAGCAGAGGCCGTCGGCCAGGATCAGGCGGCCTTCGGCGTCGGTGTTGATAATTTCGATGGACTTGCCGGACATGGCGATCTGCACGTCTCCCGGTTTTTGCGCTTTGCCGGAAGGCATGTTTTCGGTGGCGCAAATGATGGCGGTGACTTTCACTTTCGGCTTGAGCAGGGCGATGGCGCGCATGGCACCGATCATGGTGGCAGCGCCGGCCATGTCGTATTTCATTTTCTCCATGCCGTCGGCGGGCTTGATGGAGATACCGCCGGTGTCGAAGGTGACGCCTTTGCCGACCAGACCGAGGTGAACATCCTTTGCCGCGCCGTGGGGTTCATAGCGCAGGACGATCAGCGCGGGAGGTTCGTCGGATCCCTGGGCGACTCCCCAGAAGGCGCCCATCTTTAGTTGTCTAATCTTGTCGGCGCCGTGGACTTCGCACTTCAGGCCGACTTCTGATGCCATTTTCTGGGTGCGTTCGGCCATCATGGTCGGCGTCATGCGATTGGAAGGTTCGTTGATCAAGTCGCGCGCGAAGTTCTGCGACTCGGCGACGATGCGTCCGGCGTGCATGGCGCTTTCCAGGGATTTTGGATCGCCTGGCACGACGATGGTCACGGAGTCGATCTTCTGGTCCGTGTCCTTGCGATCGCTCTTGTAGTAGCCGGGATCGAAGTTGCCTACAAAAGCGCCTTCCACGATTGCGCGCACGGCGTCGTTGGCGGGGACTCCGTTCTCGGGTAGAGCAAAGGCAAAGCTGCGGACGCTTTTGCTTTTCAGGGTGCGCACGGCGGCGCCGGCTAGTTGGCGTAATTCCGCGGCGGAAAAATTCTTGGCCTTGCCGCCGCCGATCAGGAGCAAGCGTTTTGCTTTCAAGCCTGCGGGTCGGTGCAGCAACGTGGTCTCGAACGTCTTGGCGGTGACTTCGCCGCTGGAGATCACTTCCTTGGCTGATTCGCGCACGGCAGCATCAGCGCTCTCGACAGATGGTGAAGGCTTATCTTTTTCGCTTTGGTCTTTTTCGCTGCGGTCGAGGACTACTACGACCAGGCAATCGGTTTCCAGCTGAGATGGGACGGAGGATGAGAGATCTGTATTCATGATGGATGGTCTTAAGTATCCACGGTGGAAGGGGGAACGCGCAACTCAGCGTACTAAAATCCTAAGCTTGTCGCGCCCGTGGAATCCCACCCTTGTGCAAAAAGAAGCGCAAGGATGGGGCACCCCCAACGCCCGGCTGTCACTTTGATTTCTGTTGTGCGATCCATTTGTTTGCGCGGGCTTCAAGGAGATCGAGGGGGAGGGTTCCGCCGTCGAGCATCTCGTCGTGAAATTTGCGGATGTCAAACTTGGGGCCCAATTCTTTCTGGGCGCGCTCGCGGAGTTCGCGGATCTTGAGCTGGCCGAGTTTGTAACTGAGGGCTTGCGCGGGCCAGGCGATGTAGCGGTCGGTCTCGGACTGTGTGGTGGGCTCGTCGACGGCGCCGGACTTGCGGAAGAAGTCCACGACTTGATCCCGGGTCCACCCCTTGGAGTGGATTCCGGTGTCGACTACCAGGCGTACCGCGCGGAAGAGTTCGGAAGACAGGCGGCCGTAGTCCGAGATCGGGTCCTGATAGAAGCCGACCTCTTTGCCGAGCTGCTCGGCGTACAGGGCCCAGCCCTCGATGTAGGCGTTGAAGCCGAGACCGTGAAGGCGGAACTTGGGCAACCCTGTGAGCTGCTGTTGCACGGATAGCTGCATGTGATGTCCGGGGACGCCTTCGTGGTAGGCGATCGCTTCGTCGTCGATGAGGGAGCGATCCGCGAAATTGGAAGTGGCCACTACGACGCGGCCGGGACGTTTGCCGTCGGGAGTGCCGGTGACGTAGTGGGTTGCCGCGGCGGACTGGAAGGCGGGTATGGCTTCGACGGTGACCGGCGATTTGGGAAGGAGCGTGAAGAGCGCGGGCAGTTTCGGCTCCATCTGGGCGATGTAGTGACGGAAATCTTCGAGAATCTGATCTGCGGAGGTTGGTAAGTATTTGGGATTGGTTTTGAGTGAGGCCCTGAAAGCGGCCAGGTCGGCGAAGCCTTCCTTTTTGGCGATCGCAGTCATCTCGGCCTGGATGCGCTCGATCTCGCGGAGCCCGAGTTGGTGGATCTCGTCCGGCGTCATGTGGGTAGTGGTTCGGGCGTAGATGTCGTTCTGGTAGCGCTTTTCGCCGTCCGGCAGAGACGTGATCGAGAGGGTGGTGCGGCCTTCGGGGGCGTATTCCGTGCGGAGGAAGGCGGCGAAGGTCTTGTAGGCGGGGATGACATCGCTGTTGACGGCGTCAGTGATCTGCTGGGTCAAACGCTTCTGGTCTTCGGGGGAGATGGTCGCGGGGAATTTTTTTGTCGGGATCAGAAATGGGTCGGCGTCGATGATGCCCTGACACTGCACGGGGAGTTTTTCCAGGAGAAATCGCACGGGCATGAGTTTGTCCTTCATGCCGGCGCGCAGAACCTCGGTGGCCTGGCTTAGGACGCGTGGAATCTGGTGGAGACGAGCGATGTAGTCCTCGTAGCGCTTGACGGAGTCGAAGGGGACGGACAGCGGCAGATCCGCGAGGCTGGTGTGGATGCCATTCTGCTGGTTGATTGGCATCTCGTACTCTTTGAGGTTGAAGTCGGCGATGCGCTGCTGGAGGACACGAACGAGGAGATCGTGAGAGAGCTGGTCCTGGTCGGAGAAGCCAGTACTCGGGATGGCTTCGAGCCGGGCCATGAAGGCCTCGTCGGTCCTGTGGCGCCGGGCGATGGCTTCGAGCGAGTACTCGGCGAGCTTGTCGTTGTAGCGGTAGTCGCCGAAGGCGGTGGCGCGCTCGGGAAAGTTTCGGAGATCAGTCTCGTACTGCTCTTCAAAAATAGCGTTCTGAGCGGCGAGGCGGTCGGCCGCTGGTTGGAGGTTTTGGGCGAAGACCGAACCGGTTATAGCGGCTACTAAGAACAGGCTATGGTGAAGGTGCATAGGATGCAGGGTACCAGAGGGAAAGGTAGGTGCGCGACGAGATTGGGCCGCCGGGGGGCTGCTGTCCCTATGTTCGGATCGATTTAGATTTCTTGTTTACTGTCCGGTGCCGGTTAGGCTTGCGGTTGCAGGGCTGCCGCCGCCGTTGTTGGCGACGTTGAGCTTGCCGTTGCGTTTGCCCTTCTTGGTGGGATTGAAGGAAACGTTGAGCGAGCAGTTGGTTCCGGCGGCGAGCGAACTGCCGCAGGTGCTGTCGGAGATCGTGTAGTCGGCGGGTGTGCTGGCGATGGTGATACCGGTGATGTTCACCGAGGCCGTGCTCACGTTCGAGATGGTCACGGTTTGCGGCGCGGTCGTCTGGCCGACCGTTTCGGAACCGAAGTTCAGAGCTGTGGGCGCGAGCGCGAGCGACATGCCGGTTCCGGACAGAGTTACTTTCTGCGGATTGTTGGCGGCATCGTCGGTCAGCTGCAATATGCCGGTGCGGGAAGCTTTTGCGGTTGGCGTGAATCCTACGGTGATGGCGCAATTGGTGCCGGCGAGGACCTGCGTGCCGCAGGTATTGGACTGAACCGCGAAATCGCCGGTGAGGGCGACGTTGGAAATGTTCAGCGTGGCGGTTCCGGTGTTGGTCAGGGTGACGGATAGGCTCGTGGTCTGGCCGATGGGCGTCTTGGGGAAAGTTAGCTTGGTAGCCGAGAGCACGGCGGTCGCACCGCTGTTGTTGCCGCAGTTGGGGAAACTGAAATTGGAGATACGCGTGTTCCAATTGAAGCTGCCGGTGGACTGGATGTACTCCTGGGTGTACCAGAAGGTGCAGTCGTCGGCGGGATCGACGGTCATGGCGCTGTAGTCGCCCCAGCGGTTCTGGCCTCCGGTCTGGGATCCGAGTCCACTTACGATCAGTTGTTCGCCTTCCATGCTGCCGGGCACATCGGCTGCTACCCGACCCGTAAAGTAAATGGAGGGGTAGACGGATTTGCTGGAGACGCTGTAGCCGAGGGCCATATCGCCGGACTGGTCCATGGCGATGCTGCCCATCCAACGGATGGTGGAGTCGGGGCCGAAAGTTCCCTGTTGGAAGACGGCGGGGGTTGCGTTGGGACTGCGAACTTCATACCAGCGAACGCCGGTGGAAATGGAATGGTTGAAGACCAGGGATTCGACTCCGTTGGGGAACTGGCGATAGGCGAGGCGGTACATGGGACGGTCGCCGAGCCCATCGAGGAGTTGAGTGGTTCCGGGTTGTGCGACGCAGGAACGGAAGCAGCGCTGGGTGAAGGACGCGACTGGAAGAAGGGTGGGCCCGGTGAAAGTGGAGTTCGCGGGTGTGGTGAAGTCGGCGTGGAACTTCCACAACTGGATCGTGTTCTTGCCGAAGTTCATGAAGAAAGCGGGTTCTCCGGCGGCTGGCGGAATGGTTCCGTCCATGTCGGAGGGCAACAGGCTGGCGACCGAGGACGGTTGCTGGAAACAGACGATCTGGGCGGGATTGCCGGCGAGCATGGCGTTGCGGTCGAGGGCGCAGGCATCGGGGCCTATGAAGCTGGCGCCGTTCAGGAACAGGTTGAACGACATGTAATAGGCGTCGGGCCAGACGCTCAGTTTTGGGTAGTCGGCGAAATCGCTGTCGCCAAAAGAAAAAGCGTAGCGGTTGTAGGTGCCGGTGGCATCGCTGGTGGTGGAGACGGCTACGCACTGGGTGTAGGGAAGCGTGGAAAAGGAGAACTGGGTGAGGATCCAGCGTTGGGCGATCTTGTCGTATTGCACGATGGGATCGCCGTCGTTGTTGGATTCACATCCGCCGCCGAAGCCCGCCCAGAGGGCATTGCCTTCGGTTGGTCCGGCAAGGAGCGCGCCGGTGGTTTTGTCGAAAACGGCAAACTCGGCGTTGACCCACTGAACGTATTGCGTGGCGCCGACCGCTCCGTTGGTATCGGGCGGGGAAAATTCAAGAAGAAATCCGTACTGTCCCTGACCCAACCCGTCGATATTCAGGCCGAGGTTCGCGGCTACTGGAGGCAGAGCAGCCTTCTGCAATGCCTGGTCGGGCACGGGGTACTCAGGCGCGTTAATGGCGGGGCCGGTGGGGAGGATTTTCAGCAAGCGGGGCGAGAAGCGGTGGGGCTGGGCGGGAGTCATGCGATCGAGTTCGGCGAGCGGGACAGAGACGTCATGCCTGGTTTCGCGGATTACACGGACCTTGCTTTCCTTCTGTTTCTGGGCGAACGCGGAGACTGAGACCGAGACGAGGACCAACAACGTTGCGGCGATGCGGAAAGCTGGCGCGAAGCGTGATGTCATAGCGCGAGTTCGATGCTGAATCATTTTCCGAATGATGGTGCGGCGGGGAAGGTTACGAGTCGACGTAGTATATCCGATTTTTTTCAAAATGAATGCGTTTGTGGGAGTCCCGAGGTAGAGAATTGCACGCCAGATTCCATCCCGATGAGCTGGAAAAGGCAGTATTGGCGGGCGTCAGCCATGGCGCTGCAATTAGTTGCACATCATTGCCGGTGAAGAGCCGGGCGTCCCCCCAAGCCAGGGTTTGAGTCGGTTTGATTCTTGCGCTCTCGGGCCGGGCTTGGCCCCGCTGGACAGCCGAGGGCGGCTGTCCCTACGTTTTTCTGCTTCTGGAGATGGCTTCGTGGGCTTCCTTGTCGGCGGTGCGACGGCGCTCGGTCTCGCGCTTATCCCACATCTGCTTACCTTTGGCGAGGGCGAGTTCGACTTTGATTTTGCCGTTCTTGAAATACATGCGGGTGGGGATGAGGGTGAGTCCCTTTTGCTGGGTTTTGCCGATGAGCTTGCGGATTTCTTCTTTGTGGATGAGAAGTTTTCGTGTGCGCAGAGCGGCATGATTGGCAGAGTTGGCGTGGTCATAGGGGCCGATGTGGCAGTTGAGGAGCCAGAGTTCGCCGTCTTTGATCAGGCCGTAGGCGTCCTTGAGATTGGTCGTGCCGGCACGGACGGACTTGACCTCGGTACCGGTGAGCACGACTCCGGCCTCGAATTTTTCGAGCAAGAAGTAGTTATGACTGGCGTTCCTGTTTACAGCGGCGTCTTTTTCTCCGGAAGCGGTGGGCTGGCGGCGAGGATTCTTCTCCCGATTGGGCTGGGTCTGGTGGGTCGTCTGCTTGGCCATGGTACTGAAAAGAAAGTATCACGAAGGCAGGTCTCAGGTGTTAGGTCGCAGGTCTCAGAAGGCCGCCTGCATCCTGCCCCGGGGCCGTACACTCCGGTACAGGTACTAATGAGTGTAAACATAGACCTAGCAACCACTTCGGGTGCAAGTTGATGCGATGCTATAATCCGATTTCCCGGCACTTTTTGCGCGTGATGGCCACTGGGATGCCCGGTCGTCTGGTTTTTTCGGGTGGTTGCCTGAGTCCTGGCCGGAACCGTCGCCGGCGAGAGAGATTTTTATGAGGACTGTTTGATGAAACGGCTGATCCGTCCGGCTCTGTTCGTTCTGGTGCTGCTCTGCCTGCGACTTCCTGTACCCGCGAAGACCATTGATTCTGCCAAGGCGCTGTACGACAAGGGGCAAGATGCCGAGGCGCGGCAAAACTACGAGCAGGCTTTCGACTATTTCAAGCAAGCCTACAACCTAAAACCGAAAGACCTGAGATATCGAACTGCGTTCGAGCGGAATCGATTCCTGGCTGCTTCGGCGCGTGTGCATCGCGGGCAAATCCTGCGGGACGCGGGCAAACTGGACGAGGCGGTGGCGGAGTTCCAAAAGGGATTGGAGACGGATCCGTCTTCGTTCATCGCGCAGCAGGAACTGAAGCGCACGCAGCAGATGATTAAGGATGCGGAGAATCCGCAACCGCAGGCTTCGGCGCCGGGAGCGACGGCGCTGCGCCGGCGGTTGGAATCGGCGCAGGGCCCGGTGGAACTGGCTCCGCTTTCGAACGTGCCCTTGACCCTTAAGTCCACGGAGAAATCCAATGTGATCTACGAAACGGTGGGCAAACTGGCCGGCATCAACGTGCTTTTCGATCCCGATTACACGCCGCGCCAGGTGCACATCGAGCTGAACAACGTGACGCTGGAAGACGCGTTGGAAATCATATCGTTTGAGACCAAGACTTTTTGGCGTCCGGTGACGCCGAATACGATTTTTGTGGCGCAAGACAATCCTGCAAAGCGGAAAGAGCTGGAACAAAACGTCATCAAAACTTTTTATCTTTCCAATCTTTCCCAGCCTACCGAATTGCAGGATGTAGTGAACGCGATGCGCACCATTCTTGAAGTGAGCCGGATTCAACAGTTGCCTTCGCAGGGAGCGATCGTGGTGCGGGGCACGCCGGATCAGGTGGCGCTGGCGCAGAAACTGGTGGACGATCTCGATAAGGCGAAACCTGAAGTGCTGATCGAAGTGGCGGTAATGCAGGTGAGCAAATCCAAGATGCACACACTGGGAGTTAGCCCTCCGACCAGTGTCACGGTGCAGTTGCAGAACAATATCAACACCAACACGGGCACTGGGACGGGAACGGGAACGGGAACGGGGACGGGCACGTCGTCATCGACGAATGGAATCAATTTGAATACGATCGCGAACCTGAATGCCACCGACTTCCAGGTGACGATACCGGCGGCTACGGCTACGGCGTTGCTCAGCGACAGCAATACGAAGATTATCCAGAATCCGCAAATCCGCGCTCTGGACGGGCAGAAGGCCACATTGAAGATTGGCGACCGCGTGCCAGTGGCGACGGGATCATTCCAGCCGGGCATTGGCGGAGTGGGTATCAACCCGCTGGTGAACACGCAGTTTCAATATCTCGATGTGGGCGTGAATATCGACATCACTCCGCGAGTGCATGCGGGGCGGGAAATTTCGTTGAAGATGACGATGGACGTCTCGGCGGTGACCTCGCACGTTAGCATCGGTGGCATTGACCAGCCGGTGATCGGACAGCGCAAGATTGAACACGAAATCCGGTTGAAGGATGGCGAAGTAAACCTGCTCGGCGGCATGATGGAAGACACGCAGACGAAGGCACTGACTGGCATACCGGGGCTGGCTTCGGTGCCGATCCTGAAATATCTTTTTTCACAGACCCACAGCGAGCATTCGGAAAACGAAATCGTGTTTGTTCTGATACCGCACATTATCCGTGGGCCGGAGGGGCCGCGGGGCAATGTGGACATGATCGACGTGGGCACGGCGAATGCTCTGGAGCTGAGACGATCAAGCAAGCCGGCAGCGGCGGCGAGCACGCCCACTCCGGCTTCACAGGCAACGCCGGCAACGGCTCCGCCGGTGGCGATGCCGCAGGCGCCAACGCCTCCGGGGCAGGCTTCGCAAAACTTGATTCCGCAAAATCAGGCAGGCAGCGGAACAGGCATGTTCCTGTTTGATCCGCCTACCATGAGCCAGGCCAAGGGCTCGACCTTCACGGTGAATGTGATGCTTTCCGGCGGAACGAACGTGTACTCCGTGCCGGTGCAACTCAACTACGATCCGAATCAGTTGCAGGTGGTCAACGTTTCAAACGGCGGATTCCTGTCCCAGGATGGGCAAGCGGTGGCGTTAGTGCATCGCGACGATCCGGCGACCGGGACACTGCAAATCACGGCTACAAGGCCTCCGGGCGCGGGTGGCGTTTCAGGACAGGGCGCAGTGGTGACCCTGACATTTATGGCGAAGGGGCCGGGCCAGTCGGCTCTGACCATTACACGGGGCGGAGCGCGGGATCCGTCGATGCAGCCGATTGCGATGAGCGGGGCGCAGGCGGCGATTACGATTCAGTAGAAGAAAGTTCTCAGTTCCCAGTTCCCAGTTAGAACCGGGGTGATTCTTGACTGGGAACTGAGAACTGATTTATGAACCGGTCGATAAATATGCGGAATGCCAGGTCCATAGCCGGTCGCCGACAACGCGGGTTTACGTTGATCGAGTTGATCGTGGCGACGACCATCCTGGCCATCCTGGTGGGGGCGGCGGTTCCCATAGTAAAAAACGCGGTTTACCGGGAGCGCGAGCACGAGCTGCGCCAGGACCTGTGGATGATGCGCGACGCGATTGACCGTTACAAAGACGCCGCCGATCGGGGCGCGTTCCAGATCAAGGTGGGAAGCGAAGGATATCCTCCGGATCTCGACACGCTGGTCACCGGGGTGGATGTTGCGGGTAAGAAGCTGAAATTTCTCCGGAAGATTCCCGTGGATCCCATGACCAAACAGGAATGGGGAATGCGTTCCATGCAGGATGACAAGGACTCGGATTCCTGGGGCGGGCAGAACATTTTCGATGTTTACAGCAAGTCGGACCAAACCGCTTTGGACGGCACGAAGTACAAGGACTGGTAGATGAGATTCAGGTCCAGGGCTGGCAATCGCAAAGTCCGCAATCCCAAAGCCCGCGTTCGCGGTTTCACGCTGATCGAGATGCTGGTGGTCATCGCCATGATCTTGATCCTGCTATCGATTGCGTTGCCGATGTACAACCAGAGCATCGTTCGCGCCAGGGAAACCAGACTTCACCAGGATCTGACGACGCTCAATAAAGCCATCCAGGAGTATTCACTCGACAAGAAGCACGCGCCACAGTCGCTTGTCGATCTGGTGCCCGGATACATCAAGTTTATCCCGGCCGACATCACTGGCAGCATCGAGACCTGGGTTACGGATCCGGAAGACTCCGAAGACGCGTGGGATTCGAACCAGCTCGGCGTCAAGGGTGTGCACAGCGGTTCCCCTGTGATCTCGACCGACGGCACTGCCTATTCGAGTTGGACGCATTAGGTCCTCAGATGAACCGGAGAGCGACAGGACGCAACCGCGGATTCACCCTGATCGAGATGATGGTGGTGATCAGCATCATTCTGATCCTGTTGGCGGTGGCCATGCCCATCTATAGCCACAGCGTTACGCGGGCGCGGGAGGAAACTCTGCGCAAGAACCTGGAAACGCTGAATCAGATGATTTTCCAGTACACCCAAGACAAGCAAAAACCGCCCCAGGAGCTAGAGGATCTGAAGCACGCGGGTTATGTAAAGACCGTTCCGGAGGACATTACCGGCAGCGTCGATACCTGGGTACCTGAGTCCGCGGACGGCTCAATCATGACCCTGGAACAAACCGATACCAGTGGCATCGTCGGCGTCCACAGTGGCTCCAACCAGATTGCCAGCGATGGCACGGCGTACTCGAGCTGGTAGATAGTTCTCAGAAAAGGCTGGAATCATCCGGTCAATCGCTTGCCGGTGCTACGATTCTAGACGAAAAGGTTTTCCTTAGACCTAACATCTCAGGCCTGATACCCAGTACTGCTCTGGAGGCTAGTTTGGATCCGCAAGCTAAGAGCCAAAGGCCAAGAGCGAAAAGCCAACAGCCTGAATTTCAGAACTCCGCCAATTCCTTCATCGCTCGGAAAAGGTCGGCGGCCTGGGGCAGGATGGCATTCTCAAGAATCGGCTGATAGGCGACGAAGGTGTCGGTGGCTGCGACCCGCTTCACCGGGGCATCGAGGTGATGGAAGAGCTTGTCGGCGATGCGGGCGGCGATTTCGGCGCCGTATCCCCAGCTTAGCGAGTCTTCATAGGCGATTAGTGCCCGGTTGGTTTTCTTCACCGACGCGGCAATCGCATCCCAGTCAAACGGATTCAAGCAGCGCAGGTCGATCAGTTCGACACTGACGCGGTGTTCGCGCTCCAGTTTTTGCGCGGCCTGCAGCGCGCGTGGAACCACCGCGCCGTAGGTGATGACGGTGAGGTCGGTGCCGGGCTGCACTACCTTCGCTTTTCCAAACGGGACCATGTAGTCGGGGCCGGGATAGGGTGCGCGGCCGTAGGTTTCGCGGTAGAGGCGCTTGTGTTCGAGGAACAGGACGGGGTCGTCGCAGCGGATCGCCGTGCGCAGCAGGCCCGCGGCATCGAGTGCGTTTGACGGGAAGACCACGCGTAGTCCGGGGATGTGAGTGAAAATGCTCTCGCCGCACTGCGAGTGGTAAATGGCGCCGCCGGTCAGATAACCGCCAATCGCGACTCGGATCACCAAGGGCGCGGAGAAGGCGTTGTTTGAGCGCCAGCGAATGATGGGAAGTTCGTCGCGCAACTGCATCATCGCCGGCCAGATGTAATCGAAAAACTGAATCTCAACTACGGGCTTCAATCCACGGGTGGCCATGCCGGTGGCGCGGCCAACGATGTTGGCTTCGGCGATTGGAGAATTGAAGACGCGGTCGGAACCGAACTGGGACTGCAAGCCCGCCGTTAGCTTGAAGACTCCGCCCTTACCTTTTACCAGCTTCTGCTTTAGATATTCTTCGCGGCTGCAGTCGGCAACATCCTCTCCGAATATGACGACGCGCTCATCGCGGCGCATCTCGTCGCGCAGCGTGGTGTTGATGAGGTCGGCCATAGTCTTATTCAGCGACTTGTTGGGTGCGGCGGGGCCTTTACCATCGGCGGCGGTATCGGGGGCGGCAACTGCGGGACGAGTGTCGAACTGCGCCGAGGTGGGATCGAGAGCGGGCGAGTAGACGAAGTCATAAATCGTTTCCGGCTGTGGGGGCGCTGCTTCGAGGGCGCGGTCGGCATCGGCCTGAAGCTGCTCTTCGATTTCCTTCTCGATTTTGTTGATGCCTTTTTCGTCGAGGATGCCTTCCCGGAGCAGGAACATTTGCAGGCGCGGGACCGGATCGCGCGCGGCATCGGCCTGGCGCTCGGAGTCGGGACGATAGAGGCGCTCGTCGTCGGAGAGCGAATGGGAGTAGGGACGGATGACATGGGCATGCACAAACGCGGGACCATGGCCCGCGCGGCAATGATCGGCGGCACGCTTGAAGGCCGCATAGGCGATCACGGGGTCGGTGCCGTCAACCTCTTCGAAATGGAAGTTGGGGAAGCCGGAGACGAGGCGCGAAATGTTGCCGCCGGAAGTCTGGACTTCGACGGGTACGGAAATCGCGTATTCGTTGTCTTGCACGCAAAACATTACTGGCAGACGCCGGTTGGAGGCCGTGTTCAGCGCCTCCCAGAATTCGCCTTCGCTGGTGGTGCCGTCGCCGAGCGAGACGTAGGTGATTTCATCGCCCTGAAATTGGACATCTTTGAACTGGCGGTAATCGCCCTCGGCTTTCTGCGCTGCTTTTGGATACTTCGCGAAATAGCGGCCGGCTTCGGCGCATCCGATGGCCTGCAGAATTTGGGTTCCGGTGGGAGAAGACTGCGTGACGATGTTGAGCCGCTGATAAGCCCAGTGCGAGGGCATCTGACGGCCGCCGGAGCTGGGGTCGTCGGCGGCGCCGACGCCCTGCAACAGCATTTCATAGGGGGTTGCGCCCAGGGCGAGGCAGAGGGCGCGATCGCGATAATAAGGATAGAACCAGTCGCTGGCTTTCAGCGCGAAAGCGGCGGCGACTCCGATGGCTTCGTGGCCGGCCCCGGAGATCTGGAAGAAGATCTTCTGCTGGCGCTTGAGCAGGATTTCGCGGTCGTCGACGCGCCGCGAGGTGAACATGATGCGATAGGCATCAATCAGTTGCTGTGTGGTCAGGCCCTGATAGGTCTTCGCCTTTTTCGCAGTGTTGTTTTCGTTCAGCTTGGGATCGACTTTGGTCGTGGCCATGCTGTGTTTTTCACCCCACAGAGTTCCAGCCCCGCATCATTGTAAATCAGTTCTCAGTTGTCAGTTCTCAGTAGAATCTTTTTCATCTTGAATGTCCGGTTTTTCGTGATCTGGCACGCGATTGACTGTACATTCGTGTGAAGGTCAGCCTTCTCTGAGAACTGACACTTGAGACCTCTCCCGTTTATTCTGAACAGTCATGATTCGTTTCCTGCGACCGTTTGATCCACATCGCGTGCGCCTGCTGGTGTTTGATCTCGATGGCACCCTGGTTGACTCGCGGCTTGATTTGATTCACTCCGTAAATGCGATGTTGCGGCATATCAGCCTTCCCGAACTGGATGGCGACGTCATTGCCAGCTACGTGGGAGACGGTGCTCCGGCGCTTGTGCGGCGCGCGCTCGGGGACACGGATGACGAGGCGTTGCTTCGAAAGGCGCTGGAATACTTTCTGGGCTACTACCGGCTGCACAAGCTTGATCACACCAAGGTTTACGAGGGGATTCCGGAAGTGCTGGAGGGGTTGGCGGAGCCAGCGGCCGGGGTGGCAGCGAATGGAGTTCCTTCGAATGGAGTGCAGCGGCAAATGGCGGTGCTCTCGAACAAGCCGGTCAATCCTTCGCGCGACATTGTGCGGGCGCTGGGGTTGGGGGACTTCTTTGTGTGCGTGTATGGCGGCAACAGCTTTACGACGAAGAAGCCCGATCCGCTGGGGGTGCAAACCATCTTGCAGGAAACGGGTTTTGTGGCGGATGAGGCGCTGATGATTGGAGACTCGTCGATTGACGTTTTGACGGGGCGCAATGCCGGGCTGTGGACTTGCGGCGTGACGTATGGGTTCGCGCCGCGTTCGCTGCAAGAGGTACCTCCTGATGTGCTGATCGAGAGCCCTCGCGAACTGTGGGAGTTGTTGCGCTAGCGTGGCTGGCCGTTGGGAACTGCAGGATCTTCGCGGCGCCCGCCTGGCAAGGATGGCTGGAACCCAAGCGGGATAGGGCGTTCCGCGCCCACGCACCGGGAATAATTTGCTGGAATCCCTTGACAATCTGTTTCCCGAGTAGCAGCATTCCGAGCGTCGCCCTCACCGAATTTTCCAGGAGGAACAATTATGATCGTCCCAGCCTTACGCACTCTGCTTCTTTCAGCTTTGCTGGCGCTTCCAATGGCGGCAGCAAATGGTGCCACGCGAAACAGCGAGTCGCCCGATGTTCCAAAGGGGCACAACGAAGCGACGGTAGCCCAACTCCAGGCGGAGATGGCGTCCGGCAAACTCACCTCGGTGGCGTTGACCAAGGAGTACATTGCCCGCATCATTGCGCTGGACCAGAGCGGTCCGGGGGTCAACTCGGTGATCGAACTGAATCCCGACGCGCTGGATATGGCGCGCAACGCCGACAAGTTGCGCAGGCACGGCATCGTGCTCGGGCCCCTGCACGGGATCCCGGTACTGCTCAAGGACAATGTCGAGACCGGCGACATGATGCAGACCACAGCGGGCTCGTTCGCTCTGGTCGGAAAGCCAGCGCTTACGGACTCGACCGTCGCCGCCAACCTGCGCGCGGGCGGCGCGGTGATTCTGGGAAAGACGAACCTGTCCGAGTGGGCCAACTTCCGCTCCTTCGAATCCGTCAGCGGATGGTCGGGTCGGGGCGGGCAGACGAATAATCCCTATGGCATCGATCGCAATCCCTGCGGGTCCAGTGCGGGCTCGGCTGCCGCGGTGTCGTCGAACTTCTCTGCCGTGTCGTTCGGGACGGAGACTGACGGCAGCATTGTCTGTCCCGCGAACGCGAGCGGCGTGGTCGGGCTGAAGCCTACGGTGGGCCTCACCAGCCGCGCCGGCATAGTTCCGCTCTCTCACACGCAGGACAGTTTTGGTCCGCACGGGCGCACGGTGGCCGACGCGGCGGTGGCGCTGGGCGTGGTGCAGAGCCGCTCCTTCGACGGCCGCGATCCTGCGACCGGCGGCGTTCCGCTGGGATGGCAGGGCCGGTTCACGCGCCCCACAAACATCCCTGCCGACTACACGCAATTTCTCAACCCGAACGGGCTGCAAGGCGCGGTCCTCGGCGTGACTAGAGCGGGGCTTGACGGATTTACGAACGTGACGACGCCACCGCTGGTGCTGGCGCAATTTGAAGCGGCGCTGAGCGCAATGAGTGTGGCGGGTGCCACGCTCATCGATCTCGACGCTGCGGGTTTCACGTTCCCTTCAGCCGACGGCGAATTCCTGGTGCTGTGCTTCGATTTTAGGAATGACCTCAAGGCTTACTTCCACACGCGCGTCGGAGTCCCCATGGCGGGCAAGACCTTGACCGACGCCATCGCCTTCAACAACGCCCACGCCGCTGCCGAGATGCCGTTTTTTAATCAGGATATTTGGGATCTCACCGATTCGCTGGCGCCGGGGCCCGACGACCCGCAGCCGGCCTTCGGCGGGATGACGTACAACCAGGCGCTGGCCATCGACCAGGCCGCCGGGGTCAACGGCATTGACGCGGCGCTGAGCCAGTTCCATCTCGATGCGGTGGTCAGCGCCACCGACAACCCTGCCTGGGCCACGGACCTGCTTTACGGCGATCACTTCATTTACGGTACGTCGGGCCTGGCGGCCCCGGCGGGCTATCCCATCGTGCAGGTGCCGGCGGGCATGGCGTTCGGCGTGCCGATGGGTGTCAGCTTCTTCGGAACGGCGTTCAGCGAGCCCTCGCTCATCAAGCTGGCGTCCGGGTTCGAAGCTGTTACCCACGTCCGTGCGCACAACCTACCCACGTTCGCGCCGACGGTGCCGTTCGACCACATCTCCGGCACGACGCTGAAGCCGCCGGCTCAGCGCTACGTGCAGCCAAAGGTCAGCCGAAGCCGACCGGCGCCGCCGTCGAATGCAACCGGGCAGCCAGGGAAAGAGCTCAGGCGGCCGCACCATTTGTGATTCGGTCTGGAGTTGCTAGTGATCGGGGGGGCGCAGATTTGAAGTGCGCCCTCCTTAACTTTGACGTGACACTGTGTAGTCGCCGGGGGTGCGGACCTCCCGCAGGAAACTGACGGGGGCGGTGATGGCGGATGATGAGTTGATGATCGGCGACTCGACGATTGATGTTTTGACGGGGCGCGAGGCCAGGTTGTGGACTCGCGGCGTGACCAAGCCTCGGACTAGGTCTCGGTGTCCCATCCCTCATCGTCCATGAACGGCCACAGACAATCTGGCGGCCACTGGAACGTAGCCTTGGGCCTGCTGGTTCGTCGGCGTTTAGACGGCTTGGTTTCGTCAAAGTGCTGATCTGGATCGGGCGGGAAATCGGCTGCCGGTGCTGTGCTCTTCATGCGCGAGACTCCTCCACAAAAATTGGTGGGCGTAGCGATTCTTTCGAACGGGGAAGAGCCTTGCCGGTTCCTTGACTGTCTCCTCGTTCGGAGCGCCTTACAACCGTCCCTTATTTGATGGCTGTTCACAATTGCTCAGTCGTGAATTTCAGGCCGGGAGGGGTGGCTTCGTGGCGCGCTCTTTGTCAGAGGGTTGGGCGGGCTCTGCAGGTGATTCGAGATCTTCCTGGGCACTGGAACTTGGCTTCATGGCCGCCAGAGCGACGGTTGTTCCGCTGTCATCATGAAGAACGACGTTAAGGAGTGAACTGTGGACATGTAAGTTATCTCCAACGTCGTAGTTGATAAAGCCGAGCTTCCTGAATCGGTTCATGAAGAAGCTGACCCGCGACCGGGTCGTCCCCACCATCTCCGCCAGAGTCTCCTGACTCAGTCTGGGGACCGACATGTCGGACACTCCTTCTTTGCCGAATTGTGCCATCAGCAGAAGAACCCGCGCCAGCCGCTTTTCGCTGGAATTGAAAAGTTGGTCGATCAAATCTTCCTGATATCGGATGTTTCGCTTCAGTAAATATTTGAGAAACATCGCCGACAATTTTGGTTCGCGGCTCATTGCCAGCATCATCGCCTTCCTCTCGACATGCAGAAGGACGCAGTTTGTCATCGCGGTTGCAGACGACATGCGTAGAAGCTGACCAGCAAGACCACCTTCTCCAAAAAAATCGCTTTCATGCAAAATACCAAGAGTTGCTTCCTTGCCGCCTTCCGATACAACGCTGAGCCGTACCTTCCCCTCCTGGATAAAAAACAGTCCGTCCGTAGGATCGCCCTGAGCGAAGATCTTATTCTTCTTTTGAAAAGACAGCATATCCCTACCATCCCCAATCGTTGACAGGAAGGCGTGGGGATTGAAATCGAGTCTTTTCTTCCTAATAGCAATTCGCTTTGACACAGGAGCCCTCCTCACTTGTGGGATGTCGTCAGTGTCAATTATGCAGAAGAAGGATCGATGTCCGCTGATCAATTATGCTCACAATGGCTGGTAGCGGCCCGAGTTGAACACGCCCGTGGGGCTTCAACGTGGTCCGCTAAATGGAGTTCTGGACGGGGCGGGTTGCTACTTGGAAGCTGTGTCCGGCGATCCCCCTGACGTTCTCTACCGGCTCGGACCCGCTCCTCTATTCCCAATCGTCGCCCCGTCCTGCTACCTTCGAGTGAATCCGATAGAGGAGTGTCAGACGCGGCAAGCCGCGTTTGTCTGGAAACTTTGGGATGGTGAAAAACGTTCATACATGGGGCCTGACCCCTGCCGAACTCCGCAAGCTTCGCGGCTTGAAGACTCCGCATGGGATTCAGCGGGCTCTTGATGACATGCCTTACCACCTTGCGGACAGTGCCTGGTCTCCGCGACTTGTGCTGCGGGAAAATACTTCGCATTGTTATGAGGGGGCGCTGTTTGCGGCGGCGGCGCTTCGCGTCATCGGATATCCTCCGCTCATTCTCGATCTGGAAGCGGAGCACGATACCGATCACGTGATTGCCGTGTACCGCGTCGGCGGACACTGGGGCGCCTTGGCCAAATCGAACTACACCGGGTGCCGCTATCGCGAGCCGGTGTATCGGTCGCTGCGCGAGCTGGCCCTTAGTTATTTCGACACGTACTTCAATCTGCGGGGAGAGCGCACTTTGCGGACTTTTTCCCGGCCAGTGCAGATGCGCAGGTTCGATCCTCTTCGGTGGATGACCTCGGAGCAGCCGGTGTGGTTTGTCGCGGAATATCTGTTGGAGATTTCTCATACTCCGCTGATCTCGCGGGCGCAGGCTCAGCGGTTGCATCGGCTGGACGGGCGGTCGTTTCGGGCGGGGTGTCTGGAGCGGGCGGAGAAAAAGCT
>Ga0209890_10000240_pt1 | contig 25241 bp, 22 predicted proteins | sample OrgsoiDNA2013049_FD_185799 | JGI IMG/M metagenome (GOLD analysis project Ga0209890, IMG submission 185799) | Permafrost soil microbial communities from the Arctic, to analyse light accelerated degradation of dissolved organic matter (DOM) -... | ecosystem: Environmental > Terrestrial > Soil >... | reverse complement strand
TCGTTGCGGATGCTGGGCCGAGGGTGGGCCGGCTGGATCGCACCGGGGCCGTTGAGACGGTGCTGTCCCGGTTGGGGGCGCGCCGGTCGGCCTGGAACGGCGCCGATGTTCGCGGTGAGGTCGAGCAGTTGATCGCTCGCACGGGGCTGGTGGCGACCGCGGCTGTGCGGGTTGAGCTGGCCGAGGACCTCACCGCCCGGACGTTGGTGGCCTGTGTCCCGCTGGTGGTCGATCGCGACGGATCTGTTCGCAGCGTGCCCGAGCACCTCCGGGCGCTGACCTCGCCGGAGGTCTTGGCTGTTGAGGGTGAGCTCACGACCCGGCTCATCGCCCGCGCCGCCCATGCACCGGCTAGTCCCGCCAGTCCCGCCAGTCCTGCCCACTACATGGCCGGTGAGATCGACGCAGCCAAGGAGCTGGATGCCGCCCAGCAGGCGGTGGTAGCCGCGTTGGCTGGGACCGGTCCGCTGACGCTCGTCGAGGGGGCCGCGGGAGCGGGGAAGACCACCACGTTGGCCGCGACCCGGCAGTCCCTGCAACGGCAAGGGCATCGGCTGGTGGTGGTGACCCCGACGTTGAAGGCCGCCCGGGTCGCCGCCGATGAGACCGGCACCGCGGCGTACTCGGCGGCTTGGCTGGCCCACCAGCACGGCTACCGGTGGGACACCCACGGCACCTGGACGAGGCTGCGCGCAGGCCAGCGCGACCCACGCACCGGCACCACGTACCAGGGCCCGCAACCAGGCGCGGTCCTGCGGCCCGGTGACCTGCTGCTGGTCGATGAAGCCGGGATGCTCAACCAGGACACCGCCCGAGCCCTGCTGGTCATCGCCGACGAACACCACACCCGGCTCGCGCTGGTCGGCGACCGCCACCAGCTCCCTGCGATCGGCCGCGGAGGCGTCCTGGATCTCGCCGCCCGCTGGGCCAGCCCCGAATCCTGCCTGGCCCTGGAAACCGTGCACCGGTTCGCCGACCCCGAGTACGCCGAGCTCAGCCTGGCCATGCGCACCGGCCGACACCCCGGAGGGGTCTTCGACACTCTCCTTGCCAGAGGACAGATCCGTCTGCACCCCAGTGAGAGCGAACGCACCCGCGCTCTCGCCCAGATCGGCGCCCAACTACGGGGTGAGACCTCTGTCGAGCCGGTGTTGGTGATCGCCGAGACCCGGGAACAGGTCGCCGCCCTGAACGCGACTATCCGCGACCAGCTCATCGCCACCGGCCGGGTCGACGACACCGGTGCGGTCACGACAGCGGCCGGGGAACGGATCGGGGTCGGTGACCGGGTCGCCACCCGCCGCAACGACCACGCTTTGGACGTCGCCAACCGCGACACCTGGACCGTCACCGGGATCAAGCGCGATGGCACGCTGACCGTTGATGGTGGCCGTGGCGGACGCCACCTGCCCGCCGGCTATGCCCAAGACCATCTGGAGCTGGCCTATGCGACCACCGTCTACGGCGCCCAAGGGCACACCGTCGCCGCGTCGCACCTGCTCGTCGGCGAGCACACCGGGGCCGCCGCGGCGTACGTCGGGATGACCCGCGGCCGCGAGACCAACATCGCGCACCTGGTCGCCGGCAGCGTCCAGGACGCCCGCGCCCAGTGGATCAGCATCTTCTCCCGCGACCGGGCCGACCTCGGACCCGCCCACGCCGCCCGTCTGGCCGCTGCGGAGGCCGCAACGTACGCGACCGGGCGCCCGCTGGAGGCGGTCCTGGACGACCTGCGGACGGCGTGGACCTTGGCGGCCGACCTGGCCGGACACCTCGCCAAAGCGACGTCGATGCGCGACGAACTGGCCCGGATCGTCCCGCTCCGCGCCGAGAGCGACCCACAGATCGCGCACCTGCGCAGCGCCGAACAGCAGGCATGGGTGGACTCCGACGACGCTCGTGCTCAGCTCAAGCAGACCGAAGTCGCCATCACCACCGGCACCAGCGACCTGGCACGCGACCTGTTGGACGGCTGGGAGCGGGCCTATCCGGACACGGCCAGGGCTGCCGAAACCATCCGGGCAGGCACCGGGCGCTTTGGACGAGGCCGGGCCGAGGTCAATGCGGCCCGGGAGAACCTCACCAGCTGGGCCCGGGCCTGGCAGCCCATCCTGGCCGACGTCACGGGCCTGCCGGTCGAGGTGCTGCTCGACCCCGATCAGCTGTCCACCCGGATGCCGTTCAACGGGGGCAGCGCGCTGCATGCGGCGATCGGTCGGTACGCCGAGCACACCGCCGCCCAAGCGCACCCAGAACTGGCGGCGACCCGTCACGCCGTCGAAGTCGCCGATCAGCATGCGCGCATTGCCAGGGACACGCGCACCGCAGCCGAGAACGCCCGCGCAGACCAGTTCGACGAGCTGGGCCTGGGCTCTCTGGCCTACACCGAACGGCCCGCCCGACAGCTCGCGGCTGCCGAAGACACCCTCAGCAAGCTCACCCTGGAGCTCACCGCGGCCCAAGACCGCATCAACACACTCGGTCGCGAACCCGCCATCCGAACCCTCCCGGCCCGGCGCCTGCAGACCGAACACGACACCTGCGTGCGCGACCACGAACACGAGAAGGACGCGCGCGCCCGAGCCGCCTGGGCAGCCCGAAACGCGCCGAGACCAAACCACGACAACGAGCACTATCTCGACCTGCACCGCAGCGGAGCCGACCGCGGGATCTCCCGCTGAGTGAGCACAACGAGGACGAGCGGATTAGTAACTGAACACGTGCCAAAAATGAACACATGCGCGTTGAACAGCACGGGCGCGTTGAACACCGATCGGCCGAGTCACCCAGCCGAGCTGGGATCGGCAACGTTTCGGAACGTACCTTCGCAGGTCTGGTCACCCGAAAACCCTCAGAACGGGCCTTGGCAAGGGGGTGTTCGCAACTTTCGGGGGTACGTGGCCTGACCTGCACAAACACCGTCGCACCCCCTTGGGGGAGCGTGCCTGGAGGTGCGAATCAGGGGACGTTCCAGCCCCATGATGACGAGACGAAATCTGGGCGTTGCCCGCACCTGGCACCAGGCCGTGATGGTCCACCTCATGGTTGGCCACCCGACCCGATCATGTACCGCATTTGGAGTAGATAAGAGACCAACACCGCCGACAGTGAAACCCTGGTCGGCGCCGATGCAAGGAGAATCAGCATGAGCACCATCTCGCAACAGGTCACGCCGCCGCAGGGCCCGCACGCCAAAGACGAGCTGCTCACCATCGCCGAAGTCGCCGACGTTCTCCGCGTCCCCATCGCCACCCTGCGCTACTGGCGCCACCTCGGCACCGGGCCCCGCAGCTTCCGCGTCGGCCGCGGCGTCCGCTACTGGCGCAACGAAGTCACCAGTTGGTTGCAAAGCCAAAGCGACGGCCCCCCAGCCACATGAGTCCTCGGCAAGTGAGCGTGAATGTCGGAGCGATGTGTTACGAGTAGGTATGAACACCCGTGTCGAGGATGCCGTGCGGCAGGCCAACCGAGAGCACGTGGCGGCTCGCCAGGGCTGATCGGTGGCCAACCATCGGGAGATGAGTGAGCGGGCCCGGGCACGGGCACATACAGAGCGCACCTCGCGTTATGGCAAGGAGCCCAACCATGGCGAACATTGAGAAGCGACCTGACGGCGTCTGGCGCGCCCGGTACTACGACGAGACGGGCAAACAGCACGCGAAACACTTCAGCCGCAAGGTCGACGCGAAGGCGTGGCTGGACGAGGTCACCGCCTCGGTTGTACGCGGCGACTACGTCGACCCCAAGACGGCCAGGACGTTGTTGAGGACGTATGCCGCGAAGTGGGAGAAGGTCCAGGTCGGCCGTGACTCAACCCTGAGCGTCACGGACAACGCAGTGCGGCTGCACATCAACCCTGAACTGGGGGACAGGCGAATCGGCTCGATCCGTCAGAGCGACATACAGGGACTCGTGAAGACGTTGGAGGGCAAGGAACTCGCAGCCGGCACGGTGCGGAACATCTACGACACAGCCGCGCGGATCTTCGCGTCTGCCGTCGACGACCGGGTGATCCCGTCGTCGCCGTGCCACCGGATCAAGCTGCCGAAAGACGACAAGGGCGAGATCGTGCCGTTGACGTTGGTTCAGGTCCGCTCACTGGAAGCCGGGATGGGCAGCCTCGGCGCGGCCGTCATCACCCTGGCCGGGTCTGGTCTGCGGATCGGTGAACTGCTCGGGCTCGAGGTGTCCGACGTCGACTTCCTGCGGCGGACGATTCGCGTCCAACGCCAGCGGGCACAGTCGAATGAACTCACACCGCCGAAGTCGAAGTCGTCAGCTCGGACGGTGCCAGTCGGCCAGACAGTCATCGACGCGCTGGCTGCGTACCTGAAAGCGGAGGACCGGAAGACGGGACCGCTGTTCGTTAACGTGTTCGGCCGGCCGCTGACCTATCGGCAGTGGAAGCCGCTCTGGAAGGCGGCAGCGGAGTCGGCCGAGGTCAAGGCGACAGCTCACGCGCTGCGGCACTTCTACGCCAGCGCGTTGATCGCTGGGGGAGCGTCGGTCAAGCAGGTGCAGACGGTCCTGGGGCACGCCTCGGCAGTGGTCACCCTGCGGACCTACGCGCATCTTTGGCCTGGCGATGACGACCGCACCCGTTCCATCATGGACGCCGTTCTCAGCCCTCCCAAGGACTCTGCAAGGACTGAGAACGCGCCCTGACGGTATAACCGCAGGTCAGAGACCTGCGGGGGTCATGCTGCCTTTTTGGTCTCCCAGAAGATCACGGCGATCTCGTCGATCTTGGCCAGCAGCTGGTCGGCCACGGCAACGTCCCACGAGGCTTTGGTGCCACCAGCGCCGGCGAGCTTGGTGGCCTCGTTGAACAGGGTGTTCAGCTGCGGGTACTTCTCGAAGTGCGCAGGTTTGAAGTAGTCGGTCCACAGCACCCACAGGTGGTGTTTGACCAGCTCGGAGCGTTCTTCCTTGATGGTCAGGGCCCGGGCCTTGAAGTCGGCGTCGCTGGAGGCGGCGGCCTTGGCCATGCAGGCCTTGACGGACTCGGCCTCGATCTTGGCCTGGGCAGGGTCGTAGACGCCACAGGGAAGGTCGCAGTGGGCGCTGACCTGAACCGGTGCGGCAAGCAAACGTGAGAACATCTGAGGGTCCCTTCGACAATCGTTGGGGGGTACGGCGACGAACATACCCGCCGTGGTCACCTCAGTCGAGCAGGGACCGGCAGACGAAGCCGCTCCGGTAGCCGGATGATCACCCGGGCCCGTATGCCGGCGGCCGGGATCGCTCCGATGGCCCAGGAGTCGAGGCCCTCCCTGGGGTTGTCCCGCTCCACCCACCAGCCGTCGCCGCCCTGGGGGTCGGGGCACGAGAGCCGCTTGACGGCCAGCGGGCGGGGGGCCCCTGCCGTGTCGTCCGGGAGGCGGACAATGGCGAGCTTCCCGCGCCGGGGCCGCGCGCCGTACAGCACGAGCAGACGGTCACCCTCGTGCAGGGCGGGCTCCATGGAACGACCGTGCACGAAGGCGATGCCGAGCTTTCGCATCGTCATTCGGCCTCCTGGGGGTGGCGTTTGGTGTCGGCGATCATGGCTTCCTGAAGAGTCTCGGGTACGTGTTCGAGCGCCTGCGGCTCGGACTGCATCCGGCGCAGGAACGACTTGGTGCGATCATGTTGCGGGTTGTTGATGACTGACTTGGGCTCGCCCTCCTCGACGACAACACCGCCGTCCATGAACACTACGTGATCGGCGACCTCACGGGCGAAACTCATCTCGTGGGTCACAACTATCATTGTCGTCCCTTCCTTGGCGAGCTCTCGCATGACGGCGAGAACCTCACCGACCAGCTCGGGGTCCAGGGCCGAGGTGGGCTCGTCGAAGAGCATAAGCTTGGGCCCCATGGCCAGGGCGCGGGCGATGGCAACACGCTGCTGCTGACCACCTGAGAGCTGGGCCGGATAGGCGGAGGGCTTGTCCGCAAGGCCAACTCGCGCCAGCAGGGCGATGGCGCGCTCGCGGGCCTGGTCCTTCTTCTCGCCCTTGACCTGGATCGGTGCTTCCATGATGTTCTCCAGCGTGGTCTTGTGCGGGAACAGGTTGAACCGCTGGAAGACCATGCCGATCTCGCGACGTTGCGCCGCGACGGCCTTGCTGGTGAGGCGATGCAGCGTGCCGGCGCGGTCCTCATAGCCCATCAGCTCACCGTCGACCCAGATGCGGCCGCCGTCGATGGTCTCGAGCTGGTTGATGCAGCGCAGGAAGGTCGTCTTGCCCGAGCCGGACGGGCCGAGCAGACAGACCACCTGGCCCTTGCGGACGTCCAGGTCGATGCCCTTGAGGACCTGGTTGCCGTCGAAGGCCTTCATGACGTTGACGGCGTGCACCAGGGGCATGCCGATCTGGCGACCGGTCGCGCCGGGGTCCTGCGCTGCCGGGGTCATCATGCGCCACCCATCCCGGCGGCACGGGCGAACCGCTTGTCCTTGGGCTTCTTCTGGCCGAAGCCACGGCCGAAGTGCCGCTCCAGGTAGTACTGACCGACCATGAGGACGCTGCAGACGATGAGGTACCAGACGGTCGAGGCGACCAGGCCGGGCATGATCTTGAAGATGCGGTTGGCGATGGCGCCGGTCTGGTAGTTGAGCTCGGCGATGACCGGGATCGCGATGAGCAGCGAGGTGTCCTTGACCATGGCGATCGTCTCGTTGCCGGTCGGCGGCACGATGACGCGCATGGCCTGGGGCAGGATGATCCGCAGCATCGCCTTGCCGTCCGGCATGCCCAGTGCCTGCGCCGCCTCGGACTGTCCCTTGTCCACCGACAGGATGCCCGCGCGAGCGATCTCGGCCATGTAGGCCGCCTCGGAAAGGCCCAGACCGAGGATGCCACCGACGATGGTGCCGGTGAGGCCGTTGACGTCGATGGTGCCGAACGTCAGGGTCGAGCTCATGCCGAACAGGGCGGCGATCTGCTTGCCGAACGGCACCCCCACGTCGAGGGTGTTGTACAGGTATCCGATGCCGCTACCGATGATCACCAGCAGGACGTAGCGGGGGATGGCCCGGAAGAACCAGGTGTAGACCGACGCGACACCGTGGAGCACGACGTTGTCCGAGAGCCGCATGATGGCCATCAGGATGCCGAGGGAGACCCCGATGATCATGGCGCCGACGGTGCCCAGGATGGTCCCTCGCACCAGGCCGTCGATGACCGGCTGCTGGATCATGATCTGGGCCGAGAGGCTGAAGTCCCACCTGCCGTTGGTCACGAACGAGCTCACCATCATCGCGGCGATGACGGCGATGACCGCCACCGCGACCCACCGCCACGGGTGGCGGACCGGCCGGGCCTCGATGAGGCCCGGCCGGTCGCTGAGAGCTGGTGTGCTCACGGGTTGACGGCGAAGTTGCTGATCGCTCCGCTCTGGACGCCCCAGGTCGTCAGGATCTTCTTGTAGTCACCAGAGGCGTCCAGCGACTTGAGGGCATCGACGATCGCGGCGGCGAAGGCGGTCTCCTCCTTGGGCAGGACGTAGCCGTAGGGGGCCGAGGCGTAGGACGCTCCGACGGCCTCCACGGCGCCGCTTGTCTGCTTCACGGCGTACAGGCCAACGGGGGAGTCGGCTGCCATGGCGTCGGCCTTGCCGCTGACGACGTCGGTGTTGACCTTGACCTGGAGGGTCTCGACGATCTGGTTGATCGCCTTCTTGCCGGCGGCGGTGCACTTCTTGCTGCGCGCGGTGAGGTCGTCGATCTGGACCGTGCCAGTCTGGACGCCGACGTTGAGCCCGCATGCGTTGTCGGGGTTGACGTGCTTGGGGTTGCCCTTGGGCACGACCCACAGCGTGCCGGCGGTGAAGTAGCTCACCATGTTGACCTGCTTCTTGCGGTCGGGGTTGATGGTGAAGCTCGAGACGCCGATGTCGTACTTCTTGCTGCTGACCCCCAGGATGATCGAGCTGAAGTTGGCCGTCTTCCAGTCGACCGTGACGCCGAACTTCTGGGCCACCGCGTTGAACAGGTCGATGTCCATGCCCTCAGCCGTCTTGCCGTCGGCGGCAAGGAACTCGTTGGGCGGGTAGCTTGTGTCGACGCCGACAACGATCTTGCCGGCGGCCTTGATGCTTGCCGGAAGCTTGCCAGCCAGGCTGGCCTGGCTGGTCTGGGCAGGGGCCGCGGTGCTGGTGGCGCCACCGGTGCTGCCGGACAGCGAACTGGAACCGCACGCGGACAGGGCAAGGCCCACGATCGCAGCGCCGGCAGTGAGCGTGATCGGGGGGGACAGTCGTCGGGCCATCAGAAATATTCCTTCCACACAAGCGGGACTCCTCTGGATCAGTGCATCCTGCCACCACGGCAACGACAACGCGATGATGGTCACACTCTTGTGACCTTGCTGTTTATCGGCGCCCGACTGTGACACTATTACCCTCAGCGGGCCACCCCCCCGCGACGTGTAGATGTGGCCGACACCCTGGCTTCCCAGCAGCGCATATTGATGATGCCGCTTTCAGGTGTTCCGCTCCCGTCGAACAGGTGACCTCGACCATGACCGCCAATCCGTCATACCCCCATTCCTTCAGCTATGACCCGGGCGACCCCGTCTTCCTGGCCCACGAGGGCGGCAAGATCGAGGTCGTCCCCACCAAGGCGCTGCGCGACCGCGCCGACCTGGCCCTGCTGTACACCCCCGGCGTCGCCGAGGTCTCGCGCGCGATCGCGGCCGACCCGTCGCTGGCTGCCCGGTACACGGCGCGCAGCAACACGGTCGCGGTGATCACCGATGGCACCGCGGTGCTGGGTCTGGGCGATATCGGCCCGCTGGCCGCGTTGCCGGTAATGGAGGGCAAGGCGGTGCTGTTCAAGCACTTCGCTGGCGTCGATGCGGTGCCGGTGTGCCTGGAGACGGGCACGGTCGAGGAGCTGGTTGAGGCGATCGTGCGTCTGGCGCCGACCTATGGCGGGATCAACCTGGAGGACATCTCGGCGCCGCGGTGTTTTGAGATCGAGCGCCAGCTGCGCGAGCGCCTGGACATCCCTGTGTTCCATGACGACCAGCACGGTACGGCGATCGTGGTGCTGGCCGCGTTGATCAATGCGGCTCGGGTGGTCGACAAGGACCTGGCCTCGTTGCGCGTGGTGGTCCAGGGAGCGGGGGCCGCTGGTGTGGCGGTGACCAAGATCCTGGTTCGCGCGGGGATCCGGGACGTGGTGGTGTGTGACTCGCGCGGGATTATCTCCCCGAAGCGCACGGATCTGGTCGAGCACAAACATCGCCTGGCCGCCACGACGAACCCGCGTGGCCTGTCCGGTTCGGCCGGGGCGGCTCTGGTGGGTGCGGATGTGTTCATCGGGGTCTCCGGTGGCCAGGTGGCCGAGCAGGACATTTCCGCCATGGCCTCCCGGGCGATCATCTTTGCGCTGGCCAACCCCGACCCGGAGGTTCACCCGCTCGTGGCGGCCCGGCACGCGCAGGTCATTGCCACTGGGCGCTCGGACTTCCCCAACCAGATCAACAACGTGTTGGCGTTCCCGGGGCTGTTCCGGGGGGCCTTCGACTCCGGTGCCGGCCAGATCACCGAGGCGATGAAGCTGGCTGCCGCCCGGGCGATCGCCTCGCTGGTGGCCGAGCCGACCGCGGTGGAGATCGTGCCGAGCGTGTTCGACCAGCGCGTGGCACCGACGGTCGCCGCCGCGGTGGCCGCCCTGGCCTGAGTGCGGCTGCCGCGCCGGCTCAGGGACGGTCGTCCCCGTGGTGACTTGCCGCCACGACCGCCCTGAGCAAGGTCGCCGAGGGATCGCACAGACCACAGCGCCCAGGTGCTGGGCCAGGTGCGCGAAGGCGCGCACACGACGCGGTGACCGCTGAGGCGGTACCCGCCGCCCAGATCAGGGCGGTCCGCGATGCGGGCTGCGCCGACCTCCCAGCGGGACCTGCCCGTCCTGCTGGCGCACGGCCACCGCACGCGAGCCAAGCGCCGCTGACCTGTTGGTGTCGCGACCCGTCACCGTGCTGGGCTGGCGGGCCAGCCCGAAGTTCCATGACCTGCCCGGCGCCGACTTCACCGCGGCGACCTGAGCACGACAGCCGCGCCGGCCGCCGCGCCGGGAGCCTGCGGATCGGGTCAGCTGTCGGTCCCGACTGAGAATGCCGGGGTGCCGCTCGCGCAGGCGGCTCTGACCGAAGTCTCGGGCCCGTTGTCGTCGGCGCCGCCGCGAAAGTTCAGGTCGACATTCTGCGGGCCGGAGGAGTTGACCTCCACGCGCCAGCCGTTGTCGGGCTGAGCGATCCGAAGCAGGATCGTGGTGCCGGTGCAGCGTATGGAGACCTGCCCGCCGGCAACGTGGACGGTGCGGTCCCGTGGGTTCGCGGACCTGCTCGGGGTGGTCGACGTGGAGCCTTGGGCTGCCCGGTTGGTCCGTGACGGACTGCCACCGGGTGCTGGGGTGGCAACTGCGGTGCCGACGGACACGGCAGGTAGCCCGCTGACGCCGGCGCCGGCGAGGTCTCGGCCGGCCCGGTCGATAGCGAACCATGCCGTGGCGGACACGCCGGCGACGGTGGCGAGCCAGATCATCGCGATGACGACCGCGGAGCGCGCCTTGATCACCATGGCGCCACTGTTTCACTTTCGCGACGACACGCCACGTCAGCGCGCCACGGCGCCCCACGGCGTAGCGTGCTGTCGTGGCGAGCATCTTGTTGATCGAGGACGACAGTGGCATCCGGTCCGCGATCAACAGGGCACTGACCGAGTTGGGCCACGCCGTGACCACGAGCAACAGTGGCATGTCCGGGCTTGAGTCCGCCGTGGACAACCCCCCCGATGTCGTCCTCCTCGACCTCGGGCTGCCGGACGTCGACGGTCTGCAGGTTCTCGCGATGCTTCGGGCGGTCAGCGACGTGCCAGTCATCATCATCACGGCGCGCGACGACGACGCCTACATGGTCAAGGCACTGGACGGGGGCGCCGACGACTACGTCGTCAAGCCGTTCGGGATCGAGCAGGTCGAAGCGCGGCTCCGAGCGGTTCTGCGCCGCAGCGCCTCCGCGGTCGTGGATTGCCCGTTGGTCGTGGGTGGTTTGACGATCGACTCGCGCAAGCGGCTGGTCAGCCTCGACGGGCGCTCGATTGACCTGTCGCGCAAGGAGTTCGACCTCCTGCTGGCCCTGGCGCAGCGGCCCGGTGAGGTGGTCACCAAGCGTGAGCTGCTGGCGGACGTATGGCGCCAGAGCTACGGGGGGGGCGACCGGACCGTGGACGTGCACCTGTCCTGGCTGCGGCGCAAGCTCGGCGAGACCGCGGCGGACCCGCGCTACCTGCACAGTGTGCGCGGTGTGGGTGTGCGGCTCGCGGCCCCGGACGACGTGTCGGGCGGGCGTTGATGCGCCGGCGGATCTCACTGCTCGTGGCCGCGACGACATCGGCGGTCATCATCGCTTTCCTGATCCCCCTGGGGCTGCTGGTGCGTACCCTCGCTGAGGACCGTGCCGTGGCCGGTGCCAGCCAGGAGGCGCAGGGGGTCGCGACGCTCGTAGCCGGGGTAAGTGACCAGAGCCAGCTGAAGGACCTCGTGGGTCTGGTCGACCAGCGCTCGCCACGGGCCACGTCCGTGCTGGCGGCTGACGGGACGCTCATTGGCACGGCCCCGCCGGGGTCGGCGGCGTCCAACGCCGCGGCTGTCTCGCGCGCACGTGCCGGTGAGGCGTTCACCCTGCTGAGCGCCGAGGGCGCGCTGGTGGTGGTGCCGGTTGTCACCGGCCGTGGCACCGTTGTCGTGCGCACAGCGGTCGCAGCAGCCGACCTGCACCAGGGGGTGGCGACCGCCTGGCTGACCTTCGGTGGTCTGGGCGCGGTGCTCATGGTCCTGGCGGTAGTGGGGGCCGATCTGCTGGGCCGCCGGGTCAGCGCCCCCGTCTCGGAGCTCGCCGCGGTCGCATATCGGTTGCGTGCGGGGGAGCTGGACGCGCGGGCGAGCCCGCGCGGACCCGCGGAGACGGTCGAGCTGGGGGCAGCCCTGAACCGGCTGGCCGACCGAATCGGTGAGCTGCTGACCGCGGAGCGGGAGGCGGTGGCCGATCTGTCGCATCGGCTGCGGACCCCGATCACCGCCTTGCGCCTGGACGTGGGAGCCATCAGCGAACCGGAGCTCGCAGATCGTCTCCGTGATCACATCGGCAACCTCGAGCGCACGATGGAGGCCATCGTCAAGGACGCCCGGCGCCCGGTCCGCGCCACGCTGGGGCGTTCGTGTGACGCCGCGAGCGTGGTGCGTGACCGGGTTGCCTTCTGGTCCGCGTTGGCGGTTGACCAGGGCCGCGATCTCACGGTCTCCATCCCCTCGGAGCCGACCCCGGCGGCCATCGATGCCAGCGACCTGGTCGATGTCGTCGATGCGTTGGTGGACAACGTCTTTGCGCACACTCCGGACGGGACCGCCTTTGGCGTGTCCTTGACGAACCTCGATCCGGCGCTGGTCCGGATCGAGGTTGCGGACAGCGGCCCGGGGGCGGCTCATCCGCACGTCATGGCCCGCGGTCAAAGCACTGCCGACTCCACCGGTCTGGGGCTGGACATCGTCCGCAGAGCCGCGATAGCCGCCGGCGGAGACCTGGTGGTGGCCACATCGCAGGCCGGCGGCATGCTCGCGGTGGTCACCTTGGGTGTCCCCAAGGGCTGACCTGTCCACGAAGACCAGGGGCGTCATCCGTCGTTGCCCGCTCCGCCACCGTCGCCGCCGTCGTTCGCGCCCTGGGGTGCGGCAGCTGGCTGGCGGACCTGGGTCGGGCGCTGACTGGGGGAGGACGCCCTGGTGCTCTGCGTGTTAGCGCTGGCGGCCCAGACACGTGCCGGGGCCGGCGCCGAGGCCCGGGCAGCCTGCGGCGCGGGACGGACCACGACGCGCACGACGTGGACAACGCGGTTGACGTGGACGATGCAGACACCCTTGACGAGCTTCTGGCCCCGTCCGCAGTGGGCCGCGATGGGTTTGGGGACAGCCGGTGCCATGACGGCGTTGACCTTGGCCGACCTGAGCGCGCTCGAGGCTGCCACCGAGGCCGATGAGACGGCGCCATAGATGACGGCTCCGGCGATCAGACCGATCGCGGCGCCGATGAGAACGGTCGTGCGCCGGCGAAGACGGGCCATGGTGTGCTCCAGACTGACGAGGAAGGGTTCGCGTCGTCATCGTCACCCTCCCAGTCCTATGGGCACCTCGCGAGAACCTCAAATCAAGGTCAAGGCCACCGCCGCCTTGAGGGACTCTTAACGCTGACCTGATGCCACCTTGCGGCAGGGGGCCCGACTCTGGCAGCACACGATTCACCGCAGACCCGGAAAACTGGAGGACCTAGATGTCTCGCGACCCCTCGTCCCGCGACGTGACCCTCAACGCCTTGACCGTGCTGACCGGTGGTCTGACCGCCGCGGCCTTCATCGGCTTGGGTCTGGCCACTGGCCTCGCGGCTGACAACACGGCCCAGAAGGCCCAGGCGAAGGCACAGGCAGAGGCGGTGGCCTCGTCGGTGCGGGCGGTGACCAACGCCCGCCTGGTGGCTGCCCAGCCGCTGCCGACTCCGCTGCCGACCCGGACCGTGGTCTCGACCCGCACCGTGGTCACGACCCGCATCGTGCAGGCTCAGGTGTCGGCCGCCCAGGGCCAGGTGTCCAACAGCGCGTCCGGCTCATTCACCTCCGTCGGCGCAACGAGCCAGGCGGCGGCGGCACCGGCTGCGGCCCCCGCTCCGGTAGCTGTCCAGGCGCCCGTGCAGGCGGCGCCGGCTCCTCCTCCTGCTCCCTCGGCCGCATCATGATGGCGACCCTGCTGACTCGGGCGACGGGGGGCGGGGGGACGGCGACCTGGCGAGCTCTGGGCACCTATGTCCATCTCTCGACGGCAGCGCCGTCGGCGCTGGAGCCGGCCCGTCAAACCGCCGTCTGGTTGCTCGCAAAGGTGGACCGTACCTGCAGCCGCTTTCGCCAGGACTCCGACCTCGTCCGCGCCAACGCGGGCGCCGGGTCGTGGACGAGGATCGACCCGTTGTTGGTTCAGGCGGTCAGCGCGGCAGTGGACGCGGCGGCCCAGACCGACGGACTGGTGGACCCAACCCTGGGACACAGCCTGGCTGCGGTCGGCTATGACCGCGACATGGCGCTGGTCCTGGCCGCGCCCACCGACTCCGCCGGGGTTCCCGTGCCGGCGCGCGCCGGTGCCTGGAGGGAGATCTTGCTTGATCCTGCGGGCGGGGTCATGGTGCCGCGGGGCTGCGCCCTGGACCTGGGCGCCACCGCCAAGGCCTGGGCTGCCGACCTGATAGTGAACGCCATTGCGGCAGAGTCTGATTCGAAGGTGGTGATCAGTCTCGGAGGTGATGTCGCCGTCGCCGGCGATGGTTGGCCCGTGGCCGTCAGCGAGACCATCGACGATACGGCCGGTGCCGAGGTCGTGTACCTGCCCTATGGCGGGCTGGCCACCTCCAGCACGGCCGCCCGACGGTGGATCCGCGGAGGCGTCACACGCCATCACCTGCTTGACCCGCTCACCGGTGAGCCGACGCGGGGACCGTGGCGCACCGTCACGGCCACCGGTGCCACCTGCGTGGCAGCCAACACCTCCAGCACCGCGGCGGTCGTGTTGGGTGAGAAGGCAGTTGACTGGCTGACCGCGCGTGACATCCCGGCCCGGCTCGTGGACTCCCACGGCAGGATCGTGCGCACCGCCCGCTGGCCCGAGCCGGGGGTGACGTCATGAACGACCCCATCTTGTGGTTTGCCAACCGCGGGACCGGCTTCGTGCTGCTCGTGCTGCTGACTCTTGCCACGATGCTCGGGGTGCTCTCGACGGCCCGGGTGAGCACGCGGCTCTGGCCGCGGATGCTCTCCCAGGGTCTGCACCGCAACGTCTCGATGCTGGCCGTCACCTTCTTGGCCGCACACGTCACCACGGCCGTGCTCGACACCTTCGTCGACATCCGCTGGTGGCATGCGTTCGTGCCCTTCGCTGGAACGTACAAGCCACTGTGGCTGGGTCTGGGGTCCCTGGCCCTGGACCTGCTCGTCGCTGTCACGGCGACCAGCCTGCTTCGCCACCGGATGTCACATCGGCCATGGCGCGCTGTTCACGTGATGGCCTATGCCGCCTGGGGTCTTGGTCTGGTGCACGGGATGAACATGGGCACCGACGCCGTCACTGTCTGGGGCTCGGCGTTGAACGACGGCGCCATCGCGGCAGTCTTCGTGGCGGTCCTGGCGCGCTTCGGCGTGCTCGCCCACTCCACGGTGGTGACCTCATGACCGCAATGACGAGTGTCCTGCGGCCCAGCGCGCGCAACGAGGTGGGACTGGCTCCCATGGTGTCGCAGGGACCGGCGCTGCTGGCCGGGATCGCGCAGGGTCCGGGCCTTGTGGCCCACCGCGACCGGCTCGGGCCGGCTCCCAGGCCAAGTGCCGCTGCGCTGGTCGAGATGGCCGCCGACGTGGACCTGCGCGGACGCGGAGGCGCCGGATTCCCCTTTGCCGTCAAGCTGGCCGCGGCTGCCCGTCGAAGGGCCGTGGTGGTCGTGAACGCCTCCGAGGGTGAGCCCGCGAGCCACAAGGACGCTGCGCTCATGACGTGCGCGCCCCATGTCGTCCTGGACGGGGCGGCGGCCGTGGCCTGCGCGCTGGGTACCCGCCAGGTGCACATCGTGGTTCCCTGCGAGCTCCCGTCGCTGCGCCTGGTCGTACAGAGGGCCTTGCATGAGCGTGCCAGCGCTGGTGAGCGCCTCGACGTGACGCTGCACGAGGCACAGCCGTGGTTCGTCGCGGGTCAGGCCCAGGCTGTGCTGCAGCTGCTGGCTGGCCGCGAGAACCTGCCGGTCACTACCTGGCAGCCGGCGGCCGTGCGCGGGCATCGGGGGCGACCGACGTTGCTGTCCAATGCGGAGACATTCGCCCACCTCGGGCACCTGGCCCGGCTCGGGTCGGCCGGATATGCCGCGCAAGGTACCGCCGACGAGCCGGGCACCACCTTGTTGACCCTGCGAGGAGACGGCTGGGATCCGCAGGTGCGTGAGGTGGCCTTCGGCACGCCCCTGGCGGACGTCTTCACCGGGGCGGAGATGATCCGACCACATCTGCTCGGCGGCTATCACGGCACCTGGCTCAGACCAGCACAGCTGCGTGACCTGACGGTGTCGCGCACCGCCATAGCCGCAGCCGGCGCCACACTCGGTGCCGGTGTGATGCTCCCTCTCGCGCCGGGAGCGTGTCCGCTGGTGCGGACCGCAGAGCTGGTCGACTACCTGTCCGGACAGAGCGCCGGGCGGTGCGGTCCCTGCCGTAACGGACTGCCTGCGATGGCCGGGGAGCTGCGGGCGCTGGTCCAGGGTCAAGGTTCGGTGGGGCGGGTCGAGGAGCTGTGCGGGCTGGTCGTGCGACGCGGCGCCTGCGCGCACCCGGACGGGACGGCGCGCCTGGTGGCCTCGATGTTGGCGCGCTTCCCCGAGGAGGTCGTCTCGCACTCACTGGGCAGGTGTCGCGCCCGCGACCAGGTGTTCGCATGAGCGAGCACCAGCTGCGGGTCGACTGGCCGGCCTGCCAGGGGCACGGCCTGTGTGCCGAGATCCTGCCCGAGGTCGTCAGCCTGGACGAGTGGGGCTATCCGATCGTGCACAAGTTCGTGAACGGCGATGTGCTGGCCATGGCCAAAAGTGCGGTGAGGGCCTGCCCCACGTTGGCCCTGCGGCTCACCCGGACGGCCCCCCGTCCCGGCTGACGTGCGGCCCCGCCGCGTTCTCGAGCTTTGTCAGGGTCGTGGCCGCGGAGGCGAGACGCCGTGGCATGCAGGCATGGGCGGCGAAGGTTCCAGGCGCTCTTGGCCGTGCCAGATACTCGTCAGCGCGCTTGCGGCATCGGGTCCGTCGCGGCGAGATAGGCCCGCCAGCCGCCGAAGCTGGTGATCTCGGGGCCGGCGCTGGCTTCGTTGTTGGCCGCGACGAACCCGAGCACCCGAGTTCCGTCGGCCAGGTCCATGGGTCCGATGGCCAGCGGTGGGCTAACCGAGGTCAGCAGCCGGACCATCCCCGAGACGGGCAGCCGCCAGACCTCGACCTCGATCCCGGCCCCGTTCTCGCCATGGGCGTCGCTACCCCTGGTGAGCCCGGGACGGCGCAGCGGTCCGGGGATCTCGAACATCCGATAGCTGGGATCGGTGCGTGCGGGGTACGCCAGCCGGCCGCCGAGGCGCAGCAGGTCGTGGTTCAGCGGCTGGCCGCTGAGGTGAGCTCCGGCCACGGCAAGAAGCACCGTACCGTCCAAGCGGGTTGGCACCGATGGCAAGGGTGCCTCGCCGCACCAGTGGGCTGCCAGGTCCAACAGCTTGCGGTCGCTGAACGCCGGTGCCATGAGCTGGACGCCGAACGGCAGCCCGTCGCGGCGCATACCGGCCGGCACGGCGACCGCGCACAGGTCAAGCAGGTTGGTCATGTTGGTGAAGCGACCGAGCCTGCTGTTCACCTCGATCGGGTTGGCGGCCACGTCCGCCAGCGTCGGGTGGGTGGGCGTGACCGGCAGCAGCAGGGCGTCCACCAGGTCCCAGGTCGGTTCGGTCTCGCGTCGAAGCTCGGCAAGGCGGTACATGCCGGCGAAGGTGTCGATGGCCGTCAGACGATCCGCCTGGGACACGATGGCCCGCACCGTCGGATCGATGTGGGCGCCGTCGGTGAGCAGGTGGCCGAACGCCCACGCGCGTTCGGCCAGCCACGGCCCGGCGTACAGCAGCTCGGCGGCGCCAAGAAATGGCCGGACCTCGACGGCGATGACCGTGGCCCGGGTGCTCGCATGGGCGATGGCCTGCTCCCAGGCCTGCTGGTGGAGCGGGTCCAGATCGAGGTCAAGGTCGGGGATGCCGATCACGGGGCGGTGTCGGGTTGAGGGCAGTACGCCGACCGGGGCCGGCAGCTCACCGACCGGCGCGGTGCGCGAGTAGGGGTCGGCGGGGTCGAAACAGACCATCGCCTCGAAGACCCGAGCCGCCAGAGCTACCGAGGCAGCCAGCACGGTGACGCAGTCGAGGGTCCGGCAGGCGGGCAGGACACCGGTCGTGGACACCAGCCCCCGAGTCGGCTTGACGCCCACGAGTGCATTGAAGGCGGCCGGCACCCGGCCGCTGCCGGCGGTGTCGGTGCCCAGCGCGAAGGGCACGATGCCGCTGGCCACCGCGATCGCACTTCCGGAGGACGAGCCGCCACTGACGTGGTCGTCGGAGAAGACCGAGTGGCAGGCCCCGAACGGCGACCGGGTGCCGACCAGTCCGGTGGCGTACTGGTCCAGGTTGGTCTTGCCCACCGGCACCGCACCGGCCGCGATCAGCCGTTCAATGACGGCCGCTGACCGCTTCGCCGGCTTCGTGACCGACGGGTTGGCGGCGGTGGTCGGGTGGCCGGCCAGGTCGATGTTGTCCTTGATGGCAAACGGGACTCCGCCAAGCTCACCGGTTGCCGGGTAGGTCGCGATCTGCTCGTCAGAGAGCACCGAGATGAAGGCCGGCTGGCCCCAGCCGCGAGCCGAGCGCGCGGCGCGCGCGGCGTCGTGCGGGCTCAGGTCCTGGATGCTCTCGTCGTGCGGGCTCATGTCTTGCAGGCTCACGCGATCCACCTCATCCGCTCGGCGTCGAAGGCTGCGCGCCGCTCGGCTCGTACGGTGGCGATCTCGTCTGCGTTGGCCTGGGTCAGGGCTGCCACCTCCCGGACCGAGAAGGTCGCCGGTCGCATCAGCAGGTCCGCCCGTCCGGCGGCGATCTCGCCGCGCTGATCGGCCAGCTCCTGCACGCTGACGGGGGTGAACCGCAACCTGTCGAACTGGCGCAGTAGCCAGGGGTGCTCATCGTGGCCGGTAAGCCGCCAGATCGGCACGGTGCGCCCGACCAGCTGGTAGCCACCGGGGCCCTCCATGCCATACACGCACAGGTAGATCCCGCCGATTCCCACCGCGTTCTGTGGGGTCCAGGTGCGGGCCGGGTTGTACTTCGTGGTGACCAGCCGGTGCCGGGGGTCGATCGGCACCGCGACCGGCGCACCGAGGTACACGTCGCCCAGGCCGATCACCAGGTAGGTCGCCGCGGTCACGATGTCAAAGACCTCCGATCGCGCGCCGAGGTCGTTGACCCGGCGGATGAACTCGACGTTGTCGGGGCACCAGGGGGCGTCGGGACGAACCGAGGCGGCATAGCGGCGCATGGCCCGGTGTGTCTCGGGGTGGTCGAAGGCGATCGGCAGCGTCACCTCCCGCACCGCAAGGGTGACGGTGGCCGGGTCGTCCAGGGACGTGCTCAGAGACCCCAGGTGGTCGGCGAGCCGGCTCAGCGCGATGCGGGAGTCATCCACGGCGACCAGCAGGGAGCGCACCCCCTCGACGATCTCGGTGACCCCGCTGAGGCGGTTGCTGCGCAGTGCCTGCGCGAGCAGGTGGATCCACACCCGCACGGTCAGGTCGAGCTCCGCCTCGCCGGCCTCGACCAGAAGGTGGCGGTCCCCGCAGCGACGGATGTCGTATGCCGGCGAGCCGGCGCCCGCTTCGCCCACCACCAACGCGTCCGGACGCGCCGCCGAGTCGACCGGCAACGGCGTCGCCAGACGGCGGGCGGCCGGTGGGGACGTCGTGGGTCGCCGCTGATGTCCGCGGGCGATCTGGAACTCTTCGGCCACGGCAGCTGGCAGGTCGGCCAGCAGGCGGCGACGCTGCGCCATCGCGGCGTCGGCGACCTGTGCAGTCGTGGGCACCAGCTGCAGATGGTCCCCGGGTCGCAGCTGGCCGAGCTTCCACCGGTCGGCGCCGATGACCACCGCCGGGACGACGAAGCCGCCGAGGCTGGGGCCGTCCCTGCCGACGATGACGGCGGTGTCGCCGGTGAGCATCACTCCGCCAACCGGGTAGGGCGAGTCGTGCAGGTTGGACGGGTGCAGTCCCGCCTCGCCGCCGTCGGCGCGTGCCCATCTCGGGGCCGGGCCGATGAGGCGTACCCCGGTCCGGTCGGCCCGGTGATCCACCTGCCACCCAGCGGCGAAGAAGTCCTCGACGCCGTCTTCGGTGAGGTGCTCTGGCGCACCGTGCGGCCCGGGGATCACCCGCAGCGCCCAGCTGTTGCTCAGGTCCGGAAGGACCGAGCTCACCTCGACCGGCGCGGCCAGGTTCTCGGTTCCGCCGATGACGATCTCGTCCCCTGCAGCAAGGGCCCGGCCCTGGATCCCGCCGAAGCCGCCGAGGATGAACGTCGAACGGCTGCCGAGCACCCGCGGAACGTCCAGGCCGCCGGCGACGGCAAGGTAGCCGCGCATGCCCGGCCCCGGCAGGGGTCCGACGTCCAGGATGGCGCCGGCCGGGACCGCGATGATGGCGCCGACCGCGACCGGGCGACCGTCCAGGTGGGCCGCCGTGGCCGCCCCGGTCAGGGCGACCAGCGTTGGCCGATCGAAGGCCAGCACCGGCCCGAGGACGACACATTCCAGCCCGGCGGCGGTCGGGGGATTGCCCACGGCGGTGTTGGCCAGTGCCATCGAGAGCTCGTCGAAGGCACCCGAGGGTGGGACCCCGACATCCCACAGGCCAGCGCGACCCTCGACGTCCTGCACAGTGGTCTGCAGCCCGGCCGAGACCACGCTCATGCGTGCCGCCGTCACGACCAGGTCCCGAGCAGCCGCACCGGGGTTGGGTCCCAGCCGTTGCAGGGGTTGTTCAGCTGCGGGCAGTTCGAGATCAGCACGAGTATGTCGCGGCTGGCGGTCAGCTCGACGTACCTGCCGGGGGCCGACAGCCCGTCCTCGAATCGTAGGTCGCCGGCCGGGGTCACCGGCACATTCATGAAGAAGTTAATGTTGTGCCCGAGCTCTCGTTGCCCGATACCGGCCGGGGCGCCGTAGCGGAGAAAGGTCTGGCGGCAGGCGTGCTGATGTCGGGTGTGTTCGCCATACCGGATCACGTTGCTCTCCTGGGAGCAGGCGCCGCCGATGGTGTCATGGCGCCCGCAGGTGTCATCGGTGATGACGGCGAGCTCATCGAGTCGGCTGGACAACAGCCGCGACCCGGTGGTCAGGTACACCCCGCCCTGGTCGCGAACGGTGTCGAAGGCCGAGTACCGGTTGCCGATGTCGTGCGCGTCGTAGAGCAGGGTGTCCACGGCCTGGTTGCCATGCAGGTCCACGATCCGCAGGCGGCCGCCGGCCGGGACGGTGATCAGCGCCCCGTCGCCGGCCTCGACGACAAGATCGAAGGCCAGGGGTTGGAGGGCGTCGGGTTGTTCGCCGCTGGGTTGGATGGCGGTTCGGTGGTCGTGCAAAGTTGTCATGCCAAGACCCGCCTTGTCTGTTCGAGGGCGCGCACGCTGGTGGGCAGCAGCCCGGCTGGCTCGTCTGCGGGCTCGAGCTGACCAGCGAGCGCGACGTCCACCCGGACCGCGGCCGGGAGGTGAGCCTGGGTGTCGTCCATCGGGTGTGGGGTCGTGGCGGCGATCAGCAGCAGGTCCTGTTCGGTTCTCAGGCTCACGGTGTCTCCGGCCCGCGCGTGTCCGGGCACGAACCGCAGTCCGGCCTGCTCGTCGATGGCGACCTTGCTGAAGAAGTTGAGGCAGCCGTGCAGATCGGCCTCGCCAAGACCGTACTTGGCCAGCTCGATGATCAGGCCGTTGCTGAGCAGGCCGTCGCGGGACCGGTCGTGGGCGAAGCCGGTCAGGGCGTCGTGCCAGTCGACACTTGATGAGACCACCGACGCCAGCGCCAGACCGCGGTCGGACATCAGCACCATGGGCGGACGGATGCAGGCACTCATCTGGGCCTTCAGCGTGTCGGGGACGTTCAGCCGGTCCAGTCGGTCGGATCCGATCAGCAACACCGACAGGTTGGCGCCTGCCTCCAGTGCGGTCAGGGTGATCAGCCGCCCGGCGCGTACCGGCGTCGACCAGGCCGACCCGCCGGCGATGTGGTGGTGGTAGGCAGTCATGGCTCAGCCCAGCTCAGCGGCGGGCGCGGCGGTGTCGACCGGGCTGGCGACGGCGGCGGGGAAGTGGCCGATGCTGGCGAAGTAGTTCTTGCGCAGCAGCCGGAACGTGAACACCCCGGTCACCAGCACCAGCGCCAGGACGATCTCTGCCGAGTACTGCAGGTACCAGCCCTTGCCGGCAGGGTCGTACACCGCAGCGCGCGGCCAGGCCAGGTTCACCACCATCAAGGCGCCGTACAGCACGGCGACCAGGTTGACGGCCAGACCCCAGCGTCCCAGGGAGAACAGCGACCTTCCGTTCTCGTCGAGGCCATCGGAGCTCATCGCGTCACGCGTGCGCCTGACAAGCTGCGGCACGGTGACCATGAGGTAGGCGATGTACAGCAGCATGATGCACACACTGGTCAACGCCAGGAACAGAGCCGGGTTACCGGCATTGAGCACCAGCAGCCCGGCCGCCAGCACCCCGGAGACCACGATGGGCAGCACCGGTGTGCCGGTCTTGGTCGCGACCCTGGCCAGAACCCGCGACAGCGGCAGCACCTTGTCCCGCGACATCGAGAAGATCATCCGGCTCGTCGCGGTCTGGATCGCCAGCGTGCAGACGCAGACCGCCAGGGAAACGTCCAGCAGCAGCAGCTTGCCCGGGAGCGTCCCGAGCCGGCTGGTCAGCACGTACGGCAGCCCCTGACTGGCAAGAGTCCCGTCGGTCAGGCTGGGCGCGGCCATCAAGGCCGCCACGATCAGGAAGGCGCCACCGACACCGGAGACCAGCACGGCCCGGATGATCGTGCGCGGAGCGGTGGCTCGCGGCTTGTGGGTCTCTTCGGACAGCTCGCCGGCCGAGTCGAAGCCAACCAGGACGTAGGCCGCCATCAGCGAGGAGATCAGCAACGGCACGAAGTATCCGGCATGGCCGCCCAGGCCCGCGGTGTTGAGCACGACCATGGGTCCACGTTCGGCGTGGACGAACAGCAGGCTGATCATCAACACCAGGCCGACCAGCTCACAGATCACCCCCGTGGAGTTGATCAACGCGGTCACCCGCACGCTCAGCGCGTTCACGGTCGTGGTGATGGCGAGCAGGATCACCCCCAGCAGGACGGCGTTGGAGGAGCCGGAGCTCGAGGCCAGAGTGGGGTCGTGCCCGATCATCTGGAAACCGGACCAGACCGACGGTAGGACGACCTGCAGGGCGATGGCCGCCGCGGCCAGCGTGACGATCTGGGCGATGATCATGGTCCAGCCGGCGAACCAGCCGACCGTCGGGCCACCGAGCCGGCGCGCCCACTGGTAGATCGCCCCCGAGATCGGGTACCGGGCGGCCAGCTCGGCAAAGCACATGGCGACCGTCAGCTGGCCGACGAACACGACCGGCCAGGTCCAGAAGAATGCCGGACCGCCGAAGCCGAAGCCCAGACCGAACAGTTGGAAGACGGTGGTCATGATCGACACGAACGAGAAGCCCGCAGCGAAAGAGGCGAAGGTTCCGACCCGCCGTTCGAGCTGCTGGACGTAGCCAAAGGTGTGCAGGTCGGCAGCGCTGCGGTGGGCGATCTCCACTGAGGCCGGCAAAGTGCCGGCAGACGATTGTGCGGTCATGGCAGTGCTCCCCAAAGGGACGGGCCCGAGAACGCAAAGGAGCTCGGGCGGACTGACCTCCCGGGCTTTTATCCCGCCGTGGAGCAAGGTCACGCCGATGTGACGCTGCTTGCATCTCTTGGACCAGTCCCCCTCATGCAGGGGCGGAACCCTAGATGCGCCCCGCCCTCGTCAGCGGGTCATCACCACTAGAGTCGGGCACCGTTTCGCCCCAACTTCCGTCCAGTAACTTCTGGGTTAAGAAACCTTCGCGGGTGCGTCAACGACGTTTCCGGGACCGTTCCGGGGCGATGGCTTCGTGCGGAGTCAGGCGATGTCGCCAAGTTCAACACCGCAAGTGCCCGGGCGCCGCCTTCATGGCGAGGTGGGCCTGCCCGCGCTGAGCTCACTGGTGGTCATGGGTGGCCACTGCCGGCGGCGGCCTCAGGGCTCCAGATCTGCCCAGATCCGAGCCGGCGGACGTGAGAGGCGTATTGGGGTGCACCGCGACCGCGTCCTGCCAGATGTTGAGGCGATCGTGTTGAGGGCGATCCTCAGTGGTCAAGCTGCGATCGGCGCGCGGGCGCGCGGTTGTCCATGCAGCTCCTCTGGCGAACTGCGACCCCGGTAGAGCCGAGCCAAACCTCAGATTCCCACGTCTGATCCGTCACAGGCCACTGCCTCTTTCTGCTTCGCGCAGCCTTCGTGTCAGAGCGTCTGCCGGCGACGGCCTCGGGGGTGTCTTGTCCGACGTGTCGACCTTGCACGGGTTGGCCGCCTTCGAACATGGGTGCGATTTATCCCGTCGCACGGGGGCAAACCCCTGCGTGGTGGCGTGCCCAATCCTCAGTGGGCACGTCCGGGGCTCACCGGCGGTGGACGTCCACGTTGTCGCCTGGACGCGCGTGGCGGCACCTGTCCTACACCCGAGTCCGTCCACGAACGGTCCAATAGTGTCTACCGGCGCCAAAAAATGGCTCGATGTGGGATGTGTCGCTCTTGCGGTCGCTGGCTCGGACGCGTATGTTGCCCTCGGCATCACCTGACTAGTCACTGATGACTAGTCAACAAGTAGTCACTGCTCAGATAGCCCACGGATGTGGCGTGTTTGCCTCCCCGTAGTTGAGCTCGGACTCGACCAGATTGAAGGGGACGTTACATGTCATTTGGACGAACACACCTGCGCGCGACAGGCAGAATCGCGATTGTGAGCACGGCACTGGGCCTGGCGTTGGTCGGCGGTCTCGCCAGCACGGCATCGGCGAACACCACCCAGGGCGGTACCAACAGCCAGCCCTCCGCAACCTCGACCAGCTCGACTCACGACGCTTCCCAGGTTGCTAGTGACAAGGCCGTTAGTGACAAGGCCGTTAGTGACAAGGCCGTTAGTGACAAGGCCGCTGGTGACAAGGCCGTTAGTGACAAGGCCGCTGGTGACAGGCCCGCTGGTGACAAGGTGTGCAAGGAAGATGCGACCAGGGTCAAGGCGGCTCAGGACCGGGCCTGCCGGGAAAAGGCGGACCGCGACAAGGCCATCCGGGAAAAGGCGGACCGGGAAAAGGCGGACCGGGACAAGGCGGACCGGGACAAGGCCTGCCGGGAAAAGGCGGATCGGGAAAGGCACTGCAAGTGCGAGACGCCAGTGGTGACCCCGCCAGTGGTGACCCCGCCAGCGGTGACCCCGCCAGCGGTGACCCCGCCAGCGGTGACGCCGCCGGTTGTGACCCC
>Ga0209890_10000239_pt1 | contig 25513 bp, 24 predicted proteins | sample OrgsoiDNA2013049_FD_185799 | JGI IMG/M metagenome (GOLD analysis project Ga0209890, IMG submission 185799) | Permafrost soil microbial communities from the Arctic, to analyse light accelerated degradation of dissolved organic matter (DOM) -... | ecosystem: Environmental > Terrestrial > Soil >... | reverse complement strand
CCCCGCGCTCAGTACTTGGCGTCTTCTTCGGCGATGACCTGGTACATCGCCTCGCTGGACGGGGCGGCGAGGAGGCGCTGGCGGAAGTCGGCGTCCCGAAACAGCCGCGAGAGGCGTGCCAGCGCCTTCAGGTGGACGCCCGTCGAGCTGGCCGGGGCGACCAGCATGAACACCAGGTTGGTCGGCTTGCCGTCGATCGATTCGAACTCGATCCCTTCAACGGCGCGGCCGAGCGCGCCGACCAGGTGCCCGACCGAGTCCAGCTTGCCGTGCGGAATCGCGATCCCGTCACCGATCGCCGTGGAGGCGAGCATCTCGCGCTCCTCGAGCACGTGCCGCAGGGCCGCGGCCTCTACGCCCGGGACCACCTTGGACATGCGCTCCGACAACTCCGCCAGCACGCCCAGCTTGGTGGTCGCCCCCAGGCGGGCGACGATGCAGTCCGGCTGGAGAAAGTCGATGACTCGCATGGCTCCTGGCGACGCCCGATCAGCGCGGCGCTTTGCCCCCGGTCGGCGGCCCGTCCTGGGCAGTCTCGATGAGGCCGTAGTTGCCGTCGCGCCGACGGTAGAGAACGGAGGTGGAGCCCGTCCCGGCGTCGGTGAAGATCAGGTGCTCGTCGCCGAGCAGGTTCATCTGCATAGCTGCGTCCTCGACCGTCATGGATCGGGCGGTTACGCGCTCATCTTTAATGATTTTGAAGCCGCCGGGGATAGCGGCCGGTTCCGGCGGCGTCGTCTCCCGGCGCGGCTCGATCTCCTCGGCGAGGATGACCAATTCGCGCACCGTCCCGGCAGGACCGCCGTGCGGCTTGTGGTCGCGAATCTTCTCTTTCCATTTGCGCACCTGCCGCTCGATGCGGGCGGCAGCGAGGTCGATCGAGGAGTACATGTCCTCGGTCGTCTCCTTGGCGTTGATGGCGATGCCGTTCGGGAGCGTGATGCTCAGATCGGCAACGTGGTGAAACCCTCGCTCCACCGAGAAGACGGCGTGCGCCGAGATTGGCCCCTTTTGGAAGTATTTCTTGATCTTGTCCAATCGCTCGGCCGTGTACTCCCGCACGGCCTGCGAACCGTCCATATGCCGAAACGTCGTCGACAGCTGCATGTGGCGCTCCTGTCTGCGACGCGCGTTCTACCCCATTTCCCCGTCGGGTGTAAGGAATTGAGCGCGAGTCGCTGGTTAGAAAACTTGGCGCCGTTTCGAGCTGGACAAGATGCGAAGTTGCTCGCGGTACTTCGCCACGGTTCGGCGGGCGATTTCGATGTTCTGATCCTTGAGCAGCTCGACGATGCGCTGGTCCGAATGCGGGTTTTTCGGGCTTTCTGAGCCGATGATCTGCTTGATCTTCAGCTTGACCGCTTCGGAGGCCAGGTCGTCACCGTCGGTTCGCGAGATCCCCGAGTTGAAAAAGTACTTAAGTTCATAGATGCCCTGGGGCGTATGGACGTACTTGTTGGTGGTCACCCGCGAGACCGTCGACTCATGCATCCCGATGTCCTCGGCCACGTCGCGCAGGATGAGGGGCTTGAGGTGCGCGGTCCCCTTGTCGAAGAACTCGCGCTGGAACTTGAGGATCGACTCGGTGACGCGGCCGATGGTCCGCTGCCGCTGCTGAATCGACCGGATCAACCACTGCGCGCTGCGCAGCTTCTCCTGAATGTACTCGCGCGCCTTGGGTCCCCCCGCCAGTGCCGTCCGGTAGAAGTCGGAGATCTTCAGCTTGGGGAGCCCGTCGTCGTTGGCGACCACGAAATACTTGTCGCCGATCTTGTGGACGTAGACGTCCGGGGTGATGTAGGTCGGCTCCTCCGACGTGTACTGCCGCCCCGGCTTGGGATCGAACCCCTTGACCACCTTGGCCGCCTCGTAGATCTCGTCGACCGGCTGGCCCAGATCCTTGGCGATCGCCTGGTAGTTCTTCTTCTCCAGGTTCGACAGGTGCCTCTCGATGATCCCGACCACCACCTCGTCGTCTGCGCCGATGTGGCGCGCCTGGATCAGCAGGCACTCCCCCAGCGACCGGGCGCCGACGCCGATCGGGTCGAACTCCTGGATCCGCTTCAGCACCGACTCGGCCAGCTCCAGGCTGACGGACGCCTCTTCGGCCAGATCCCCGAGTGGCTCCTCGAGATAACCATCGGGCGTCAGGTTGCCGATGATCAGCATCCCGATGCCGTCCTCCTCGCGCGAGAAGGGACTGAGCTTGAGCTGCCACTCCAGGTGATCGAAGAGCGACGTCCCGCGGGTCAGCGTCGACTCGAGCGACGGGAGGTCCTCGTTGTTCGACTTGTACGAGGGCATCGGCGCGGCGGCCGCCTGGTTGTCGAGGTAGCCCTCCCAGTCGAAGTCGTTGACCGCGTCGTTGGAGTTGCTGTCGGCCTTCACCTCGGCGGTGGTGTCGATCTTGTCTTCGCGGATCTCGACCACCGGCGTCTCGGTCTCGCCGACGTGCTCCACGTCGGCGCCGTCGGCGGCCTCCGCGGTCTTGGGCTCTTCGCTGGCGGTATCGACGGCGTCCTCGAGAATCGGGTTCTCGAGGATCTCGTCCCGGATGGTGTCGGCCAGCTCCATGCGGGAGAGCTGAAGCAGCTTGATCGCCTGCTGCAGCTGGGGGGTCATCACCAGCTGCTGCTGAAGCTTGAGGTGCTGCTTAATCTCGATGGCCATTCCGTTCTCGTCTGTTTTTACACCTATAGGTCGTCAGCGACAAGCGTCAAGGGCATTGTGGTACACGAATTGCACATACCCTCACACACAGATACGCCCGGCGGCGCGTCTAAGACGTAACCACATGAAATCAGACAGACTTTCTACGGAGCGGCGGACGCGCCGACCTCGGTCGAACGGCGCCGGCGATCCCCCAAACGTGCATGCAGCGCGGCCGCCACGAACGATTGAAACAGGGGATGCGGCGACTGCGGCCGGGACTTGAACTCGGGGTGGAACTGACACCCGACGAAGTACGGATGCTGGGGCAGCTCGACCATCTCGACCAGGCGCTTGTCGGGCGAGACGCCCGAGATCAGCATGCCGTGGCTGGTGAGCGCCTCGCGAAAGTCGTTGTTCACCTCGTAGCGATGGCGGTGCCGTTCGCTGATCTCGAGAGCGCCGTAGGCGGTCGCCGCCTTCGAGCCGGGCGTCAGGATGCAGGGATAGGCGCCGAGGCGCATGCTCGCACCCTTCATCGTCACGTTGCGCTGCTCGGGGAGAAAATCGACCACCGGAAAGGCGGCCTGCGGCTCGAACTCGGTCGAGTTCGCCCCTTTGAGTCCGGTCACGTTGCGCGCGAACTCGATCACCGCCACCTGCATGCCGAGGCAGATGCCGAAGAACGGAACCCCCTCCGTGCGCGCGTAGCGAACGGCCTCGATCTTCCCCTCGATGCCGCGGCTACCGAAGCCGGGCGCCACCAAGATGCCGTCCATGTCACCGAGCAGCGCCGCCGCGCCCCGCTTTTCAATCTCCTCCGAGTCGATGTGGTGCAGGTTCACCCGGCACTCGTTGCCGATGCCGCCGTGGATCAGCGCCTCGTTGAGGCTCTTGTAGGACTCGACGAGGTCAACGTACTTGCCGACCAGGCCGATGTCCACCTCGGCCTGCGGGCTCTTGAGCCGGTGCACGACCCGCTCCCATCCGGTCAGCTCGGGAGCGCGCGACCAGATGTTGAGCAGCTCGCCGATCTTGTCGTCGACCCCCTCGGCATGGAAGCGAATCGGCACCTCGTAGATGCAGCTGACATCTTCGGCCGAAAAAACGGCGTCGGCCGCCACGTTGGTGAACATCGCGATCTTCTTCTTCAACGCCGCCTCTATCGGCCGCTCCGATCGACAGAGGAGAATCTCCGGCTGGATCCCGATCTCGCGCAGCTTCATCACCGAGTGCTGCGTCGGCTTGGTCTTCATCTCGCCCGCGGCGCCGATGTACGGCACCAGCGTGACGTGGACCGAGATGGCATTGGTGGCACCGACCTCGAAGCGAAGCTGGCGAATCGCCTCGAGAAACGGCAGCGATTCGATATCGCCGACCGTACCGCCCACCTCGACGATCAACACGTCCTGCCCCTTGGCGCACTCGACGATCCGGTGCTTGATCTCGTCGGTGACGTGCGGAATCACCTGCACGGTGCCCCCCAGATACTCGCCCCGCCGCTCCTTCTGGATGACCGTCTGGTAGATCTGGCCGCTGGTGGCGTTGTTCAGCCGGGTCATCCGCTGCGAGATGAACCGCTCGTAGTGACCGAGGTCGAGGTCGGTCTCGGCGCCGTCGTCAGTGACGAACACCTCGCCGTGCTGCATCGGATTCATCGTCCCCGGGTCGACGTTGAGGTATGGATCCAGCTTCTGGATTGTCAGCTTGAGCCCGCGTGTCTCCAGCAGGCTGCCGATCGAGGCAGAGGCCAACCCCTTCCCCAATGACGAGACAACCCCGCCGGTGACGAAAATGAACTTGGTCTGTTTTGCGGTCTGTCGAGCGGGCGCGGTCATCGGGAGGCCTCCATCAGTCTGCAACCTCCCGCGAAGCACTTCGCCGGGCGAGCCCAGGCTCTGTCCGCGCGTCTTGACGCCGAGGAGAATGTCGTCTTCAACTCGGACCGTTATTCTTTCTGTCGCGAAGTGAGAAGTCAATCGGAACTGAACGCGAAACGCCTGAGGCTTTCTAGACGATGTCCGGCGCAGTCATCCTCATCATCGAAGACGATGTTCACATCGGAGGCCTGGTGGCCCAGGTGCTGCGCGAGGCCGGCCATGAGCCGGCGCTGGTCCGCGACGTACGGGCCGCGCAGGCCTGGGTCGCCGAAGGGAATCGCCCCGCGGCGGTGCTCAGCGATCTGATGGTGGCGGGCTCGGCCGGTCCCGATCGGCTGCCCGCCGAGCTGGCGGCGATCTTTCCCGACACGCCGGTGGCGCTGATGACGGGCGTCCCACGCAACCGCCGGGCCGCCCTGGGGGTGACGCACGCGAGGATCCTGGAGAAGCCGTTCGAGCTGGAGATGCTCATCGACCTGGTGAGCACGATGCTGACCCCGCGTACCGTCGAGGCGCAGTGAAGGTCTTCCCTGGCGCGAGCGCCTTCGCCGCCGCGCGCGACGTCCCCAGATCGGCGACGCCGCCGATCGCGGTCGCCATCGGCAACTTCGACGGCGTGCACCGCGGGCACCAGGCGCTGCTGGAGGAGGCGCGGGCCCGCGCCCGGCGCCGCGGTGGCCCGTCGGCGGTCTTGACCTTCGCGCCGCATCCGGCGCGTCTGTTCGCGCCCGCGAAGGCGCCGCCGCTCATCATGTCGCTGGAACGCCGGCTGGACCTCTTCGCCGAGGCGGGGATCGACGTCGCGATCGTCGAGGCGTTCACCCCCGCCTTCGCGGCCATCGAGGCCGACGAATTCGTTCGCCGGGTGCTCGCGCAAGATCTTGCCGCCGGAGACCTGGTGGTCGGCTACGACTTCAGCTTCGGGCGCGGGCGTACCGGGAACGTCGCGCGGCTGGCGGAGCTCGGCGCCGAGCTCCGCCTGGGGGTGGCGGTGATTCCTCCCGTCACCATCGACGGAATCCCCTGTTCTTCGACGCGGGTGCGCGAGCTCTGCGCCGAGGGCGACGTCCGGCGGGCCGCCACGCTGCTCTCCCGCCCGGTGGAGCTCGAGGGGCGCGTCGTCCGGGGCGCGGCGCGCGGTCGGACGCTCGGCTTCCCGACCGCCAACGTCGTGCCCGAGGGCGAGCTGGTGCCGAAGCTCGGGATTTACGCCGCGCGGACCAGGCTGCTCGACGGACCCGGGGCTGGCTCCGTGCATCAGACGGCGCTGAGCATCGGGCGTAACACGACCTTCACGGGCCCCGGCACCGGGGCGCCGGTGAGCGTCGAGGCCTACCTGCTCGACTTCGAAGGCGATCTCTATGACCGCCGCGTGCGGCTGGAGATCCTCGACCTTCTGCGTGACGAGCAACGCTTCGAGTCGATCGACGCGCTGATCGAACAGATCACTGCAGACGTGGCCCGCATACGCGCGTTAGAGTCGTGATTGTGTTCGACACCGAGACGATGGCTGAGCTGTGCGTTCGGCAGGGACTGGTCGATCGAGCGATCGGAATCTTCCGCCGACTGGCAGAGGCCGCCGACGACGCCGGAATCCGGTTGCGATACGAGACGCGCATCTCCGAGCTGGCACAAGCTTTGTCGAATGACCCCGCGCTTGCGCCGATCGAGATCCCGGGCCTCCGCGTGACGGAGAAGGACGACGCCGTCGAGATCGAATGGCGCCTCGCGCCCGAGACGCCGACCCCCACCCTTCAGGTCTTGCTCATGCGGCGCGGACCCGACGGGATCGAGACCGACCCGCGCTCGCTGCCGCTGGCGGCTCCCCACGGCCGAACTGTCTTCGCCATCGACAACCTCTGCGGCGTGCGTGCGGCGGCTGGCCGCCTCGACGGCGGTTCCTTCGTCCCGCTTGTCCGGTTTCCCGATCGATTCGCCTAACCTGCGCGATCCGCGCCCGCGAACGCGCACGTTGACGAAGGCGCATGTTATAGAAGGCGAACTATGTTCACCGGAGTCATCACCGCGCTCGTGACGCCACTGCGCGGGGACGCGCTCGACGAGGAGGCGCTGCGCCGCCTGGTCGACGAGCAGATCGCCAGCGGCGTCGACGGGCTCGTCCCCGTCGGCACCACGGGCGAGTCCCCCACCCTCACCAACGAGGAGCACCTGCGGGTGATCCAGCTCGTGGTCGAGGCGACCAAGAAGCGGGTTCCGGTGATTGCCGGGACGGGCTCGAACTCGACCCGGGAGACGATCGAGATGTCGGCCGCCGCGCGCAAGGTCGGCGCCGACGGCCTGCTGCTGGTCACCCCCTACTACAACCGCCCCGGACAGGAGCACCTCTACCGCCACTTCAAGGCGGTCGTCGAGGCGGTGCCGCTGCCGAGCGTGCTCTACAACGTCCCCGGCCGGACGGCGTGCGATCTCCTCCCCGAAACGATCGTGCGCCTCGCCGAGCTTCCCCAGGTCGTCGGCGTCAAGGAGGCGACCGGCTCGGCGCTGCGCGCGTCGCAGGTCCTGGCGCAACTCGGGTCGAAGAACGATCAGGTGGCGCTGCTGTCGGGCGACGACGCCACCGCGTTCCCGCTGTTTGCGCTGGGCGCGCGCGGGGTCATCTCGGTCGTCAGCAACGTCGCGCCGAAACAGATGAGCGCGATGTGGGACGCCGCCGCCGCCGGCGACTGGAACAAGGCGCGGGAGCTGCACTATCGGCTCCTGCCGCTCGGCGAAGGGCTATTCGTCGAGGCCAACCCGATCCCGGTGAAGACGGCGATGGCGATGATGGGGCGAATCGCCGACGAGATCCGCCCGCCGCTCTATCCGCTGGCGCCGCAGTACCGCGAGAAGCTCCGGGCGCAGCTGCAAGAGCTCGGCGTCCTCTAGTCATGGCAGAAGCGAAGCCGATTCGCATCGCCGTGCTGGGCGCCGATGGGCGGATGGGGCGGGCGCTCACCCGCGCCGTCAAGGCCGCCGGTCCTGAAGCCGTGCTGACGGCGGCCTGCGAGCGCGCGGGCGCTGTTGCGATCGGTACGGACGCCGGCCTGCGCGCGGGGATCGAGGCGTCCGGCGTCATCATCGACTCGGCGCTTCCGGCCCGAGGCGCCGCCGACGTCTGGATCGACTTCACCAACGCCAGCGCCACCGCGGCGGTCACCGTCGCCGCGACCGCCGCAGGTGCGGCCCTGGTGATCGGCACGACCGGAATCGCCCCGCCCGCCCGCGCGGCGATCGATTTCGCCGCGCTGAAGATCCCGATCGTCTTCGCCTCCAACTACTCTGTCGGCATCAACGTCATGCTGAAGCTGATCGCCGACGCCGCCCGCGCGCTGGGCCCCGGCTACGACCTGGAGATCGTCGAGGCTCACCACCGCTCCAAGCAGGACGCGCCATCGGGGACGGCGCTGACGCTGGCCGAGACGCTGGCCGTCGCAACAGGGCGCAAGCTGGCCAGCGCCGGGCGTTACGCTCGCCACGGCGACATCGGCCCGCGAACGGCGAGCGAGATCGGCGTGCAGACCGTTCGTGGCGGCGACGTGGTCGGCGATCACACCGTCTTCTTCCTGGGCCAGGGAGATCGGCTGGAGATCACCCACCGCGCCACCACGCGCGACACCTTCGCGGTCGGCGCCGTGCGCGCCGCGCTCTGGGTCGCCGGCCGCGAGCCGGGGCTCCACGACATGCGCGCCGTATTGGGCTTGGCCTGATTGTCGTCGGGCGCACAGCGACGCCAAGAGACGTTAAGATAGACACCGTGCCCGGACCTCGGCGAACGGCGTCGGACTTCGCGCGGCTTGCCACCGAGGCCGTGCACCCGCGCGCCACCAGGCTGGACACGCTGGCGCCCGAGGCGATCGCCGCCCTGATGCTGGCCGAGGAGGCCAAGGCGATCGCTGCGGCACGCTCGCAGGCCGACGCGATCGGGCGGGCGGCGCGGCTGGCGGCGGACAAGCTGGGGGCCGGCGGGCGGCTGGTCTACGTCGGCGCCGGGACCTCCGGGCGGCTCGGCACGCTCGACGCGGTCGAGTGCGTCCCCACCTTCGGCGTGCCGCCGTCGCGCCTGGTCGCCATCATCGCCGGCGGCCCCTCCGCGCTCACCCGCTCCGTCGAAGGCGCCGAGGACAACGTCCGCGACGCCGAGCAGCGCATGCGCCGGGTGGCGGTGGGACCGGCCGACGTGGTCTGCGGCGTGGCGGCCTCGGGCGTGACGCCGTTCGTGCGCGCCGCCCTCGAGTACGCCCGCTTCCGCCGCGCGGCCACCATCTTCGTGACCTGCGCGGCGAGCGGCGGCGACATGCCGGCCGACGTGGTCATCGCGCTCGACACCGGCCCCGAGGTGATCGCCGGCTCGACGCGGCTCAAGGCGGGGACCGCCACCAAGGTGGCGCTGAACGCCATCTCCACCGCGGCGTTCGTGCTGCTCGGGAAGACCTACGCGGGGATGATGGTCGACGTGCGGCCGACCAACGCCAAGCTCTGGGCGCGGGCCATCCGGATCGTCCGCTCCCTCTCGGGTCTGGACGAGGCCTCCGCGCGCAAGCTGATCGAAAAGGCAGGCGGTCGGGCCAAGGTCGCGCTGGTCATGCACCACGCGGGCGTCTCGGCCGCGCGCGCGAGAGAGCTGCTGGTGACGCACAAGGGATCGCTGCGGGCAATCGTCGGCGATCTGCCGGTCCGCGCGCCGACCGAGGCCCCGTGAGCGACGCCGAGCGCGCGCCGCTGGCGCGCATCCATGCCGCCCGCGCGCGCCGCGAACGGCTGGTGATCGGCCTTCTGTCCGGGACCAGCGCCGACGGGACCGACGCCGCGCTCTGCGCCATCCAAGGGGTCGACGACACCACCCGCTGCACAGTCCGCGGCTTCGTCAGCACGCCATTCGCCCGCCCCCTGCGCGAGCGGATCTTTCGCCTGGCAGAGGCCAACGCCGCCGAGCTCTGCGATCTCGACGTGCTGCTCGGCGAATCGTTCGCCGACGCGGCCATCGCCGTGGCGGCAGCGGCAGGCGTACCGCTCACCGACGTGGACCTGATCGGCTCGCACGGCCAGACCGCGGTGCACCACCCGCGCTCCGCCGGCCGCATCGGCGCCACCCTGCAGATCGGCGAGGCGGCGGTCATCGCCGAGCGGACCGGCTGCCCGGTGGTGAGCGACTTCCGCGTCCGCGACGTCGCCGCCGGCGGCGAAGGGGCGCCGCTGGTGCCGCTGGCCGACCACCTCCTGTTTCGCGCGCCCGGCCGCCGGCGCGCCATGCAGAACATCGGCGGCATCGCCAACGTCACGCTGGTGAGCGAGCGGCTCGCCGATCTGGTCGCCTTCGACAACGCCCCCGGCAACATGCCGCTCGACACCGTCGCCCGCGCCGCCTCCGACGGCCTCGAGGCGTTCGACCGCGACGGCATCCGCGGGGCGCGGGGAAAGATCGACGCCGCGCTGCTGGCCGAGCTGCACCGCCATCCTTTCCTGGCGCAGCTACCGCCCAAGAGCACCGGCCGCGAGGACTTCGGCAGGGAGTTCGTCTACCCGCTCCTCACCCGCTTCGGCGACCGCAAGGACGATCTGCTGGCGACGCTTACCCGGTTTTCAGCCGAGGCGATCGCCCGCAGCTACCGCGAGGCGCTTCCCGCCATGCCCGACGAGGTCTACATCTCGGGCGGTGGCGCGCTCAACCCGACCCTGATGCGCCACCTCGTCGAGCTGCTGGCGCCGATCCCGGTGCAGAGCCTGGCCGCGCTGGGCGTCGACCCCGAGGCAAAGGAAGCGATCGCCTTCGCCGTGCTGGCCAACCAGACCCTGTTCGGCGCCGCCGGCAACATCCCCGCCGTCACCGGCGCCGCCGGCCCCCGCGTCCTGGGAAAATTGTCGTTCTAGTCGGGACCCTCGGAGGGTCCCGCTCCCCCCGCGACGAGCTCGGACGAGCAGGGCCCGTCCTCCCTCACGCGATCTGGTTTTTGGAGGTGCCGCCCGGATTTGAACCGGGGAATGAGGGTTTTGCAGACCCTTGCCTTACCACTTGGCCACGGCACCGAAGGCCCGTTTCATAACATGATTTCGAGGGCCCGTGGCACCAGCGAAGCGTGCGCCGCGCACGGATCCCAGTCCCCTCGCCGTGATAGATTCCCGAAATGTTTATTGCCCCCGCTTCTCGGATTCGTCTGCGTTCTTGCTTCGTTCCCCTCGCCTGTTCTCTCGCCTTTTTGGCATGTGGCAGCGCCACTGTCGGCGGCGGTACCGGCGGCCAGGGCGCGACCGGAACGGGCGGCGGTAGCGGTGGGAGCAGCGGCACCGGTGGCAGCCACACGGGCGGCACAACCGGCACCGGCGGCGTCACGGGCTCAGGCGGCACGACCGGAACGGGCGGGTCCAACCCCGGAACTGGCGGCTCCAACACCGGCACCGGCGGTTCCAACACTGGGACCGGCGGCACTACCGGGTCGGGCGGGACTGGCACCGGCGGCTCCAACACCGGCACCGGCGGCGTCACGGGCTCAGGCGGCAGCGGCACGGGTGGGTCGGCTACCGGAGGCGCGGGCGGCAAAGGGGGCCAGGCCGGCGGCGCCGGCGGCTCGATGGGTGGCAGTTCGGGCTTTGTCTGCCCTTCAGGGATGAGCTCCCCAAGCGCGAGCGCGATCCCGGCCGGCAGCTCGGCGACGAAGATCGCCGGAGCGCCGCCCTCGGACAGCTTCAACAACAACGGAAACAACTTCACCAACGTCGAAGGTCCGGTCTGGATCGGCAGCGCCCTCTATTTCTCGGAGATGACCAGCGGGACCAACCCACCGCCATCGCGCATCCTGAAGATCGACTCGAGCGACGCCGTCACCCAGTTCTATCCGTCTGGCGGCGGCGGCGATTCGGGCTCGAATGGAATGGCAGTCGATGCGAACGGAAACCTGGTGACCGCCAACCATGGCGTCGGCGGCATCGTCAGTTTCTCCATTCCCGGCGGGACCAAGACAACGATCATCAGTTCATTTGGCGGCAAACGATTCAACTCGCCGAACGACCTCACTATCCGCAACGACGGAACGATCTACTTCACCGACCCGAGCTTCCAGGCGCCCAGCCCCTCCCCGCAGCCGAACACCGGCGTCTACATGGTCCCGCCTGGCGCATCACCGACCGCCACGGAGCTCATCAGCAACTTGAGCAACCCGAATGGTGTCGCGTTGTCGCTCGATCAGAAGACCCTCTACGTCGGCCACGGGGGCGGCGTCTACTCGTACGCCGTCAACACCGATGGCACGATCGGAACGACCGCCACCCACGTCGACGCCAGCAACCTCGATAACAACGCGACCGACGGCATGGCCATCGATTGCGCCGGCGATCTCTACGTCGTTCGGGTCAACACGCACGACATCGATGTGGTCAGCTTCGGCGGAAACCCAGGGTCTGCCGGAACGCACCTGTCGACGATCGGCAGCATCCCTGGCGGCGGACAGCTCACCAATGTCGCCTTCGGCGGAAGCGACCACAAGACGCTCTACATCACCGTTCAGGGCTCGAGCCAACACGGCGTCTATAAGCTGACGATGCCGATCCCCGGCATGCCGTACTGATCGCGAGCGTCGCCCGTCAGTTGGTGACCGGCGTGCGCTGGCATTTGTAGTCGCTCCAAGTGTAGCGACTGCCGCCGTCGACCATCTCGAAGTCGGTGGCTTTGATCGAGCGGAGCGAGGAGGTGGCGACCACGTTCTCGACACCGACGGTGGCGCTGACGAAGAGGCTGCCGCCGTCGGCCAGGAACATTCCGTACTTCTGGAGAGCGCGGGCCACCGTGCGGGCGGCGTCGCTCGGCAGCTTGCTGAGATCGTAGTCGCCCCGCAGCCGCAGCCGCGCGCCGTAGGGGAGAAACGTCGGGCCGACGCCGCTGGGCCCGCCGATGTGGGTGGCCGGGTGGACGTAGACGCCCTTCTGCATGAGGGGGTTCGGGATTGTGAAACGCAGCGCGTGGGTGATCTGCCCGGACGTCACGTCGGCGCTGGTCAGGATGAGCGCCGCCATCGGCAGATCGGCGGCGTCGGCGCCGTTGCAGTGGTCGCCGCGACCGAACGTCGGGGGTACCATCGGTTGCCAATAGTCGTGCGTCAGGTCCCAGACCACCTCGCAGCTGCCGGTGAAGCTGCCGCCGGTGGCCGACCCGTTGGGGACGTCGGCCTGATAGAGCTCGTAGAGGCGCGTCCCCTGGTAGACGAGCAGATGGCAGTCGCCGCCGTCGGCGCAGTGGTAGTCCGGGTTTCCCTCGATGTTGCCGCCAGACGGCATCGGGATCGGCGCCGTGTCGCAGTCGGGCTCGTCGCCGCTCGAGGTGAACGTGCGTCGCGCGACGCTGGCGTCGGCGGTGAGGATGGTGAACGAGACGTCGATCCCGAGTCCACTCCCCCACCCCGAGGCATCGAGCGCGCTCATGATCGGCGTCGACTCCGCATCGACCGCCGCGCCCGAGATGTCCTGGTAGATCGTCGAGCTCGCGGGAAACCTGTACGGTCCGGCCGTCACACTGCCGCCGCCAGCGCCCCCGGTCGCGACGCCGCCTGTCCCGGTCCCTCCCCCACTGCCGCCCGTCCCCTTCGCGCCGCCTGCCCCGCCAGCCGCCTTCGTGCCGCCCGCACCCCCGGTCGCCTTCGCGCCGCCCGCACCGCCCGTCGCCTTCGCGCCGCCAGCGCCCCCGGTCGCCTTCGCGCCACCCGCACCGCCCGTGGCCTTCGCGCCGCCAGCGCCCCCGGTCGCCTTCGCGCCGCCAGCGCCGCCGGTCGCGGTGATGCCCCCAGCGCCCGTTGCACCACCGGTCGCCGATGTGCCACCGGTCGCCGATGTCCCGCCCGTCGCGTTAACGCCACCGGTCCCCGCCGCGCCGCCGCTTGCCGACATGCCGCCCGTTGCCGTCACACCACCGGCCCCGGTTTCACCGCCGGTGCCCGTCGAAGAGCCGCCCGAACACCCGGCGGCGATCGCCGACACGAAAACCAGTCGCGCCAGCCGACCGAGAGGAACGACCTTGGCCATGGAGCCCTCCGACCTCGTTGGTGAGGTCCGGTGTGCTCGACCACTATACGCCTGTCTCGGGGAGTCGGGTGGGCGCGGCGTGGTTCAAAGGCCGCTCGAACGGCGCGAGACGCTACCGCTCTATACCTGAGGGAAGGCCGTTCGAGCTTACTGACATGTGTGGAAGGTTGAAGCTCCTCCCCTATCGTTGACACATCAAAGCGCGATAATGCCCGAGGAGGCTGAGCCGGCTACTGAACGATGAAGCGACCGATAAGCGCGGCGCTCCCGAAGGTGGGTTCGGTAAACCAGATGTTTCCGTCTGGGCCCGTCGTGATCCCGAACGGCACTCCTGACACCGTATAGGTCGTGACGGTACCATCCGGAGCGATGCTGCCAACGTCCGGGGTGGATCCAGTGCCACCCGCGAACCAGACGTTGCCGTCGGGACCTTTCGTGAGCTGGAAGCTGCCGTCGTCAATTGAGAACTCTGCGACCTTGGTCCCCGCCGTCGTCATCCTCCCTATCTTCCTCGCTTCGGCGAACCATATGTTTCCGTCCGCGCCCGCGGCGATCCCCTCATTGGAGTACTGCATCGACACCGGGAATTCGGTCGCCACGCCGGCCGTCGTAACGCGAGCCACCGTGGGCTGCGTGCTCCCAGTCTCGATGAACCAGAGATTGCCGTCGGGACCGACCGTCATTGCTCCACCGGCCGTGGCCGTGGAGAGAACCTTCTCGGTGATCGTGCCGCTCGTCGTGCACGTCCCTAGCTTGACAACGTTCGCCGCGCCCTCCGTCTCCGTGAACCACAGATTTCCGTCGGGGCCAGCGACGATCGCGACCGCACCCGATCCGGTCGGGATAGGGAACTCCGTGATGGTTCCGCCGGGAGTGATGCGCCCGATGCTGCCGGCGAGCTCCGTGAACCATACGTTGCCGTCAGGGCCCTTCGCGATCCCCATGGGAGACGCAGCCGCCGACTGCAGATTGAACTCCACGGCGTCGCCTGCCGTCGTGATCCGACCGATTCTTCCCTTGTCGCTTTCAGTGAACCAGAGATTTCCATCCGGCCCAGCGACGATGGAACCTAAGGTCGCGAACACGGCCGGAACTGGAAACTCTGTCAGCCGGCTCTTGCATGTTCCATTGTCGCAGTAGGCGCTCGCCGCGCAGACGGGCGAACATAGCGGTGAACGACCGCCCATTCCGGCTGCTCCGCCTGCTCCGGCCATTCCTCCTGTACCGGCCAGTCCGCCTGCTCCGCCTGTCCCCCCTGTGGCAGCCGCCCCGCCTGATCCGGCAACTCCACCTGTTCCCGAACCACCAGCAGGTCCAGAGCCGGCGGCCGCACCAATCCCACCGGTTCCCGCGGTGCCCAGCGTTCCTGCCTTTCCACCTCCCCCTGCGCCGCCTAAAACAGCGGAGCCCCCAGTTCCGGCTGCGCCGCCCGCCCCCCCGTCTTCACGTAGCTCGGTGCGCGTCGGACAGCCAGCGATCAAGGGCAGAGACAGGAGGACCCAGGCGACTCTTTTGTGATTCATGGCGGTCTTGTCGCCCGCTAGCCTAAATTGTTGCGTAGCGTCTGACCAGCACCACCGCGAGCCGCCAAGGCGGCATGGGCTCAAAGGGTCGCTCGAACGGCGCGAGACGCTGCTGCTCTATGCGTAAGGAGGCGCCGTTCGAGCTCGGACCACCAGGAGCTCACATCGAGTAGAAATTGCCGCTGAGGGTGAGCGCGCTCAGCAGTCCGACCGTCGCATTGAAGTACGTGTAGGCGATCTTGCCGCCCGAATCCTTGATGAACGAGGCGGGGCTGTACGAGGCGTCCAGCAGGAACTGCCACGCCGCGCTGGCGAATGCGGAGTTTCCCGATGCCATGGCACCGACGCCGGCTGTCCCGATGATGGACATGGAGTTCGGTTCAGCGTCGCCGTTCGCCGATCCGGCCAGCGTGTAGATGTCTTCGATTCGACCGATGCCAGTCTTCGCGATGTTTGCGAAGAAAGCGGCGTTCTTGGTCAGGAACGTAGAGGCGCCCGTCGCGCTGTTCCAGCAGGCGTCGATGCCGAATCGCCAGGGGACGCGGTGCGCGTCGTACTGGTAGACGCCTCCGTCGGTGTACGAACCGGCGTCGACGTTCCCACAGTTGGATCCGCTGCACCAGGCCGGGACCAGCGCACCGGCGGCCGATCCGGTCGATTTCCCGGCGATGGTGCTGAGGGCCGTGTACGTGTTGCTGGCGACCGTTGACCAGGCGTGTCCGGAGTCGACTGTGGCAAAGGCCTTGTAGAACGCGGGCGCCCAATAGGACGGGTTTGTCCTCATGCCATTTCCGAAGTTGCTTCCACCGTTCGGCAGCATGGCGGCGGTGTCGATGTCGTGGCTCCAGATATCGCCGATGACCTTTGAGGCGTTGCTCGCATAGCTGCCGCCCCACCGCTTTCCAGCCTCAATGAGAGCGAACGCGATGTCCTCGTCGGCGTCCGTCGCCGATCCGCCCGAGGCGGAGCAACTGCCGCCGCCGGCCGGGATGCACCAGTTCATCAGCGTACCCGCCGACCCGGTTTGTCCCTGTGAATACCCCCACAGCCCATCAAACAACGTCTGATCGCCGACATAGACGGCGATCAGCATCCCGTAACCAATTCCCTCCGAGACCGTGTCGTTCCCGTTTTCCGGTCGGATGACCTTCGTCGAGCTGCCGCTGCCGGTCACGAACGTGCTCTTCCACTTGTTGTACATGGGGATGAGATACTTGCCGGCCGCGCCCGCCGGTTTCGTGCAGCCCGCATAGGTCTTGTCGGCGAAGCTGGTGGCGCCGCCGTTCAGCGTGCCGAGGCCGGTGTCGCCCTTGTACAGCGTCACGTCGTCGACCCAGATGTCGTAGTTCAGGCTGGTGCTGGAGGTGAAGGGCTGGACGGCGAACTGGGGATAGACGCCGAACTGGAAGCCGAGGGTGTTCTTCGAATCCCACGGCGGAGCCTGGCAGACGACGGCGGAGTTCGAACAGTCGGACTCCGTCAGGTTGGGTAGGTAGCGCGGCGACAGGACGCCGAACGGCACCTTCACGTTCGTCCAGCTGGTTCCGACGGTCGTCAGGAGCATGCCGCGCGTGTTGTACTGGTCGACACCGCTGTATTTCGCGGTTCCGTCGGGCGTTGGAACGTTCTCGGTGTTCTGGAACTCGACCCAGAGCGGTGGAGCTGTGCCGCTGCTCGACTTGATGTTGAAGCTGAGGCCGTCATACGCGCTCACGTCGTACGGATTTCGCGTCTTGGTGGTCGTGCCAGTCGGAGGGGGCAAGACCGCCGCGAAAGAAGTCCCGACTCCGACATACGCGCTGCTTCCCGTGTGACCAGTCGCCGTCGAGTGCAATGCGTACATGTCGCAGGTATCGCCGGCCGGCAGAGGTGCGCTCACCGTCGCGGCGGCGACAGGACTCGTCGTCCCGGCGGCCGGGGTCTGCGTGCCTGCCGTCGTGTCGCCGAACGCGGACCACCAGCCCTGCCGGCTGCCCTGGGCGACGTTCTGGTTGAAACCCTCTTCGAAGTCGGCGACGACGTCGCCGCTGGCGGGGGCGCCGCAGGCGCGGTTGCCGCTGCTGCCGGCGAGCCCCGTGCTCCCGCCAGTTCCCGACCCGGTCCCGCCAGTTCCCGCGCCAGTACCGCCCGTGCCACTGCCGCTGCCGCCCGTGCCGGTGCTGCCGCCCGTGCCACTGCCGCTGCCACCGGTTCCGCTGCCGCCCGTGCCGGTGCTGCCGCCCGTGCCGCTGCCGCCGACGCAGCTGCCGTTGGTGCAGTTCTTACCCCCGCTGCAAACGGTTCCGCAGCTGCCGCAGTTGCTGTTGTCGGCCGCCGTGTTGACGCAGCTCGAGCCGCACATCTTCTGACCGCCCGAGCATCCGCAGCTGCCGCCGCTGCACACGGCGCCAGCCGGGCAGACGGTGCCGCAGCTGCCGCAGTTGTTCGAGTCGGTCGTGGTGCTCGTGCAGGCCGTCCCGCACTGCGTCTGCCCGGAGCTGCAGCTCGAGCTGCACTGGTTGTTGTTGCAGACCGGCGCCGACGACGGACAGACCTTCCCGCAGCTCCCGCAGTTGCTGGCGTCCGATGTCACGCACGATGAGCCGCACAGCATCCCCGACGAGCAGGCGCACTTCCCCGCCTGGCAGCTCTGTCCCGACTGGCAGACCGTCCCGCAGGCGCCGCAGTTATGGTTGTCCGTCTGCACACTCGCGCAGGTGCCGCTGCACTCAAGCTGGCCTGAGGAACAGGTCGTCCCGGCGGCTGGTTTGGCGCAGCCCGCGAAGAACGGACCGGAGCCGAGGGCAACGACGAGGGCCAAAAGAGAAGCAGTACGTGCAAGCATTTTTCAAACTCCTTATGGGGGATTCGGAGCGACAACCAAGCGATGGAGGGCGACCCGCGACGGTCACCCCCGCTATGTTCCGGTGACCGCAGAGACGCGGTCGGTCGCGGGGGCCGAAATGCGGTGGCTATCGTACACAGGCGCCATCAAAACCCCAACCAGTTTTCCACCGGCAGAATCGGCGGTCTTGGGCGAGATTCTGGGGCGAGATTCTGGGGCCCAGACTCCGCGGTCTGTTGCGGCCCATACAACGAGACTGACGTTCCGTCGTCAACAGCCCACACCGGCGCCATTCTTGGCGTTCCACCCAACTGAGCGAAACTATTAAGATGGGATATTTTGGTGACCTAGCATACCTATTGCAGTCATGTCTAAGCGATGCGAGCCGAAGCCAAGCGTTCAGAGTGGAAGTGGCTCCCGCTTTACGTCGGCGCCTCTCTGGTCGTCCCGCTGGTGGGGTGCGGCGAGATGGGTGAGCAGGATGTAGGGACGACTGCGGTGACCGCCGACCTCGTGACGACCAACGGCCTCAGTACCGTCAACGGCCTCAGCACCGTCAACGGTCTCAGCACCGTCAACGGTCTCAGTACCGTCAACGGCCTCCAGAGCTTCAACGGCCTCATGACGACGGTCACCGGCCGAACGGAGATCGGCTATCTCGCGCACTGCGCCCTTCCGCTCGGCGCGTCGATCGTCAAGCAGGATCAGAACGGCGTCAGCTACACCTTCCCGGGAGCGCTCGGGATGGCGCCCCAGTGGCAGAACGGTGCTTGCGACCAGACCTGCCAAGAGAATGTTTCGTCCTGCATGCTCGCCAGCCTCAACACGGCCGGCATTCACGTGCCGCTCTGGATCGTCTCGCCCAACGCCGCGGTGGGCTGGGGCCAGGATCCCAACTACCCCAACCAAGAAGCTACGTTCTTTGGCAACATCTTCACGCTGGGCGCGCATGGGACGAGCTCCAGCACCTATCCGATGCTTTATTGCGCGGGCCCGCAGATCAAGACCAGCCCGCCGCTGGGACGGCTGGGATCGAAACAAGTGGACCCTCCGTACACGAACGCTTTCGGAAGTCCGTACGCACTCTGCAAGTCCTCTTGCACGGCGGCCGACTATCCGCACGCGGCCGATGGCTTCAAGGCCTGCGCCGGTTGGAACAACCCGGTCACCGTCTGGCGCTAGAGCCGACTGAGCTATCCTCCGGGGCGTGCCGAATCTCCCGCTCTATCAGGTCGACGCCTTTGCCGACCGGCCGTTCGCCGGGAACCCCGCCGCCGTTTGCCTGGTCGATGCGCCGCTCCCCGATACGGTGATGCAGGCGATCGCGGCGGAGAACAATCTCTCGGAGACTGCCTTCATCGACATCGGGCGCGGCAGCGGTGAAGAGGTCCTGGGGCTGCGCTGGTTCACGCCGACGGTGGAGGTCGAGCTCTGCGGGCACGCCACCCTCGCCTCGGGATTCGTGCTTCTGACCGAGATCGCTCCGACGCGCACCAAGGTAACGTTCCAAACCCGCAGCGGGCTACTCTCCGTCGAGCGCGGCCAAGGCGGCGAGATGGTCCTCGATCTCCCCGTCTCGGCGCCGCAGGTGGTCGACGCCGGTACGAAGAGCCGCGTGGCGCGGGCGATCGGCGCCGAGCCGCGCGAGGTCGTCCTCGGCAAGTCGGCCTACTTTGCCGAGCTGGAGAGCGCGGCCGCTGTGCGCGCCGTGACACCCGATCTCGCCGCCGTGGCCGCCTTCGGGACCAGCGTCTGCATCACCGCGACCGGCACCGACGAAGCCGCTCCGGTCGACTTCGTTTCCCGATTTTTCGCGCCGGCGCACGGCGTCCCCGAGGATCCGGTGACCGGCTCGGCGCACTGCACGCTGACCCCCTACTGGGCCGCGCGGCTCGGCAAACAGCGCCTGCGCGCGCGGCAGGTGAGCCGCCGGGTGGGCGAGATCTCCTGTGCGCTCGAGGGCGAGCGTGTCCGCCTGGGCGGCGCGTGCCGCCTGGTCATCACCGGGACGTTCCGCGCCTGAGGCTCGGCCTGGCCGCGCCGGCGACGCCTCAGGCGGTCGCTTCGGCGGTCTTCTGCTTGGTGACGTCGGGGTTGTGGAACGGCGCCAAGATCGTGGCCAGGAGCGACGGGGCCGCCGCCAGCAGCACGATGATGAAGAACCACTGGTAGCCGACCGCCTTCTGGACGTAGCCGCTGACCGCGCCGGTCGACATCATGCAGGCGCCCATGAGCGCGGTGGCGAAGGTGTAGTGCGCGGTCTTGTAAGGCCCCGGCGCGATCTGCTGCATCATGTAGATCATGTGACCGACGGCGCCGATCCCCCAGCCGAGCTGCTCGACGGTCACGATGACGGTGATGAGCGCCATGCTGGTCGGCATCGTCTGGCTGAGGAAGAGGAACGTCACGTTGGGGACGTTGATGCAAAAGCAGAGCAGCAGCAGCGTCTTCTTGAGTCCCGCCCGTGACACGATCCAGCCGCCCACCAGTGACCCGACGATGAAGGCGCCGGTGCCGAAGGTGCCGTAGACGTCACCAATCGCCTGGTTCGAGAGGCCCAGGCCATGGTTGGCGCGGCTGTCGATCAGGAACAGCGGCCCCATCTTGTCGAGGAGGCCGTAGGCGAACCGGTAGAAGAACGCGAAGGCGATCAGGCGAACGACGTCCTTCTTCTGGAAGAACGTGGAGAGCGCGTCGCCGAAGGTCTTCATCGCGTCGCCGAAGCTCTTGGGCGCGTCCTTGGCCTTCGCGCCGGGCGGCAGAATCCGGCTGTGCCAGAGGCCCGCCAAGAAGACCAGCGCGCCCATCGCGAGCATGATGATCATCCAGGCGTTGGCCCAGCTCTGGGTGCTCTCGTGGAGCACGCCGCTGATGCGCACGAACGGGCCCTTGGCGAGCAGCGCGCCGCCGTTCCAGCACATGCTCTGGAAGCCGAGGTATTTTGCCTGCTCCTTGGGCGAAAGCGTGGTCACGTAGACGCCGTCGGTGCCGATGTCCTGCGTGGCGCCCAGGACCGCGGTGATCGCGACGAGCGTCAGCACGGGACCGACCCAGCTCGTGCCCGGCAGCCGGAGTCCGAGCGCCACCCCCACCAGCGCCACCGAGATGGCGAACTGCATGAGGACGACGAAGAACTTCTTCGTCTTGTAGAGCTCGAGAGCCGGCGCCCAGAGAAACTTGAACGTGTAGGGGAAGCCGAGAATCGAGGACCAGAACGCCGCCTTGTCGTTCTCCATCCCCATGTTCCGGAACATGATGTTGGCGACGGTGCCGACCGCGACGTAGATGAGCCCCATCGTGAGGTAGCTCGAAGGAACCCAGAGAAATGGGTTCTTGTAGGACTGCGCGGCGGATTCGACTTCAACCGTCGCGGCGGCGTCGCCGGTCAGAGGGATCGAAGGGGGCATGGGGCGCATCCTAAACGGCGGGCCTGAACGGAGGGGAAAAAAAGCCAATCCGCGCCTAATCTGGGGCGATGTCGATTACGGCCGAGCTTTCCGAGGTCGCCCGCGTGCGCGTCATCTACGGCGACACCGATCAGATGGGGATGGTCTACTACGGCAACTACCTGCGTTACTTCGAGATCGCGCGCAACGAGTTCCTGCGCCGGGCGGGCGCCCCCTACCGCGCGTTCGAGGAGACGCACGGGTTGCGGCTGCCGGTCATCGAGGCGACGGTTCACTACCGGCGGCCGGCGCGCTATGACGACGAGCTGGGAATCCTCGCCGCCGTGCCGGCGGTGACCGGCGCGACGGCGCGCTTCGTCTACGAGATCCGCCGGCTGTCCGACGGCGAGGAGCTGGCGTCGGGGCACACGGTGCACGCCTGCATCGACGCGCGCGGAAAAGTGGCGCGGCTTCCGAAGGCGCTCCGGGAGCTACTAGGCAAAGGACCCTCCAGGGTCAGCGCAGGAGCGCCACCGCCGCCGCCGGCTCCAGCGTCCGGAACGTGAACGACTCCGTCAGATAGAGCTCGACGATCTGGCGATCGTGGGCGGCGTAGCCGACCGACAGATCCTGACCGACGTGCAGCTCGTAGTCGCCGCCCCGCAGCGAGAGCAAGACGCCCCCTTCGATCGCCGGCGCGCGCACCAGCGGTCCGTCGAGGACCTGCTGCGTGAGCCGCTTGGCCAGCGGATAGCCGTCCTCGGCGGCGGCCAGCACCTGCGCGTAGATCGGCGCCGCCAGCGCCAGCGCGTAGGGGCCGCTCACCCCCGCCTGGCGCAGCGTCTCGCGCGCGGCGAGGATCGCGCCCGGCAGCTCGCGCACGTCGGCTGGCAGCTTGTGCGGCGCGTGGGGGCTGGCCGGAATGATTCCCTTGATCCCCGCCGCGGCGAGCCCGTTGAAGATCGCCGAGTCCTCGGCGTGCGCCGCCTTCTCGGCGGCCTCGACCACGGGGTTCAGATCGGGATCGGTAGCGCCGCGCGCGACCGCGTCGAGCTCGGCCAGAGAGATCTTCATCGACACGCGCAGCTCGACGAGCGGCTGCGCCCGGCGAATGCCGAGCTGCACGTCGGGTCCTCCCCCCGCGCAGGGGTCGAGCCGCCCGGTGTTGACGGCCGCCAGCTGCCAGCCGTGCGGCCCCTTGAAGTCGACCAGCCGGCGGCCGGCCAGATTGAGCTTGAGGACGCGGGCCGCCTCGGCGTCGACCGCCGCCAGCGCGTCCGGCGTGATCGGCGCGAGGTCGCGCTTCAGAAGATCGCGCGACATCATCGGCTCCTCAGGCTACCGATGCCCAGCGTCGAAGGTGACGACGGTGAAGACGGCGTCGATGTGCCGCCGCCCGAAGCCGCCGCGTTCGCTCCCAGCGCAGCCTTTTTGGCCGCCTCGATCTCGGTGATCTCTCCCTCGGCGAACAGGAACATCCGGGCGGTTTCGTCGATCTTGGCGTCGCGGCGGCGCAACCATTCCAGCGTCATCATGGCGTGTTCGAGCTCCTCGTTGCGGTTGTGAAGCAGCACCGCCCGCAGCGACTCTTCCTTGGTGGCGTCGGCGCGCTGCTGGTACCAGTCGACCGCCTCCAGCTCCTCGATCAGAGATTCGATGGCGCGGTGAAAGTCCTTGGTCGCCTCGGGTAGGAGGTCGGCCGACTCGTGATACCCCTCGTGGCTCATGCATGGAATATAGGCCGTGGACGGCCCGGGACCAGTGGACATCGTCCGTCGCGTGATCAGTTTGGCGGCCATGACCCGCGTGACGGATTCGTTGGACAATGGCCGCATCGCCTTCGGCGACCGGGAGGAGATCGAAATGGCTTCCGCGGTCGACCCGGTCTGCGGCCGGGAGCTGAAGCGCGCCGACGCTGCCGCGGCGGTCGATCACCACGGGACCGTCTACTTCTTCTGCTCGGAGGCCTGCCACCAGCAGTTCGTCGCCGACCCGACGCTGTTCGTGGACGCCGCGGCAGTCGCGGGGGCCTGAGCCACCGCCAGGCCACCGCCGATCCGGCTACTTCTCCGGCTTGTCCTCTGGCTTGCTCGGGTTGGCCCTGAGCGAGATCGAGTTGATGCAGTAACGCTGGCCGGTCGGGGCGGGCCCGTCGTCGAACAGGTGGCCGAGGTGGCCGCCGCAACGCCGGCAGGTGACCTCGGTGCGCATCATCCCGTGGGCGCGATCGGTCTCGGTGGCGACGGCCTCGGCGAGGGTCGGCGCGATGAAGCTGGGCCAGCCGGTCCCCGAGTCGAACTTGGCCTTTGAGGAAAAAAGCTCGGCGCCGCAGCCGGCGCACAGATACTCGGCGTCGCCGTGGGCGTCCCAGTAGGCCCCCGAGAAGGCGCGCTCCGTCCCTTTTCGTCGCAGCACCTCGTACTCCTGGGGGCTCAGCGCCGCGCGCCACTCGGCGTCGGTCTTCTCGACTTTGTCGCTGTCGTCCGGAGGGGACATGCGCGGAAGTATATCCTGCTATGCTGCCGCCGCTTTGGCATCCGATCGCGTCCTCGTCACCGTCACCGGCCCCGACCGCACCGGCGTCACCGCCACCCTGACCGGCATCCTGTCGCAGCAGGGGGCAACCCTGCACGACATCGAGCAGGTGGTGGTCCAGGGGCAGCTCACCCTCTGTCTGCTGATCGGCGTCCCCGAGACGCGCGACGTGCTGAAGGAGCTGCTCTTCGCGGCCAAGCAGCTGGAGATGGAGCTCGACTTCAAGCCGGTCCCCGCCGACAAGGCCGCTCCGGAACCTCCGCCCGAGGGTCGGCGCTACGTCATCACCGCGATCGGGCCGACGCTGGGGGCGCCGCACCTGCACGCGATCGCCACGGCGCTGGCCGCCGAGGGGGCCAACATCGAAAAGATCGGTCGGCTGTCGGAAAACACGCTGGCCTCGGTGGAGATCCACGCGCTGCTGCCGCCCGACAAGGACAGCGAGGTCCTGAAGCGTGCCCTGCTCCACGTGGCGACCGCCACCGGCTTCGACGTCTCGCTGCAGCCGGAGAGCCTCTTCCGGCGCTCGAAGCGCCTCATCGTGCTGGACATGGATTCGACGCTGATCCGGATCGAGGTGATCGACGAGCTGGCGCGCGCCGCCGGCGTCGGCCCCGAGGTCTCGCGCATCACCGAACGCGCCATGCAAGGGGAGATGGACTACGACGAGTCGCTGCGACAGCGCGTCGCGCTTCTGGCGGGGCTCGACGTGAAGGTGCTCGATCAGATCGCCTCCGATCTCCCACTGACCGAGGGCGCCGAGAGGATGGTCCGTGTCTTGAAGCGCCTCGGCTACAAGATCGCGGTCATCAGCGGCGGCTTCTCGCGCGCCGCCGAGGCCCTCAAGCGCCGGCTCGAGCTCGACTACGCCTACTCGAACAACCTGGAGATCGTGGGGGGCAAGCTGACCGGCCGGGTCGTCGGGCCGATCGTCAACGCCCAGCGCAAGGCGGAGCTCCTGGAGACGATCGCCCAGGCCGAAGGGGTGCTCCTCGACCAGGTGATCGCCGTCGGCGACGGCGCCAACGACGCGCTCATGCTGGAGCGGGCCGGGCTGGGGATCGCCTTTCACGCCAAGGCCAAGCTCCGGGAGCGGGCCGACACCAGCATCTCGGGCGCCGGCCTCGACGCCATACTCTATCTTTTGGGCCTTTCGGCGCGAGAGCTGCAAGAGGTCGAATAGGCCGTCGAAGGAATCTGGCTTGACGGGTAAACTCCCCAGGCATAAGCATGCGCCCGTAGCTCAACTGGATAGAGCATCGGCCTTCTAAGCCGAGGGTCGCAGGTTCGACTCCTGCCGGGCGCGCCGCCGCAAGACACCGCGGCGACGCATCAAGAAGATGAATCGAAAAACTGAATATTGAACACCTGGTGGGTGTAGCTCAATTGGTAGAGCATCGGTCTGTGGCACCGAGGGTTGCGGGTTCAATCCCCGTCACTCACCCCAGAACTTTCAACTACTTAGGATACAACTTATGCGGTTGTCGCCAGCCTGTCGCCACCCAGGCGGCTGATCGCTTCTCGCAGGTCCCCTTCACTCTCATGCATGTAGCGGTTGGTCACAGCGATCGACGAGTGACCAGCCAGCTTCTTGATCACGACGGCGGCGACGCCGCGCCCGGCGAGATGCGAACAGAACGAATGCCGGAGCACGTGCCAGCCGGTCCGCCGTAGCCCTACCCTCTTCTCCTGTCGCGCGATACCCGTGCG
>Ga0209890_10000238_pt1 | contig 25601 bp, 18 predicted proteins | sample OrgsoiDNA2013049_FD_185799 | JGI IMG/M metagenome (GOLD analysis project Ga0209890, IMG submission 185799) | Permafrost soil microbial communities from the Arctic, to analyse light accelerated degradation of dissolved organic matter (DOM) -... | ecosystem: Environmental > Terrestrial > Soil >... | reverse complement strand
GAGCTCCATCTGCATCTCGAAGGCTCGATCGAACCCTCCACTCTGCTGGAATTGCGTCAGCGTCATGGGATGGAAGGGGCGTCGCTCGCCGAAGTCGAGCAACTTTACAACTACAAAGATTTCGCGGGTTTCCTCACGGCTTTCAAGGATGTGACCGGGCACTTGCGCACTCCGGAAGACTACGAGTTGATTACCTACCGGCTGATGGAGCGCCTGAAATCACAGAACATTTTGCATGCTGAGGTTATTGTTTCGGTCGGCGTCTGCCTTTGGCGCAAGCAGGATTTCGCCGCGATTTTCGAGGGGTTGGAACGCGGCCGGCAGCGCGGCGAGAAAGACTTCGGGATTTCGCTGTTGTGGATCTTCGATGCCATACGGCAGTTTGGGGCTGAGAAGGCGCAGAGCGTGCTCGATCTCGCCATACAGTTCTGCGACCGCAACGTAGCCGCCTTCGGTATTGGCGGCGACGAACTTGAGGGTCCGCCGGAATGGTTCGCGGGAGTCTACACGCGCGGCGCCGAGCACGGTCTTCATCTCACAGCCCACGCCGGCGAAAGCGCAGGGCCGGATTCCATTTGGGGCGCGCTGAACCTCAAGGCGGAACGCATTGGCCACGGTCTTACCGCCGGGCAGGATGCGGAATTGATCGAAGAATTGGCCCAGCGCCAGGTTCCAATTGAAATTTGCGTGACCAGCAACCTGCGGACGGGTTGCTGCGCCGAACTCGCGCAACATCCGGTGCGCCGCTACTTCGATCAGGGACTGATGCTGACGCTGAACAGCGACGATCCCGCTATGTTTCATACATCGCTCATCGAGGAGTACGCGCTGGTGCAGGAGACGTTCGGCTTCACGGACGAACACCTGCGAGAGTTGGCGCGCAATTCCTTCGAGGCATCCTTCCTTCCGCCAGAAAAGAAAATAGAATTCCTAAATCTGTTCGATTCCGCAGCCACGCGGGCGTAAGGCGCTAAGCGGTTCCTGTGTCACAACGCCCTCCCGTATACGTCACACGAGTCTGCGCCGCGCTCGCCTATAATGTGTGCCTATGAAACTCGACGCGAAGATTGCCGAACTGAAAAAACGAGACCAGATGGCCCAGGAAGGCGGCGGCGCACAGCGGCGCGAGCGCCAGCATAAAGAGGGCAAGATGTCGGCGCGCGAGCGCGTCGAGTTTCTGCTTGATGAGGGCACCTTCGAGGAAACCGATAAGCTGGTCACGCACCGTTGCCATGACTTCGGCATGGCCGAGCAGAAGTACTACGGTGACGGTTTCATCACGGGCTACGGTCGCGTCGAAGGACGGCTGGTCTTTGTATTTGCGCAGGATTTTACCGTATTCGGGGGTTCGCTCTCCGAGGCTAACGCCGGAAAAATCGTCAAGATTATGGATCTGGCGGCCAAGATGGGCGCTCCGGTCATCGGGCTGAATGATTCGGGTGGCGCGCGCATTCAGGAAGGCGTGATGTCGCTGGCCGGCTACGCCGACATCTTTTTGCGCAACACGCTCTACAGCGGAGTCGTGCCGCAAATCTCGGCCATCATGGGGCCGTGCGCGGGCGGCGCCGTTTACTCTCCGGCCATCACCGATTTTATTCTGATGGTGGACCAGACTTCGTACATGTTCATCACTGGGCCAGACGTAATCAAAACGGTCACTCACGAAGAGGTCACTAAAGACGAGCTTGGCGGAGCGCACACGCATAACGAAACTTCCGGCGTTGCGCACTTTATGTGCCGCGATGATGCCGAGTGTTTGTCGATGGTCCGCGAGCTGTTGAGTTTTATTCCGTCGAATAATCTGGAAGACCCTCCGCGCAAGGCCTGCACCGATCCGATTGATCGCCTGGACGAGAAGCTCGACACGCTGATTCCCGATCAATCGAACATGCCTTATGACATGAAAGACGTGATTCACACGGTCGTCGATGACGGCTACTTTTTCGAAATTCACGAGCACTATGCGAAGAACATCGTCGTAGGATTTGCGCGGCTCAATGGAAAGCCGGCTGGGATCGTGGCCAATCAGCCTGCGATGCTTGCAGGCACGCTCGATATCAATGCGTCCGTGAAGGGGGCGCGCTTCGTACGCTTCTGCGACTGCTTCAATATTCCGCTGGTGACGTTTGAAGACGTCCCCGGATTCTTGCCCGGCACGCAGCAGGAATATGGCGGAATCATTCGGCATGGCGCGAAGCTGCTGTATGCGTTTGCGGAAGCGACCGTGCCGAAAGTTACCGTGATTACGCGCAAGGCTTACGGCGGAGCGTATTGCGTCATGGCGTCAAAGCACATCCGCACGGATGTGAACTATGCCTGGCCTAGCGCCGAAATTGCGGTGATGGGGCCAGAAGGCGCGGTGGATATCGTCTACAAGCGCGAACTGGACCGTGCTGAAAATCGCGAGGCGGTTCGGCAACAGAAGATCGAAGAATTCCGCGAGCGGTTGGCGAACCCCTACGTGGCCGCCGACCGCGGATTTGTCGATGCAGTGATTCAGCCGCGAGAGACGCGCAAGAAGCTGATCCAGGCGCTGGAAATGCTGGAGACCAAGCGCGACAAGAACCCGCCGAAGAAGCATGGGAATATACCGCTGTAACCTCTTCTCTTATTGATCGAATCGTGAATCATGTGCGAGACTCTCAATAGCGAACAAAAGGCGAATTTATGGCCGGACCGAAAATTGATGAAATCGGGCCTTGGTCGTTAGTAAAACTGGACATTTTAAAGCGATATGCCAGCGAATACTCAAAAATACTGTCAACGCAGAGGAATCCAGCATTCACGCACGTCTACATCGACGCGTTTGCGGGCGCTGGATATCACTTGTCGAAGGCGAGCGGTGACATGGTTCTTGGAAGCCCGCTGAACGCGCTGGTCGTTAACCCACCGTTTCGAGAGTTTCACTTGGTGGATCTGGACGGCGACAAGATAGATGGGCTGCGAGAGCTTATTGGCCAGCGCGATGACGTCCATCTCTATCAGGGCGACTGCAACGTAGTCCTGTTAGAGCAGGTTTTTCCGAAAGTACAATTTAAGGATTACAAGCGGGGCCTGTGCCTTCTCGATCCGTATAAGCTCACCTTGAATTGGAACGTCATCCAACAAGCGGGAGCGATGGAGTCGTTGGACGTTTTCATAAATTTTCCGATCCACGACATTAATCGAACTGTTCTCCACCGCAAGCCCGAGGGTGTATCGGATGCCAACATCGCGAGAATGAATGCGTACTGGGGCGACGATTCGTGGCGCGGGTATGCCTACGTAGAAACCCAACCCGATCTTTTCGGCAATGTTGATTCTGAGAAAGTCTCTAACCAGCAGTTTGCAGCTGCATTCCGTGAGAGATTGAAGAAGGTCGCGGGGTTCAAGCGGGTCCCCGAACCACTGCCGATGCGCAACAAGAAGGGGTCGACTGTCTACTACTTGTTTTTCGCATCTCACAAGGGTACAGCTGAACACATAGTCGAATACATTTTCAAAAACTTCGGCTGACGAGATATCAGACAATGTCACTCAACTCCCACATCGAGTGGACCGACGCCACCTGGAACCCCGTCCGTGGCTGCGTGAAGATTAGTCCCGGGTGCAAGCATTGCTATGCCGAGACGTTTGCGGAGCGATTTCGCGGGGTCAAGGGGCATCCTTATGAACAGGGGTTTGATCTGCGGCTGGTGCCGGAGAAGCTGACGGAGCCTTTTGCCTGGCGGTCTCCCAAGTTGGTGTTCGTGAACTCGATGAGCGATCTGTTTCAGACGGGAGTGCCTGACGAATATGCGGAGGCTGTCTCGCGAGTGATGGCGGCGGCGAATTGGCATACGTATCAGGTACTGACTAAGCGGGCGGAGCGGATGGCGGAGTTGCTCTCGGGGCGGTTACGCTTTGCGGCGTTGCAGGAAAATATTTGGTGGGGCGTCAGCGTTGAGGATCGCAAACATGGGTTGCTGCGCGTGGATCATCTTCGGCAGGCTCCGGCTAAGGTTCGCTTTCTATCGATTGAGCCTTTGCTGGAAGACCTTGGCGAAATCGATCTGTCTGGCATTACCTGGGTGATTGTCGGGGGCGAGAGTGGGCCGGGGGCGCGTCCTATGAAGCGGGAGTGGGTTGTCTCCATTCGGAAGCAGTGCCGGGCACAGGGCGTGCCCTTCTTCTTTAAGCAATGGGGCGGCGTGCGGAAGGCTAAGAACGGAAGATTGCTCGATGGCCGCACTTACGACGAGTATCCGCAGCGAACGGCCGCCCCCGTCCCCGATCGCACGGATTGCCTGAAGCATGCCGCTGAATTCCTACAAGGGCTACGCTCTGGAACACAAGCGAACCTTGTGCAACTCACGGCCTAGCCTTGCGCCCCGCGTCCTCCTGTTCGAGATCGTCAAAGGCATCGTCTGTTGGCCGGCCCATGACTTTGCGGGCCTGTGCCAGGCCGCGGCGAATGCTCGCCACGGCGTCTAGTTGCCAATTTCAGGACCAATGCCTCTGTCCGATCTGCACCTAAAAACAAAGTTGCTTCCCTTTGGGTTTAAGCAGATATGCGTGGCCAAAGCCGTCAGGTGCGAACCCCCAACCAACAATCCAGTGTTTATCGTTGATTCCACGAGCGGTTGCCAAAGTCCATCCTGTGCCGGATGAATCGAGCATGGCAGTGAGGTTCTGCATGCCGCAACGGTTGGCGACCAAGAATCCATTGTCGTTGCCCTGCGAGTCCTGACTGTCGCCCACGATCCAGCCGTCACTGGAAACAGCCAACGCTTGCGCGTAACCTCCAAGAGTTCCAAGATCAGTGATGCGACCGTTGCTCCATGAAACGGCGTGCCACCAGCCATCGCTGGCTGTGCTGTAGCCAACGATCAGTTGGTTGACGTTGATCGCGTTGGCGCTCGATCCAACAGTTTGAGACAGGGCGGGCAGATCCGTGGGAAACTTGCTGCTCCAAACGATCGCATGGGGGAGGTTCCATCCCGAAGGATCGCTGTAGCCAACGATCTGACTGCCGTTCGTGCCAAGTGCACAGGTGTCGGTCCCTGCGGCGGATAGCAGGCCCTGCATGGAAGTGCCATCCCATAGGAAAGCCTGCGGATGACGTGGATAACCTACGGCGGTGCAGCCGACGACGTGACCCACGCTGTCCATGCTGTAGGCATAGCTATAGCACCCTTGGTTGAAGACGCAGGTTCCAATCCATCCCAACGGCAGCGTACTGCTTCCATTGAACAGAAACGCCTCATCGTCCAGGTAATTGCTCGTCCAGTCGTAACCGGCGACCTGACCACTTGCGTTGATTGCAGTGCCCACGCTTTGCTGGAAGCCCCGCAATATCCCGAGGTCTGACATGACTCCGTTGCTGTAAAGAAAAGCGTGCTGCGTGGAGCCGACATTCGCCTCGCCCACGATTTGTCCGTTGTTGTTGATAGCGTACGCCGCCGAGCCCAGGTTACCCGGGAGAGAACCCAAATCGGTCAAGCTGAAGGTGAGTTGCCCACACGCGCTCGCCCCGAGTCCGAGAACACACACGACAAACCATAAACGATTGAGCCACGTCATACGATCTCCTTTGCCGTGCGATGAACAAAGTTCTTTCCCCATCGCTGGATTGCGCACGCTGCCCTGGATGATGTGACCCCAAGGTTTCCGTGGCACGGCATGTCCTACTACACACATGTGAAAAAAATGGGAAAAGTAGCTCAAAGGAAAAACGGCGGATTGGGGTTGGTTGCGTCCGGTGGGGTTAATGTAAATTTTGCGGTGATGTCGAGCTTGCTTGGCTTGGGTGGGCGGGGGCACCCGTCCCCACACAAAACAAGTGAGAGCTGATAACTGACAGCTTAGAGCTGTCCGCAAAAATAGAGAGTCCCGAGGTGATGTTGAACTCATTCGTCTCGGCCAGTAGCTCGCGTTTAGACCCTTGCTGACCTTATTCCTACAACTCCCTTGCGGGTTCATTGTAAGCCGATCTTGCTCGGGCTCCGGGCTCACCGCCAACCGGATAAATTAGTTCAACGCCTCGGGACTCTATCTTGCCTTCAACAGAGGCTCTTGTTCTCCTCGACCAGCGCTTAGCTATAGACCCTTGCTTGCCCTCCCAAACTCACCTCGCGGTTGTCTGAGTGACTTCGCTTGAGCCCCGGACGCTGCACCAACCGGAAAAACTTCAGAACGTGTCAAAGAACGATTATGGTTTTACCACGCTGAGTTTTTACGTCAACGAAAATCATGCATCTGTAACTGCTTATTCATCAATCGAGTGCAGCTCATGCACAGCCCGGTGACACAAAAATTGTGCAACCTGCGGCAGGCGACTTCGAAATCACCAGCATCCATACGGTTCTTCGCGGTTTCTCCGCGGCAAACTTCCTTTTTCATTCGAAACGCACATAAGGCTGTGACTGTGCAAATCGATGCTTCATCCGCATCAATACTGTTCTTTCCTCGCGCGGGCTCCGGTTCTCCCCCAGATACTTACGTCCCGCAATCTCCTTCTCTTACAATTCCACTTGTCAAAAGGAGTGTGCAATGACCATCTTCGATCCTCCCCCCGGCCGCGGCCCAGTTCTCAATGTGCAAGGCGGCCCCCTGCTGCGGCTGTTAGGACTGGGTGTTATTGGCTTTCTGATTGTGGTCTTCCTGTTTTCCGCCGTCACTCGCGTGGACTCGGGCGCGGTTGGCGTCTTGACCCTTTTCGGACGAGTCACGGGCGAGGCTCTGCCCGAGGGCATCCATCTCATCAATCCTTTCAAGACCAATCACGAACTCTCCATCCGCACGCAGGAGATCAAGGAAACGGCCAGCGTACCCTCCAGCGAAGGCTTGGTCATGAATCTTGACACCTCGCTGATCTTCCACCTCAATCCCGAGAAGGCTGCCGATGTTTTCCAGAAGATCGGACCCAATTACGCGGAAGTCCTGATCGAGCCTAACGTGCGGGCTGCCATCCGTGAAGCCACGGCTTCGCACACAGCGAACGCGCTCTACACCGGCGAGCGCGAGATGGTCGCCAAGCAGATCTTCGACGAACTCTCGAATCTTCTGGGGCAGCGCGGTTTCATCGTGGAAAGCGTGCTGCTGCGCGACATCCAGTTGCCCGCCACGCTCAAAGCTTCCATCGAATCGAAGCAGCAGGCAGAGCAGGAATCGCTGGCCATGAGCTTCCGCCTGCAAAAAGAAAAGCAGGAAGCCGACCGCAAACGGATTGAAGCCGCGGGCGTCCGCGACTTTCAGCAAATCGTGGCCCAGGGCATCAGCGCGCAGTTGCTGGAATGGAAAGGCATCGAAGCGACGGAAAATCTGGCTAAGAGTCCGAATGCCAAAATTGTGGTGATCGGTGGTGGCAAGAGCGGGCTGCCGCTCATCCTGGGACAGTAGCAGCCAGCGTTTCAGACGACACGCCCTCTACAATGCTGTCTCTCGTGATTGGAGGCCTTCTTGTGATGCGAAGCCTGCGTTTGGCAGCAATCGTTTGTTTCCTGACAGTTATTTCCCTGGCGCAAGTTTCCCGGACGCAAAACGCTGAAGCGAAGACGGCGAAGTATCTGGAATCGGTGCGGCATCAGCCGGGGTTGCTGCTGGCATTTCTGCAGCAGATGCCCAAGGGCGGCGACCTGCATGTCCACTTGAGCGGCGCGATCTATGCGGAGAGCTTCATTGACTGGGCATCGGAGAACGCGCTCTGTGTGGACCGCAGCACTTCGAAGCTGATTCATGCGGCGTGCGATTCGTGCGAGCCCTATAAGAACAAGCCGTCGGTGCGCTGCGCCTATCAGGACCACATTCTCTACAACCAGCTTGTGGACGCGTGGTCGATGCGCAACTGGCACCGCGAAGAAGAATCGGGACACGATCATTTCTTTGCGACGTTCGATAAATTCGGTCCAGCAATGGAGGGGCACGTTGGCAATGCCTTAGCCGAAGTCGCGTCGCGGGCAGCGGCCGATCATCTGCAGTATGTGGAGGTGATGAACACTGCCGATGGGGGGCGGGCGGCCATTCTGGGCGACAAAGTTGGATGGGACGACGATTTCGGCAAATTCCGCGACAAACTGCTTGCGGGCGACATGCCGGATGTAGTGGCGTCGGTCCGCAGCAAACTCGATTCCGATGAAGCCCGGAAGAAGGAAGTGTTGCATTGCGGGACGCCGCAGGCTGCTGCGGGATGCGAGGTCACGATCCATTATTTGTATCAGGTGCTGCGCGGGTTGCCACGGGAGCAGGTGTTCGCGCAGATCGTGCTCGGCTTCGAGCTCACTAAAGCCGATCCACGCTTCGTCGGCTTTAACCTGGTGATGCCCGAAGATTATTACGTGCCGATGCACGACTTTGATCTGCATATGCGGATCATCGAGGCTCTGCACAAGTTTTATCCGGCAACGCATGTGTCACTGCACGCCGACGAATTGTGGATGGGGCTGGTCCCACCCGAGGGTTTGCGCTATCACATTCGCGAATCGATTGAGCGCGGCGGCGCGGAACGGATTGGGCACGGCGTGGCGGTCATGAGCGAAGACGATCCGATCGGGTTGCTGCGGGAAATGGCCAAGAAGAAGGTGCTGGTCGAGATTTGCCTGACGTCGAATGATGCGATCCTGGGCGTGAGCGGCGACCGGCATCCTTTGCCGGTGTACATGAAATACGGCGTGCCGGTGGCGCTTGCGACCGACGACGAGGGTGTCTCGCGCAGCGATATGACGCACGAATATCTGCGGGCGGTCGAGACCTATGGCTTGTCGTATGCCGACCTGAAGCGCATGGCGCGCGCGAGCCTGGAACACAGTTTTATTCCGGGTGATAGTCTGTGGAGCGATGGACGCGAGTTGCGTCGCGCAGCGGCTTGCGCGGACGACAAAGCGTCTGGCGATCGTGTTTCAGGAAGATGCGAGAAGTTGATTGGAGCGAGTGAACGCGCTCGCGTGCAGTGGCAGTTGGAGAAAGCCTTCGCCGAGTTCGAAAAGTTTTAGGCGTAACGCTGTCATCCTGAGCGAAGCGAAGGACCTGTTTTTTGCCGGTGTGAGAGACAGCAGGTCCTTCGCTTCTGCTCAGGAGGACAACTTGTATTTATGACAATGTGTATTTATGGTCCCAGACCTGTTTGCGCGCGCTGAATCCGCAGCGGCATTTGTGCTTTCGCAGACTGCCCTGCGTCCAAAAATCGGGCTCGTCCTCGGCTCCGGCCTTGGATCTTTTGCCGACGACCTTACCGAAGCCGTCCGCATTCCCTATGCCCACATCCCGACATTTCCGCGTTCGACGGCGGTTGGTCATGCCGGACAACTCGTGGTGGGCAAGTCCGGCGATGTTCCCGTTGCCGTGATGCAGGGACGAGTGCATCTGTATGAAGGCTATCCGGCCGCTGAAGTCGCCTTTCCAACCCGCGTGCTTGGGCGAGCTGGCATACGCGCATTGATTCTCACCAACGCCGCCGGTGGCATCAACGTTGAGTACGGACAGGGCGCGCTGGTCATACTGCGCGATCACATCAATCTGCAAGGACAGAATCCGCTGACGGGTGCGAACGACGAGCGCTTTGGCCCGCGCTTCCCCGACATGAGTTACACCTACGCCAAGCGCTATCGCGAGATCGCGCTGGAGGAAGCCAAGAAGCTTTCGATTCCACCGCGCGAGGGCGTCTACGCGGCGCTTGCCGGTCCGAGTTACGAGACTCCGGCGGAGATTCGCTATCTGCGCACCATCGGCGCCGATCTGGTGGGCATGTCAACCGTTCCGGAGGCAATCGTGGCGCGGCACATGGGGATGAACGTCCTGGCCATTTCATGCGTAACGAATATGGCCGCCGGAATTCTCGATCAGGTTCTTGTCCACGAGGAAGTGCTGGAAGTGGGACGGCGCGTAATGGGGCAATTCATTGCGCTGATAAGAGCCGTGCTGCCGCGAATCTCCGCTGAATTGGAGAAGGCGGGTTAAGCTTCTTCGGTGCAAAAAAAAAGACGCGGCGAGCCGCGTCTCTGCACGTCGTGCTTCGTAGACCTCTAGAAAACCAACTTCAAACCAACCTGAATCACGCGTGGGCCGCCGCCACCGAGACCGGGGTTGGTTTGAGCTTGGTCCGGAGTTTGGGTGATCAGTCCTTGTTGTGTTGATCCCGGGTCCACAAAGAAGTTTGGCAATGCGAAGTTCGGGTGATTGAAAATGTTGAAGAATTCTGCCCGGAACTGGATGGTCGCCCTCTCGAACATGCGGGTGCTTTTGGCAAGCGAAAAATCCACGTTCCAGAATTTCGGTCCATAGATCGCATTTCGCCCAAGGTTTCCAAAGCTACCGACCAGATTGTCCACACCTGCATAATCGGGCTGAGCGAAAGCCGCACCGTTCAAATATCCAATTGAGTCCGGTGCGGATCGCCAGTTGGATGTGATCGGATTGATTCCGGGAACAAGATTAGGCCGCTGGTGAAAGTTAGCAGGCGTTGGATACACGTCACCGTTCTGCGCGCTCGTATCATTCGCGCTCACAATCGGAACGGGCCGTCCACTCTGCGCGGTCACAATCGAGTTGAGCTGCCATCCCCGCGCGATCCAATCTGGACCGGCCAGTTTGGGCACATCATAGGCAAACGCAGCGGTGAAGCGATGGCGGGTGTCGAAGTTTGATGAGCCGTGTTCCCCGTGCAGGTTGAGCGAATTTTGCGGGAACGCAACCGTGGCAAAGTTGAAGTCAATCCCATCCGATGCGTCGTCCAGCGACTTGGACCAGGTATAGCCCGCAAATCCCGACAGGCCGCGCCAGCTACGAGCACGGATCGTGGTTTGCAGAGCATGGTAGGTTGAAGCGCTGACAGTGGAAAGGGAATCAATTGCCCCGTAGTTTTGGTTTGGCCGGGTGCCGCTGGTGTCAGCCTGATTCAAATCAAGCAGCCGAACGAGCTTTGTGCCCTTACTCCCGACATAGCCGAGCTGCAAGGCGAACGCTTTCGATAACGCTTGCTCGACATTGAAGTTCCAATTCTGAGTATAGGGTGTAACGAAGTTCCGGGGCGTAACGAAAATGTCGCACGCGTAGGCGCAAGGCGGGTCCGACAGCGTAAATACCGGCCCCGGTGCACTTCCATTGAAGGCGCCGGAATTGAACTGGAACGGGTAGACGGGGGAAGGACCGATGGGATTTTGCGTCAGGCCCGCTGAAGTCGTGAAGTTGGAGGTCAGCAAGTGCTGCGGAACATAGTCATAGTACATGCCGTATCCGCCGCGAACGACGGTGTTAGGCCGCGGATTCCAGGCAAAACCGATCCTGGGACCGAAATTGTTCAGGTCCCTCGCGTAGGCTCCGCTTACGCCATCGGTGCCCACCATGGCCAGGTTGCCGTCCGTGCCCAAGTTCGACAGCAGATTGTGCGCCTCACGGATCGGCCCAAAGTACTCCCAGCGCAAACCGAGATTGACTGTAAAGGTGGGAGCGAAGCGGAAATCATCTTGTGCAAAGAAGCTCAGGCCGTTGTTGTAAGTCGTGCGTTGAGTGTTGCCGTAATTCGCTGGGGAGTAATAAGGCGACCCAAGGTAGAGGTTCGCCAGCGTTGTGACAGCTTGGTCGCTGCAATAGGTCGCATCATTTCCCGTGAGCGGACAGTAAGATCCACTGCCCGGGTCGCCCGCAAAAGTCGAGGACCCGAACTCCATCTGCCCGCGGGCCAAATTGTTATTGAAGCTGTCCACGTTAATCCGGCGGTATTCGCCGCCAAATTTCACGGTGTGACGGCCCCGCACCCAGGTGAAGTTGTCGAGAATCTGAAAGCTCTGGCTCGTTCGTCCGCGCGGGATGCTGTAAGCAGTCGCGCCCAGATTGTCGTACACGCCGCCAAAATCAATTTCCGGCAGGCTTAGTTGGCCGGTTCCGAAGTTGAAGCCGAGCGTATTCGGATCGAACTGAGCGTCTTTCGTGCTGAACGATGTGCGATACCGGCTGTAGCCGAAACGGACTTCGTTAATCCTGTTGGCACTCAGAGTCGACAGCAGGCTGGCCGATACGACCTGCACCCGGGTTGGAGAAGTCTGCGCGAATTGCGGCAACCGGGACGCCGCTCCGCCACCCAGGCCACCCAGTGGGAACACCTGGTTACTCTGTGCAAATGCGTAACGACCGGTGATTTGATAGTTAGAGCTGAGTTGGTGATCAATCTTGGAAATCAAACTGTTTACGTCGTTCTTGTCAGCGACGGTGCCGGCAACCGTGCCGGCAGATCCGTTAAAGCCGGTTGGCTGTGGGAAAAGGTTCAAGAGATTCGTAACCGCCTGGCTCGGAGTGAATCCTTCGCTCGGAGGATTGGCGGCCGCGATTTCCTGTGCGAGTTCGACTTGGTTAGGCACGGTTTGTCCGCCCACAGTACTCGTGTTGGTCGGCACCAGGAATGTGAAGTCCGACCCGACGCGCTCCCGCTGACCCTCATATGCCCCGAAAAAGAAAGTCTTGTCCTTGATGATTGGCCCGCCCAATGACGCCCCAAACTGATTGTTGCGAAATGCCGTCTTCAAAGCGGGCGCGCGGTTGAAGTAGTTGCGCGCGTCCATGGCGTTGTTGCGCAGGAACTCGAATGCCGAACCGTGCAGCTTATTGGTCCCCGACTTCGTAATGATGTTCACCACGGACCCGCTATTCCGTCCGTATTCAGCGGGAAACTGAGACTGGAGGTTGAATTCCTCGATGGCGTCAATCGGGAGCAGGGAGGCAGGCGCGCCGCCAATGCCAGTCTGGTTCAGCGCCGAATTATTGAAGAACGGGTCGTTGTTGTCGGTACCGTCCAACGTGTAATTGTTGGAGCGGTCGCGGTTGCCGTTGATAGCGAACTGTCCGAATCCGCTCTGAATGGCGGCGACGCCCGACGGCTCGACCGTCGCTCCAGGAACGAGCGCTACGAGTTTGCCGAAATCTCGGCCGTTCAGTGGCAGGTCTTCCACCAGCTTGCGGTCCACGACTTCACCCAGCACGTCGCGGCTAGCCTCCACCAGCGGCGCTTCTTCTGTCACCGTCAACTGCTCCTGCCGCTTCTCGACTTTGGTTAGATCGAAATTTGCGGTGGTGTCCAGCCCGACATTGACCTGCACATTCTGCGCGCTGGGAGAGAGTCCGGCCGATTCTGCTCTTACGGTGTATTCGCCCGCGGGGAGTTCGGCGAGCACGTAGGCTCCGTCCTGGCCGGTCGTGGCTTCGCGTTGCAGGCCGTTGTTGATGTTTTTGATGGTGATCTTGGCTCCGGCGATGACGCTGCCGCTCGGGTCGGTTACGGTACCGCGAATGGATCCGCGGAAGCTCTGCGCCCATGCGGGCGTGGTGAGCAGCAACAGTGCCGCTGCGCCGATTATCAGGATCAAGATTGCCAGTGTCCGGTGACTAGTGTTGCGTCTATGCATGATCGCTTCCTCGGGTAAGTCTTGTTGGAAATCGTTTCTCGAATCTTGTTTCGTACTCTTGTTTTGTGCTCGTGTTTACTACTCAATTCTTCTTGCGGGGAATGAACACTGGTTGCGGCGGATCTATGCCATACACGGCTGCAAAGCTCGCCTGGTTAACCGCGAAGCTGGCTCGTCCGCGCGAATCGATGAACAGTAATGGCTGCTTGAGCGGCACATCGCTGAACGTTCTGACGAACGGCATATCGATTTCGCGGCCAGCGATCGTAACCTTCAACTTTTCGCCACGCTGATAGCCGAGCTTCAGAAAGTCTTCGACGTTGATGTTCGTGATCAGGTTGCCGAAGGGACCATCCAGGGCGATGACTTCTCCGGTCAGACCCCTGTCGTCCACGGTTGCGGGCTTCAGATCGAGCCTGACTAGTTCCTTGACTGCGGGACCGACCTGCGTCCAATCGTCGCCACGGGCAATGTGTGCGCCTACCGGAGAGAAAATATCCCGGCCATGGAAGGTGGAGGAAATCTTTGCGCCGACCATCCAATCAGGGTTGGTGATCTCGCGAATGGCTTCGATGCCGTCGCGGTCCTCGACCATGGTCATGAGGCCGTTGTCGGGCAGCACGAAGAATTCTCCGCGCTTGGATTTCACCACCACCGGCTTGCGCGAACTGCCCACGCCGGGATCGACGACCACGACAAACACCGTTCCCGCCGGGAAGTAGGGCGTGGCGCCGAACAGAAAGCGAGCGCCGTCGCGAATCGAAAAGGCGTTTACCTGATGCGTGAGATCGACAATGCGGAGATTCGGCGTGATGCCGTACATTACACCCTTGCAGAGGGCCACCGAATCGTCCACAACGCCGAAATCAGTCATGAAGACGACGGTCGGGGGAGGTTGAAGGGCAGGTTGCTGGGCCGGAAGAGGGCTCGCGACCAGAAGCAAGAAGGCGGTCGCTACGACCACCCACAAACAGAAAGGTCGCGCCGCTTTTCCTGCCGGGATTATTTTCATCCGCATAAAGGTCCGCACTCCGCGAAAAGACTACTAGGTTACTAGGGATTAAGAAAAATGCAACCAACCGGCTATCCACAAGTCCCATTACGAGACGTCAAGCCTGAAGTTGCCCGTTCGGTGAAGCTTATGATTGTACCCGCTCGGGAGGCTGAGCCCAAAGCCCGCGATCCGCATCTATAATCGAGGCGGGATTAAACTAATCGCAATCAATCAGTCGTCAGTCATTCGTCCAGGAGAGAGCCACCAATGTCTAATGTGATTCCTGAAAAATACGTCGACCTTTTCCAGAAACGCGCTTTCGCCAATCTGGGCACTCTTATGCCCGACGGGCGGCCGCAGGTCACTCCCGTGTGGTGCGACTTCGACGGCCAACATGTCATCTTCAACTCGGCCCGCGGACGGCAGAAAGATCGCAACGTTCGCCGCGATCCGCGGGTGGCGCTGGCCATCGTCGATCCCGACAACCCCTATCGCTATCTGGAGATCCGCGGCACAGTGGTTGAGATTACCGAAGACGGCGCCGCCGAGCACATCGACAAGATGGCGAAGAAATATATGGGAGTCGACAAATATCCCTACGCTCAGCCGGGAGAGGTTCGCGTGCTTTACAAGATCCGGCCGGAGCACACGACCGTAATGGGCTAGATGTTCTTGTGTGGCGCGGACACTCTTGTCCGCGAAAAGCGTGCGGTGGATGGAACTCCAGGGACAACTGCGTTAGGGTTGCTGAAAAAAGCGGAGGAAGGCAACAGCAACGACAACAGCCGCGGGTAGGAGTGTCCGCGCCACACGAGCTCGATAACCTTTCAACCCCGAACGAGTCCAATTGACGACGGAACTTCCCGGGACCCTTTCCCGTATCAGACAAGAGTCGGGGATGTCGTCACTGTTGTGTTTCCTCGAGGAGGGGTTTATGGAGGCTGTGAAAAGTAGCGGCGATGGTTTGCACGCGATCGCTGCGCAAGCCAATAGCGTTTCAGCGCAGCAGGTGGTGAAGGCGGCGCACGAAGAACTCCTCCTGTTGATGCGGCAACGTGCCGAAATCATGAAGCGCATTGGCACGGTGAAGCAGACCATCACTGGATTGGCGAATCTTTTCGGCGAGCAAGTGCTCGGCGACGATCTGCTGGAGCTGATCGATCGCAAGCCCAATGGACGCCAGCCGGGCTTTACCAAGGCGTGCCGAAGGGTACTGATGGAAGTCCGGCGTCCGCTTGGAGCGCGCGAGGTTTGTGTGGAACTGGAGCGATATGCCCCCGCAGTTCTGGCGCGGCACAAGGACCCGCTGGCCTCGGTCACGACCGTTTTGAATCGGTTGGTGGATTACGGGGAGGCCCGCAGCCTGAGCAACGACCGGGGGCGTCGCGTGTGGGAGTGGATCAGCGACAGCGAGCCGCCGGCGGACGAGATGCCTTCGAGGAGAACAGCGTGAATCGAGGCCCGCAGCGGCTAAAGCCGCTTGGGTGGCGGGATGTAACGGCATGGCTGAAGGCACGCCCCTTCAAAGCCTTGCTACAAAGTAAATAAAGTCTCCCTTACGCCGGCAACAGCCTTCCTTTTTCCAGGTGCCGGGTTACGTGCGCATACTGGGCCGCGTGCGGATCGTGCGTCACCATCACGATTGTCTTGTTGAAGCTTTGATTCAGCCGCTTCAGAATCTCCAGAATTTCGGTCGCCGAATTGCTGTCGAGGTCGCCGGTCGGTTCGTCGGCGAGAATCAGGGTTGGGTCGCTGACGATAGCGCGCGCGATGGCCACCCGCTGCTCCTGTCCACCCGATAGCTGCTTAGGCAGGTGATTGACGCGATCCTCAAGGCCGACGAGTTTAAGCGCGGTCATGACGTGGTCGCGGCGCTGCTGCGCCGTCATCTTGGTCAGCAGCAGCGGCAATTCTACATTCTCGAATGCCGTGAGCACCGGGATGAGATTGAAAGTCTGAAAAACATAGCCGACGTGAGTATTGCGCCAGTTGGCGGACTGCCCATCGCTCAGGCGAAAAATGTTCTCGCCCATCACCAACAGTTCGCCCGACGTGGGGCGGTCGATGGCTGCGATCATGTTCAGCAGGGTCGTCTTCCCTGATCCTGAAGGGCCCATCAACGCCAGAAACTCGCCGCCAGCGATGTCGATGGAAACGTTGTCGAGCGCGGTAACCTGAAAGGCGTCGCGCTTGAAAATCTTGCTGACCGCTCGGGCCTGGACTACCTTGCTGCCGGCGGCCGGTTGTGTTGTTGTCGTGTTTGTCATTGCACTCATGATTGCCCCTTGATACGAATCTTTTGCCCGTCCTGCAAATCCGCGGGCCCAGCCGTGATTACGCTTTCGCCGCCGACGAGGGAATCCACCAGATAGCCTCCTGAACGCTGGCCCTGAATATGAACATCGCGGCGGAGCGCCTTGCCGTTGAAGGCGAGCAGCACAAACTTTTTCCCATCTTTGTCGCGTAACGCGGCGGTGGGCACCAAGACCCAAGACTGTTTCGTGCCCGCGCTTTTATCGTCGCTCGGTTTCGCCTTGAACTGCACGCTGGCATTCATTTCCGGCCGCAAGTAGGAATCGGGTTTCAGAATCTGAACCTTGACCTGGACCGTCGCTTTCTGCCGATTCGCTTCCGGCGACATTTCGGCGATCTCGCCTTTGTAGGAGCGATCCTTGAACGCATCCAGGGTGACGGTGCCTTCCTGCCTGGGAGACAGTTTGGCAAAGTCATCCTGCGCGATATCGAGTTCGACCTGAATGTCCTCCAGATCGGCCAGGGCTACGACCGATCCGCGCGGGCCGCCTTCGGCGGCGCTGGCGAACTGAGCGGTGACCAGCTCGCCCTTTTCCGCCGTGCGCTCCAGAATCGTGCCACTGACGGGAGCACGAATTACCGTCGCATCGAGTTGAGACTTGGCGTATGCCATCTGGCCTTCGGCCTGCAGCAAGTCGCCCTTGGCGCGCTCAACTTCCTCCGACCTCGGCCCGAGCTGCGCCAGCCGGAAAGCCTGCTCCAGTGAATTCATTCTCTGTTGCGAAGCATCGTACTTGGCGCTGGCGTCGTCCAAATTTTGCCTGGAGCTGACGCCCTGCGCAAACAGATTGCGCGCGCGGTCCAGATTGGTTTTGTCGTTCATCGCGGTGGCGCGCGCCTCAGAGAGATTGTGATCCGCCTGCTGAATCTCTTCCGGGCGTGACCCATGCTGCTGTTCGAGCAGTCGTGCCTTGGCGCTTGCCACCACACCTCGAGCCTGTTCGTACTGGGCGCGGAACTCCTGGTCCTCGAGCCGCACCAGAATTTGGCCTTCTTTTACCTTGTCGCCTTTTTCCACGCCAATCCAGGCCACGCGGCCGGTGACCTTGGAATTCACGCTGATTTTGTGATGAGCGACCACGTATCCGCTCGCTGAAAGCACGGTGCTGCCCGCGACGTCACTGCCTTCCGCCGTTGCGCGCGCGACTTCCACTTCCGGCGCGTCGGAGGCGAGCGCACGGTACGCCAGTGCGACTAATCCCAGCAGGACGACCACGGCAATTCCGCCCAGAATGAAGCGGCGCGACCACGCGGGCGGTTCTCCGCCGCCGTCGCGCAGTGAATGATCGATGCGCAGACTCCGCAGGTCTTCGTTCCTGGTATCCGTCGGTCCGAGGTCCGTGGGCATTTGTGAAAGGACGCTCCCAATTTTTACATTGATGCAAAATTGATGGCACGAACAATTGTACGAAATTATTCAGCAACTAACTGCGTGAGAACTCGGCCGCCCCTCCGGGGCTGGAGTCTCGGCATGTCGGCGGAGACGGGGCAAGCCCCGTCTCTACAGCAGATTCCTTAGGCTCGCAGCGAGGTCAAAATATCCTGTCGCGCCGCGTGCCAGGCGGGTGCGATGCCTCCCAGTAAACCCATAACCATGGCAAAGATAACCGCCACCAATGCGACCTGCCAAGTCATGTGCAGGCTGAAAACAGTTTCGCTGAAAGTGAGGTTGTTGCCGATGCCAGTGGTCATGCCATTGAACGGCAATATCAGGATAATGCCGACGATTGCTCCCAGGAGCGAAAGCAGCAACGCTTCAATCACGAACGACGTCAGAATACTGGGCCGGGAAAATCCTATGATGCGCAGGGTCGCGATCTCGCGCGAGCGATACGCTACAGCCGCGTACATGGTGTTCATGGCGGCGAAGCTGGAACCGATCGCCATAATGATGGCCACAAACGTACCTATAAATTTGATCGCTCCGCCCGAACTGGTCTGTTTCTCGTAGTATTCGGTTTCGAGTGTGCCCTCGAGCTTCAGGCGCTGATCGTCGCTGACGCGGTGTTTCAGCGCGTCGGCCGCAACGGCGTCGGTCGCCCGCAGATAGGCGGAAGAATAACCTCCCTGGCGGTCGAAATCCGCGGCGATCTGATTGACGTCGCCCCAGATTTCCGAATCATAGGCGGTGCCACCGGAATCGAAGACGCCCACAACTTTCCACTGTCCTTTGGCGAAGTCGAGAGTGTCGCCAACATTCGCGCCAGAAAAACGATCGTGAATGGAGCGCCCAACGACCACTTCGCGTTGTCCGGGCGTAAACCAACTGCCTTCTACTTTCTTTGCGTCGGGACGCAGAGTAAGGCCCGCCGGCATCATGCCGCGAACCGACACGTTCACTTCACCGGTTCCATCCTTGCGGGGCAGCACCACTACGACCACCCATTCACCGGAGGCGATCGGTTGTCCTTCGCGATCTTGGGCAATGCCGGGCAGCGTCTTTAACGTCGGGAAAAGATCGGCGTTGAAGCCCCCCGAAAGTTCCGCGGTGGAGCCCTTGCGCATGACCAGCACGTTGACGGGATCGCCGCTGGCCATGAAAGCCTTCTTCAGACCCGCCAGCAGCGCCATCAGGAAAACTGCGGTGGTCACGGTGAGCGCAATGCCCAGAGCCGTCATGATGGTGAGGCCCTTGCGCAGCTTCAGATTGCGAATGTTGTAGCTGATTGGAATCGCCATTGCTGTCCCTTCGCTAACCGATGTAGCGCAAGCCCTCCACAATATCCAATTTTGACGAGTGGTAGGCGGGGAAAATCGCGCTTAGAAATCCGACCATTCCGGCGACGAAGATGGCGAGCGCTAGAGTTCCGAGCGTCACTTTGATCCCGCCAAAATACAAGCCCACCCCGGGCGCGTGCGCCAGACCCGAGACCAGCAAAATTGCCAGCAAGCAGCCCAGCGCGCCGCCGGTCAATGCGACCAGAACGCCTTCGCTAATATAGAGCTTCAAGATCGACTGCCGCGTGAATCCGAGCGTCTTCAGCACCGCGACTTCGCGCGTCCGTTCGCGGATTGACATCGCCATGGTGGTGGCCGAGACCAGCAGCGTCGCAAACACGACCGCGAAGCAGATGCTCAGGATAAAAGCTTTCACGTTGCCGATGCTGTTGATGAAGCCCAACTGGAAGGCTTTTTCACTCTCAGTTTTCGTGGGCTCGGGGGAATTGCGGAACATGTTGTCCACCGCGGACGCCACCGCGGGGACGTTGGCTGGAGAATCGGCGAGGATGTCAAAAGTGCCTGCCTTTCCCTTGGCAAATGAGACCGCCTCTTCCACGTAGGTCTGATTGAAATAAACGGAATTGGTGGGTTGCGGCCCGGTATAGATGCCGCGAATCGTGAGTTCGAGATCTACGGGATAGATCGTACCTTTAAGCACGATGCGATCGCCCATCTTCCAGCCAAACTTCTTTGCCAGTTGGTCGTCAGCGATGACGCCAGCCCGATCGCGCTGCCAGGCCAGCAATTGATCTTCCGGCAGATGGAAATCAGTGAAGATCTTCATGATTTCTTCGGGGTCGGTGCCGAACTGGGCGAAGAAATTCTCCGGCTTGGCGTCCTTGTATACGCCTCCGAACCAAGAAACGGGGGCAACGGCCACCACGCCGGGAATGGGGCGAATCTTCTCCCGGTAAAACGAAGGCAGGGACTGCGTCAGCGAGACACGATGGCGGGTGATCAACCGCTGTGCCGACTCGGCGTCGCCCTTGTCGATATAGAAGGCGTGCCAGATGGTCATCATCAAAGTCAGCAGCAGCAGAGAGAACGAGATGCTCAAAACGGTCAGGACGCTGCGCCGCTTGTTGCGAAACGCGCTTTTGGTCACAAAGCGGGTTAATGTCATGCGCCTCCGGCCCAGCAGTCGATAAGAAAATTTCCCGAGAAGGACAGCCAGCCCCACTCACGGTAGGACTTGAGGATAAAGCAGCGGTCGCGGTATGGACAACCGAAGTTGATCTTATTTTCGCAAGCATGCCTTTCGTTGAGGAAGCCGGGCCTGAGAGGCTGAAGGTGTCTATTGTCATGCCGGGCATTGCGATCGCCTGTACAGCGGTTGTTGGCGTAACGGCGATGATTACGACAGTTGCCGCTTTCAGTCTTCCAAATGGGGGGCATGCCAAATAAAAGCCCCGCCCAAGCGAAGTTGGACGGGGCACCGCGAAGAGCGGGAGCTGAGAATTACTGTTTTGGCCCCAGCGAGCAATTGGGGTTCACGTTCTGAATGTAGATCGAATTGTTGCCAATGCGGTCGTCCGTCCACGCGACCGCTGTCATGCCCGAACGGGCAGTGGCGACCGACAGCCCATACTTGTTCGCCGGAGCCGACGAGACCGGGAACGGCGCGCACAATACGTTGCCTTTCCCGTCCAACTTGGCCGCCTGCATCGTAGACAATCCGTATCCTGGCGAATCCACCCACAGCACCATCGCTCCGGTGCCAATCTGCACGTTCTCAACGAAGGTCTGCGTGTCCGAACCGAGCGGAATAAGCACCAAGCCAGTCGCGCTCCACTGCAATGCACCGGCTCCGTTGAACTTCTGGCCGTACACTCCGTTTACGAATTGGTTGCTGTCTTCCTCGGTCCAGAACAAGAATGTTTCGTCCGTCGCTGCCCGGTAGGATACGGATGGCTCTACCCTCACATTAAAGTTGTCCGTTGAACCGGCCGAGCCGTTGTGCGGAAAAGCTTCGCTTCCATCAGCCCGGATATGTTGCGCGAAACATTGCAGAGCCGGGATGCTGGTGTACCAGGAAAATACAGCGCCACCGCTGCCATCCAGAATAAATTTCGGGAAGTTGCCAAATTGCAGCGAACCCTGATCAAAGATCGCCACGTTACTTTTTCCCCACATTTTTTTCCCGTTGGCCGAGACCTTATTCGTGCGCAGCTGCTTGTCGCTGAAGAACCCATTTTCCCTTACCCAGGAAACAATCACGCTCCCGTTGTCGGCCGCGTGCAGATCCGCCAAAAAGTACTGGAAGCCGGACTCATGAAACACGATCGGTGCGCTCCATACGGGATGGCCCTTCTTGTCCAGTTTCTGAAGCTTCACGTTGCTGGTATTTCCAAAAGCCGCCGTCCAAGCCACGACGACGCCGCCATCGCTCGTGCCGGTGATTTTCGGAGCGTAATGCTGGCTGCTATCGCTGGTGATCTGCACGCCGTTGACTCCCCACACAGGATTACCGGCCTTGTTCATCTTGGCTGCGGTCACCTGCTGATTCCTTCCTTCCCGCGTATCCAGGAACGCCAGCAGCGCATTGCCCGCAGCATCGATATCCAGGCCGTAGTCCTCGGTGGAACTGTTGCTCAGATCGGCGACCATGGCGCCATCATGCGGGAATTGCTCTACGCCGGTTGCGTCCAGCCGCTGTAGATACACGTCGTAGCCGATCGGCGGCGGGCTATTCGGATCCGCGTCAAACCAGCTTACGTACCATTGGTTATTTGGCAGAGGTCTCACTTTTGGTTGAACCTGATCGTTGTTAAGCTTGTCCGCCAGAGGGAGGTTCGTCGACGGATCTGACGACCACTGTCCCCAAGCAGCCTGCACAACCGTAAGACACATGATTAGCACTGTGGCCAAAGCCATCTTGTTTTTCATAGACTCCTCCTGGCCCGACTTCCCCTAAGAACGGCAAAGGTCGCGACCCGAGATCGTACTCTGGGCACGGCTTTTGGTCAATTTGGGTCACGGTGACACGGAAACGGGCAAAAGGCCGGAACCTTCCGCGAATATCGAAGGTACGGTGTGACAAGAAGTAACGTCCTGCCGACAATATTAGTGTTGTGACCGGGAGCCAACCTCGGTACAGTAAACCAAATGTTTGCGCCTCATCCCAACCTGAGCGACGAAGTGAACCGGAATATCGTTCAGTCCGAAATCGAGGGAGGCGTGTTCCTTGAAGGTCTGCCGCCTGACACGGTGCTGCAAATTCGGACTCAACACCACTTCTACACGGCACAACTTCTGGGCGAGGGAGCGGCGCTGATCTCAGGGCATCCGCAATACTGTCCGGAACCAGTTCAGGTGACCATCGCGGGCTCGACGTGGGGCGGTTCCATGCTCAAGGTGCGCTTTATCGGTCGCGGTATGCACCTGGAGTTTCATCACCCCGCATACAGTGCACCCATTATCACGTCTCCTATTCAGGAAATCCGCGAGCCCATTGCGTCAGTCAGGGATCAACGCGCTGGGGTGCGTCAAGGCCACTGACTTGCCGTCCGAACGCACACCGAGGCGAATGAGCTAGCCAGAAGGCTTCCACTCGGTTCTCAGTATCGGGTTGCGGCGCTTGCCTCTACGGCCATGATTCAGTACTTTCGTAACTCTCAGTTGGTCAGTTGAAGGCGGTATTCTAGTTGTGATTCTCCCCCTGTGCGTTAGCTAATTCCATATTCAGGGTGTAGTGCGGCTTGTCACCGCGAGGCGATTGTAATGGCGACGATGTTTGGCCGTTTCGAAATTCAGAGTGAGCTTTCCAAGTCCGAGAGCGCCTTGATTTATAAGGCGATGGACACGGAAACCAACCAGGTCGTAGCGCTCAAGACGCAGAGTCTGGAGTCGCTGGGCGACGGTGCGGATGCGTTTGTGGAAACGCTGATTGCCGAGGGCGAGGCTACGCGCGATCTGGTCAGCCCGAACATCGTGCCGCTCTACGGCGCCGGCGAGATCGACGGCCAATTCTGCGCCGCGATGGAGTACATCCAGGGCAACAGCATCGCCACCATGTTGGCACGCAAAGAAGGGTTCTCCATCTGGGATCTGCTCGACATTACGCGCCAGGTTTGCACCGGCATGGAGCACGCGGCCGCGAAGGGGGTGGCGCATTGTTCGCTCGAGCCCGCCAAGATCCTGGTGCAGTGGGACGGGATGGTCAAGATCCTCGGTTATGGCATCTCCAACATGAGCCTGATCGAATCAGAATCGGGAAAGGGTTTGGGCCGTCTCATGCCCTACTGCTCTCCGGAACAGATTCGGGGAGAAGCCATCGACCTGCGTTCCAACGTATTTACGTTAGGCACAATCCTCTACGAGATGGTGGTTGGCCGGAAGGCTTTCGATGCCGCGGATCCGGTGACGCTGGTTAGCCAGATTGAGAATGAGATGCCGGCCAGCCCGTCTTCGGTGAATTCCAAGATTCAACCGGCGGTGAGCGCACTGATCATGAAAGCGCTGGCGAAGGATTCCGCGGAGCGTTATCAGAACGCGCGCGAACTGGTAGACGACCTGGAAAAGTGCAAGGAAAGCGGTAAGAAAGCCACTACGGATCCTAAGAAGACGGCACAGACGCCGAATGTTGCGGTGAGTTCCGCAGCTCGTGCGGCGGCGGCCAGCAAGTTTGTCTCGGCAGCGTCCGGCGCGGTCAGGCCCGAGCCTTCCGCTCGACCTGTTTCGCCTAAAACCGTTCCGCCTAAAATCGACGCGCCGGTGTATTCGCAAACCCATCCGCCAGCAGCCGAAAGCAGAGCCGCTGCGGCCGCTGCGACGGGAGGGGGGGGCGCCGGTGGTTCCTCGCGCGGAAACTTTGATTCGAGCTTTGATTCCACCTTGGGTGGGAACTCTGATTCAAACTCTGGCGCACGACGCATGGGCGATTTCGAAGTAAGCGCTCCCGAATCCCAGGCTGCGCACGGCCCGGAACTGTCGGCGGCGGTGATGATGGAGCCAGAGCCCGTGCAACAATCGCCCCGCGTGGCGAGTGATCCAATGATGTCCGAGCCCGTCGCAAGCTCATCCAGCAGAAGTTTTTCCGACCTCGCAGAAATGCCTCCGCTCAAGGAACCCATTTTCGAGCCGCCAGTCCCCGAGCCAGCTGAGCCGTCGCGTCCCGCGGCGCAGACTTACCAGCGGAAAGAAGAGAAACCAAGAATCCAGCCACGGGAAGTCGCGGAAAAGGCAATCAAGGAAATCGCTACCGTGCCGCCGCGGCTGATGCTCTATTCGATCCTGGGTGCGGTTGGACTGATCCTGGTGATCGTGATCGCACTCTTTTTTCATGTTCGCTCGGAAGACGATGGTTCCACGGCTGCTCCGCAGCCAACGAAAGCCGCAAAATCGAGGCCAGCTCAACCGGTTGCACAGACTCAGGCGCCACGAATCGAACAGTTGGCTCCGCCGGTTGCTGAAGCTCAACCGAGCTTGACTGTACGGCAAGTCGAAAAACGCAACTCGAACACCAGTCGACGGGCGCCCGCTCCGGCCCCGGTGCCGGTCGTGATCCCGGGCCAGGCCCTGATCGACTCCAGCCCGCAGGGCGCGCAGTTTCAGGTCGATGGTAAAAGCGATCCGTCATGGGTTACGCCCTTTAATGTGACTGGCCTAAGTGCCGGTAAGCACATCCTATCCGCGAGCAAGACCGGCTATTCGTCGGAGATACGGTCCGTCGATGTTGCCGCCGGCAGCAAAGCCTCTTTGATGCTTCATTTGTCGCCGGTCAATGCGCTGATGGTGGTGAACAGCACGCCGGCCGGCGCCCAGGTCGTCATGGATGGCAAGCCGACCGGGCGGGTGACCCCGGCGCAGTTCGCCGTGGAAAAAGGAAGCCACACAGTTCTGTTGCGCAAGCAGGGATACCTCGACGAGACCGTCACTTCAGACCTCGGGCCCGGCCAGAATTTCCAGTATTCGCCCGCGCTGCGGGCGCTGGGCAACGCCGAGGATATACGGACTGTCGGCAAGTTCAATAAGCTGTTTGGACGCGGTGGAGAGAGCACGGCTGGCATGGGTTCCATCAGCATTCACACCCAGCCGAAAGGCGCACAGGTCGCCATCAACCAGCGGGTGCTGGATAAGTTGGCGCCCGTTGACGTAATGATGGGACCGGGAAATTACATCGTGGATATCACGCTGACCGGTTTCAAGCCGGTGCACAAGGTTGTCAACGTCGATAAAGGCGGCAAGGCCGCAGTTGACGAAATTCTTGAGCGGCAATAAGCGGC
>Ga0209890_10000237_pt1 | contig 25695 bp, 26 predicted proteins | sample OrgsoiDNA2013049_FD_185799 | JGI IMG/M metagenome (GOLD analysis project Ga0209890, IMG submission 185799) | Permafrost soil microbial communities from the Arctic, to analyse light accelerated degradation of dissolved organic matter (DOM) -... | ecosystem: Environmental > Terrestrial > Soil >... | reverse complement strand
ACCCAGCCGGCATGGGTCTCCCGGTCGAGTTCGGTGTCTTCCAGCGGGTTGCCGAACATCGCCAGCGTGGGGATCGTCACGTCGGCGTCGCCGATCGCCTCGCGCACCCGTGCGGCGAGGCGCGGCAGGTCGTGGCGCGCGTGCTGCCACCACATCAGCTGCAGGCTCTCGAAACCGTGCGGCAGGATCTGGCGGATATAGTCGGGCGTCTCGACCCGGTTGCAGCGGACCATGGTGCCGATCCGGTTTGCCAATTGTGCGTTGCTCATCAGTTCACTCCGTTGATGTGGATGACCCGGCCGGTCTCGGCGCTCTCGATCGCGCCGAACACCATCGCCAGGCTTTTGATGTTCTCCGCCCCCGCGGTCTCGGGCGGCTGGCCGGTCCGGATCGCCTGGACGAAATCCTCGATGATGCCGCGGTGGCCGCCGACCCGGTCGCGCGCATCGAGCGGCGGCACCGTAACAGCCTCGCACGCCGAGAACAGGCCGGGGCCGCGCTTGGTTGCCACCTCGGCACGGATGTCTTCTTCGCCGTCCCACAGCAGGGTGCCGTGGGTCCCGGTGATGCGCCAGGCGCTCTCCCAGCTGGTTCGCAGGCCCTCCGCGCACCAGCTGCCGCGATAGTTGAACACCACGCCGTCGCCCATTTCGAACACGGCGATCGCCGAGGCGTCGTGGGCATACCAGGAGTTTTTCGGATTCCACTCGCGGCACCACACCGTCTGCGGCGTGCCGTCTGCGAACAGGCGCCCGACGTCGAAGGTGTGGATCGCCATGTCGAGCAGCAGCACGTGCCGCATCTCTTCGCGAAAACCGCCGAAATGCGGGCCGAGGAAGAAGTCGCAATAGAGTCCGGTGACCTCGCCGATCGCGCCGGCCCGCAGCAACCGGGCAATCCGCCGCACGCCGGGATGGTAGCGGCGGTTCTGAACCACGGCGTGGATCCGGCCCGCGGCGCTTGCCGCGCGAACCAGGTCGCGCGCGTTCTCCATGGTGTCCGCCATCGGCTTTTCCGTGAGGATGTGGCAGCCATGGTGCAGCGCCAGCGTCGCGATGCCGTGCCGGACCGAAGGGACAACGATGTCGAACACCGCCTCGGGCCGCTGCTGCTGCAGCATCGCCTGCAGGTCCGGGCCCACGGCGGCAACGTCGAGCCCGAGCTCGGCACGCCGTTCTTCCGCACGGGACAGTTCGGGGTCCACCAGGCCGACGATCTCCACTTCGCCGGTTTCGAGTGCGGCCTTGAGGAAGTTGGTGCTCATGCGGCCGCAGCCCGCGGCGACCACGCGGATTACGCTCATTTCAATGCTCCTGCAGTCAAGCCGCTCACGATCCGTCGCTGCAGCAACATGAAGATGACGATGACGGGGGTGACGAACACGCTGGCGAAGGCCATCGCGTTGCCCCAGTCCGAGTAGTCGGCGCCGACGAAGCCGTACAGCCCCACGGTGGCGGGCTGCAGCGCCTTCTTGTTCAGCAAGGAGACGGGGTAGACGAACTCGCCATAGGCCAGCAGGAACACCAGCGTGCCGACCACGATGTAGCCGACCCGGGCCAGCGGCAGCGTGATGCGCAGGAAGGCGAGGGTCCGCGACGCCCCGTCCACCCGCGCTGCCTCCTCGAGGTCGATCGGCACCTGGGCGAAGCTGGTGCGTAGCATCACCACGGCGAAGGGCAGTGTCTTGGTCGTGGTCGCGAGGATGACGGCGAGCTGGGTGTTGATCAGGTCGATCTGGCGGAAGATGACGAACATCGGCGTCACCAGCAGCGGCGGCGGCAGCACCTGCGACAGCATGACCCCGATCAGCATCACGTCCATCCAGATCGAGCGCACCCGCGCCAGCGAATAGGCGGCGCCGGTGGCCAGCAGCAGCGTCAGCACGGTGACACTGCTGGAGAGCAGGAGGCTGTTCCACAAATACTGCGCGACGTTTTCCCGTTCGAAGATCCAGCGGAAGGCGGTCAGCGTCGGCGCGTGCGGGATCAGCGTCGGCGGATTGGCGTTCAGCTCGTCCGACACCTTCAACGCGGAGGCGTACATCCAGTAGACCGGGAACAAATAGAAGCCGGAGACGATGGCGGCGACGGCGACCAAAAGGGATTTGCGCATCAGCTCAGTTGCTCCGCCCGGACGCTGCGCACATAGATCAGCGCCACGATGAAGACGACGACGAGCATCATGGTCGACACCGCGGCCCCGCCGCCGAAGTCGAACAGTTCGAACGACAGCCGATAGGCCCAGACCGGAAAGATGTTGCTGGAGTCGACGGGTCCGCCATGGGTCATCGTCCAGATCAGGTCGAAGGCGCGCATGGTGTAGATCGTCGACAGCGCCAGCAGCGCGTAGATGGTCGGCCGAAGCAGCGGCAACGTGATGGCGAAGAACCGGCGCACCGGCCCCGCGCCGTCCAGCGCCGCCGCCTCGTAGATGTCGCGGGGCACGCCGGCAAGGCCCGCGGACAGCAGGATCATGTTGAACGGCACGCCGAACCACACATTGGCCATGGTGACGCCGATCAGCGACGTTGCCGGGTCCGACAGCCAGTAGATCGGGCCGGAAGTCAGGCCGAGGCTGTGCAGCGCGTAGTTGATGACGCCGTTGTCGGACGCCAGCAGCCACTTCCACACCGCCCCGATCACCAGCGGCGGAAGGATCCATCCGGCCAGGATCAATCCGCGGAAGAAGCTCGCTCCCGGAAACGGCTGCTGGAAGAACAGCGCCAGCGCCAGTCCGCCGAGAAACTGCAAGGCCACGTTGCCGATGACGAACAGCAGCGTGTTTTGCAACACCATGGTGAACAGCGGGTCGGCAATCAGCTTGGCATAATTGTCCAGTCCGACGAACGGCCGGACCAGGTAGCGAATGTTGCCGAGCGTCACATCCTGCACGCTCATGATCAGGTTGTAGACGACGGGATAGCCCACGAAGAACGCAAGATAGAGGGCTGTGAAGCCGACCATCAGCGGCCAGATCGCATCCGAATCAAGAGCACGTTCCAGTTGTCGCCGCCGATGGTCTTGCATCGCGGGCTACAGACCGACCATCGGGGTGCGCTCGAGGATCGGGTTGATGACTCGCGACGCCTTCTGCAATGCGGCGTCGGGCGGCGACCGGCCGGTCAGCGCCTCCTGGATAGCGGTCTGCATCGCGGCGGAGATCTCGGGCCAGCGCGGATGCGGGCCGCGCGGCTTGGCCACCTCCATCTGCTTCTTGAAGGTGGCGTAGGCCTCGGGCATCGCCGGGGATTCGACCTGCAGGGTCTTCACAGGCGCCAGCCGGCCGCCGCTCCAGGCCTGCTGCATCTGTGCGGGTTCGGACATGAACTCGATCACCTTGAAGGCGGCTTCCTTGTTGCGCGCGCCCTTCGGGACGCCCCACACATAGCCGCCCAGCGCAGAGGCCTCGATGTCGCGGCCCTCGCGGCGCGGCAGCGTGGCGACGCGCCAGTTGAACTTCACGTCCTTCATCCGCTGCAGCTCCCACGGTCCGCTGATCACCATCGCCGAGCCGCCCGCGAGCCAGGAACTCGTCATCTCGAACTGCCGCTTCACCAGCACATCGCGCGACGCCAGGCCGTTGGTGACGAAATCGGTCCAAAGCTGCAGCGCCGCGACCGCGTCCGGGGAAGTCAGCGTCTTGAGGTTGGCGCCGGACTGCTGCAGGAACGGCAGGAACTGGAAGGTGCCTTCCTCGCTCTGTATCGCGCAGAAAGCAGTGCCGAACACCTTCTTCTCCTTGTCGGTCAGAACCTCGGCGGCATGGCGCAATTCGGCCCAGGTCCGCGGCGGCTTGTCGGGGTCGAGGCCCTTCGCCTTGAACATGTCGGCGTTGTAGTAGAGCGCCAGCGTGTTGGCCTCGCCGGGGACGGCATATTGCTTGCCGTTCCACACCGTCGTTCCCCAGCTTCCGGCGTAATACTGGTCAGCCTTGATGACGCGCGACGCGCGCACGAGATCCGACAAGTCCTCCAGCGCGTCCTGGGTCGCGAAGCTGGCAACGACGGGGTTGTCGATGGTGATCAGATCCGGCACGTCGCCGGTGGCGATGCCCTTGATGAGCTGCTGTGACAATTGCCCGAACGGAACGAACTTCTGGTCGATCTGCTGCGCCTGGGTCTCGTTCCAGCGCTTGATGTTCTTCAGGCCCGGTTCGGTCTCGGCGCCGAAGATGTGCCACATCGTGATCGCGTCGGCGGCCTGTGCCGGCCATCTGCCGCCCAATACAGCCAGCGCGCCGAGTGCAGCAGTACCCTTCAGGAAATTCCTTCGCATGTCCGTTTCCCCTCTGTTTTATTAGTTGATGAGCGTTTGCCCGGTCGTCGTGTCGAATGCGTGCAGCTTGCAGGTATTGAATGTCAGGTGGACGCGCGTGCCCGGCGGCGCGCGATACCTGTCCCGCACGCTCGCGGTCACCTGAACGCCCGCGAAGCGGCACAGGATAAGCGTATCGATACCGGTCGGCTCCACGTCGACGACCTCCGAGGCGATGCCATCGGTTGCGGGGCGGATGTCCTCAGGTCGAATTCCCAGCGTTACCGCTTGGCCCTCAACCGCCATGGAGGCCGGGAACGGCAGCCACGTGCCGTCCTGCAGCGCGAGCCGACCGTTCCGCAGGATGCCGGGGATCAGGTTCATCGAAGGTGAGCCGATGAATCCCGCGACGAACAGCGTCGCGGGCCTGTCGTACAGCATCTCCGGCGTGCCCTGCTGCTCGATCCGCCCCTGGTTCATGACGACGATCCTGTCGGCCATGGTCATGGCCTCGACCTGGTCGTGCGTAACGTAGATGCTGGTGCTGCCCAGGCGGCGGTGCAGCGCCTTGATCTCCGCCCGCATCTGGACCCGCAGCTTGGCGTCGAGGTTCGAGAGCGGCTCGTCGAACAAGAACAGCCGCGGATTGCGTACCATGGCGCGCCCCATCGCCACGCGCTGCCGTTGCCCGCCCGAGAGCTGGCTGGGCCGGCGGTTCAGAAGCTGATCGAGGTTCAGCACGGCAGCCGCACCCTGCACGGCGGCTTCGATCTTGTCGGCCACGACCCGGCGCAGGCGCAGGCCGAAGCTGATGTTCTCCGCCACGGTCATGTGCGGGTAGAGCGCGTAGCTCTGGAACACCATCGCGACGTCCCGATGCATGGGGGCGACGTCGTTGACCCGCTCGGTCCCGATCGAGATGTCTCCACCGCTGATCTTCTCCAGCCCCGCGATCATCCGCAGCAGGGTCGACTTGCCGCAGCCGGAAGGGCCGACCAGCGTGATGAACTCGCGGTCCGCCACGTCGAGGTCGATGTCGCGGATGATGCGCAGCGAACCAAAATCCTTTCGCACACCGCGCATTGTCACGGACGCCATTTCAGGCCCCGGTCCTGGGCCACTCAGCCTCGATGATCATGAACGTCCCTCTCTTGCGCCGACCGTTGTCCGGCTCACGGCATGTTGTCGCGGATGAAGATGTCGATGCGGATGCGCTCCTGGTCCGGCACCAGCGATTCCTTCAGGCAGTGCGCCAGCAGCACGCGCGCTGCGGAACGCACCTCGTGCCCGGCGTCCTGGTTGATGCAGGCGTCCATGGTGCCCCGTAATAGGAGGCTTCTGGTGCTGTTCGTCAGTTCGTGCCCGACGAATACAACGTCGCGCGCACGGCCGCTCGCCTCGAGCGCCGCCGCGATGCCACGATTGCCGGCGCCGATGTTGTAGATACCCAGCAGGTCTGGCACTTCCTGCAGCATCCGGCCCACGATCGCTTCATTGCGGGCGTTGTCGTCGCGTCCCTCCCGTGCCGGCAGCAGCGTCAACGTGGGATGCTCGCCGCTGATCGCCTGGGCGAAGCCAAAATGCCGGTCCGAATGATCCCTCAGCGCCATCGACCCGGCGATCACCCCCACCTGGCCAGTCCGCCCCCCCAGATAGCGCCCCATCAGCGTGCCTGCCGTTCGCCCTGCCGCAGCGTTGTCGATGCCGACATAGCGCAACCGCCGCGCAGCCGGGGCATCGGACACGAGCGTAACGACGGCAATGTCCTTGGCCGCGAGCTCATCGAGCGCCGCCCGCACCCGAGGATGGTCGAGCGCTACGGCGGCGATCCCCTGATATTGGCAGCCCGCGCTCTCCAAGGCCTGGGCCAGCGCCTCGGGGTCGAAAACGTCCACCAAGATAGTGTCAACATAGGCTTTCTGCCCGGCAAGCCAGTCCGCCGTGACGCGCACCTGCTCCGACAACAGGTCAACGAAGCCGTTCGTTCCTTTGGGAAGGATAAAGCACAATTTGACGGTCAAATTTCTCGCCAGCCTGGCAGCGGCGGGATCGGGCCGATACCGGAGCTGGGCGATTACAGCCTCGACGCGCGCCGTGGTGCGGCTATGGACGCCGGGTCGGCCATTGACGACGCGGTCGACAGTAGCAAGCGAAACGCCCGCTTGCTGCGCCACTTCCACCAAAGTTACTTTTTCAAACGTGGTTCCCATCCGCATAAGTATCCCCTCAAAATCCGAGGTTCGCAACTCATTTATTGAGGTGTTGGTTTATCGAGTCCGTGCTGCGTGTCAATCGGCATTCAAATTTGACCCCACCCTTTGAGCGACGGGGTTTGAGGGTAGCGCTCGTCTCGTCGGAGCTGGCCGGGGTTGCGGAGACGAGACGAGCGCGGGTTGCGCGCGAGCGCCAGGGCTCTTGGCGGCGACCTTCTTGCCTTCGCCCTTCCCGCGATCGCCATCAGCATTTCCTTATGCCCGGCAGCAGGCTTCTTGGACTTCTTCGCTCCGGAAGGAGACTGCGCAGAGTCTTGCCGTCGCTGTCGAGGCTATTGCGCAGCGCGTCTATGAGGTTGATGACGTTGCCGGTGTCGAGGCTTGACGGCCATGCGCAGCGGTTGCGGTCATTCGCAAATCAAATGCTATTGGGCATTGGACTAAGCCGATAGCCTGGTTCGGTTTCGCCATTGTGAATGAACGACCGCTTTGCGCCAAATGCAGACGCTCAGAGCAAATAAACCCCAAACGACCCACGTTTCGAAAGTTGCGAGCCCGTGCCGTCGCTGCCGCGCGGTCGTCAGCTCGTCACGCTCCGGGACGCCGCCGACTACATCATGGCGCTGCCGACGGCTAAGCAGAACCTAGAAGAATGGCAAACCGCGATCAGAGTTGCTTGAGGAGACGGTTTGATCGAAAGCAGCAATCCCCCTCCTAGACATTCGATCAATATATGTATAGGCTATGCATATGCTATACTCGAACACCCTCGGCGCCTTTGGCATACTGATTTCCGACGCAATCGATGGTGCGCTTGATGAATTGTCGCCAAGCGCTGCTGCGCTGCTGCTGACGCTGCATTATCAGCCCAACATCACAATTTCTCGGTTAGCCGAGGTCGCGGGAATCGCGCAGTCCACGGCCGTGCGCGTGTTGGACGGCCTTGCCCGACGCGGCTGGTTGAAACGCCGGCCTCGCGTCGGCCGGACAACGCCGTTGCTGCTCACCGACGTTGGAAAGCAGCGGGCGCTGTCGGTGCAACAGGCGCGTCTGGATGCCATGGATCGCCTTTTGGCAACCTTGCCCGAGCAAGAGCTGAACAGATTCGTGCGGTCGCTGGATAGGATACTGGCCGCCGCAACTACGTCGCGCGAATTTGCGCGCACGACGTGTCGGCTATGTGATCACGCCGCATGCGACGGGGCGTTCTGTCCTATCGGCACTCGCGCGACCGAACTCGAACAAACGATTCCAGGGTCCAGCCAATAGGACGGCAAACATGCTCATCGAACACGCAGGTAAGCGCCCGCATATCGATTCCTCGGCCTGGGTCGCACCCGATGCGACAGTCTGCGGCGATGTGACCCTCGGCCCCGGAACTCGAATCCTCCATGGCGCACGCATCATCGGCGAGGCTGGTGGCGCCATCAGCATCGGCCGGGACTGCATCGTCATGGAGAACGCCGTCATTCGCGCCGGCGGCCGCCATCCCTGCAATATCGGGAATCATTGCCTCATCGGGCCCAATGCCCATGTTACCGGCGCCGAGATCGAGGACGAAGTTTTCATCGCGACCGCTGCAGCGATCTTCCATGGCGCCCATCTCGGGCGCGGCGCCGAGGTTCGTGTCCACGCAACCGTCCATCTGCGCTCGCGCCTTGAGCCGCGGTCAGTGGTGCCGATCGGGTGGATCGCCGTTGGCGATCCCGCCCGCATCCTGCCATACGACCGGCACGACGAGATCTGGAGCGTGCAGCAACTGCTGGATTTTCCACAATTCGTGTACGGCTTCGACAGGGACACTCCCGATCTTATGCGCCACGTCACGCGGCGCCTCTCGGATAGTCTCGCGAAGCATCGGGGCGACGTGGTGATAGATCGATGCTGAGGAACGTCGCGCCGCCACTTGACCTAGACGCGCTGCTGGCTCCGTTTCCTCGCGCCCGCTTCGTGCCCTGGGAGACGCCACTCGAACTCCAGCAGAGGCTTGGCGCGAAACTCGGAATATCGCTGCGCGTGAAGCGCGATGATCTGACTGGTCTCGCTTTCGGCGGCAACAAGGTGCGCAAGCTGGAATTTTATTTCGGTCGTGCACTCGAGGCCGGGGCCGACACAGTTCTCGTCACCGGCGCGGTACAGTCCAATTACGTGCGTGTCGTCGCCGCCTGTGCCGCGCGGCTTGGGCTCGGATGTCATATCCAGCTTGAGGCGCGCGTGACGGGTATGGATACCACCTATCGTTCTTCCGGCAATGTCCTGCTCAATGATCTGCTCGGCGCCGTCCGACATGATTTTCCGCATGGTGAGGACGAAGAGGCAGCCGACCGTCGCCTGCTAACGATAGCGGATGACCTCACTCGCTTGGGACGGCGCCCCTATGTAATCCCACTTGGCCCTGCGCATCCTCCGCTCGGCGCCCTCGGGTATGTGGCGGGCGCGGCTGAACTCCTGCGTCAGGCGATCGACGGGTTCGACCTGGTTGTCGTTGCCTCTGGGAGCGGCTTAACCCACGCCGGACTACTGTTCGGGCTGCGTGCTTTGGGCTGGCGAGGTCGGGTGGTCGGCATTTGCGTGCGGCGCGCGGCTAACCAGCAAACCCCAAGGATCGTCGGGCATTGTGAGCGGATCGCGACGCTGCTCGGCGTCGAGAATTGCGTGTCTCCCGATGATGTCGAGGTGCACGACGATGTCCTTGCGCCGGGATACGGGCAACTCAACAGCGCGGTTGCGAATGCGATCCACGTCGCTGCGCGTCTGGAAGGGTTGCTCGTAGAGCCCGTCTATACGGGGCGCGCATTGGCGGGTCTCATTGCTTGCGTGGCCGATGGGCGGATCGCTCCTGGCAGTCGGGCGATTTTCATTCACACAGGAGGCCTCCCTGCGCTCTTCGGGTACGAACGCGACCTTCGGGCAATGGTCATCGGTTGCGGGTGATTTGAACCTGCAGCGCAAGGACATTCGGATGAAAAGAAAAAGCCAAGCAATCCATTGAGATTGCTTAGCTTTGATCTTGGTTGCGGGGACATGCAACCATCTCAAATTGCTATTTCAGGCGGTCGCTTAGCGTTGCCCTCCGAAGGCATGTGTCAACCCAGTCGGTGCAAAAAAGGAGCCTGAAAGAGGTTAGAAATTCAACGGCTTGCGGGACATGTGTTCATGGCTTCACACTCGCAAGAAATCCGCGTAAGCACTGCGTAAGCAGCAGATGCACCCGTAGCTCAGCTGGATAGAGCGTCGCCCTCCGAAGGCGAAGGCCAGACGTTCGAATCGTGTCGGGTGCGCCAATTCTACCGTTTCCGCTGCACCAACACCGAAAAATTACCGCCGATCGCCGCCGGAACTATGCCTGAGCGAAGCGCGGGAAATAGCCTGCGGGCGAGAAAGCGTAATAACGGCAGTGATCCGCGGTGGAAAAGTTCGAATCGCTCACGGTGGAATGATGGATTTTGACCCAAGGCAGAGCTCGCATATTCATCGTTGGACGACCGCCATGCGCCCAATCAGCAGAAGCGATAGCTTCGACCGGCCAAGATTCGGAATTCGCATGCTCGATCCGTTTTTTAGAGCGATGGGTGGTGGAAGCCCTTTTGGAAGAGCAGTTCGGTTCGGCTAAGAGAGATCGATCCTGCGTTGGCAGTCCTACATCTCAATATGCCCGATATCCCTCTATCGTGTTGTAAGCGCGACGTGGCTTGGCGTGCGGTGTCGGACGAACATATACGCTGCGGCTTCGAGCAGGAAAAAACATCGCAATCTGACGATGACCAGCGCGGAGAAGTCGATGTCTCGCTCGCCATTGACCAGGCTTTGCATGGACATCATGTCCTCCTGGCCCGGCCGGACTGGAAAGCTCGGATGAGAATGCCATTCGCCTAGGTAGTTGAAACGCCTGAAGTCGGATCCCGTTCTTCGAAAGAAGCTTTCGAGAGCCTCCGCATGATAGTCAGGGCTGCGGACGAAATGAGCAGCCGTTCCGGTCGCCTCGTCGACTGAGAAGTCGACGATCCGAAAATGGTCTGGTGCAACTTGCTCGCCCATGAGGATGCCGCCGATTTCGTACCCTCCGGCACGTCTCAGACTTTTGCGAAAACGGGCTCGCTGGTCACTTGGAAGACTGATCGTGACCATCGAACGCCGAGGGTAAGAGTTCGCGAAGCAGTGCAAGGCTCTCGGCGACCGACGCGGAATCCTGTTCGACCTTCCATGGTTCGGAGCCTACCAGTTGTATGGGCCAGGTCTCGAACGGCTCGGAGAAGATCCAGGCCCGGCGCAGGCCGATCGCGTAGGCTGGCATGGGAAATGCGCTGTCGTCCGGGCGGATCAGGACGTCCGTCGCCAAGCGCGCCACATGTCCCCCGATGATGGCGACTTCGGCGTCGTCCGCCACGAGCGGGGCGCCATCGCCGGCCTCCGTCGCGTACGGCGCTGCGAAGCCAGCGAGCGGCGCGGGAATGCCGTGTGCGTCGCACCAGGCGTTGATCTGATTGCGGGCCGTCTGGGGTTCGGGCTCGTGGCCTGATCGAACGCGCGCCACCAGGCCGCCGATGCCACCGGCGAACACCTCGCCCCAGACGAGTGGCTTCAGGCTTTCCTTCGCAACCGCGGCGCAGAAGTTGAAGCAGTGCGCGTCGGCGGTCGCGTCGATGATGACATCGCAGGCGCGCAGCGTCGACATCACCGAGTCGGTCGAATCGGCGCTTTCCTGGCCGCCCAACGCGACGCGCCGCACCGTGACATCAATCGTTCCGGCGATCTCGATGAGGCGGGCGCGGAGCGCGTCGACCTTGTGAGCGCCGATCGCTGCGGCGCCGAGCTCGTTTCGGACGAGGTTCGCCGCGAACAGGACGTCGTCATCGACGAGCGTGAACTGGCGCACACCCGCGCGCGCCAGCATCGCGGCGACCTTGGAGCCGAGGGAGCCGCACCCGACAATGCCAACGCTTTTCCCGGCAAGAACAGCATAGTCATCCGGGAGCCGGCTGCCGGCGCCGACCTTCAGGATTCGCGAGCGACCGAAGTAGCGCTTCTGGCTGCCGTCATAGGCATAGAAGTGCGCGATCTCGGTCCCGGACACCAACACCAAGTCCATCTCGCCGCTGGTGGCGAGCGCCTGCTCGCGGAGCACCGCAAGGCCGAGATCATCGAGCAGGCTTGCGATGCTGTCCTGCGCCGTCGCCGGCATCGCTGTTCCTGCCGGCAGTCGAATGCCGTGGCCTCGTTTCGTCATCTCGCGAATCCCGGCAGGGCAGGCGCGCATGTCCGTGGCGCCGTCGATCTCGGCAACCGTCACGGTGAAGGTTTCGGCGTGGTACTTTTCCGCGACGCCGATTTCGACGGATTGGCCCGGTTCAATCGCCTTCAGGCGTTCTTCTAGCGGCAGCGTCAGCAGGAACCGGAAGTATGAGCCGCGGACGCTTTGGCCGAGCGAGACGGCGTGCGCCGAAGGCAGTTCGGGACCATCGACATCGCGTTCACCGGCGATCAGACGATGCGCGCTCTCGATCATCATCGCCCCGGTGATCGTGGTCTCCCAGTTGTCGGCGCGATATTCCAGGCAGAGATTTCCACCGGTGCCGTACTGGTGGCTCGAGAGGCGACTGCCGTCCCGGGGGACGACGATGGGCGGGGCATTGGGGTGGAATTCCGCATAGGTTATCGTGAGCGGAACGCTCTCACCGTCGTGTTCGATCTCGAAGTCGACGGCAAGCGCGGCGCCGTTCGACAGATACCAGCGCACGCCTCTGAGCCAGTTCATGCGCTCGGCGAGATCAGCGACGCTCTGGCGCTCGGACCGCGCTCGTGCCGGGTTTTCGAGCCACCAGATCATTCCGCGCCGCCGAACCCTTGCGGCTTGGTCGGAACACGGCTCCTGTCCGGAAAAGAGAGACCTGCGCTCGCCGGCGGCACCGATGCGGTTTTCAGCAGCGCGGGTCGTGCCGGCGGCTGGCGGCGGCGCGCCGCGCGATCGGCCAGCGAGCCGCCGACGCCGCGTCCGACGGTCTCGGTGATCACGTTCCTGTCGCTCGAACGGGCGGCCTCGGCAAATTCCGTCCTCGGCTTCTGCAGCCATTCGAAGAAGGCGGTCGCTCGCTCAGGATGCTCCGCCCATTTGTCGGCGAAGTTTTCCAGCGTGTCGGTTGGGTTCGGAATCCAATACCGGTTGTTGTGCCACAGGATATGCCGGTCCATTCCCGTCAGGATTGCCGCCAGCGCTCGGCCGATCGTCTCCTCGCCGTTGTAGGAATGCGCCGCGAGCGTGGTGATGATCACCGAAATCGGCCGCTCCTCCTTGCGGTCCTCGAAGCTATGATCGCGATGGCACTTCAGGATCATCACGGCGGCCTGCAAAGGCGTGCGGACCTTGTAGTCGGGAATGTCCTCGACACTCGCGCGCGTGCTCTCCGCCAGCACGCGCTTGCGACGTTCGAGAGCAGCGGCCATCCGGCTCTTGAACCACTCGCCGTAGCCTTTGGGATTGGAACGCGGCCAGTCATCGGTGACGGCGGTGTAGGCCGGACCTTCGTTGTCGGTGATGGCGATGGCGGTTGCGGTCCAACGCGCATCGAGGCCCCGCGCCTCAAGGAGGATGCGGGCGCTTTGCCCATTCGGAAGGGCGGGCACCACATCCATATGGAACTGGGCGCCATCGGCATAGTCGAGGATCCAGCAACGGCGGCCCTCACGCATCGGCCTGTTCATGCTTTGCGCCTTGCGATAGGCCTCGATCTCCGCGCCGAGCAGGATCTTCAGTTGCTCCTGCGTCAGTGACGCCTTGGACAGCTTCTGAAATTCGCAAACGGAGTCGATATCGTACTCCTCCGCGTCGTTGGAGGGCCGGATCGTAGTGCCGAGCCGAAAGGACCCCTGGACGTAGACCTTCGGGCCATATTGCCGCACGCTTGACGCGTCACGATGCAGCCACTCCCCGAGCGAGTTGTAGCTTCGCTCCGCCTGCTCGTAGCGGCTGGGCGGCACGCTCAGTTCCTCGGCAAGATCTTCCAGGAATTCCTCGCTCTCGCGGGACAGGCTCTGCTGGTCCACCGTCGGCCTCCAAGTGTAGCCCAAGAGGCGCGTGTGGATTGTCGAACTGCGCGGTTGAGCTTTGGGATAAAACGTGAACATTATACCGAGTCGGGTCGGATCTCCACCGTGGCAAAGACGCAAATCCCAAACAAAATTCAGGTCGCTCTCTGGGCCAGGGCCGGAGGACGGTGCGAGTATCGCGGATGCAACGAGGATCTCATCGGCGACCTGATCGCCGGCCGTGAGGATGGAAAGTTCGGCTTCATCGCGCATATCGTCGCCGACAGCGCAGACGGGCCGCGCGGGGATCCGCTTCGCTCACCGGCGCTCAGCAAAAACCTGAACAACCTGATGCTGCTCTGCGCAAAGCACCACAAGGGCGTGGACGTCGATTATCTCGCGGATCATCCCGAAAGCGTCCTTCTCGAGATGAAGGCGGAGCATGAGGATCGGATCGCCATTGTGACCGGAATGGCTGAGGAGCGCGCTGCGCACGTGCTCCGGTTTGCGGCCGATATCGGTCAGCGGGACGCCCTTGTCTCGATACGGTCGATCTTCATGGCCATGCCGCCCGATCGTCATCCCGCCGAAGGCCGCACGATCGATATCGAGTTGGTCGGATGCGACTATGCCGATCATGAAGAGACGTACTGGACGATCCAGCAGGACAATCTCCGGCGCGTCTTCGCCCGAAAGGTGAAGGAGCGGATCGAGCAGAAGGAGATTCGGCAGCTCAGCGTCTTTGCGTTGGCGCCGCAACCGCTTCTCATCGAACTCGGTCATCTTCTTGGGGACATTGTCCCGGTGACGGTTCACCAGAGATATCGCGAGCCGCCGACATGGCGCTGGCAGCCCAATCAGCCGGCAATCGCATTCCAGATAGGCGAGTATTCAGGGCCTGCGGACGTGAGTGTCGCGCTCAAGTTGGCGCTCAGCGCGACCGTCACCGACGATCGGCTTCGGGCCGTGCTCGGCGAAGATGTCGCCATCTGGTCCTTAACCGCGGAAGCCCGCACAACGATATCATGCGCCGTCCCGAGGATCTGGTGGAGTTCAAGCGCCACCTTCGGCGCCTATTCGACCAGATCAAGGCTGTTCATGGAGAGAATGCGTTCATCAACGTCTTTCCCGCACTGCCGAACTCAGCTTCTGTCGAGGTCGGGCGTGTTCGGATGCCGAAAGCCAATCTGCCCTTGCACATCTATGATCAGAATCGGTCGGTCGGCGGCTTCATTCCGACCTTGAAGATCACGAGCTAGCCCGCGGCAGAAATATCCGGGAGTGCCGGCTACGCGGCCAACTGCCACGTCGAAAAGGTTGTTGCGAAATCGCCAGACGATCATCAGCACCGTCAGTAGCCGATCGCGTGGATCGTTGTTGCTTCCGTCGAGGACGGACCGGACGAGATAGGGCTGGTCAGCCGGTCTCAGCCTTAGATGCGGGAAATGGTGCGTGAAGGCGCCATTGACGAAGTAGCGCTGCCGGAAATAAGCACTGTATTGCTCGGCATCGAGCGTGTCGACGGCATGCCACTCACCGACTTTGGCGCGGATCATATCCGCCCGCGCGAAACGTTCCATGACCTGAGCTTCGAACAGGCTCCATAGGAAGGTGAAGTTGAAGATTGCGGCGCGGTCCTGCTCGGGCAGCGCCTGAAATCCTGACGCTCTGGTATTTCTCACTCGGCCAGTCGCTGGAGCCTGCAGCCGTCAGCTGACGATTCTACCCAGAATCTAGCCGAGGCGCCGTTCCGGCAGATTGCCGATCTTCACTCTATGGTTCAACCCTCCCGTGGAGACGACGTAGCCCATCACGCCGTCCTTCGATTTGACGAATGCCAACGTAGATTGCCCACTTGAGAACGCGATTTGTCCAGACGCGATTTCCAGCGCTGCGCTTTCTCCGGCGTAGTAATGGAGCGTGATTGGGCGTTCCGTGACCTCAATCTCCAGTGCGTAAGTGAATGTGATATCCTTCACTTGGAAGCGCTGGCTCAGAGCGTCGATGACGTAGAATCCCTCCATCGGAGCAACGATTTGACCGTTGAGGGTCTGGCGGATGGTCGGATTGCGGGCCTCCGGGGGCAGTTTGTCCACGATGAGGGATTGGATACCCTCGCCGGTGTAGGGCAAGCCGTCAGGCGCATAGACCGTGGATGGATTCGCGACCTTTCGCCCGTTTTCCACCACGCGAACGCAGGCCTCGATCGCGGTGAAGTTGTGGAACTGGCCGACGATGGTGACAGTGCCAATCCATTCGAAGGATTCCGCCTCGGCCAACTCCATGCACGTCAGGTTCAGTGCCTTAGCCTTGGTGCGGGCCGTGCTTGTAAAGCCGTTCGCAGCAACTACGATTCCGTGGTGGATTCCGGTCTTTTCGCACTTTTTGGCGAAGGCCTCGATCTGAGGAACTCCTACCTTTCGCCCTTGGTCCCTGCACTCAATGGCGGTCAGGTTCGGCCCGTGATGGGTACGACGGATAATCACCACGTCATGTTCGCGAAGCCGCCCGGTGTCCTTGTCGGGCAACCGTAAGGAGGAATCCACGGTCAGTCCGTCCTGGTGCGCGAACATACGTTCCAAGATGGCGACGAAATTATGGAATCGCTGACCAGGTCGTTCAAGAGAGACGATTTCTTTCACGGCGCAGATCCTACCCCCATCGTGTCAGCTTTGCACCCCAAAGAGGACCGCAAGCCTTCGTCATCTTGCAAAAGGAGGGCCTTAGAGGGTTATCCAACTTGCTTAACTTGATTGTTCGTACAGCTTTGAGGAGCCGCCGCATTTCCAGCTAGTCGCGCTCCCCCAGTGAGACCGATCGAGCCTAGGCACGGCCAGCTCTGTTTGTCGCCCTTTCAGCACTGATCGCGCTAGTTCCTCCATGTGCGCCCTGAAGACGATGAGGCAGAAATCAAAGTTCGGCCTTCGATTTCGAGCGGCTTGAGCTTCGCGCCATATGTTTTCTAACGCGAAATCCGTCCTCCGACCCCACGCTCAGAAGCTACGGTTTGCGCGGTGACTAGGGGTAACATCGCGGAACTAGCGCCAACAGCCTTTGTGCGCTGCTAGTTGTCGCGCGATCGCTTTGAACGATCGGATAAGAGAAGAACGGTCTCTGCGGCGGAGAGAGTGGGATTCGAACCCACGGTACGGTTCGCGTTGGTCTGTAACCCGCTGACCAGCAGGGCTGGTATGGCGGACCACACAGCGAGATCATCGTCTTTCTCATATTATCCAGCCCTATCCGTTTCCACGATCGAAAGATTAGCTCGCTTTCCTTACGGCTCTCTGCTCCGCATCTTAGGCTGCATGAAACGAGCGGAGAACACGACGGGCACCGAACCCGGCAATATCGCCTCTAGAATTGTGGCGATGCGGCCACTGGATCCTGAACTCGTTAAATTCGTTGAGACTCTTGCGATTGCTGATGCAAAGCGCGATCATTTCGCATTGAGTGGCCCGGCGTCGAAGCGAATTCCCGACGCAGCGGGCACCCGGACAGGATCATCGACAAATGACACGCGCAGTCATCTACGCACGATTTTCGACTGAGCTTCAGAACGAAAAATCGACTGACGATCAGATCGCCTTATGTCGGGCCTATGCCAACCGGCAAAAGATCGATGTCGTCGCAACCTTCGAGGACAAGGCGCGCTCTGGTGCCTCCGTCTTTGGTCGTGACGGTCTGATGCAGCTCATGGACGCGGCGCGGCAGCGCTTATTCGATGTCGTCATCGTCGAGGCGCTTGATCGTTTATCACGCGACATGGAAGATTTGGCGGGGCTTCATAAGCGGCTTTCGTTCCAAGGAATCGAAATCCAAGCGGTGCACGACGGCACTGCCGACGCGATCCTGATTGGTATTCGCGGTCTCGTCGGCCAGATGCAGCGAGAGGATGGCGCCAAAAAAGTGCGCCGCGGAATGGCAGGCGTAGTCCGCGATGGTCGCCATGCTGGTGGCCGCGCTTACGGCTATCGCGCTGTTCTCGGCCACCCCGGGCAGTTGGAGATTGTCGAGGAGGAAGCGTCGATCGTTCGGCGGGTCTTTGCTGCGTATGCAACCGGCCGGCCACCTCGCGACATCGCTCATGATCTCAATCGCGAAGGTGTTCGTCCGCCTCGTGGAAGGCAATGGAACGCGTCAACCATCAATGGCAACGCGCAGCGCGGCGCAGGGCTGATCTTCAATGATCTCTATGTCGGTCGTATCGTCTGGAACAAGGTCCGAATGGTCAAGAATCCAGACACTGGGAAACGGATCTCCCGGCCAAATGCTCGTGACCAATGGCAGACCATCGAAGCTCCGCATCTTCGGATTGTCGATAACGAAACATGGGAACAAGCACGGCGCCTCAAAGCTGAAAGGTCTATTCTGAAAACGCACATGAAGCGGCGGCCACCACACCTACTGTCCGGGCTACTTCGATGCGGTTGTTGCGACTCGGGCATGTCGGTTCACGACCGTGACAAGACGGGCAAGACGCGCATTCGTTGCTCGGCCGTGCGCGAAAGTGGCAGTTGTTCCAATCGCCGGATCATCTATCTGCGCGATGTAGAGCGGGCAGTGTTGAATGGCATGCGCGAAGAACTAAAGGATCCGCGGCTGATCGAAGTTTACGCTCGCAATTACAACGAGGAGCGACAGCGTTTGGCTGCGGGTTCGACGTCCACGCGTGCAAAGCTTGAGGCAAAGCGGACCCGGATCGAAAGCGAACGCCAGCGCAACATTGACCTGGTCGTTAAGCAGATCATTGGAGAGGATGACGCACGCGACCGGATCGCGGAACTCAAGGCTCAGCGCCTACAAATTGAGGCCGAGCTCGCAGCAATTGAGGAGGTTCCATCCATCGTAACGCTCCACCCAGCGGCGCTGGATCGGTATATTGAAACTGTAGACGCGTTGGCAGCGTCCCTGGCGGATCATGCGGCAGCCGAGGACGACCGCGGATCACTCATCACTAGCTTTCGCGCCTTGGTCCACAGCGTCACCATTCACCCCAATGGCCCCCGGGAAGGCTTCGAGATCGAGGTAAAAGGTAAACTTGCCGCCCTAATCGGGGGAAGTGCATTCCCTCAAGCCGTTTATAGTGGGGGATACATGGTAGCGGGAGAGGGACTCGAACCCCCGACCCCAGGATTATGATTCCCATGCTCCCGCATTTTTATAGCACCACATCTCCGGTCATCTCGCACGAGAAGTGCCTGAGACTCTTGCGTTTCTTTCATTTGTAACCTACCTCCTTGGCACCCGATAGAACGCCGCACCACCGGCATTTCGAGTACCTAGCGAGTGCCTAAAACTGCTCTCACAGACACCGGCCTCAGGAGCCTGCCGCTTCCTCAAAGCGGGCAAACAGATTTTTGGGATACGTCATTCAAAGGTGGATTGTTCGGCTGCCGTGTCTCCCAGGGCGGCACCAAAACTTTCCAGCTGAAGCACCGGAACCGCCGCTTCACGATTGGACAGTATCCTACCCTCTCGCTCAGTGCGGCACGCACAGAGGCGCGGAGACTGTTGGCCGAATTCACGTTGGGGAAGGTCCGGCCGCAGTCCCTACCCTACAGTCAGGCCGTACAGCTCTTTGTAGAGGAGAAAGAAAAGAACCGGCGCAAAAGCACAGCTGACGCTTATAAGGGTCTGCTCAACCGCCTCTCCTTCATCGGGCCGGTTGCTGACATCACCCACGAAGAAGTGCGCCGCAAACTAGGCCGGATCAAAACACCAGGCGCATACAACCACCACCTGGTCGCCCTCAAAGTCTTTTGTAATTGGTGCTGCAAACGTCGTTACCTCACTGACAACCCTACTCTTGGCCTTTCTAAGCACACTCGCCCCCGCAAGAAGCGCGTTCTGACCAATAACGAGTTGGTAGCCCTGTGGAGAGCGGCCGAGCAGACCGAAGGTCACTTTGGTACAATAGTGAAGTTACTGATGCTGACCGGTCAACGCCGCGGCGAAATCGCGGCGCTCAAAGGCAGCTACTATTCTCACAATCAACAAATCATATGTCTACCGAGCGAGCTAACGAAGAATCACAGGGAACACGCATTTCCCGTTTGCAGAACCGCGTCATCCTTATTAAGTGGGGGCGGTCGAACCAATGCACCCGGATTACTTTTCCCAGCACGCGGGCAAGAAACGCGACCTTTCAACGGTTGGTCGAAGAGCAAAAAGGCGCTCGACAAGCTCGCTAACATTCCACCGTGGACACTGCACGATTTACGCCGAACGTTCCGGACAAATTTAGGCCGGTTGAAAGTTAGGCCCGATATTGCCGAGCGGTTGGTCAATCACATTTCCGCACGAACGGAAATGGAAGAGACTTACGATTTACATTTATATCTAGAAGAAATGCGCGACGCGATGGAGCGTTGGGAACGCCACATCTCCAGCCTTCTCGAAGAAAAGCTAGCCGCTTAGCATTGTGCAGTGCATGAGTGCGCTTTGTGGCGCTTTGTCTGGATTGTCTGCACCCTTTCAACCCACTACAGTTCTTCTTGCCCGCTAGGTAGCGGGCTTCATTCTGATCTCCACCGTAGCGGTGCTTAGGAGCAACGTTATGACGGATAAGAGGAAGCTCGAAGACGATAGTCTTGTTACGAGAAATGAGTTGCGCGAGATGGGTTTGAAATATTCCTCCACACAGTTTCAGAGGTGGGAAACGAAGAAGCTGCTTCCCCCGGTTAAACCAGGTGGCACTCCTTCGTCCCGCGTCCATTACCGTTGGGGTGATATTAAAGGCTTTCTCGGCACTCGCTAAGTAGCAGACATCGGATCGTCTACCATTCCCTAACGGGTAGCCCCTGTCATTCCTCACGGTTTGGCAGGGGTTTTTCTTTTATTTGTTCACGCCGGTTGTTGGCGTTGTTTCCGGCGTCTGTGTCCCGCCCGACTTCGGAATGACCGTGTCCTTCATATTCGTCGGCGGCATGGCGGGCTCAACTTCCGCCCGGTTCTCTGGTTTCAACGTTTTACAATCCATCCCGTAGACCATCTCACCTTTTGCCGTCTGCCCTATCGGTGGACAGTCAACAGAACCGGTTTGCGCGAAAGCGGGTGATGAAAGCAGAACTAGCACGGCGGCTAACTTCAACATTGTTTCCTCCAAGAATTATGATTGTGCACAACTACAACCGGAGGAACGGCAACAAGTTCCCCTGAAAGAGGCGTCTACGACACCGGCATACGGCTACTCATACTGTTTGCAGGTACTGTATGCCTATTTGCTATCGCAAAAGACCATACAGAATGGACATTTCCGTCACTTTGCCCGCGTGGCTCACGCCCCGACCAAATAGCTTGCGAACTTCCTTACTGCCTTCCTTCATACTTCAGTCAGGCAGCGGTCAGCCTCGGGAGTGTCCTAAAGGACATGATAGTTACCACTACATGCCCGGCCACCCCTGCAATCTATTTGGTCGGGGCCTTCGGCCCAGACGGACAAAGTGACGGACAATTGTTACAATTGACTGGTGAACTTCTCGCGCATAAACAGCAGTCACAAAAGACGTGTTCGGCACCAAACAGAACCGTTTCCGACAACCGAAGAGTTGCGGCAACTTTACATTTCACAAAAGAATATCTGCGGCATTTGTGATTTGAAAATGCTAAGACCGCCAGAACTCGACCACATCGTTCCAATTGCTCACGGCGGATTTCATATCCTTCGAAACATCCGTTTTACTCACATGCCTTGCAATCGAGCACGTACTCAACTCAAACGGCCGCGCGTAACAGTTAATCGGGCCAATGGACAAAATTACATTATTGACCCAGCTGACGACGTTTGGGCAAATGCTGCCGGTGTGTGGTAGCCCCAGACTCACTCGTTGACGGACACTTGCACTGTACTTGTACTGTGACTTGCACTGACCATTTTCGTGACGCCACGAAGAGGGTACAATTTCAGTTATGAAAACAGCAGTCACAGACGGCACTTTATAATTTGTTGCCGTGCTACAATTACAACGCATCACATCTCCACAGATTTGGTGCGCAAACAAAACGCCGAAACCGCTTTGCTTTATCGCGAGCGGTTTTTGCGTTGTACAATTACTTGTGGAGTGTTCCTTTTTGGCGGCAGTGGCAATCCACCAACCACAATGGCTCTACCGCTCCCGCCGCATATGAACCAACTTTTCGTCGGCCTTACCAAACAAGTTGAACCGCCAACGCGCGGCCTTTTCATAGATGACGACGTGCCCGACATCTCTCGGGCAAGGATTTTTGACCCCACCAAACACTCTTTCAATCCCTTAAAGGACATTGACTACCGCAAGGCCAGAGCACTGGCCGACGTTCTGTACACCGCCTACCCGCAAGGCGACAACACGCTCACGGTACGCAACGGAAAACGGGAACTGCTTAAAGCGCTCATGTCCGCTACGCGTTTGGACAAGATAGAGGGCGACGACGAAGTAACCGGCATGATTGACGACTTGCTACAATCGCCTTCCTTAAAAATGTCCTTTGCCAACCGACCAACTTTTCATTTAGTCCCAACTCGCTCATTCTCGCCCGGCTTAACCGGGCTGAATTGGGCGACTTCGACGCCCTGATACTCGGCCTGTTCCTTATCGGACACTTCAAAGGACAACTAGTAATCCCTGACGGGGGCTTTTATCTCAGGGACACCCATCTGTCCTTGATTCGGGAACAACGACTGGTTGCCGGGGTGAACTTCCTTTCGGAACTCTCCCCTAAGCTGCGCAACTCTGTGCTACTGATTGACGAGAAAATCGCCAGCGGAACCACCTTTGAGGATGCAGGCGTGCTGGCCGATTTCGCACGGGTGCCTCGGGGTACCAACGCATTCAACTCTTTTGTAGACCAGGCGATGTATTAGCATGACGCTTAACGATGCAGCTTTTTACCTGGGTATACTGTTGGGTGGCGTCGCCTCGGGAGGAATCGTGTATGTCGCGCATCGATTTACGGCTATCAAACATCACGACCTGGAGGAGAAACACGACGCGCTCATTCCACGACATCTTCGGTTTTTAGGGCTCGTCATTTGGTCAGTCGCTTGTGTGATGTTCGCTCTCGCGACGCTACAACTGTGGCTTCCGCTTGCCATGTTTGTCGCAATGTTGCTCCCCTTATTTACGTACGAAGCTTTTCCGCTTGTGGTCGCTAACCAACAGCCTCCACCAGAGACCGACCACCTCTCTGACGTGGCCAAAGAAATCCTTTTACGAGAACTCCGTAAGAAGCCCAATGACCACTGAATTTCTCACGCAACTACACCAGTTGCATTACGGCACGTCTCGCCTTGCGAAAAAGAACATTCTCCCCAAACAGCTTCTTGATTTTGTGTCCGAGATTTTGGCTGACGCCTACCAACCTCCGCTACGGGAGTATCTTGAGAAAAGCTACCGCGCGGTAAATGCGTTTCGAGACGGCCTACCCCCCGAAGCATTTGAGAAATTCGACGTGTCGTTGCTGACCAAGACCGCTTCGTTTCCACTCCCCTACAAACCGTTTGCCGACTTCTTCCGCGAGGCAAAGTACTATCCGCCGTACCGCCTCGACTTTTCCGAACCCAAACCGGGCTTCTATCAGTACGAGCCCGACGACCCGGACGACCGTCGACGTTGGCGAGACGACCGCCGAGAGTACCAGGATGAATTATCTGACTGGAAAGAGCGCAAGCGCGTCCATGAGCGCCGGCACAAAGAACTCCCTAAACTCACGCCGGTACAAGAGGCATTGTTAGGCACTCCCTTTCCGACTGATGTACCGGAGACGTGGGAGTATCAAGTACCGTTTTGTATAGACCCCCAGCACCGGTTTGCACATAAATTCGTGCGCGCAACCACCAGGTCGGGCAAGACCAACTATCTCGCCTGTAAGATTTTAGACGACCTTGAGCGCGTGAAGAAAGGGGAAGCTTCCGTCATTGCGATGGAAAGCCACAGTGTACTTGTTCCAAAGCTCGCCAAACTGAAGATGTTCGGGCGGGGTGGCGCACTTGAGGGACAGTTCATCCACCTTCGGCCGTTGCGCCAAGACCTTTCCCTCAACATTTTCGACAATGGAAAGCATGACGACTTAGACGACGAGCAGCGGTCGGCTTTTTACCGGGACACGCTTCGAACGGTGCAGTTTTTCATCAATTCGATTGTAAAGACCGACACCAGCAGCCAGCAAGACATCGTTCTCAAGCTCCTCACGCAAGCTGTCCTGTGTTTACGAAACCCGACGATCGCCGATATTGAGGCTCTCCTCGAACCAAAAGGGATCGATGCATACCGTGATAAGTTTATTGGCATTGACCCTTTTGTCCTCAACGCGCTTGAAAAGCAGCTGCATACCGATTTCAAGCAATCGACGATCGCGATGCGAGGTAGGGTAACCGGCATCAAGACCGATCCTTTGTTTAGGAAGATGTTCGCGCACAAGCAAAACAGGCTTGACCTTTTTGCTGAACTGAAAACACCGAAGGTTATTCTCGTTGATACCGCCGGGTTGGGGGACGCGACCCAAGCCTTTGGTCGTTTCTTTCTCGCGAAATTGTATGAGGCTAGTTTGAAGCGAAGATTGCTGGCGGAGAACAGTCCATCGGTCACCAAACCCCCGATTTACCTGTATGTTGATGAGGCCCACGACTATATTAGCGACGAGCCGCTTATTGCCAAGATGATTGATACCGTGGGGAAGGACGGCCTCGCCATGATCTTTGCCACGCAGCGCGAACGAACCATCATGCCGGACGTGCTTGATGCGCTTAGTAGGGTCTACACGCAGAGTAATCCGCGATGGCCGATGGTGAATATCGTTCTTGATCCAACCGAACCGCCGGATCCGCCGCGCGAGCCGGTTAAGGTGCGCGTGCAACTCATCGATTGGGGCGCCTTCCCACAAATGAATGCCGCAGAGCAGTTATCGATCCACGAACAGATGTTGGAGAGGTTTGGTCCGAAGACTGAAATGGAGCCCGAACCTCTGCCGAGGGCTGAAAAACCGGAAGCACCAAAGCCCAAATCGGAGAAAGTAAAACCCAAACCGGAAACACCTAAGCCCGAGGAGGACGAGACCGACGCAAAACCATGGTAACTTTATTTAGGTGAGCTCTACACCACAGACATACACTTCATCAACCGCGATACACCGTAGCTCACTTTGACGAGACTTTTTATTGGCACTATCCACAATGTATGAAAAAGCGAAACTCACGCTGGGACGACGAGCCAAGGCTTAAGAACGGCAAGCCGGTTGTTATACACCCGTGCGCGACTGACCTGGTCATCTTCCGTTTGCTCAATCGCTACCGCTATCTCCCGCTTGACTTCATCGTTGCGCACACGGGTCTTTCCTATAGCTACCTCGTCCACCGGTTAGACGACTTAGCGCGGAAGCCGAACAAGTTCCTCAATCGTCCCGAGAAGCAACGCGCCCAGCCGAACGCCAACTATCGCTTTATGATTTACGAGTTGGCTGAACGTGGCGAGAAACTCCTTAAAGACCACGGCTTTTATCCCGTCGAACCCCGCCTGGGTGACGAAACCCTCTTTGCGCATTCGTTGATGGTTACCGAAACCATCGTCAGTTTAGACATCGGCAACCCTGGCGAAATGATTTGGTGGCCGGAGATTGCCGGGCGACTTAAAGAGCCACGCCGTTCTATTCCCGTCCACATCGAGCACCTTTTTACCGGCGCCGGTAAAAAGTCTGCTGACTTCGACTACTATAACGACAGCAACGGTCCCTTTGGTATCCGCTACCCGGACGGTACGGCCCGCTTCCTTTCTTTGGAAGCCGAGCACACCAACCAGGTTGACTGCAACAACCTCACCAAAACGTCATTCCTAAAAAAGTACCTCGCTATCCGGTACCTCATGGACAACAAGCTCCATACGAAGCATTGGGGTTTGCCGAACCTCATTACCCTTGTCGTCACTTCGTCCCAGGCCCGCATCGACACGATGAAAACACTCATCATGCGCGAGACGAAGGATAAGGGGTGTCCGTACATCGCCTTTGCCATCATTCCTGTTTTGGAAGATCCGTTCACCGCTGCAAAGCCCATGCCCGAACTCTTTACCCTGGGCTGGCAGCGAGCGGGACTACCAGACTTATTTCTCAATTCACCCACCGCGAAAAAAGCGGCAGCCTAGCATTACAGTTGCTTTTTTGTTTTGAAGTGCGCGCGCTGGGCGGCGGCCTGGTGAGCTCTACGCCAGAGTGACCATGCGATGATATGTGCG
>Ga0209890_10000236_pt1 | contig 25853 bp, 26 predicted proteins | sample OrgsoiDNA2013049_FD_185799 | JGI IMG/M metagenome (GOLD analysis project Ga0209890, IMG submission 185799) | Permafrost soil microbial communities from the Arctic, to analyse light accelerated degradation of dissolved organic matter (DOM) -... | ecosystem: Environmental > Terrestrial > Soil >... | reverse complement strand
TGCCGCGGAGCGCCTGCATGATAGAACCCGCGCATGCGCCTTGGCCCTCTGCTGCTGCTGGCCGCCGGGCTCACCGCCGCCTGCTCGAGCGCCGGGGAGCCGCACGGATCGCCGGTGCTGCTCAGCGTCCAATGGATCTCCGGCGGGGGGAAGACGCAGGTCTGGACTCCGACGGAGACCGGGATTGTGCAAGCGCCGGCGGCCGGACGGGAGGTCGACTTCGTGTTCGACCGGCTGCTCGACGGCAACCGGATCGAAGACGTCGTCACGCAGAACGGCGTCGAGACGACCGTACCGAAGGCGACGCCGCCGATCACAACCGCCTGGCCCGACGCTGCGACGGCGATGAGCACGCCGCCGTTCTCCGATCAGGTCCGCTACAACAGCGAGCCGTTCTCCGGCGCCGGGACCGGGACCGCCTACGTCCTGCTTCAGCCAGCCGTGGTCGGGTTCCCCTCCTCGGACACGATCACCTTCTCCCTCGACAAGACCCACCTGACCAGTGCGTACGGCGATCAGATGATCGGACCGAGCGAGATCTCGGTGACGACCGGGCCGTTCTCCGCGACGATTCGTCTCCCGTCGGGCTCCGACGGATCTGCCTCGGTCCCGCCGAACTATCCGCTGCCGGCCATCTTCTCCAACCGCGTGGCGAGCGCGGCGAGCGTCGAACCGTTCGTCCATGTCGCGGTGGACGGCGTGCCGGTGCCGGTGGTGCTGGCGGCTGACGCGAGCGATCGGACGGTCGTCTATCTCTCGCCCGCGAGCTGCCTCGGCGGCTGGCCCGTCGGCGTTCCGATCGACGTGACGATCGCGGCCGGGGCGCCCGACGCGTTCGGAGTCGCGATGGCCGGCGACGTCCACAAGAGCTTCATGGCCAGCGGCGCGGCACCTGTTGCGCCCGACGGCGGGTGCCCCGCCCCCGCCACCACGGACGGCGGGAGGGATTAGTCGATCTGGCGGGCGAACACCTCGGCGAAGGTTTCCCGCACCGCGCCCTTGACCGCGTCGAGCGAGATGGGACGCCCGAGCTCGCCGGACATCGAGCCCATCACCGCGGCATCGAGGCCGCAGGGGTTGATGGCGGCGAAGCGCGCGAGCTCGGTCGAGACGTTGAGGGCGAAGCCGTGCATCGTCACCCAGCGTTTGACCGCCACGCCGATCGAGGCCAGCTTGCGCGCGCCCCCGGCGGTCCAGACGCCCGTCCAGCCGCTCTTTCGCTCGCTCGGCAGACCGAAGCGGGCGCAGGCGCGAATGAGCGCCTCTTCCAGGTTGCGCAGGTAGATGTGCAGATCGCGCTCGTCGTCGCGCAATAGAAAGATCGGATAGCCGACCAGCTGTCCGGGGCCGTGGTAGGTGACGTCGCCGCCGCGTTCGATCTCGAAGACCGGAATATCGTCGGTGGCGAGCAGGTTCTCTTTGTGAGCGCTGCGGCCAGCGGTGATGACGTGGGGGTGCTCGACGAAGAGCAGAGTGTCGGGGATCTCGTCCTTCTGTCGCGCGGCCACCAGCTCGCGCTGCTGCGCCCAGACCTCCCCGAATTCACGGGTCCCGAGGTCGAGGAGGCGCGCCGGCTTCTTCACCGGTTAACAATATGGATCGCTTCGCCCAGGCTCGCCTTGGCCGCCTCCATGATCGCTTCGGGAAGGGTCGGGTGGGCGTGGATGGTGAGGCTGATGTCGTCCGCCAGGGCGCCCATTTCGATGGCCAGCGCCGCCTCGGCGATGACGTCGGAGGCGCCGTTGCCGACGACGTGGATCCCCAGCACCTCCTTGCTCTCGGCGTCGATCACCACCTTCACGAAGCCGTCGGTGTCGGCGTTGGCAATGGCGCGACCGAGCGCCGCGAACGGGAACTTGCCGACCTTGATGGCCCGGCCCTTCTTGGTCGCTTCCTCGGCGCTGATCCCGGCCGAGGCGACCTCAGGATCGCTGAAGATGACGGAGGGGATCACGCGAACGTCCATCTCCGCCTTGTGCCCCGCGATCACCTCGGCCACCACCTCGGCCTCGTGCGAAGCTTTGTGCGCCAGCATCGGCTGACCGGCGACGTCGCCGATGGCGTAGACGCCGGGAACGTTGGTGCGCAGTTGGCGATCGACGGTGACAAATCCCCGTTCGATCTTCACGCCAATCTCTTCCAGCCCCAGCCCTTCGGAGTTCGGGCGGCGTCCGACCGCCACCAGCACCTTGTCGGCCTCGATCGTCTGAACTTTGCCGCCCGCGTCGCCGCCCACGTCGATCGTCACCTCCGCGCGGCCGTTCTTCTCGGCCCACGACTTGGCCTTGGCGCCGGTCACCACCTCGACGCCCAGCTTCTTGAGCTTGCGGGCGACCAGCTGGACGATCTCCGGATCGTTCCCCGCCAGGATGGCCGGCAGCGCCTCGACGACGGTGACCTTGGACCCGAGCTTGGCGTAGAGCGTCCCGATCTCGATCCCGATGTAGCCGCCGCCGATGACGACGAAGCGCTCCGGCACCGAGGCGAAATCTAGCGCGCCGGTCGAGTCGACGATCCGGTTGCCGTCGAACTTGAACCCCGGGATCTCGATCGGCCGCGACCCGGTGGCGACGACGATGTGGTCGGCCGTAATGGTCGTCTTCCCGGTCTTCTCCGTGAGCTCGACGGTGTTGCGCGAGACGAACCGCGCGACGCCGGTGCGGTAGTCGCACCCGTTGGCCTTGAGCAGCGTCTTCACGCCGCCGGTCAGCTTGGAGACGACCTCCCCTTTCCAGGCCTGCATCTTGGCCATGTCGACGCGCGGGTTGTCGGCAAGGATCCCGATGTCGGCCCCGTGGCGGATCTTGTCGAAGATCTTCGAGGCGTTGATGAGCGCCTTCGAGGGGATGCAGCCGACGTTCAGGCAGATGCCGCCCGGCTTGTCCCGCTCCACGACCAGCGCCTTCTTCTTGAGCTGCCCGAGCCGGATCCCCGCGACATAACCACCGGGGCCGGCGCCGATCACCAGCGCTTCGACACGAATCGTCTCGTCCGCCATAGCGGGACGCTTATACCCGAACGCAGGACGCCGGCAACCTGCGCCCCGAGCTCACGTGCGCGGGGACTTGCCGCGCACGCGCTGGAGCTCGTCCCGCTGCCACTCGAGCGCGGCGGTCGGCCTGGCCAGGACGCTGTCGATGATGCTGGAGGCGGCCGGCGGGCCGACCTTCTCCTCGGCGGCGAGCGCCGCGCGAACCTCGGCGTCGACCTCCTTCCGCATCGACGCCAGCGCCGCGGGGGCGAGGATCTTCTCCGCCGCCAACCAGCCAGCGAAACGCTCTACCGCGTCCCCTCCCCCCCCCACCACCGCTTCGATGAGCGTCGCACCGTCGCCGCGACGGGCCCGCTCGGCGGCCGCTTGCACCGCCGCGGCGACCGCCAAGAAGTCGCCTCCGTCGACGCGCACGCCGGCGATTCCGTACGCCAGCGCGCGAACGGCGATCGTCTCGGAGGTTAGGAGCGGCGCCGTCTTGTCGTCGTTCTTGCCGTCGTTAATGCAGACGAAGATCGTGGGCAACCGGAAGACGGCAGCGAAGTTGACGCCGGTGTGGAAATCCTCGGCGTCGACCTCCATCGCCTCGAACAGCGCGAGCGCGACGGTCGGTCTCTTCTGCATCTTGGCCGCCCAGGCGACGCCCGCCGCGTGCGGGAGCTGCGTCGCCGCGTGCGACGACGCGGGCAAGACATTGAGCGCGCGGGGCAGCACCGGGCAGCCCGGGATCCGCCGCCCCTGAGCCAGATCGTGGGCGTTGCCCAGGAGCTGGGCGATGAGGCCAGCGACTGGATATCCGCGCGCCAGCGCCGCGCCGGCGTCGCGACGGCCTGGGGCCACCACGTCATCGGGCGAGAGGGCCGCCACGGCGCCGACGACCGCTGCCTCGGTCCCGGCCGTCTCGGCGTAAGAGCCGATTCGGTCAGACTTCACCAGCTCCCGCGCCACCGCGTCGAGCGCCCGCGCGCCCAACATCGCGCGGGCGGCGTCACGCAGCGCCGCGGGCTCGAACACCGGGAGGAGCGCCCGATCGTCCTTGCCGTCCTTGGGAAGCAGCGAGACGAGCCCGGTCGCGCGGCGGTAATCCTCGTCAGTCCAGGCTTCGATCTCGGCGACCTCCGGCGTGCCCATCCCGGCGCGCACGAGCGGCACCGACGAATTGAGGCCGGCGAGGCCGGGCTGGCGCGGGGGGATCGTCTTGGGCGCCGCCATCCGGTCAGCCCAACTTCGCCACTTCGGCAGCGAGAGTCGCCGGCGCTTCGAGCGACCGCTTGATCTCGGCCACGAACTGCGCGGCGTCGAAGCCGTCGATCACCCGGTGGTCGAACGACAGCGAGAGGTTCATGAGATCGCGGATGACGATCTTGTCGCCCACGACCGCGGGGCGCTTCGCGATTCGGTGAACCCCCAGGATTGCGACCTCGGGCGGGTTGATGATCGCCGTCGCCATCACGCCGCCGAGCGCCCCCAGGCTGGTGATGGTGAACGTCGAGCCGACGAGCTCCTCGCGCACCGCCTTGCCGGTGCGGGTCGCCTCGGCCAGGCGCTCGATCTCGCGCCCCAGCTCAGCCAGCGATTTGGTGTCAGCGTCGCGGACCACCGGAACGAGGAGGCCGTTCTCGGTCGCGGTGGCGAGGCCGATGTGGAAGCTCTTCCACTGGACAATCTCGCCCGCCGCGTCGTCGAGCATGGCGTTCATCTGCGGGTACTTCCGCAGCGCCGCGATCGTCGCCTTGATGATGAACGGCAGGAAGGAGACCTTCTCGACCCCTCCGGGGCGGGCGTTCAACTTGGCCCGCAGCGCAACCAGCTCGGTACAGTCGACCTCCTCGACGTAGGTCACGTGCGGGGCCGTATGCTTCGAGCGCACCAGCGTCTCGGCGATCTTGCGGCGCATCCCGCGGAAGGGGATCCGGACGCCGTCCGCGCGCGGCGTGGCTGCCGGGTGCGGCCCGCCGCCGACGTCGCCATGCGCGCGAACGTCGTCGGTGGTGACGCGCCCCGCGCGCCCGGTGCCGGCGACCTCACGGATGTCGACGCCGATGTCGCGCGCCAGCTTGCGCGTGGCAGGGGTGGCCAAGACAGCGCTGCCTGCCGCTGCCGGTCCGTTGCCTGCCTTGGCCGCGGGCGTCGCCGCGGCCGCCTTCGGCGCGTCAGCTGCCTGCGCGCTCGGCTCGGCCGCCGGCGGCGCTTCTCCCTCCACATCGATTGTAATGAGGACCTTGCCGACGGGGCAGCGCTCGCCTTCCGCGAACATCCGCTTGGCGACGCGCCCGACGCGCGGCGAGCCGATCTCAACCGTCGCCTTGTCGGTCATCACCTCGACCATCGGTTGATCCTCTTTGAGGACGTCACCCTCCTTGACCAGCCAGCGGACGACCTCGCCCTCGGCAACTCCCTCGCCGATGTCCGGAAGACGGAACTCGTAGACCATCAGAAATTCACCACCCGTTCGACCGCATCCAAAACGCGGTCGGCATCGGGCAGGTACTCCCGCTCGAGCGTGTATGGGAAGGGGGTGTCGAGTCCGGTCACGCGCACGATCGGCGCGTCGAGGTGCAGCATCGCCTTCTCCGCGATCGTCGCCGCGATCTCGGCGCCGAAGCCCGAGGTGCGCGGCGCCTCGTGAACAATGACCACCCGGCCAGTCTTCTTCACCGACGCCAGGATGGTTTCCTCGTCGAACGGGACCAGGGTCCGCAGATCGATGACCTCGAGGTCGTACCCCTGCGCCTCCCCTTTGGTGGCGGCCTCCAAGGCGGTCGTCACCATCGCGGACCAGGCGATGACGGTAACCTGCCGCGACGATCCTTGGCTTTGGCGCACGACCTTGGCCTCGCCGAGCGGAATCAGGTATTCGCCCTCCGGGACCTCCGCGCGCGGGGCCCGGTAGTACTGCTTCGGCTCCATGAAGACGACCGGATCGTCCCCCCGGATCGCGCTCGCCAACAACCCCTTGGCATCGTAGGCGTTGGACGGGCAGACGACCTTGATCCCAGGAACGTGGGTGAAGAAGGCCTCGGGCGACTGCGAGTGGTAGTGCCCGCCCTTGATGCCGCCACCGACCGGCGTGCGGATGACGACGGGGGCCGAGTACTCCCCGCCTGAGCGATAGCGCAGCTTCGCCAGCTCGTTCACGATCTGATCGAAGGCGGGATAAATGTAGTCGCTGAACTGGATCTCAGGCACGGGACGCATCCCGTAGAGCGCCATCCCGATGGCCGTCCCCACGATCCCCGACTCGGCCAGCGGCGTATCGATGCAGCGCTCGGGGCCAAACTCGGCCTGCAGCCCGTCGGTCGCGCGGAACACGCCGCCGAACCGACCCACGTCCTCGCCCATCACGATCACCCGCGGATCGCGGCGCATCTCCAAGCGCAGCGCGTCCCTTACCGCTTCCAGCAGGTTCAAGTCGGCCATGACGCCTGGCCACCTACCGTAATCCGCGGTTCGTGGCAAGTCGAGACGGCGCGTCTCAGGGCGCCGGCGGGCGCAGCTTGTAGCCGACGTGCCGCACGGTCTCGATCATCACGCTGCCCGGGCCCAGCTTGGCCCGCAGCCGGCGGACGTGGATATCCACGGTTCGAGTCCCGCCGGCGTAGCGATAGCCCCAGACGCGCGAGAGCAACTGTTCGCGCGAGAAGACCCGCCCCGGCCGCTCGGCCAGGAACTTCAGCAGCTGGAATTCCTGACGCGGCAGCTTGAGCGCGCGCCCCCGGTAGGCCGCCTCGACCGCGACGGCATCAATGATGAGGTCGCCGATCTTGATCCGGCCGGCCGCGCGGAAGGACGACATTCTCCAGTCGAGCTGGCGAATTCGTGCGTAGAGCTCGGGCCCGACCACCGGCGCGAGCACGAAGTCGTCGGCCCCCGCCTCCGGGTCGAGCCCAGCCAGACGCGACACCTCGACACACAACAAGACGGGGACGTCGGCCAGCGATCCGACCTCGCGCACCCGGCGAATGGCGGCGCGGCCGACCTCCAGGTGGGCCCCGGCGTCGACCACCACGACCGACGGTCGCTGCAGCTCGATGTCCTCCGGAAGCTGGTCGACGTCGTAGCCGACCGCCACCACCTCGCAGCCGAGATCGTTGAGGGCCGCAGCCGGCGAATCCGGTTCCGAAGCAGCGGTGGCGGGATTGGAGGTGACGACGAGGGCGCGCATTCGCGACTTACAGTATCCGCCTGCGCCTGCGCCGGCAACTGCGACGCCTTGTGCACGTTCAATGAAATATCAAGGGGAGGTTTCCAAAATCCGTCATCGGACCGGCATCCGACCACCTTGGGGCGACTCTCTGCGCTCGCGCCGCTCGCCGACGCTTGGCGCGGCGCAAACCTGGTGCAATACTCTTCCTTGATGGACGACTTCCACTGCTCCTTCTGTGGGAAGCGGCGCCGTGAGGTGCGCAAGCTGATCTCGGGCCCGCGCGTCTTCATCTGCGACGAGTGCGTCGCGCTGTGCAACGACATCATCGCCAAGGAAGAGGCGGCTGAGCGCCCCAAGCACCCGCGCCCGCGTGAGATCTACGACGAGCTGAACAAGTACGTCATCGGTCAGGACCGCGCGAAGAAGGCGCTCTCGGTGGCGGTGCACAACCACTACAAGCGCATCGGCCAGCACGGCAAGGCGGGCGAGGTCGAGATCCAGAAGGGGAACATCCTCCTGCTCGGCCCCACCGGCTGCGGCAAGACGCTGCTGGTCCAGACGTTGGCGAAGAAGCTCGACGTTCCGTTCGCCATGGCCGACGCGACCACGCTGACGGAGGCCGGCTACGTCGGCGAGGACGTCGACTCGGTCATCAAGGCTCTCTACCGCAACGCCGGCAACGATCCCGAGAAGGCCAGCCGCGGCATCGTCTGCATCGACGAGATCGATAAGATCGCGCGCAAGGGGGGCGGTCCGTCCGTCACCCGCGACGTCTCGGGCGAAGGGGTGCAGCAGGCGCTGCTCAAGATCCTCGAGGGGAAGCAGGCCTCGATCACCCCCGACGGCGCGCGCAATCGGCCGCAGCAGGAGCTGATCCAGGTCGACACCACCGACATCCTCTTCGTCTGCACCGGCGCCTTCAACGGCGTCGAGGAGATCGTCCGCCGCCGCGTCGGCGAGCGCGGGTTGGGATTCGGCGCGCACATCGGCAAGGGGGAGGAGTCGAAGAACAACCTCCGTGCCCTGACGCGGACCGAGGACCTGATCAAGTTCGGGATGATCCCGGAGTTCATGGGGCGGCTGCCGATCATCGTCGCGGCCGACGACCTCGACGTCGATATGCTGGTCGAGATCCTCTGGAAGCCCAAGAACGCGCTGGCCAAGCAGTACGAGCGGCTGTTCGACATGGAAGGGGTCAAGCTGCGCTTCACCGAGGACGCGCTGCAGGGCGTGGCCGAAGAGGCGACCCGGCGTAAGTCGGGGGCACGCGGGTTGCGGGCGATCCTCGAAGAGGTGATGCTGGAGGTGATGTACGAGATCCCCTCCTTGACGGGGGTCAGCGAGTGCGTCGTCAACCGCGACGTGGTCGTGTCGCGCGGCCGGCCGCAGCTCGTGCGCGAGAAGAAAGCCTCATAGGCGGAAAGCCCTCAGCCAAGCTGAAGTACGACCTCAAGTAACCGTTGGCGTCTGGTCGGTCGGTCCAATGTTGGGCCGGACGCCTTTCCCGCCGGCTATCCGGCATTAAGATTGCCCAAACCGAGGGTGGAGTCATGTTGAGCCCCAAAGAAAAAGCGCAAATTCGAACCGTGCTCGAAGACGAGCAGCGGCGACTGGTCAAGAAGAGCGAGAACGCGCTGTCGTACGCGATGAACCACGAGCGGAACATCGGCCGCGATTCGATCGACGAGTCGATGGAAGAGGAGATCTTCTCGACCGAGATGCGGCTGCACGATCGGGAGAAGTTCCTGCTCGGCAAGATCAACAAGCAGCTGACGCGGCTCGACGGCGACGAGATCGACGTCTGCGAGGACTGCGGCGAGAAGATCTCCTTCCGCCGCCTGCTCGCCCGCCCCGTCACCACGCTCTGTATCGACTGCAAGGAACAGAGCGAGCGTGAAGAGGCGGCCAGCGAACAGCCCGGGCGCGCAGGCAGCGGCTTCGGCGAGCTGGACAGCGGAGGCGACGGCGAGACCAAGCTCCCCGCCGAGGAGTGAGACCGGGGCGGACCCAGAATCGGACCAAGGAAGCTGCGGCCGCCCTTAATTGCCGCTGCGAGGCTTTCGTTATAGCGTCATCGTCGGACGACGACGATGGCGGATAACCGATATCGCATCACCGAGCGGGTGGCCGCCGGCGGCATGGCGGAGGTGTTCCGTGGCGTCGCCGAGTCGATGCGCGGGTTCAAGAAGAACGTCGCCATCAAGCGCATCCTCCCGGCGCTGACCAAGAACAAGAAGTTCGTGGCCATGTTCCTGGACGAGGCGCGGCTGTCGCTGTCGCTCCAGCACGCCAACATCGTGCAGGTGTTCGACATCGGCCACACCGAGGACACGTACTTCATCGTCATGGAGTACGTCGACGGCGTCGACCTCAAGGCGATCCTCGACTGGCGACGGCGGATCGGCAAGCGGGTCCCCGTCGCGCACTCGCTCTACGTCATCATGGAGATCTGCAAGGGGATCTCCTACGCCCACGAGCTCACCAATCAGGAGAACGAGGCGCCGCTGGGGATCGTCCACCGCGACATCTCCCCCCCCAACGTGCTGATGTCGAAGCAGGGGGAGGTCAAGGTCGTCGACTTCGGGCTGGCCAAGGCGACCAGCCAGGTCGAGGTGACCGATCCCGGCGTCGTCAAAGGGAAGATGAGCTATCTCTCCCCCGAAGCGGCGCGCGGCGAGGAGGTCGACTTGCGCGCCGACATCTTCGCGGTCGGGATCTTGCTCTACGAGATGCTCACGGGGAAGCGCCTCTTTTACGGCGAGACCGACTACCAGACCGTCGAGCTGGTGCGCAACGCCAAGATCCCCCCCTTGCGCCCGCAAAACGCGCAGGTCGAGCCCGAGCTGGAAGACATCGTCAGGAAGGCGCTCTCCAAGCGGAAAGAAGATCGCTTCCAGAACGCGACCGACCTGCAGGATGCTCTGGCGCAGTACAGCTACTCGCGCGGGCTGAAGGTCATCTCGCGCGACATCGCGGAGCTGGTGCGGCAGTGCCTGGACGACAAGCGGATGCAGTCCGGCGAGGGGAAGCGGCCCAGCATCGCCGAGCACATCTTGCAGGGAGAGCTGGTCAAGTTCACCTCGGTCGACTTCGAAGATCAGGGGGCACAGCCGCTCACCGCCGACGAGCTGGCGCCGCGAGCAGAGACGCCGGCGCCGCCCGACGGAGACTTCGTCGATCCGCGCGGTTGGGCCGACGAGCGGCAGTCCGGGGGGATTGATGGTGCCGAGCTGCGCGCGCTCGAGGCGCGTCGGACCTCGCGCGACGCGCCGGTCACAGCGCCCGCCGTCGGTCCGCCACGCGCCGCTGAACGGATGCGGATTCCGACCGGGGAGAATCGCGCGCCGAGAAATTCACCGCCAGTCGCTTCGCCCGCCGAGTCGACGCCGGGCCCCGAAGCGCTGGCCAACGTCCTCGAACCGATGCCCGGCCCGCAGGCGCCGACGCCAGCGCGCCGGGGCGGTCCGGCGCCGGGGACTGTCCAGACGCCGTCGCATCCCGGAAGGAGCTTCCTCATCGGCGCGCTGATCGGCACCGTACTGCTCGGCGCCGCCGTGGCGCTGTTCGTCTCCAGGCGCGGCGGGCTCGGCGGCGCGGCGTCCCACCCGACCCAGCCGGCGCCTTAGCGGAGCCTCGGCCGCGGAGCGAGCGGCAGAGCTTGGGGCGGGCGCAACCGACGGCGCCGTCAGCGACGGCGGAGCACGCGGGCAAACTTGGCGCGATCCTCGGGACCGAACTCGCGCGTCGCGACCAAGACCCCGGCGTAGGTGATCGCAGCGAGCGCCATCACCGCGAGCCCGACGATCTTGCCGTGGCCGGGGACCAGTCGTGCGGCGACGATCGCGGCGGCCATCGCCAAGGCGACCCTCGCCGCGGTCGCAGCGGGAAATCCGCCGCCGAGCCGGACGCGCAGGATGAACACGGCGCCCACCAACCCCGCCGCCATGCCGAGGGCGGTCGCGGTCGCGGCCGCGATCAGCATGGGCGCTCCGGGCTGGGCGCGCGGAACGAAGACTGCCAGCCCGAGCGCGCCGACGGCCAGCGTGACGATCATGAGCGAGACGGTCGCGCGGGTGCGTCCCGCTGCATTGAGGATGGCGCAGGCCACCGCGAGCAACGCCAGGCAGCACTGCCCGGCGGCGAGGATCGGGAGGGCCGGGGCACCCGTGCGGTATTCCGGCTTGTAGATCACCCCGAAGAGGGCGGCCGGGCGCGCGGCCAGAACGATCCCCATCGCCGCCGCCAAAATGAGCGCGTAGCGCATCGTCTGGGTCACGTAGGCGCGCGTCGCCTCCCGATCGGCGGCGAAGGTCGAGCGGGAGACGAGCGGGAAGATCACGAAGGTGATGACCAGCAACGTCTGGTAGGGAAGCAGTGCGAAGGTCCGCAACGCCTCGTAGTTACCGGCGACAGCAGCGGCGGTGCTCGCGTCCACCCCCGGGGCAGCGCCCGCGAAGTGTCTCAGGAGCAGAAGATCGTAGTTGAGGGCGACGTTCATGAGCGCCGAGTAGGCGACGACGGCGCTCATGTAGCCTACGAGACGGCCGAGCGGGAACCGCTCCTCTCCGGCAGGAAGGCGCATGACCCGCGACGCAACGAACAGAATCACAGCGGCGGCGGCCACGAAGCCGGCAAACGCGCCCGAGACCTTCCAGACCAGGGCAAGGCTGAGCAGCAGCACGGTCTTGGTCGTCGAGAACCCGACGTCGAAGCTGGCCTGCACGCGGAAGCGGCGCAGACCGTTCGCCGACCCCACGAATACCGCGTAGAGGCAGTAGAGGAGCGGGATGAAGGCGGCGATCCGGAAGTACTGCGTGTAGCGAGGCGCCTTCTCCAGGGCGGCGATGAACGGAGCCCCGAGGAAGAGCGCGAACGTGAGCGCCAACCCGACGACGAGCTGCATCTTGAGCCCCGCGCGCTGGACGGCGCCGGCGCGGGCGTCGTCCTCGGCGGTGAACTTGGAGACCGCCTGGGTCGTCGCCTGCACGACGGTGTTGTTGACGATCGACACCAGGTTGTTGACCACGGCGAAGTCGCCGAAGTCCGCGGCGCCGACGACGCGGGTGAGCAGGATTCGCTGCGCCAGCCCGGTCATCATGAAATAGACCTTCGCGAAGCCGATGAAGATCGCGCCTCGCCCCGCAACGACCGCGGCCTCCCCCTGGTCGTTCTTGGCGGTTGCCGCGACGGTCATGCCCGAACCCCCGAGACGACGCGCTCGATGCCGCCCAGATCGCGGCGCGTCTGGACGTCGGTGAACCCGGCCGCGCGGAGGAGCTCGGCCGTCGCAGGCGCCTGCCCGGCACCGATCTCCAGCGCGAGAACCCCACCGGGACCGAGCAGCGCGGGCGCCTCGGCGACGAGGCGCCGCACGAGCGCGAGCCCGTCGGGGCCGCCGTCGAGCGCCAGCGTCGGCTCGACCCGCACCTCCGCCGGCAGTGCGGCCAGATCGCCCGACGGGATGTACGGCAGGTTGGCCACCAGCAGCGAGAACGGCGCCTGCTCGGCCAGCGGCGCGCCGAGATCCCCCTCGACGAACGTCACCCCCAAACCGAGCCGCTCGGCGTTGCCCCGCGCCACCTCCAGCGCCGCGGGCGAAATGTCGACCGCGAAGACAGCCGCCGCCGGAAACAGCTTGGCGAGCGTCAGCGCGATGGCGCCCGAGCCGGTGCCGACATCGGCCAGACGCGGAACTTCCACACCCGCCAGCCGCTCGCGCGCCTCTTCGATCAGCGTCTCCGTGTCGGGCCGCGGGACCAGCACGCGCGCGTCGACGGCGAATTCGAGACCCCAGAACTCCTTCTTGCCGACGAGGTAGGCGACCGACTCGCCGGCCTGGCGCCGCTTGATGAGCGCGCGGATCGCGGCGAGCTCATCTGCAAGCAGCGGCCGATCGAACTGCACGTAGAGCTGGAGGCGCGGCAGGCCGAGCGCGTGGGCCACCAGCAGCTCGGCATCGAGACGCGGCGTCGCCAGGTCCCGTTCGGTGAACCGGGCAACCGTCCAGCGGATGACCTCGAGGACGGTCCAGCGCGCGGGCAGCGAGGTGGTGTCGGGCAGAGGCGAGGCGGCCAACCCGGTCACTTCATCCGCAGGCGTTCGACCGGCACGCCGCCGAAGAGGTGATGCTCGATGATCTCGCTGACGTCGCCCACCGAGACGCCTCCGTACCAGACCTGCTCGGGATAGACCACCACCGTCACGCCGCGCGCGCACTGATCGAGGCAACCAGCCGCGTTGGCGCGCATGCTCCCTTTGACGCCGCGGTCGTGCAAGAGCCGCTTGAACTCGTCGCGGACGGCCTCACCCCCTTTGGCGGCGCAGGACCCCTTGGGGTTTCCCGGATCCCGCCGGTTGGTGCAGACGAAGACATGCTTGTCGAAGTGTGGCTCGGCCATGGTGGAGAGCGGCGAGTATAGCGTCCCGCGGTTACAGCGTCCCAATTTGGGCGGCGTGGACCCAGCCTTCGAGCCCGTTGCCGAGCCGGACGCGCAGCCAGTCCTGGTCGCGCTCGATCATCCGAACGCGCAGCCCGGCGTGCACCTCGAAGCTGGTGCGGTAGCTGTCGTCGGCACCGTCCTTGACCACCACCGCGTCGGGGAGCACCACCCCGAACGGCAAACGTTCGAGCCGTGCCCGTCCGAACAGCAGCGCCCCGGTCAGCAGCGCCGCCGCGCCGAGAACCGCCACCCCGGCGCCGAGCGCCGGCCGCAGATCATCCCGCGCACGGTAGCGGACGAGGATCAGCCCGAAGAACGAAAGATAGACGGTCACGAAGAGCCACGTCTGGGTCGAGGGCCCCATGGCGGTGACGGCCCGGATCCAGAGCGGATCGCGATCCTCCCCCTCGATCCGGTCGTGGGCCGCCCGCCCGGCCAGCTTGCGCGCCTCGCCGAGGTTGTAGCGCGCGTCCTCGTCGCCGGGATCGAGGGCGGCGGCCTTCTCAAACGCCCAGATCGCAGGACCGAGCGAGCCTTTGCGAAAATAGGCGTCGCCCAGATTGAAATAGAGATCCGCTGAGACGACCCCCTGATGGGCCAGCTCCTCGTAGGCCGCTGCTGCTGCCGCATAGTCGCCATGCAGATAAGCCTCGTTGCCGCGGCGCCAGGCCTCGTCGCGCCTGTCGGCGTGAGCCGATCCCGCCGCCAGGAGCACGAGCGGCACCAGCGCCGCCAGGGCCAGCGTGGAGATGCGCGCCCGGCGCGTCACGCGCGGGTCTCCTCGCCGAGGACCGCCCGCTCGATGCCGTCGATCAGCAACTCGGCGCGCGCCAACATGGCGGAGAGCGCAGCCGGATCGGCCGCGGCCGCAGCGGGGGCGAAACGTGCTTCGTCGCAGGCCTCGATGGCGCCGACCACGCCCGCCGTCTGTTCGTCCGGCAGGCCGCGTGCGCGCAACAGCGCCCCCAGCTCGTCGAAACGCAGCCCGCCGAGCTCGGTCCCGAGCCGCTCCGAAAGTGCCTCGCGCAGCACGCGATCGATCTCGCCGTAGAAGTCACCCGTGCGCCCCGTCGCCCGGTGGGCCTCGGCCGTGCGCAGCCGCCGCCGCGCCATCGTCCGCATGCGCCGGCGCCGCGTTCGATGCGAATCGCGCCCCAGCCGCTCGCGCACCCGACCAAACAGCACCAGCACCGCCAGCGCCAACGGCGGCGTGACGACGGTGGCCTTGAACCCGGCACTGCGCAGGAATGCCACGCCGGCCTCGCCGCCGATGTTACCGCGGGCGTGAATCGGCCGGATCGATCCCCCCACGACGTTCTCGACGCCGCCGCCGGCTGCTGGCGGAGCGGCGCTCCCCGCCGCCGTGTTCGTTCCGGCCTCGCCGCTGACGACGATCTCGATCGGCTGGCTGCGGGCGGTCTGATAGCGCTTGGCGGCCGGATCGAAGGTCTCCAGCACCAGAGCGGGGATCGTGGTCTTGCCGCCGCGCTCGGGGCGCAGCAGCCATTCGATCGTCTTGGTGCCGGTGATCGTCTCGGCGCCGTCGAGGGCGACGTCGGTCTTCGGCTCGTAGCTCTTCCAGCCGGCGACCGGCGGCAACGCAGGCGGCTGCGCGTTGCGCACGTTCCCCGTCCCCTTCACGACGACCTTCAGAGTGACGGCGTCCCCGACCGAGACCGCCGTGCGATCGACCGACGCGGAGACCTCGTAGCGCCCCACGTTGGCCGGATCGAAGTGCAGAGGCTGCCCCTCTCGGGGAAGCGCCTGCGCCTCGATGACCAGCGGCTCGGTCTTGAGGCGATGCACCTGCATCGGCCCGAAGAAATCCCCCTGGGCGATCTCGGCCTCCATCGGGCTGATGGTCAGCCTGCCGGGCGCCAGCGGAAACAGCGCCTTTTTGAAGAGGAGCGCGACGTTATACGAGCGCCCCGCCACGCTCTGCGGCTCGCCGAACGCCAGGCGTCCCTGCGGATTGGTGGAGGGGATCTCCTCGGACCAGAAGCCGTCGGTGTGCGGCTCGGAGGTCTGCCCGAACCGATTCGGCACCTCGGCCACGTAAAGGTACCAGGCGACGGTCACCTGCTCGCCGACGAAGGCGCGCGTCTTGTCGGGGATGACGCGGATGAACGCCGACGACGGCGACGACGCGACCTCGCTGGGAGCTTCCTGATCGCCGCCCCGCCCCAGCCCCTGGGCCCCCGGGAAGAGGCGCTGGAAGATGCGATTGGGATCGAGCGCGGGCGGGCCGCTCGGCTGCGACTGGCTGCCTGCGGCGCCGACGCGCACCCTCACGCTGTTCGTCACCAGATCGCGCCCACCGACGCGCACGTGCGCCGCGCCGATGGTGAGCGGCCCCTTTACGCCGGGCGCCAGGACCAGCTGATAGGTCCAGGCGTAGGTCGACTGGACCGACTGCTGGTTGCTGCCGAACACGAACTGCACGCTGGTCGACTTGCTGGGGCCTTGCGCCTGCTGGACGTGAAAACCGTGAAAGTCCGGCGGCCGAAAGTTCTCGGCGTCGCCGTCCCCGACGTTCAGCGTGATCCGATAGATGAACGGATCGCCCGGCGCGACGGCTTCGCGATCGATCTCGGCGTTGAACGTCGCCGCCTCGGCGGCGTGGGGCGCGACCGCGGCCAGTGCAAAGGCAAGCAGACCAAGACACCACGTTCGCGTCCTCACCAGTCACGCTCCGGCGGCGCCCGCCGCACCGCCCGCGCCTTGGCGCGTTCTTTCTCCAGGTCTTTGGAGCTGCGCTCGAGGTTGTCGAGCACAGACTGGATCTGCTCCTGCTCCTTCGGCGTGCTCGGCTTTTCCTGCGGCTTCTGCTGGTCTTGCTTGTCCTTCTGGTCTTGCTTGTCTTTATCCTTCTGGTCCTTCTTGTCCTGATCCTTCTTGTCCTTGTCGTCCTTCTTGTCCTTGTCGTCCTTCTTGTCGTCTTTCTGCTTGTCCTGCTTGTCCTTCTTGTCTTTGTCCTTGTCGTCCTTCTTCTGGTCCTTGTCCTTCTTGTCCTGATCCTTCTTGTCCTTGTCGTCCTTGTCCTTCTGTTTGCGCAGCGCAATCTCCAGGTTCCACTTGGACTGTTTGTCCTCGGGTCGCAGACCGAGCGATCGGGTGTAGGCCGACACGGCCTCCTTGAACTTCTCCTTCTTGAAGAAGGCGTTTCCCAGGTTGTAGAAGGCCGACGCCTTGAGCGCCGGATCCTTGGCCTCCGTCGCGCGCAGGAACTCCTCGCCCGCCTCGTCGAAGCGCGACAGCGCGTAGAGCGCGGCGCCCCGATCGAAATGCGTCCCCGCTTCAGCCGGCAACTTCTTCACCGCCTTGTCATAGTGCAAGAGCGCGTCGTCGGCCTTCCCCGCCTGCAGCGCCGCGTTCCCGGCCTCGATCTCCGCGTCGCGCTTTTCGAACAGGCCGAACCCCGTGAGCAGCGGGCCGAAGGCCAGAATCGCCGCGACGATCCCGCTGCGCCTCACGCGGCGGCCTCCTTCCGCGCAACCTTTCGGCGCCTGCGTTCGCTCATGCAGGCCTCGCCGACCAGCAGCAGGAACGCCGGCAGCAGCAACAGCTCGAAGATCTCGTCGTACTCGCGGACCACGCGCGCCTCGTTCTCCGTGCGCTTGAGGCCGCCGAGGGCCCGCTCGACCTCCTCCACGCCGAACCGCTTGGCGTCGGCGTGAAAGTACTCGCCGCCGGTCTTTCGGGCGATCTCGCCGAGCGCGTCTTCCGCCAGGCGTGACGTCACGTAGTGGCCGTCGGCGTCCTTCACGTAACCGGTCACCTTCCCCTGCTCGTCGTACTCGGGGATGAGCTCGCCCGAGCGCGACCCGATGCCGACGGTGAAGATCTTCACCCCCAGCTTCGACGCCTCTTCGGCGGCCGCCTGCGGCTCGCTGTCATTGTCCTCGCCGTCGGTGAGCAGCAAGATCGCCTGCCCGCGCGTGGCGCCCCCCTTCGCCCGCAGCGCGGTCAGCTGCTCGAGCGCGCTCTTGATGGCCCGTCCGATCGCCGTCCCGCCGACCGGCATGTCCCAGGGGCCGAGATCGCGCCAGAAAAGCTTCACCGCCGCGTAGTCGGTGGTCGGCGGATAGGTGAGGCTCTCTCCGGCGAAGGCGACGACGCCCACGCGATCGCCTGCCAGGCCATCGAGCAGCTGCTCGAGCTCTCGCTTGGCGCGCTCGAGCCGCGATGGGTAGACATCCTTGGCCAGCATCGAGCGCGAAAAATCGAGCGCGACCACCAGATCGAGCCCTCGCTGCTGGGCGACACGCGCGCGCCCCCCCGCCTGCGGCCGCGCCAGCGCGAGCGCCATCAAGGCCAGCGCCGTCACCACCAGCGCCGCGCGGATCACCTTGCGCGGGACCGAGACGGTCGCCGACATCATCGCGATCAGCGCGGGGTCGCCGAGACGCCCGAGCCGCCGCCGCCGCGACGCGAACCCGAGACCATAGGCGATCACCGCAGCGGGAACGGCGAGCAGCAGCCAGAGCGCGTGAGGGTTGGCGAAGCGCATGGTCAGGGGATCCGTTGGAAGCGGGTGAGGCGCAGGGCGATCTCCAGCAGCAGCAGCGCGAACGCCGCCAGCAAGAAACGCCGGTAGAGCTCCCTGTAGAGCGTCCCGCGGTCATGAATGCGCGACTTCTGCAGATCCTCGAGGATCTTCTGGAATCGCTCGGCGAGCGCGCGCGTGTCGGTCGCCAGGTAGGGAGTGCCGCCCGTCATCGAGGCGATCTCCTCGAGCAGCTTCGGGTTGACCGGTTGCCGCTGCCGACCGGGAGCCGCCGCCTCACCGTCGTTGTTGCCGGCGAGCACGGTGTAGATCTTCACCCCCAGGGTCTGTGCGTAGCGGGCGGCCTGCTCCGGCGCGATGTTGCCGGCGTTGTTCTCACCGTCGGTGAGCACGATGATCACCTTCGATTTGGCCTCCGATTTGCGAAGCCGGTTGAGCGCCACGCCGATCCCGTTGCCAATCGCCGTGGCCCGCCCATCGATGATCCCGACGTGCAGGTCGGCCAGCATGCGCAAGAAGGTGCCATGATCCAGCGTGAGCGGAATGTCGGTGAAGGCCTCGCGTCCGAAGATCACCAGGCCGATACGATCGGACGGGCGCCGCCGCACGAAGTCCTGGATGACCATCTTGGCCGCCTCCATCCGGTTCGGCGCCAGATCGGTCTCGGTCATCGAGCCCGACAGATCGAGCGCGATGACGATGTCGATCCCCTCCAGCTCCAGGTCGTCGGTCACCTGCGTGCTCTCGGGGCGGGCCAGCGCCACGCCGATGAGGACCACGGCGGCGAGCCGCAGCACCGCCGGCAGATCGCGCAGCCGGGCGACCACCCCCGGGCGTTCGGCGGTCAGCTCGGACGCGCGCGAATAGACGAAGAGGCCGCGCCGGCCGGGGGCGCGCGCCAGCCCGGCCCAGGCCGCCAGCGCCACCGCCGGCGGAATCAGCGCCAGCGCGAACGGGTGCGCGAAGCGAAACCCCTCCACGTCGCGCAAGAGCGCGAAGTACGCGGCCGCCAGCGGCACGAACACGACCGCGATCAACGCGTAGGGGATCGCGCCGCGCTGAGGACGGCGCTCATCCGGCCTGCGCGCGTCCGGCTTCCGCGGCTTGCGCATGTCAGACATGCGCCGCCTCCGTCGAGGCGCCGGCAGTCCCGGCGGGCGCCAGCACCGGACGCGTCGTGGTGACTATCCGGATCGCGCTCTCGAGCGCCCCCCGCGCCTCCGCGGCGCTGGGGGAGATCTTGGCGAACTTCACCAGGTCGCACGCCGCGAGCCACCCCTGGATTTCACCCAGCACCAGCTCGCGGCCGGCCTGGCGCCGGAGCTCCGCGATCAGCTCGTCGGTGGTCAGCTCCAGCGAATCAAAGGCGTAACGGCCGCCCAGGTACTCCCGGATGATCTCGGAGACGGCAAAGTAGAAAGGTCGGTTGTCGGCGTTCTCCAGAAAGCCGTAGGCGCCCAGCCGGTCGAGCTTCTCGAGTGCCACCTGGTGCGCGGGCCGTGGCGGCGGACCCGGCCGCTCGCCGCGACGCGCGCGCATCCGGCGGACGATCAGCATCGTCAGCAGGGCGCCCAGCCCCGCGGCGCAGAGACCGCCCGCGACGTAGGCCGGCCAGAGGTTCTCCTCCATCACCGTCACCGGCGGCGCCGCATCTTTGATCGCCGGCTCCGGCTCGTTGGCGATGAGGCTGCCGATCTTCACCGTGACCGGCGACGTCCGCGCCGTCCGGACATCACCCCGCGCGCCCAGGTAGGTCACCTCGATGGCCGGCACCTGCTTCGAGCCCGGCTCGTAGGCGGCCATCGTCAGCGTGAACTGCCGCTTGATCCGCCCGTCGCCCAGGTTCTGCTCGCTCTCCTGGCGATCGAGCAGCGAAAACGGCCCCAGCTCCAGCGTCGATGGCAGATTCACCGGGACGGCGCTCTTTCCGATCGCCACCAGCTCCAGGTGGATCGGATCGCCCACGTGGGCCTCGGCCCGATCGACCCGCGCCGCCACGGTTGGCGCGTCGGGATCGGGCGCCTCGGTGCCGGCACCGCCGTCGCTGGCGGCGGCCCGCGAGACGCCAACCGCGCAGAGGGCGGTCCAGCCCCCGAGTAGGAGGAGCGCGGTGCGCGCTCTCAATGCCGCATCCTCCTGGCCCGCGATTCGAAGAAGGTCGTCAACGCCGGGAGGTAGGGGCGATCGGTCGCGAGCTCGATCGGGTCCATCGAGAGGCGCTTGAACAGCGCCCGCCGCGCCTCGCCCGCCTGGCGCACACCGCGCGCGAATGCTTTCGCCTCCGGCCCAGCTGTGTCGAACACCAACGCCTCGCCGGTCTCCGGGTCTTCGATCTCGACGAGGCCGACGTTCGGCAGCCCCTCCTCGAGCGGATCGCCGATGCGCACGGGAATGAGATCGTGGCGGCGCGCGGTGACGCGCAGCGCCCGCTCGTAGCTCGGGACCGGCGCCAGAAAGTCGGAGATCAGGAACGCCACCGCCTTCCGTCGCACCACGTGGCTCAGGAACTCCAGCCCGGCTCCCAGCGACGTCCGCTTGCTCTTCTCTTGGAACGAGAGGATCTCGCTCACCACCCGCAGCACGTGCCGCTTGCCCTTCTTGGGCGGCACGAACTTCTCCACCTCGTCGGTAAAAATGATGAGACCGACGCGGTCGTTGTTGCGGATCGCCGAGAAGGCCAGCACCGCCGCCAGCTCGGCGGTCAGATCGCGCTTTTGGCGCACGCGCGAGCCGAACCGCCCCGAGGCCGACATGTCGACCAGCAGCAGCACGGTCATCTCCCGCTCTTCTGTGAAGAGCTTCACGTACGTGTCGTTCATGCGGGCGGAGACGTTCCAGTCGATGAGCCGGATGTCGTCGCCCGGGATGTACTGGCGCACCTCGGAAAAGGCGATGCCGCGCCCCTTGAAGACAGAGTGGTACTGCCCCGCCATCCGATCGCGCACCAGACGCTCGGTGACGATCTCGATCTTGCGGATGCGCTTCAGAACCTCGCGCGGCAGCATCGCTAAGGGACTTCGACCCGTTCGAACAGCTTGCGCACCACCGTCTCGGTCGTGATCTCCTCAGCCTCCGCCTCGTAGGTCAGGATCACCCGGTGGCGCAGGACGTCGACGCCGATGGCCTTGATGTCCTCGGGCGTGACGTAGCCGCGGTGGCGCAGGAAGGCATGCGCGCGGGCCGCCATGTTCAGGTAGATCGATGCGCGCGGGCTGGCGCCGAAGGCGATGAAGTCGCTCAGATCAGCCAGACCGTAGGCCTTCGGCTCGCGGGTCGCGTGCACGATGTTGACGATGTAGTCGCGGATCTTCTCGTCGATGTAGACCTCCCCCACGACGGACCGCGCCTCGGCGATCTCCTGCGGCGTGCAGGCGCGCTCGGCGACGGCCTTCATCGGAGAGGTCATGCGATCCATGATCGCGCGCTCCTCCTCCTTGGTCGGATAGCCGACCTTGATCATCAACATGAAACGATCGAGCTGCGCCTCGGGGAGCGCGTAGGTCCCTTCCTGTTCGATCGGGTTCTGCGTGGCCATGACCAAAAAGGGGTCGGGCAGCTTGTGCGTCGTATCGCCGATCGTCACCTGCCGCTCCTGCATCGCCTCCAGCAGCGCCGACTGCACCTTGGCCGGCGCCCGGTTGATCTCGTCGGCCAGCACCAGATTGGCGAAGATCGGTCCCTGCTTGGAGATGAACTCGCCCTTGGCCTGGTTGTAGATGACCGTGCCGACGATGTCCGCCGGCAGCAGATCGGGGGTGAACTGGATTCGCTGGAACTTCATGGCCAGCGTGTCGGCCAACGTCTTCACCGTCAGCGTCTTGGCCAGACCGGGGACCCCCTCCAGGAGGACGTGCCCTCCCGTCAGCATCCCGATCAGGATCCGTTCGATCATCGCCTTTTGCCCGACGATGACCTTGCCGACCTCGGCGTTCAGCTTTTCGACGAAGGCCGACTGCTTGTGCACCAGCTCGTTGATGACCCGGACGTCCATTTTCCCTCGGTTTTAGGTGTCTTGTGATCGGCGCCGCTTGGCGCGGCGCGCAGCTTACAACTCCGAGGGCGCCTAGGATATTTCCGCTTCATGTGCTAGCTAAGGCCGCCATGAGCCGAGACGCTGACCCCAAGAGCGATATCAAGAACATCCGCCTCTTCGACAAGCGCACGGTCGAGCGCAACATCAAGAAGGGGCTCATCGGCCGCAAGGACTACGACAAGCACATGAAGACGCTCGAAGACGTCGCGGGCAAGGGCCTCTACGGCGTCCCCGAAGGCAAGGCGGACGACGACGCCGGCGCCGAAGCCGGCGAATAGCACCCCCAATCGCCGCTCTGGCGATTGAAACCTCAGCCGAGCGTGCGTAACCTTCCCGCATGGCCAGCGGCGAATCGAAACCAGCAGGGGGCTTCAAGGTCACCGATCGGCGGTCGTTCGCCGAAGAAGCAGGCGCGCAAGCTGAGGCGCAGGCCGCCGCCCCGCAGGTGGCGAACGCCGCGGGCGTGTCGGCGGAAGCCCCAGTTCCAGCGTTTCCTCCGGTCGACTTTCACACCTTCGTCCTCTCGCTCGGAAGCTCGGCGCTCCTGCATCTCGGCGAGATCGAGAATCCGAACGACGGCGTGTCGCAGAAGGATCTGCCGCTCGCCAAGCACACCATCGACATCCTGGTGATGCTCGAAGAGAAGACCAAAGGGAACCTCTCGATCGCCGAGGAGAGGCTGATGGAGAGCCTGCTCTACGATCTGCGCTTACGGTACGTCGAGGCCACGAAGTCTCAACCGAAGTAGCTGGTGTGCAGCACGTCGGAGACGACGTTGCAGAGCGCGTGAAAGGTGGCGCCGGCGGCGATCGAACCGGTACGGGCGCGCATCCAGCCGAACACCAACGCGGGGAAGAAGACCGCCAGCCGCTGAGGGTTGGGGATGACCAGCAGGTGACCTAGCGCGAACAGGGCGCTCGAAACGACGAGCGCCCAGCCAACCCGAGCGCCGAGGAGGTTCTTCGTCGGCGGCCAGACCTGCTCCAGCCGTTCCATCAGGTAGCCGCGGAAGAACAGCTCCTCGGGGACGGCGACCACCACCAGCTGGCTGAAGGCCAGCAGCAGGAAGTGGGGCGGCAGCTGAAGGTGACCGCCCGCAGGCCCCAGCCAGTGACGGCAGAGCCCACCGAAGAGGTGGGTCATCTGATTCGCCGGAATGGTGCAGACGCGGCCGTAAAACAGGAAGAACCCTGCTGTGAAAGCGGGGATGGTGAGCAGGACGAACGCCCCCAGCACCGCCAGGTTGAGCCCGATAGGATCGGCCCTGAGCCCGGCGTCGGCATAGTCGAACTCGCGCCCCGCGCGCCGCGCCGCGAACGCCGGCGCATAGAGAAAGATGATGGCGATGGGGGCGTGCAGGTTGTCTCGGACGAACGGCACGACCGCCCCCAGCGCGGCCAGCGCCGCCGCCAGCGCCGTCGCGGCCGCGAATGCCCAGAGCGGCTCGCGAAGCCCGGCCGACGTGCGTCCCACGACGAAGGACTCTAGCTCGGAACCGGTTCGGGTTGCCTCAGCGCCGCCCGAAAGCGCCCAGCGAGGCCATCGCCGCCGCCGCCGCGCGGGTGGCGCCCCGCAGGCGATCGGCGGCCGTCGTCTCGGGCGCGCCGTCGGCGCTTCGCAACGATTTCAAGATCGCCTCCAGCTCCCCTTCCAGGCTGGAGAGCGCCGCCCGGCTGTCACGCAACGCCGTGGCCAGCGTGGTCGACCGCAACAGAGGCGCCTCGCTCCGGCGCACCGTCACCCGTGAACGCGCCGGGACGCGCCGGGACCGGAGCCCGGGCGCGGCGACGTTGCGTCGGCGTTGGTTCATGCGCCCCACGAGGATTGGCCTCGAAGCCAACGCTGTCAATTAATTGCCCGCCCTCATTGACCTGCCGCTTCATCGTCTCCCTTCGGCGGTGTCCGTCCCAGCAGGTAACGCCGCGAGGGATCGACGACCACGCCGGGACCGAGCGCCGTCCGCCCGACCAGCATCGGGAAGAGCATGTCGCCGCGGTTGGTGAGCGTCAGGGTGATGCGACGCTCGAACGGCCCGAGCCTGAGCGTCGTCTCGATGACCGGTCGGCGTTCGGTCCGACCGGAGGTGTCCCGCACCATCGCGAACCCGCGCACCGTCGCCCGCACGAGGTGCGGCCGCTCTCCCCGGCGGCCGCCCGGCACAGTGATCTCCAGGATGGGACGACGGTTCGGACCGCCGGCGGTGTCGATCGTCCGCATCCGCATCACGTGGAGCGCCGAGGTGCGCGCGCCGGTGTCGATCTTGGCCTTGAGCCGCTTGATCTCGAGACGGGGCAACGCCACATGCTCCACCCATCCGATCCGCGTCTTGCCGTCGATCTCGGCGTGCGCCTCGACCGCTTCACCAACCGCCGGTTTCCCCCTCGGCGAAGGCGACGGAACGATCACGAACAGGGTTGTTCCCGCGCGAAAGAAACCGGCCACCGCCGCCTCGATCACGACTCCTCCAATCGGGGCGACCAGGGCGGCGGGCGGACCAGGGAGCAACGGTTCGATGCGCCCCAAGACGGCCCGGGCGCGGACTGCGCTCCCCGGCCTGGCCGCGCCCTCGAGGAAACCGTCAGCGGGCGCGCGCACGCGCACCGTGCGCGCGGGAACCCCAGGACCGCGAGGATGGGACGCCGACCAACCACCTCCGGTACCGACGGCCGCTGCGTCGTTCGCGCCGAGCACCCCGAGCGCCGACAGCAGCGCGCGCGTCGCCTGGACCAGCGGCTCGGCAGCGGCGGCGTCGACGGAGGCGCCCGCGGCCGACAGCTCGACCGCTACCAGCTGTGCCGCGCCCGCTGCGGCCAGCAGATCGGCGCCTGCCCGCGCTGGCAGCAGCGCCGCCGCCCCGCTCTGCATCGCCAGCCGCCGCACCCGCGGATCGTCGAGACGACCCCGCGCGACGACCGGACCCCGGCGCCCGCGACGTGGCCCCCCAAGCAGGATCAACGCCTGCGCCCCCACCACCACGTCGGAGAAGAGCGCGAACGCGTCGCGGGCCGCGCGCTTCCCAGCGGCCTCGCCTGGAAACCGCAGTTGGGCAGCCGGCCGGTTCCCCGCCGCCAGCCGCCCTCCGGCCCGAAGCACCGGCACGACGACCACGCTCCCGGCCAGCGCGCCCGGGTCGAGGCTGGCCGCCAGCCGAGTGGCGGCGCGTGCCGCCGTCGCCTCGACGCCGCGGACAGCCGCCACGACGCTGATCCGGGGCCCAGGCTTGCTCCCCACGATGACCCAGGCTGGCACCGCCCGCTTCGCGGCGCCGGCCGCACTCGGGCGCGCAGGCGCCGCGAGCGGAATCCTGACGGCTCGCGCCTCGCCTGGCGCCACGGAGACACCACCGACCCTGACACCGCGTGCGGGAAACTCGACCGCCATCGCGTGGCCTAAGAACCCAGATCCGCCCGGGCGGCGGTCTCGCGGCGCATGGGCCCAGTATAGCCACAGCTGATAGCCATACCTGCCTCCGACTACCCACATGTGGGGCGCGGAATGAGTTGCCCGCAGCAGTAGCAGTTACTATCGGGACAGGGTCATTTCAGACGTTTATTTTCGACGACAGAGCGTAAGCTAATACACATACAGACCGGACTAGCCCCCTACTTCGGAGGTCACTCGATGCGTCGGTTGCAATGGCAGGTCACAAAAGCAATTCTGATCTCCTCGTTGGTCGGGTGCGGATTCAATCCGGGCGCGCCTGGTGAAACGCTCACCGGCGGCGCTGCCAGCTC
>Ga0209890_10000234_pt1 | contig 26025 bp, 24 predicted proteins | sample OrgsoiDNA2013049_FD_185799 | JGI IMG/M metagenome (GOLD analysis project Ga0209890, IMG submission 185799) | Permafrost soil microbial communities from the Arctic, to analyse light accelerated degradation of dissolved organic matter (DOM) -... | ecosystem: Environmental > Terrestrial > Soil >... | reverse complement strand
TGCGTGCCGAGTTTTCCGGCGCGCCTGAAGAGCGCGCCGAAGGGGTCTTGCTCCCCGGCCTCGTGAACGCTCATTGCCACCTGGAGCTGTCGGGCCTGGCCGAGGTGGTTCCGGGCGGCGGCGGCTTCATCGCCTGGGCGCAGCGGTTTCTGAAGAAGGTCGGCGAAACGCCGCGCGAGTTGCGACGGGTGGCGGCCGGGGAGGCGGCGGCGGCCGCCGCGTGTTTCGGCACGGCGGCCATCGGCGACGTCGGCAACACCCTCGACGCAGCTCCGGCGATCGGTGCCGCGGGACTGAGTGGCGTTCTATTCCACGAGCTGCTCGGCTCGCGCGAGGCGAGGACGGGCGACGCGCTCGCCGACGCGGCCCGCGAACGCGCCGAGGCCGCGTCCACCTGGCCGGCTGACCTCGGCTACGTGCGCGCGCCGCACGCCCCCTACTCCGTCGGTCCAGAGCTCCTGCGGCGGATCTTCGCCGCGGCGACCGCCGAAAGGCACGCCACCTCGATCCACATCGCCGAGGACGAGGACGAGGTCTCGTTGCTCCGCGACGGCAGCGGCGCCTGGCCCTCTGTGTTGGCCGCGATGGGCATCGACGCACGCACCAGGGCACCCGGAAAATCGCCGGTCGGCTATCTCGCGTCGCTGGGGGCATTCGACGGCCCCGCGCCACCGCTGCTCGTTCACATGGTCTGCGCCGGCGCCGAGGATCGCCGGATCGCGCGCGAGGCCGGCGCGACGGTCGTTCTGTGCCCGCGCTCGAACCTGCACATCGGCGGGCGGCTGCCCGATGTCCCGGCGCTGCTCGACGACGGCGTCGCGCTCGCGCTCGGCACCGACAGCCTCGCCTCGACGCCCGACCTGTCGCTGTGGGGGGAGATGGCGACGCTGGTGCGGCATTTTCCGTCGGTGCCAGCCGCGCGCTGGCTCGAGGCCGCCACCCGTGGCGGCGCCAAAGCGCTCGGGCTTTCCACCCACGGCACCCTGGCGCCGGGCCAACGCCCCGGCCTGCTCGACGTGGCGGTCGACGATCCGGCGGCGCCGCTGGAATCGCTGGTCCGCAACCCGGCCCCGACCTTGCGCTGGGTGGCCCACGCATGACCACCGTCGCCTCCCCCGACGACACCCGTGCCGGCACCCTGACGCACGTCCTGCGCTTCGGGCGGATGATCAAGTTCGAGCACACGTTGTTCGCGCTGCCGTTCGCGATGGCCGCCGCCGCCATCGCCGCCCGCGGCCACGGCCTCTCCCTCGCGCGCCTGGCCGGGATCGTGATCGCGATGGCCGGCGCGCGGACGGCGGCGATGGGGTTCAACCGGATCGTCGACCGGCACATCGACGCCAAGAACCCGCGAACGGCAAAACGCGAGATCCCCGCCGGCGCCATCTCGGTGCGCGCCGCCTGGACGATGACCCTGGTCGCCACCGCCGTGTTCGTGGGCGCCGCCGCGGCCCTGGGTCCGCTCTGTCTGGCGCTGTCGCCGGTCGCGCTATTTTTTCTCTACGGCTACTCGTTCACCAAGCGCTTTACCGCGCTCTGCCACCTGTTTCTCGGGCTGGCGATCGCGTCGGGGCCCGCCGGCGCCTGGATCGCGGTGCGCGGCGACTTCGGATGGGCTCCCGGCCTGCTCATGATCGCCGTCGGTGCCTGGATCGCCGGCTTCGACATTCTGTATGCGCTCGCCGACCGCGACTTCGATCGCACAGCCGGCCTGCATTCGATTCCCGCCCGCTTCGGCGTGGCTGGCGCACTGGCGATCTCGGCCCTGTTCCACCTCATCACGGCCGTCGCGCTCGTCGCGCTCTGGTCGGTCGCCCACCTCGGCGCCCCCTACCTGACCGGCGTGGTGGTGGTGATCGGGCTGCTCGTCTACGAGCACGCCATCGTCCGCCCGAGCGACCTGTCGCGCCTCGGCGTCGCCTTCTTCACCCTCAACGGCTACGTCTCGGTGGCCTTCTTCATCGCCACGCTCGTCGACACACTGGCCCGCTGAACGCGCGCCCTTTCGTCACCCGATCAGGTCCCCCTTGAAGCTTTGCACCGTGCCCAAGGAGAATGACTCATGATCGTCCTCGTCACCGGCGCCAGCTCCGGATTCGGCGTCTCGATTGCCCGCCGTTTCGCGGCGGGCGGGCACCGAATCATCGCCACGGGCCGCCGAACTGAACGACTTGCGGCGCTGGCGGCCGAGCTGGGGAGCGCGGTCGCGCTGACGCTCCCCCTCGACCTGCGGGACCGCGCCGCGGTCGAGCGCGCGATCGGAGCGCTCCCGCCCGAGCTGGCCGCGATCGATCTGCTGGTCAACAACGCCGGGCTCGCGCGCGGCCTCGAGCCGGCCCAGCGCGCCGACCTCGACGACTGGGAGGAGATGGTCGACACCAACGTCAAGGGGCTGATGACCATGACCCACGCGGTGCTGCCGGGGATGGTGGCGCGCGATCGCGGGCACGTCGTCAACCTCGGATCGACGGCGGCCCACTGGCCTTACCCCGGCGCCAACGTCTACGGCGCCACGAAGGCGTTCGTGCACCAGTTCTCGCTAAACCTGCGGGCCGATCTGCTGGGGACGAAGGTGCGGGTGACGGTCGTCGATCCGGGGATGGTGGGCGGCACCGAGTTCTCGTCGATCCGCTTTCACGGCGACGACGCGCGCGCGGCAAAGGTCTACCAGGGGGCGGAGCCGCTGCTTCCCGAGGACGTCGCCGAGACGGTCCACTGGGTCGCCACGCTGCCGGCGCGGGTCAACGTCAACGCGATCGAGCTGATGCCGGTCGGGCAGGCGTTCGCGGGGCTGTCGGTGTCGCGAAAATGAGCGCGCCCGCGACAGTGGCGCGTCCTCTTTGGGTTGCGACGGTCGTCGGTGGAGTGTTGGCGGTCTGGGCCGGCGTCGCGTGGGCCTCTGGGAACGAGCTGAACGCGCTCGGCGAGATCATCACGCTGGCCCTGGTGATCTTCGCGGGGCTCCCCTGGGCGATCTCGCTCCTGCTTCTCTTGCGGAAAAGCTCGCCCGGCAGCTGCATCGTGGGCACGCTGACCTCCGGAATCGCGTTGGTGGTGGTCCTCGTGGCGGCGCTGCCGCCCCAGCCGCTTTACGTGGGCCTCGCGCTGGCGCCGGCAGTCGCACATCTGCTCAAACGGGGGCGCGCGCAGCGAGCCGAAGAAACTGAACGCCCCCGCCAATGAAGGTCACGGCCATCCGCGGTAGGTAGGTCCTCAGGTTCCCGGCGCGACCAGAACCGTCCACTCGTCGTCGCGGAAGCGCGTCAACCATCCGTCGCCGCCGAGGCGGGCGACAGCCTGCGACTTGACTGGCAGGATCGCGCAGCGGACGCCGTAGCGGGCGAAGGCCTCCCGGTAGGGGCCGCCGTGTTCGATCGACGAGGTCTCGCGCGTGATCGCCAGCGGATAGGGATCCTGGCGCGTGTCCGAAAAGACCCGCCTCTCCGGTACGAACCAGAGTAGGGGGCCGCCGTCGTTGTAACGGCCAAAGACCTGTTCGGGACAGGCGCGCACAGCGGCCAGCGCGCCGGCGCTGATCGGTTGCCAGCCGAGACCCTCGTAGGAGACGTGCCAGGCGAAGAGCACGCCGGCCGCTTCGAGGACGGAGATCCCGACCAGTAACGCCAGGTTGACGCGCGGGTGGTCGGGCGTCTCTGGCCGTCCCTCTCGCTTTCGAAAACGAAAATCGGCGCCCAGCAACCGGCTGGCGGCCGGGACGGCGATCAACAGAAACACGCAGGTGTTGCGGATGGCGCGCGCCGCGAGCACCAGCATGACCAGCGAGGCCGTCAGCAAGACGATGTCTCCCCAGGACATCGCCCGCAGGCGGTGACGGCGCCAAAACAGCAGCCCCAGGAACGCCAGCGCCAGCGTCCAGAAGATGATCCCGAACGGGGCGTTGGGCCAGGTCGGCTGCCATTCCAAGATCTTGTTCTCGCCGGCGAGCGCTATCGCTGTCCCGATGGAGCGCCACAGACCGAAACCGAGCGGCGTCAGCAGCGTCACCAGCGCGCAGAGGGGCGTGAGCGCGGCCAGCTCCCGCGCCCGCCGGCGATCCCGCGCGTCGCCCCCACGGGCCCGCAGGATGGCCACGCCGGCGACGGTGGCGAGCACGGCCATCCCCATCGCCACCGCCCCATGCGCGTTCGCCCAGACGAAAATGAGCATCGGCAGCCACCGGTGGCGTTCGTGGACCAGCAGCCACAGCATGATCGCCAGCGCCAGCGTGCTCATGAGCTGGGGCCGCAGCACCCAGGCACGCGTCGCGAGCGGCAGGCTGAGCGACATCAGGACGACACGCGACGCCGCCGACCCGACGCAGAGCCGGTAAAGGATCGCGCAAGCGCCGATGATGATCGTCGCCGAGCCGAACACGAAAAGGCGCATCCCCCCTAGGCGATAGAGACCATAAGCGAACGCCTGCCAGAGCCATTCTTGATCGGGCCAATAGCCGCCGGCGGCCGTGTACGAGTAGTGTTCTTCGAGCGAGACGTGGTGCGTCCGCCAGATCTCCTGGCCGGCGCGGAGATGCCAGAAGGTGTCCCCCTGGGCCGGCATCAGACAGGCGAAGACCGCCATGGCACCGAACAGAAGCCCCACCGTCATCTGGCGGAAGGTGAGCCCGCGCTTCATGCGTTCGGTAACGGTATCACTCTCGCCGCGCTCCTGCGTGGGGAGTGAACGCGGGCAACGGCTGAACGCTGCGCGCTCAGCCGTCTCAGCGCTTCGGTGTCCAGCCGGCGATCGGAGGGCCGCTGGTCGGCTCTTTCTTGGTCGACTCTCTTTGGGCCGGCGGCGACGACTCGGCGTGCTCGATCACCTTGGGCGGCGGCGCCGAATGCGGATGGTGGACGTCGAAGGCCGGCTTCTGCTTGGGGTCGCAGTTCGGCCCGAACCCGTTGGCGTTGAAGCGATAGGCGATTCGGCCGCTGGCGCCGGCGGCGTTCGCCTCGACCTCCACCTCGTGTTCCCCCGCGCGCGAAGGAGAACAGTACGACAAGAGGTAGAACCGCCGCGACGCCGCCTCGATGCGCGCGCCGATCTCGTCGAACCCCTTCTTGACGTCGCCGGGGTTCTGCGAGGCGAAGGTCCCGGAGCGGCCGATGCGCGACAGCTGGCTGCGGTCGACCTCCTGTCCGGCGCCGATCACGTAGGTCTCGAAGCCGGCGCTGTCGAGCGCGTGGTCGACGTCCTCGGGGCTGGCGCGGTGGGCGCGGTCGGTCCCGTCGGTGAACACCACCAGCGTGCCGAAGCGCAGCGGCACCGGCGCGCGCTCCATCTGCTGGGTCAAGAGGCGAATCCCCTCGATGACAGCGCCGTTCAAGTTGGTCGACGGATCGCGCGGGCGTCTCATCGCCAGGGAAGTGACGCCGCCGCGAACATTCCCGCCGAACGGGACCACGGAAGTCAGGTGCGGGCTGCCGTCGAAGCTGTAGACGGCGACCTTCTGATAAGGCCCGACCCGCTCGCCGAACGAGGAGGCCGCCTCGATGAGGGTCGGCATGTCCCCCGAGTCGACCACGCTGCCGCTCATGTCGACGAGCAGCAAGGTGTAGTGAATCGCGGCGACCTCGGGCTGGAGGATGGTCTGCTTGCTCTCCAGGATCGAGACCGGCTGCTTATCTTCATAGATCTTGAAGTCCTGCGGCGTCAGATTGGCGACGGGCTGGCCATTGTGCGTGTCGACCGTAAAGTAGACGGCGACGTTGGACGGTTTCCGCACGGAGGCGTCCACCATCTGCAGCTTCAACCCGCAACCAGATCCGAGAGCGGCGGCGAGCCCAAAAGAAACGACGAAACTCCGAGCCTGTACCGTGCGCATCCGCCCCGCATACCACGAAATGAGAAAAGGAATTAAGCTTCCGTGGCCCACTGCCGACGAGATGACTGCCACAATTCTCGGAACTTGGACCCGAGCCCACTGAAGCCAGGAGCCATGAATCGCCCGACCGCCTTTTTGAGCGTACTGGTCCTCTGCGCCGGCCTCGGCCCTGCCGCCGCGGCCGCCACCCTGCCGGCCGACAAGCTGCCCGAGTTGCCGCTGGCTTTACCCCCGCCCGGTCCGGAGGCGTCTTACCTGGCGAAGCTGCACGCCCATATCCACCGCAGATGGTCCGACAACTTCCTGCGCCTCGTCGAGGAGAAGCTAGAGCTCAACAACCCGCTCAACGTCCCCGACCGCACGGCTGAGGTCGATATTGTAATCTCGGGCGACGGTCAGCTTCTGTCGTCCACGGTCACGCGCTCGTCCGGGTTCCCCGGCTTTGATGACGCCGTCGTCGAGATCTTGCGCGACGCCGTCCCATATCCGAAGCCGCCGGTCGAAGTTCGATCGGACGACGACAACCTCCACCTCCACTGGCTGTTCGCGCGCGATCAGCGCCGCTGCTCGGGCGTGATGGTGACGCGGGCCTACGATCCGGTCGAGACGGCCCTGCCGAAGCTCCTGCACCAGGGGCGGCGCGACGAGGCGCTCAGACGCGTGGCGGTGGCGCGCGGCAACGGCGTGCACGTTGCGCCGCAGCTCACGCTGCTGGCGCTCGACTGGATAAAGGCGGCGCTTCATCAACCGTACGCGACGGTGGCGATGGCGCGCATCCTCGGCGCGCAAGGCGACGCCGACGCCATCAAGTGGCTGAAGCTGGCGGTCCTTCGGCCCGATCTGGCGGCCGACGCGGGCGCCGCGTTGACGGCGCTGAAGATCCCCGTCTGTCCATTGGTCAAGGCGGCCTTCGACAGCCAGAACTGGGCGGATCACCAGCCGGCGGCCTTGGCGCTAGCGACCGCCGGCGAGACGGCCTGCGTGCCGGGATTGACCAAGCTGCTCGGCAACGCCAAGGCGCACCCCGAGGCGCGCGCCGCTGCGGCCGTCGCGCTCGGAAACGTCGACGACCCGGCGGCCAAGAAGGCGCTCGCCGAGGCGGCCAAGGACGCGAATCCGATGGTTCACGGCGCCGCGATGCTGGCGCAGATCCGGCCGGGCGCGGGCCGCCGCGCAGTGATCGCCATGGAGGTCTTCCTGCGGGATCCCGCCCCTGACCTGCGGGCGGCCGCGGCTGCGGGCGTGGTCCGCGCCGGGGGGGACACGAACCTGGCCGATCTCTATGTGCTGTTCAAAGAGAGCGACGCGCGTCCGGCTCTGGCGGCGCTGCGCGAGCTCGAGCGCCTGAACACCGATGAGTCGACCAAGCTGGTCGCCCGGCTGGTGCGGCGACCGCAGCTGGAGGTGGCCAAGCTCGCCACCGACATCCTCTTCCGGCGCGGCGCGCGCGACAGCTACGGGGCGCTCAAGCCCTACCTCGATCCGAACACCGCTGTGCCGATGCGCGGCCGCGCGCTGGTCGTAGCCGACGAAGCTCTGCTGCGTTCTGCCAGCGCCGATCCGACCCTCGGCATCTGGGTCTACGGAGCCCGCCTGGTTCGCGGCGAGCCCGATCTGGCGGCCGACTGGTTCGTCGCCTACGGGACAAAGCTGCAGCCCTCGGCGCAGGCCGACGCGATGACGGAGTGGATCATGCACGCGCCGCCGCCCGCGACGGTCAAGCCCGCCCCCGCCCCCGCGCCCGTCACAGCCGCGCCGCCGCCCCCCGCTCCCTCAGCGGCAGCACAAGCCACACACTGACCTCGGCGGGTTACGGCGAAGGCGTGACCTGCGTGAGCGGCATCGCCGACTTGTCGATGAGCGTCCGGCCGTTGCTGGCGATCACCTTCTTGAACCACTCGAAGGAATCCTTGGGGAGCCGCTTCTGCGTCTCGAAGTCGACGTAGACCAGACCGAAGCGCTGTTTGTAGCCGTCAGCCCACTCGAAGTTGTCGAGCAGCGACCAGGTGTAATAGCCCGTCACCGGCACTCCGTCCTTGATCGCGCGGGCGAGCTCGGCCAGGTAGCGGTGCATGAAGTCGATCCGCTGCGGGTCGTGCACCTTGCCGTCGAGGAAGACCTGATCGCGCGTCGCCAGGCCATTCTCAGTGATCGCCACGGGTAGCTTGTAGCGATCGTAGAAGAAGCGCGGCCCCCAGTACATGCTGGCAGGCGTGATCGGCTGCCAGTCGGACCCCGCGCGCGGATAGCCGGGGGGCAGCGGGACCTGCTCCGGCTTGCCGTCGGCGCCGCGCTTGAAGGTGTCGGCCTTGTAGATGTTGAGGCCGAGGAAGTCGAGCGGCTGCTTCATTTCGTCGAGATCCGACGGCTTGAAGAGCGGCATCTCCTTGCCGAACACCTTCACCCCATCCTCGGGATACTTGCCGAGCAGCACCGGGTCGGTGAACCAGGCGTTGTTCCACTCGCTGCGGTTGCCGACCGCGAACATCGCCGTGCGCGCTGCCTCGACGTCGTCGGGCTTGTCGCTGGCCGGCTGCGTGATCTGCGCAGCCAGCACGTAACCGACCTTGGTCCCTTTGGCGTCCTTGGCGCGGGCGCGCAGCACCTGCACCGCCTTGGCGTGTGCCCGCATGGCGTTGTGCGCCGCCGTCAGGTACCCGGCCGCATTCAGCTTGTCGCCGGGGGCGTGCGCTCCGTCGAGGTGGCCGAGGCCGATGAAGCACTGTGGCTCATTCATCGTCGCCCAGACCTTGACCCGGTCCGAGAACTTATCGGCGAGGAGGCTGGTGTACTCGGCGAACCAGTCGGCGGAATCGCGGTTCAGCCAGCCGCCCTTCTTGTAAAGCGCCTGCGGGTAGTCCCAGTGAAAGATCGTCACGAACGGCTCTATCCCGTGCGCCCCGAGCTCGTCGATGAGGCGACTATAGAAGTCGAGCCCCTTCGGGTTGGAGGCGCCGATCCCGTTCGGCAGCACGCGCGGCCACGAGACACTGAAGCGATACGACTTGGCGCCGAGCGCCTTGATGAGCGCGACGTCCTCCTTGAAGCGGTGGTAATGGTCGCAGGCGACGTCGCCCGTGTTCCCCTCGAAGATCGCGCCTTTTCGCTTACTGAAGACGTCCCACACCGACGGCCCCTTGCCGTCTTCGCTCGCGGCCCCCTCGACCTGATAGCTGGCCGTCGCGACGCCCCAGGCGAAGTCCTTCGGAAACGGCCCGCTGCCCGCGCCGGCTTTGGCCGATCCCGTCTTGCTCGCTGCGTGCGCCGCTGTCGCCAGCGCCACGCCGCCCGCCGAGATTCCCAACATCTGCCGCCGACTGAGATCTTCTTTAGCCATCCGTTTGCTCCTCATTGAGCCATCGTGACTTCAGGGGAATCGCGCCTCGCTGCGCCGGCACTCTGCCTCAGTTCGAAGCAACCGTACACTCACCCCGCCTTCAGAGGATCACCTTCTTGGAGCAGGCGAGCGCAGCGTGGCTTCGCCACGCGGAGCGAGGGAGGTTTGGAGGGACGCGAGCGGCAGCGAGCCGTCCCTCCATCACAACTTGTGGGCGCAGAAAGAATCGAACTTTCAACAAACGGATTAAGAGTCCGCTGCTCTGCCAGTTGAGCTATGCGCCCCGAAGAGACGGGTACTTACGCCATCCCCGCCCCACTCGTCAACCGATTCCACATGTGCGCCCGAGGTGAGTCGAACACCTAACCCTCGGCTTCGAAGGCCGATGCTCTATCCAGTTGAGCTACGGGCGCAAAGCTGACGCGGATGTTGCCGACGCGCCCTCGGGCCGTCAAGGGCGAGCGGCGGCCCCGGGCGAAGATCGATCTTGCGCCCGATCTTGCGCCCGATCTTGCACCGGATTTTGCGCCGCCTTCGCCGCCGGCTTCTTGTTGAGCCTGGGGCGCGGGAGAAACGCCGGATGCAGCTCGTGGAAAATCTTCTCCTTCGCGAGGTAGGGCGCGTTCTTCATGTCGACGTGCGCGATCGCTCGCAGTGTCGTCTCCAGCAGCGAGATGCGGCCGCGAACGGCGTCGTCGCAGGGGGGGACGCCGGCCGGCTGCGGCGTCCGGTCGCAGAGCGACATCGCCAGCTCGGCCGCCTCGAACGCCGGCTCGCCCTCGAAGCGGTCGGCGTAGGCGATGGCCCGGACGTGGTGAAGCCGATAGTCGCTGTCATGAAAACGGACCGCGGTGGTCGCCGCAGCCAGCGCCCAGTCGGGCCGGTGGCCGTCGAGATAGATGTTCGCCAGCTCGAGGCTCGCGGCGACATCGTCCGGGCGGCCGATCAAGATCGACTGCAGCTCGGCCACCCGCTCGCGCCGCTCGCCATCGACGTTCAGCGCCGCCTTCACCGTCGCGTCGGGGCGGGGCATGAGGAGAATCGTCGCCAGCAAGATGATGACGATCAGATCAAGGATGCGGGTGATACCCATGGCGACGGTCCCATATGTAGCGTGCCGCTGCCGCGAAAGCGAGGGTCTCCCGCGCTCCCGCTGGCTCCGCCGCCGCTCGCCGCCGATTGCGGCCGCTCGCTGCCACGATTCTGGCTCGGCGGGGATAAAAACCCCGACTGGGGAAAAAAGCCACGGCCCAAAGCGCGAAACAGTGGCGAAACCCTGATGAAACCGAATGGCACCACAAGTGCTACAGAGACTTTCGGATTTCCCAGGGCCGGGGCGGTTTGCGACAGTCGTCGGACCAAGACCCCACCAAGCGACGCCCGCCGTATCGAACGCTGTTGAACCCAGAAGGATTGAAGGAGGAGCCGGATGATCGTTCTCAAGATGTTGGCCGACGCATTCCATGAAGGCGGATGGGGGATGTGGCCGATTCTGTTCCTGTTGATGATCACGATTTCGATCGTCATCGAGCGGGCGGTGTTCCTGCGCCGCGCCGTCATCGACAAGGAGAAGCTGGTGGCTCTTCTCCGCTCGCAGATCTCTGCGGGCAACATCCAGGGGGCGATCAAGGTCTGCTCCGGCAACTCGACGCCGCTCACGCGGATCGTGCAGTCGGGCCTGATGCGCGCCAATCGTTCGGATGAGGAGATCAACTCGGCCATGGAAGAGGCCGGTCTCCGTGAGCTCCCGCTGCTCGAGAAGCGGACCGGCTACCTGGCGATGCTCGGCAACCTGGCGACCCTCGCCGGTCTGCTCGGGACCATCACCGGCCTCATCAAGGCGTTCGCCGGCGTCGCCGGCGTCGACCCCTCGCAGAAAGCGACCCTGCTCTCGAAGGGGATCTCGGAGGCGATGAACTGCACCGCCTTCGGCCTCACCACCGGCATCGTCGGCCTGGCGGCATTCGCCTGGCTCAACGGCCGCACGCAGAACGCTCTCGACGACATCGCCGAGGTCAAGAAGAACATCTCGAACCTGCTGTTCCAGGCGAAGGCCGCCCTGCACGGGTAACCCCGCCTCCAAACCTTTTATCCAAACGACCCACGATAAGGAGAACGAAAAATGTTTTTGATGGAGCACTTTCAAGAAGGCGGCTGGGGCATGTGGCCGATCGTCGTACTGCTCGGGATCACCGTCTTCATCTGGATCGATCGCCAGATGTACATCGCCAAGAGCAAGGTTGACGTCGACAAGCTGATGTCGCTTTTGAAGTCACAGATCGTCTCGGGGAACATTCAGGGCGCGATCAACACCTGCCAGGCGAGCCCCGCCCCCGTCACCAAGATCATCGCCGCTGGCCTGCGCCGCGCGGGTGGCACCGAGCACGACGTGCAGCAGGGGATGGACGAAGAGGCGCTCCGTGAGCTCCCGAAGCTGGAGAAGCGGACCGGCTACCTGGCGATGCTGGGGAACCTGGCGACGCTCGCCGGCCTGCTCGGGACCATCACCGGTCTCATCAAGGCGTTCGCCGGCGTCGCCGGCGTCGACCCCTCGATGAAGGCGACGATGCTCTCGAAGGGTATCTCGGAGGCGATGAACTGCACCGCCTTCGGCCTCTTCACCGGTATCTTGGGGTTGGCGACCTTCGCCATCCTCAACGGAATGACCCAGCACGTGCTCGATGGCATCAACCAGGCCACGGTCGAGACGCTGAATCTGGTCGTCGCTGGCCGCACCGGCGGTGGCGAACAGCATCAACAGTACTAAGCCGCTCACTGGAATCAAAACCACATGAGCGTCTCAGTCGATACCGGAGGCAAGGGCGGAAAGAAATCCGTCAATGCCGACCTGAACCTGGTTCCTTACATCGACCTTCTGACTTGCATGGTGGCGTTCCTCCTCATCACGGCGGTCTGGTCCCAGCTGGCGCGTCTCGAAGCGCACCAGAAGGGGCAAGGCCAAGCGGGTGAGGACACGCCTCCTGAGAAGGTCTTCAAACTCGTCGTGCTGGTCAACGACAGCGGCTACAACCTGGTCGCCGATCAAGATCAGCAGCCGATCCCCAAGAAGGGGGATGGCTCCTACGACATCGAGAAGCTCGGCGACGAGCTGAAGAAGATCAAGGACACGCATGCCGACAAGACCGACATCCAGGTCGCGTCCGACGACTCGATTAAGTTCGAGGTGTTGGTCAAGACGATGGATGCGGCGCTGACGGCGCGCTTCCCCGACATCTCACTGATCGATTCTGGCGGCGCCGGAATCTAACTGGAGCGCGAAAAAACATGCCTATCCATCCTCCGCACGCGCACCTCTACAACTCGGTCAACCTCGAGGTGGCGAAAGCCAAGCTCGGGCACGCCGGTCGCAAGAGCCTGTACGCGCCGCTCAACCTGGTGGCGTACATCGACATGATGACGATGCTCGTCATCTTCCTGCTGATGTCCTTCTCCGCGACGGGCGAGATCCTGTTCGTGCAGAAGAACATCGTGCTCCCGGACGCCCAGAACTGGACCGACCTGGAGCGCGCGCCCGTCATCGGCGTCAGCAAGGATGTCGTGACGCTCGACGGTTCTCAGGTCGCCACCGCCGACGAGCTCATGAAAGACTCGTCGACCGGCGACTTCAAGATCGCCGATCTGCACGACAAGCTGGTGACCCTGAAGAACAACTACAAGCTCCTTCACCCGAGCGAGGATTTCAACGGGATCGCCATCATCCAATCGGACAAGAACGTCGAGTTCAAGATGCTCAAAAAGATCATGTACTCGTGCGCCGTGGCCGGTTATCAGAACGTCAACTTCGCCATTACCCCCAAGGCCAAGGGCGGCGCTCCGGCGCCCGCGCCCTAGCCTTCTCCGCTCGTCCCATCGAACCCGGCGGCCGGCTCTCTCGCGAGAGCCGGCCGTTTGTGTTTTGAGGATCGCGTGAGGACGTGGTGATTGGCCGCCCTGCTCGCGCTTTCGCACAATCTCGCAGTGAGTTACGCTCCCTGCTCTCAGCTCCGTAATTTTCCGTTCGACGCCCCGTAGTTCCCGCCTCAAGGAGACGCTATGCGCACCCAGCTCACCGCTGCCCTCGCCGTGACTTTGGTTTTCGGAGGCCTCGCTTGCCAAGGCGACCCCAATGACCCGATGACCTGGGCCAAGCAGCTCAAAGATCTGCGCGTCCAGAAGGAAGCCCTCGATCACCTGGCCAACATGGACGTCGAGAAGGCGCGCCCAGCCGTCCCGGCCCTCATCGATCTCTACAACGACGCCAAGCGGCCCGAGTTCCTCGAGACGCTGGCCCGCTATCAGGATCCGCGCACCAAGCAGATCATGATCGAGGCGCTCGACTACAACGACGACGACTTCGATCGCGCCACCATCGCCGCCGGCGTGCTCGGCGAGATGAAGGCACCCGAAGCGGTGGCCCCGCTCATCGCGGCGGTGGAAAAGCCGCTGCCGATCAAGTCGCGCGCCAACAGCACGCGCATCGCCGCGATGCGCGCCTTGGTGAAGATCGGCGACAAGCGCGCCATCCCGACGCTGATGAAGATCCTGACGACGTCGGCCGACGAGCAGGACTTCCTGCTCAACCAGCGCGCCGCGCTTGGGCTGGCCGAGTTCCGCGATCCGCAGGCAATTCCGGCGCTCATCAAGGGGATGTTCATGACCGGCCGCGGGACCGGCATCTTCCAGGAGTGCCGTCTGGCGCTGGTCCGCATCGGCGCCCCGGCCGTCGATCCGATGATCCAGCTTCTGCAGGAGAAGAACGCCGACATCCAGAAGATGGCCTCGCAGCTGAAGTTCGACGAGGTCACGCCGGGCGTCGTGCCGCACAAGGCGGCCATCCTCCTCGGCGACATGCGCGCCAAGAAGGCAGTGCCCGCCCTCACCGGGCGGCTGCACCAGAAGGCCCGCGGCGACGAGCACCGCTCGGCACTCATCGCGCTCGGCTACATCGCGACGCCCACCGCGGTGGACGCCATCCTGGCCGACCTGAAGGACGCCAAGGCCGACCCGGCCGAGCGCGCCTCGGCCGCCGATGCGCTCTATCTGTCGGGCGATCGGCGCGCGGTGCCGGTGCTGATGGACATCGCCAAGAACGGCAACGTCAAGAACAGCGACGGCGAGACCGCGGCCGATCTGCGAGCCAGCGCCGCCATCGCGCTCGCCCGCATCGCTGGCAAAGAGAGCTACGACGCCTTCAAGACGCTGGTCGACAACGAGACGGCCGCCCAGGGCGTCTTCGGCATGGCGCTCGACCGCATGCAGGTCGCCAAGGAGTGCGGCGACAACCTCGCCTGCTACGGCAAGACGCTAAATGACCCGTCTTGGACCCGCGCCGAGAAGGCCGCCTTCGCCCTCGCCTTCTCAGGCAACGCCAAGCAGGCGCTCCCATTGCTGCTGGCAGCGATGAAGCCGATCACCACCATGGCCCAGGATCGCTACCCGGTTCACCAGGCGATCCTGTTCGGCCTGGCGCGCCTCGGGACGAAGGACTGCAAGGAGTGCGTCGAGAAGCTCGACGCGCAGGTCGCCCGTGACGAGAAGGCGGTCCGCCTCCCCGGCGCTCGCGACCTCCTCGGCGAGACGCGGGTGACGGAAGCGATCATCCAGAACCAGGGCGCCGGCGATCTGGCGCCGGCGGCGACTGCGGCTGCGACCGTCGCGGACGCCTCCGCCGACCTGCCGAAGGGCGCGGGCAAGGCGAAGGGCGGGAAGAAGGTCGCGAAGGCCGGCAAGGGCGGCGGGAAAAAGAAACACCGCTGAGGCGCCGCTCGTGCTTCGTCGCGACGCCGCTCGTGCCGCACCAGATCCCGCGTTTGACTGCTGAAGACGGGCCCCTACCCGTTCGCAGACCCCATCGGACTTCCGTCGGTCAGATTTGGGCCTTGAACTCACTGCCCCTATTCGCCGTCGAGGTGGGAGCCGCTCACGCGAACGGATCGACGACGGGTACCTTGGCGGCCGCAAAGTCGCGCCGGTTGCGGGTGGCAACAGTCAGGCCGTGGGCAAGTGCCGTGGCGGCGATGAAGCTGTCCTTGACGGGCATCGCTCGTCCCGCCGTTCGCAGATCGGCGAGCAGCTGGGCCCAACGAAGTCCGAGCGACGCATCCCAGGGCAGGCACTGGATGCGCGCGATGCCCTCGTCGAACCAGCCCTCGAGCCGCCGCCTTCGCTTTCCGCGCGGCAGCAGCAAGATACCGAACCGGATCTCGCCGAGAATCACGGGATCGACCGCGAGGTCGCGCTCGTTCGCCCTGAGCCAGGCGACCACCTTCGGGTCGGGCTCCGGCTTGGTCGGCTCACACAGGACGTTGGCGTCGACGAGGTAGATCAAAGATCGTCAGTGGATTCGGACTCGATCGGGGTGAAGAAACCCTTCCCCGGGCAGGCGAGGAGCCAATCGACCACCCCTTCGTTCGCGCGCGACGACAGTCGAGTGAGCCGGTATTCGCCGCGATCGATGCGCTCGAGCTCGAACTCCTGGCCAGGCTCGATGCCATCCTGCTCCCGTATCGCGACGGGGAGGACGATCTGGCCCTTCGTGGAGACGGCGGTCTTCATCTGGGTAAGATAGCGTCTTACCCGCCGTGCGGTCAAGGCGAGCGGCGCACGTCGAAACGCCACAACACCTAACCGCTGCCGAGGTTCTAGCCTTGAGCCGGCGACCCCGAACGGGAGGTTGCGGGGTTGGGATGCGTAGCCACCACCGTCGTCGTAATCCCTCCGCGCACATTGAACACCCCCGTCACCCGCATCCGACGCGGCTGCGTGGCGGCGACGAGATCGTCCAGGATCCGGTTGGTCACCGCCTCGTGGAAGGCGCCTTCGTTCCGGTACGACCAGAGGTAGAGCTTCCAGGATTTGAGCTCGACGCACAGGGCGTCGGGGACGTAGTCGACGTGGATGACCGCGAAGTCCGGTTGGCCGGTCTTCGGGCAGAGACAGGTGAACTCCGGGCAGTCGAAGCGAATCTCGTAGTCGCGCTCCGGGTTCGGGTTGGGGAAGGTCTCCAGAGTCTTGGTGGGCCTGGTGGTCATCAGTCGAAAAAGGATATACGAAACAGCGGACCATGCGGCTCGCGGGAATCGAGGTCGACGCGGCGCCCGAGCTGATCCTCCCGATCCTGCTGGTGGCGGTGGTTGTGCTGGCGGGGCTGGCGGCTCGGCTCGCGCGGGGGGCAACGTCGCGCTGGCTCTCCAGCAAGCCGGCGGTCTCGATCCCGGTCGCCTGCGCGGTCGTCATCGGCGGCGTGCTCTGGATCCCCGACATCGGCCTGCCGGGGCGCCTCGGGCGCTGGCTGGAGGGGGCGCTCGAGGTCGGCTTCGTGCTGGCCTGCGCGCTGGTGGTGTCGCGCGTGGCCGTCGCGGCGGTGACGGAGTACGCCACGCGCAATCCCTCGATGAGCCCGGCGGTCGGCGTGGCGCGCGTCTCGGTCCGGCTGCTGATCGGCGCACTGGCGATCATCACGGCGCTCGAAACGCTGGGTGTTCCAGTCGCGCCGTTGGTGACCACGCTGGGGGTCGGCTCGCTCGCGGTCGCGCTGGCGCTGCAGGAGACACTGGCCAACTTCTTCGCCGGTCTCTACCTGCTGGCCGACCGCCCCGTGCGGGCAGGCGACTACATCAAGATCAACGACGTGCAGGGGAAAGAGGGGTACGTGGAATCGATCGGCTGGCGGTCGTCGCGGCTGCGCACACTGGACAACAACACCGTCATCGTCCCGAACCAGAAGCTGTCGCAGGCAACCCTCACCAACTTCAACCTCCCGGCGACACCGGTGGGAATGGCAGTCAACGTGGTCGTCGCATCGGCGACAGAACCGACGGTCGTCGAGGCCTGCCTCAACGACGAGCTCGCGCGCGCAGCCAGGGAGCTGCCCGCGCTCATCGTCGGCCAGCCGGCCGCGAGCCTCATCGATCTCACCGACGCGGGACAAGTTTGGAGCTGCGCCATCCAGGTCGCCGACATCGTGTCGCAAGGCCCCGCCGGACACGAGCTCCGCAAGCGCCTCCTGGCGCGGCTGCGGCGCGATGGGATCGCGCTCGGCGTTCCGGCGCGGCTGATCCGCGAGACGTCTGACCCGAAGGAGGAGAAACTCCCCGCCCAAGGGCTGACCCCCAGGATTGAAGAAGGTTGAGCAAGGGTTGAAGAAGGGTCGAAATCCAAGGATTTGACTCGTTGACAGGGGGAAGAGAGCCACGCTAACCTCCGGCCTCGTTTCGTCTTTTCAGCTGTTGGATGATGACCCTGCGGACCCTCTCCCGCGTCTCTTTCCCCGCTGTCAGTGCCGCCCTGGCGTTCGCGCTGGCGCTCGCTGGCGGCACCTCTGCGTCGGCGGGCACGCTGAAGGGGTCCGTCAAGCTGCCGGAGTCTTCCCGCTCGAGCCGCCTCTACCAGGGCTACTGGCGCCTCGAGAACGGAAACGTCCCGGTCCAGAACGGCGGCGGAGCCAAGCTGGAGACAGCGGTGGTGCTCCAGAACGTCAACGGCGCCCACCCACCGCCCGCCCGCACCGTCACCGTCGAGATAGGCGGCCTCGATGCGCATCCTCGGATGGTGATCACCGGCCCCGGCTCCGTCATCGAGATCAAGAACACCGGTAAGGTCCGGCTCGACCTTTCGACCCCGGAGACGCCGTCGGTGATGCCGCTCGAGCAGCTGCCGCCGGGCGCCACCCGGCGCGCGAAGTTCGACGCCATCGGCGGGTACGCCATTCACGACTCCGAGTACCCGCACATCATGATCTCGGTGATCATCGTCGACTCGCCCTTCTTCGCGACGGCGGACGAAAAGGGGAGCTTCTCGATCGCGGGAGTCCCCGACGCCAAGGTCCACCTGAAGGTCTGGGCCCGTGGAAGGTGGGCCGCCGAGCAGGAGGTCGAGACCGGCTCGAAAGAAGAGCTGATCGTGAAGGTGGCAGCGCCGGGCCAAAAAGAGGCCGAAAAAGAAGCCGAAAAAGAAGCGGCGGAGTAGATGTTCCTCTCGAAGATCTGGTTCATCCTGATCGCGCTGGTCTCCGCCGTGGCCGGGACGTTCGCGCTGGTCGCGCCCCGCCCCGCCGTGCAGAAGCTGGCGGTGCTGGAGGGACAGCGGCTCGATCGCGCGCAGTACGCGGCAGAGCAGATGTTCAAGGTCGATGCACACAAGTGGATCGATCGCGTCTCCAAGCTCGGACGTGACGCAATCCTCTCGGAGTCGCTCGACGCCGCCTCGCGCGGATCGGGCGAGTATACGGTCATTCACCGCACCATCCAGGATCGCTTCCGGACGCTGATCCCCGATCTGGCGACCAGCGGCATCGACGAGATCGTCGCGCTCGACAGCAAGGGCCGCGTCATCGCCCGCGTGGGCGGCAGCAACGAGAAGGAGTACGGCGACTACATCGGCGGCGTGGAGGTGGTGGCCGACGCGCTCCGGGGCTACCTCTCCGACGACGTCTGGGGCGTGGGCGGCAGGCTCGAACGGGTCGCTGGCGCCCCGGTGCTCTCGAAGGGCAAGGATCGGATCGTCGGCGCTATCTATGTCGGCGCCGAGACTGGGCCGGCCCTCGTCGAGCGCCTCAAGAAGAACCTCGACGTCGACGTCGCGTTGCTGTTGCGGGGCAAGGTGATCGCCAGCTCGCGCCCGGCCGGCGAGCTGGACGCGCTCCCCGAGTTGATCACCCAGCACTCCGCCGAGATCACGGAGCTCAAGCGCACACCCGCGCTCCCGCTGACCGTCGGCCAGGACAAGCTGCTGGCCGTCGCGGCCCCGTTCCCCGGTCAGGCAGGCGAGCAGCATGCCTACTATGCGTTGCTCGGCATGCAGCCGGCCAAGACCGACCTCGGGGCGCTGCTGTCCAACGTCAGCTCCAACGATCTCAAGTGGGGCAACTTCCCCTGGGTGCCGCTCGCCCTGGTGACCTTCGCGATGATCGCCATCGGCCTCATCCTGCAGCGGGTGGAGGTCGAGGCGCCGCTGGGCCGGCTGCGCAGAGAGCTTCAGAAGGTCGCCGCCGGTGACGTCCACAAGATCGACGACCACAAGTACGGTGGCAAGTACGGCGGCCTCGCCCGCGACTTGAACGCGGCGGTCGAGCGTTTCACCCACGCGCCGGGCGCCCGCTCGGAGATGGCCGGCAAGGACCTGAACGCGATCCTCGGCCCCTCGGGCGGGAGCACCTTCGATCTTCCGTCGGCCGGCTCGGCCTTCTCGGGATCGACGCCGGCACCGGCGTTCGCGGCGCCGGTCGCGCCGTCGTTCTCACCGGCGGCTGCGCCGTCGTTCCCGCCGCCCCCCCCGCCGGGAGGCTTCGCGCCACCGCCGCTGCCGTCCTTCAGTCCGCCGCCCGCGCCGTCGTTCTCCGCGCCGTCGCTGCCGCAGCCGTTCTCGGCCGCCGGCCTCGGAGGCAGCTCTCCCGCGCTCCCCCCCTCGATCAAGCCGGCGCCCTGGGCGCAGCAGCTGCCGGCCGACGCGATCGACGAGGGAAACGCCGACGCCGCCGATCGCCAGATGCCCGAGGGCGAGGCGACGCGCGTCGTCCCCTACGATCTCCAGGAAGAGGAAGACGCCCACTTCCGCCACGTCTTCGATGACTTCGTCGAGACCAAGCGCTCCTGCGGCGAGCCGATCACCGGCCTCACCCAGGCGAAGTTTCTCCAGAAGCTGCGCGACAACAAGTCGGCGCTGGTGGCCAAGCACGCCTGCCGTACCGTCCGCTTCTCCGTCTACGTCAAAGACGGCAAAGCCGCCCTCCGCGCCACGCCAATTCGCGAATAACCTCTCCCTCCGGATCGGAGGCGGGCTTTGCCGCCCGGAGACACCGCCCGTGGAGAAGCTCTGGGTCCAACTCACTCTGGGGGTGGGCCAGTGGGAGGGGGCTCCCCCTCCCGCGCTCTTTATTGCAAGAGCAGCTTGTCGGGGCTGGTCTCTTGGCCGGCGGCGGGGGCCTGTTGCGTCGGCGCGGTGCCGTCGAGGAAGACCTCGTCGAGCGTGCCTGACTCCTGGCCGGGCGAGGCCAGGAAGCCGGTCGCCTTGTCGATGCGCTGAACCACCACGCCGGGCGGCTGCACGAAGTCCTTGGTCGGTTTGCCGGCGGTCGCCTTCAGCATGAAGTCGGCCCAGATCGGCGCCGCGGTCTTGCCGCCGGCCTCGCCGCGCCCGAGCTTCTTCATGTCGTCGAAGCCGACCCAGACGGCGGCCAGGAGATCGGGCGTGAAGCCGACGAACCAGGCATCGCGCTGGCCGTTCGAGGTGCCGGTCTTGCCGGCCACCGGGCGGTGCAGCTTGCCGGCGACCGCCGCGCGCGCCGTCCCCTCGTCGATCACGCTGCGCATGAGCGACACCATCACGTAGGCGACCTCGGGCGGAAGGCCGGGCACCAGCTGCGGCGGCGCGATCTTCTGGTCGCCGACGGCGCTCACCAGTGAAGTCTTGTCCACCTTGGCCGCCTGCCCGCCGTCGGCGAACGTGGCGTAGACGTTGGCCAGCTCCAGCGGCGTCACCGTCAGTGACCCGAGCGCCAGCGACAGCCCGATGTCGGGCGCGATCGTCGAGGTGATCCCGACGCGGGTGGCGACCGCCCGCGCCTGGTCGAGCCCGACGTCCGACAGCACCTTGATGGCGACCGTGTTGATCGATTCGGCCAGCGCCGTGCGGACCCGGACAGGCCCGCGGAACTCTTCCTTTTCGTAGTTTTGAGGTTTCCAGAGCTGGTAGACCTCGGGCGCGTCGTTGAGGATCGAGGCGGGGGTAATCTTGTGCGCCTCGATCGCCGCCGCGTAGATGATCGGCTTGAAGGCCGATCCCGGCTGCCGCATCGCCCGCAAGCTGCGGTCGTAGCCGCCCGGGTGAAAGTCGTAGCCGCCGACCAGCGCCAGGATCTCGTGTGTGGTCGGGTCCATCACCACCATCGCCGCCTGCGGCCCCAGCTCCAGCGCCAGTTGGAACGGGTGCCCCTCGGCGTGCGGGCGATCGGAGGCGAGCCGCACGCGCACCAGATCGCCTGGCTTGAACCGCTCGCCGATCGATTTGGTCCCCTTGCCGTAACGGGGCTCGTAGGCGAAATCGACGACGCCTTCCCTGACGCCCACCTTCGCCGCCTCGAGCGCCTCGTCGGAGACCCCTTTTCGAACGGGGCCGCGCGGCGACTTGGCGGTGGTGGGCGCCGCGCCCTTATCGGACTTGGTGCCCAGAGCGTGCTGGCCCGAGTGGGGGGCGCTGACCGCCGCGCGCGCTTCGTTCCCCTTCTCGCGCACGCCCACATCGACGAACAGACGGCCGAGCTTCACGTTGCCTGCCTCGGGCTCCGCTCGGGTCACTATCCCCTCGACGATCTCGACGTCGTTGAGGCCGGTTGCGTGCGCCTTCACCAGCTCGACGCGCTTCTTGTCGAGCGCCGGCCCGGTCAGGTGCCCCGACGGCCCGCGAAAACCCTGGCGCGCGTCGAGATCCTCGAGTCCCCGCTCGAGCGAGGCGCGCGCCAGCTCCTGGAGATGTCCGTCGAGCGTGGTGGTGACGGTGATGCCGCTCTCGACGGCCGCCTGCTCGCCCAGGCGCTCGGCCAGCACGCCGCCGACGACGTCGACCGCCTCTGCCGCGGTCCCACGCGCCGACGCCGGCTCGCGCGCCAGGCGGATCGGCTCGGCCGCCACCCGATCGGCAGCGGCCTGCTCGATGTAGCCGTGCGCCGCCATCTGCCCAAGCACGTAGCGCTGGCGCGTCTTGGCGGCGTCCGGGTGCTTGCGCGGCGAGAGGCGCTCGGGGCTTTGAGGAAGGCCGGCCAGCAGCGCCGCCTCGGCCAGGTTGATGTCGCGCACCGACTTGCCGAAGAAGTAGCGGGCGGCCTCCTCGCAGCCGTAACGGCCGTGACCGTAGTAGATTTGATTCAGGTAGAGCGCGAGCACCTCTTCCTTCGACAGCTTCTCCGACAGCTGCCGCGCCAGGATGATCTCCTGAACCTTCCGGCGCATCGTCCGCTCCGGCGAGAGGACCAGGTTCTTCACCACCTGCTGCGTGATCGACGAGCCCCCCTGCGCCCGCCGCCCGCGCAGCACGTCCTCGAGGAACGCGCGCACCATGCCGCGGTAGTTCAGCCCGCCGTGCTGAAAGTAGTCGGCGTCTTCGGCCGCGACGACGGCGTTGACGAGCAGCTTGGGGATCGCGTCGTAGGGGACGACCGTTCGCTTCTCGCTGCCGAGCTCGCCGATCGGCGCGCCGTTGCGATCGAGGATGCGCGTCAGCTGCTTGGGGCGATAGGTGTCGAGCCGTGACAGGTTGGGGAGCCTCGGATCGCTGCCGTAGTAGCTGAAGAGACCAACCACTGCGGCGATCGCGGCGAACAGCCCCAACGTGGCGACGGCCGCGCCAATCCGCAGCGCCCGTTTCCATGCCGGGGTGTCGGCGCGCCCTCCGCCGCGACCGATCGAGCGCGCGCGGAGCTTCGGCGTCCCGCGCTTGCCCGAGGAGCGGCGCGGATCGCGATCATCGAGCGAGGGGCCGGCCGCCATCCCGGTCAGTCTATCCCCCAGCGGGGGCGGTTCAAGAAACCGCTGCCGCGCGCGCCAAGATGACATCGGCCCCGCGGACCGACGCAGCATAGAACCGGGCGCGCAGCGCCAGGATGGCGTCGTCGGCGAGATCGGTCGGGGCGCCGAGCGCGCTGCGGCGAAGCGTCGAGGCGCGCGCGGCGATGAGCGCTGTTGCGACCGAAAGGTTGAGGCTCTGAGTGAGCCCGTGCATGGGGATGCCAAACCGGACGTCTGCGGCAGCGATGGCCTCCGCGGTGAGCCCGTCGTGCTCGTTGCCGACCATGACGGTGGCCGGCCGCGAAAAGTCGAGCTCGTCCAGCGCGACCGGGGCGCCCGGGACGGCCGCGTAGAGGGCGAACCCGTCGGCGCGCAGGCCGGCGACCGCCGCCGCCAGCGTCTTGTGCCGAATGACGTCCAGCCACTTTTCGCACCCCTGGGTCACGGTGCTCGAGTAGCGGAACGGCTCGACGCTCTCGATCACCTCGACCCGCTGGATCCCGAACGCCTCCGCGCTGCGGAGCACTGCCGCGCCGTTGTGCGGGTCGTGCAGGTTCTCGATCACGACGCGCAGGCCGACGAGGCGGCTCCGAGCTGCCTCGTCGATCCGTTGCCGGCGCTCGTCGAGCAGCAGCGGCCCAAGCTCAGCACAGACGCGCGCCGGGGAGATGGCGCCCGGTCCGTCGCTCGACATCGGCGCACCCTAGCATGGCACAACCGCGCGCCGCGAAGCGCCGGTCCAGGCGGGCCCCCAAAGACCGCAAAGACCCGCAAGAGACCGCAAAATTTGCCGGCTGGCGGTCGCGCTTCGCCAAATGTGCGTTTCGCGACGGCCAGCAGCGCCGACGCCGTGCGAGTTGCAAGGAGCGGCTGAGTCGAGGCCCGGGAAACGGGCACCTGTGGCGGGCACGATTCGTGAAGTACCGGCTCGGCATGAAGGACTTGCTCTTCGTCGCGATCACCGTCGGGTTCTTCGCGCTCGCATGGATCTACGTCAGGGCCGCCGAGCGGCTCTAGGGAGGCTGACGATGTCATTCGACTACGGATTGGGCGCGATCTTGGCGCTCGTGCTGACCGGTTATCTGTTCTACGCGCTCGTGCGTCCCGAGCGGTTCTAACGGCGCGAAAGGGATCGGAACATGACGTTCGTTGGTTGGTTGCAGGTTCTCGTCTTCTTCGGGCTCATCCTGGCGGTCACGAAGCCCATCGGCGCTTACATGTTTCGCGTGTTCGAAGGGGGCGACGCGCCGCTCGGCCGCGGCCTCGGCCGCATCGAGAACGCGTTCTATCGCCTGTTCGGCGTCGATCCGCGGCAGGAACAGGACTGGAAAGCGTACACGTTCGCGCTGCTGGCGTTCAGCACCTTCGGCGTGATCGTGACCTACGCGATCCAGCGGCTGCAGGGGCACCTTCCCCTGAACCCGCAGCACTTCGCCGGCGTGTCGCACGATCTCGCTTTCAACACCGCTGCCAGCTTCACCACCAACACCAACTGGCAGTCCTACAGCGGCGAGTCGACGATGAGCTACCTGACCCAGATGGCGGGTCTGGCCTGGCACAACTTCACCTCGGCGGCGGCCGGGATCTGCGTGGCCCTGGCGGTCGCGCGCGGCTTCACCCGGCGCGGCGGCCCGGGCGGCGGGAAGCAGCTGGGAAACTTCTGGGTCGATCTCAACCGCGGGATCCTCTACGTGCTCCTGCCGCTCAGCTTCATCTTCGCGCTGGTGCTGGTCTCGCAGGGGGTGATCCAGAACCTGAAACCGTACCTCGACGTCACCACCCTGGAAGGGGGCAAGCAGACGCTGGCGCTCGGTCCGGTCGCGTCGCAAGAGGCGATCAAGCAGCTCGGCACCAACGGGGGCGGCTTCTTCAACGCCAACGCGGCTCACCCGTTCGAGAACCCGACGCCGTTCACCAACCTCATCTCGATGTTCCTCATCTTCATGATCCCGGCCGGGCTGACCTATACCTACGGCCGGATGGCCAAGGATTCCAAGCAGGGCTGGGCGCTGCTGGCGGCAATGAGCGTGCTCTTCTTTGCCGGCGTCGCCGCCTGCTATCACGCCGAGACCGCCGGTAACAGCGCGTTCGCCGGCCTGCCCATTCACCAGGCGCTCGGCAACATGGAGGGGAAGGAGGCGCGCTTCGGCGTCGCCGCCTCCACGCTCTATGCGACGGTCACCACCGACGCCTCCTGCGGCGCGGTCAACGCCATGCATGACAGCTTCACCCCGCTCGGCGGCCTGGTGCCGCTGGTGAACATCCAGCTGGGCGAGGTGATCTTCGGCGGCGTCGGCGCGGGGCTCTACGGCATCTTGGTCTTCGTCGTACTCGCCGTCTTCATCGCCGGCCTGATGGTCGGCCGCACGCCCGAGTATCTCGGCAAGAAGATCGAGGCGCGCGAGATTCAGTTGGGAATGTTCTACGTGCTGGTCTTCCCGATCATCATCCTCGGCTTCTCGGCCTGGGCGGCGGTCTCGCCGCTCGGAACTTCGTCGCTGAACAACGGCGATTCGCATGGCCTCTCCGAGATCCTCTACGCCTATTCGAGCGGCGCCGGGAACAACGGCTCGGCCTTCGCCGGGCTCAACGCCAACACGCCGTTCTGGAACATCACGCTCGGGCTCACCATGCTGGCCGGGCGCTTCCTGATGATCATCCCGGCGCTCGGCATCGCCGGGTTGATGGTCGACAAGAAGGTGGTGCCGCCCTCTTTGGGAACGTTCCCCACCAACGGTCCTCTCTTCACCGCCCTCCTAGTGATGGTGGTGGTGATCGTCGGGGCGCTCACCTTCTTCCCGGCGCTCTCGCTCGGCCCGATCGTCGAGCATTTTCAGGCACTGCACGGAAAGGTCTTCTAGTCATGTCCTCCAAAGCACAATCCGTTGGGCTGTTCGATCGCGCGATCTTGCGACAGGCCGTAGGCGAGAGCTTCCGCAAGCTGTCGCCGCGGATGGTGGCCAAGAACCCGGTCATGTTCGTGGTCGAGGTCGGCAGCGCGCTGACCACCTTGCTGGTGATCCGCGACCTCATCGTTCGCGCCCCGGAGCATGCACCGCTCTGGTTCACCGGCGCGGTGTCGATCTGGCTCTGGTTCACGGTGCTGTTCGCCAACTTCGCCGAGGCGATCGCAGAAGGCCGTGGTCGCGCGCAGGCCGACACGCTCCGCAAGATGCGCAAGGAGACGATGGCCCGTCGGCTGCTCGACGACGGCAAGCACGACGGCCGCGAGGAGGCCGTCCCCTCGTCGTCGCTGCGCAAAGGCGACCTGGTGGTCGTCGAGGCGAATCAGCTCGTGCCGGGCGACGGCGAGATCGTCGAGGGGATCGCCTCGGTCGACGAGTCGGCCATCACCGGCGAATCGGCGC
>Ga0209890_10000232_pt1 | contig 26232 bp, 20 predicted proteins | sample OrgsoiDNA2013049_FD_185799 | JGI IMG/M metagenome (GOLD analysis project Ga0209890, IMG submission 185799) | Permafrost soil microbial communities from the Arctic, to analyse light accelerated degradation of dissolved organic matter (DOM) -... | ecosystem: Environmental > Terrestrial > Soil >... | reverse complement strand
TCTACTGCGCCCCTGGCGGCTGCTAGGGCCCGGGCTCGACCTCGACGCGCTATCCTCGGCGACCCATGGGCGACCCAGCTGTCGTCGTCGATTCGCTGGTCAAGCGCTTTGCCGCCAAGACCGCGGTCGCCGATCTCTCCTTCTCCGTCGCCGCCGGTGAGATCTACGGTCTGCTCGGACCGAACGGGGCCGGCAAGACCACCACCCTCCGCGTCCTGGCGGGGATCCTGACGCCGACCGCAGGGCGCGCGCTCGTCGCCGGGATCGATGTGGCGAGCGATCCTCTGGAGGTGAGGCGGCGGCTCGGCTTCCTGACCAACACCACCGGGCTCTACGCGCGGTTGACCGGTCGCGAGCTGCTCGACTACTTCGCCCGCCTTCACGGCCTCGGGCCGGCGGCGGCCGAGGCGCGCATCGCCGTATTGGTGCGCGCTCTCGATCTCGCTCCGTTCTTCGGGCGCCGCTGCGAGGGGCTCTCGACCGGCGAGCGCCAGCGGCTCTCCATCGCGCGCGCCATGCTTCACGACCCGAGCGTCATGGTCCTCGATGAGCCGACCGCCGGGCTCGACGTCCTCGCTTCGCGGTTCCTGCGCTCCTTCGTCCGCGCCGAGCGCGACCGGGGGAAGGCGGTGGTCTTCTCCACCCACTACTTGGCCGAGGCGGAGCTGCTCTGCGATCGGATCGGGCTCCTGCACCACGGACGCCTGCTGGCCGAAGGGACTCCGGCGGCGCTGCGAGCGATGGCAGGGGACGCTCCCAGCCTGGAAGAGGCGTTCCTGCGCCTGGTCGCCGCCGTCGATGCGCCCGGCGCGACGGAGACGGCGCCTTGAAGCTTCGCGAGGTGAAGCTGGTCGCGGGGAAGGAGCTGCGCGAGACGCTGCGCGATCGGCGAACGCTGGCGGTGATGGTGCTGTTCCCGCTGGTGATCTATCCACTGGTTTCGCTGGTGACGGCGCAGGTGCTGGCCGCGCGGGTGGCCCGGATCGAGGCGCACGTCGCGCGGGTGGCGGTGAGTGGACCGCCTGCCCTCACCGGCGAGCTGCGCCGCCGCCTCACCAGCGCCGACGTGGTCGTCGTGGCGAGCGCCGCTGAATCCAATCGTGCCGTGCTCGCTGCCAACCGCGTCGACGCGGTCGCCGAGGTGAAGCCCGGGGCGGCCGGGAAGCCGCCGGAGGTGCGCCTCCTCTACGACGAGACCCGCGAAGAATCGGCCACCGCGCGTGACCGCGTCGAGCAGGCGCTGGCCGTACCGGTAGGCGGAGCGAACTGCAGGCCGGCGTTCTCCGTCGCCACGGCCGGCGTTGCGGCGCGCACGCAGGTGAGCGGTTACATGCTCTCGAAGATCTTGCCGCTGGTGGTGGTGGTGATGGTGATGCTGGGCGCGTTCCACCCGGCGATCGACATCACCGCGGGAGAGCGCGAGCGAAGCACGCTCGAGACGACCTTGTCGGCGCCGATCGATCGCACGTCGCTCATGGCGGGCAAGGTGCTCGCGGTCGCCACGCTGGCGTCGCTCACCGGCGTGCTCAACCTCGCCTCGATGTCGCTGACGGTTCTGGAGGGGACGCACCTCATCGCGGGCGGCGCAAAAACCCCGATCCCCTGGCTCCGTGCGGCGGCAGCCTTCGCGGTCATCCCGCCGACCGCGTTTCTGTTCGCCTCGGTGATGGTGGCGATCGGCGCGCTCGCGCGCAGCTTCAAGGAGGCGCAAACGCTGCTGACGCCGGTCTACTTCCTCTGCATGGCGCCGGCGCTCACCGCCGGCCTCGGCGACTTTCAGCTGGGCGGCGTGACCGCCTGGATTCCGGGCGTGGGCGTGACGCTGCTGGCGCGCGATCTGATCCTCGGCCACGCCTCGCTCGGCGTCACGCTGGCGGTGCTGGTCAGCACCGCGCTCTACGGAGCGGCCGCGCTCGCGCTCGCCGCGCGGCTCTACGACTCTGAGCGGCTCTTCTTCACCGACGAGGCGGGCCTCGGTCTCGGCGCCTGGCTCCGGCACGTCGCGAGCGGCCACGCGAGCGCACCCGCAGACGGCACGGACGACCAACCGGCGACAACAGCGGGGCACGCGCTCGCCCTCTACGCCATCGCCTGCATCCTCCTCTTTTTCGTGTTCGTTCCGCTGCAAACCTGGCGGCTCGGCCCCGGGCTGATGCTGTCCGAATGGGTAGGCCTCGGCGGCCTGACCTGGATCTACGCGCGGGGACGCGGACAGAAGCTGGCCGAGGTCATCCGGATCGGCGCTCCGTCACCGACGGCCTTTGCCGGGGCAGTGCTGATTGGTCTGTCAGCCTGGCTGGTGGTCGGCCTCGTCGCCGAGTGGATTCTTCCGGCACCCAAAGAGGTCGTCGAGGGCTTGCGCCGCGCCGTCGCGCCGACCGACGGTGGCCGCGGCACTCTCGTCACTCTCTTCCTGATGGCGTTGACGCCGGCGATCTGCGAGGAGGCGCTCTTCCGCGGCCCCATCCTGCGCGGCCTCCGGACGCGGCTCTCCCCGGCCGGCGCTGCCATCCTCACCGGGCTGCTGTTCGGCATCTACCACCTCGATCCCTGGCGCCTCCTGCCGACCGCAATTCTCGGCGTGGCCCTCTCGGGGATCGCGCTCGCCAGCGATTCGATCGTTCCGGCAATGGTGGCTCACTTCGTGAATAACGCCTGCCTCATACTCCTCGCGCGCCTGCACGCCGACGACACCGATGCGCTCGCCACGAGCACGAAGCTTCTCCTCGGCACGCTCGGTGCTGTGGTCCTCTCGGTCGGGATTCACCTGATGAGACGCGCCGACAAGAAGCGAGGCGGTATGTAGCCTACTTCACTAACTTTTCACTACCCGAACCTCTTCTCATGCTACAACCGCGTCAGAATGGCGGCGGACGACAAGGAAATGATCGGGTTGTTGCGTAAATGCGAGGTGCTGGCCGAAAGCCCCCTCGACACCCTGCAGGCGGTCCTGCCCGGGTTGACGATCGGGAATTACCGCCCGCGTCAGGTCATCTACCTTCCCGGAGACCGCGCGCAGGCGGTCCACTTCCTGACCAGCGGAAGAATCAAGATTTCGAAGGTCACGCGCGACGGCAAGGAGCTGACCCTGGCCTATCGCAACGAGGGCGATTTCTTCGGTGAGCCGTGCCTGCTGGACGGGGGGCCGCGCGAGGAGATGGCTGAGGCGATGGACGCTTCGACCACGGTCGAGATTCAGCGCGAGGCGCTGGACGAAGTGCTCAGGAACGACGGCGGAGCAGCCTACAAGTTCGCGCGCGCGCTCATCGCCCGCCGCAAGGACCTGGAGTCGCGCGTCGAGCAGCTGATCTTCAAGGACGTGGGGGCCAAGCTGGCAGAGCTGCTGCTCAGCCTCGGTCAAGAGCACGGCGTTTTGGACCAGCGCGGCGTGGTCGTCGGTCTCAAGATCACGCATCAAGAGATGGCGAACCTGATCGGCTCGACACGCGAGACGGTCTCGCTGACGCTCTCACAGTTCAAGCGCAAGGGCTTGATTCAGACCGACGGCCGCCGGGTCATTCTCGCCGACCAAGAAGGGCTGCGCGCGCTGGCGTAGGCCTACCAGCCGCCGCGACGCGAGCGACCGCGGCCTTCGCCACCACCACCACCGTCGCCACCTCCGCCCCGACCACCGCCACCGCCACCGTACCCACCGCCGCCCCCGTATCCGCCGCCACCGCCGCCCCCGCGCGGGGCACGCTCACGCGCCTCGCTTACGTTGATCGCGCGCCCCTGGATGTCGCGGCCGGTCAGCGCCGAGATCGCGGCCGACGCCTCCTGGTCGCTGCCCATCTCCACGAACGCGAATCCGCGCGGACGCCCGGTGTCGCGGTCCATCACGATCTTCACCTCCACCACGTTGCGGCCTTCTTCAGCGAAGGCGTCACGCAGCTCGGGCTCCGTCACGTTGTACGACAAGTTTCCCACGTAGAGCCTGGTTCCCATCTCTCTCTCCTTCGTTGCACGGATTCGGCGATTAGGCGCGTCTCGGGCACCAACTAGGGGGAAAACGGGGCGACGGACGACGGCCGTCGGGGCGCGCCGGACCCGAAGGTCAACGGGGGCAATTCGCGCAGCTGCAGCGACGCGCGGTCGGGATCAGCACCGGCCGGGCCGAGAGTGGAGACGGGGGGCGACGAACGTAGCACCGGAAAAGACTCGGGCTTGACTACCCGAAATTTTAACAGTTTGGTCTTTTGCTGTCGAGGGGTCGCCCGGCCCCGCCAACGGCCCGGGATCGCCTCCGTTTAGCTGCGCTGCAGCGCTGCCAGCACCGCGTCGCCCGCGATCGCCGTTGTAGCCGGCGCAGTGCCGGCCGGCGCGAGGTCTGCCGTCAGGATGCCCTTGTCGATCGCCGCCGCCACCGCCGCCTCGATCGCGCGGGCCTCCGCCTCGAGCCCCAGCGAGTACCGGAACAGAAGCGCGACGCTGAGGATCGTGGCGTACGGGTTGGCGATCCCCTTGCCCGCGATGTCGGGCGCCGAGCCGTGGATCGGCTCGTAGAGACCGCGTTTTCCGTCGCCGAGAGAGGCCGAGGGGAGCAGCCCCATCGAGCCGGCCAGCATCGAAGCCTCATCGGTCAGGATGTCGCCGAACATGTTCTCGGTGACAATCACGTCGAAGTCCGCGGGACGACGGATGAGGTGCATCGCGCAGGCGTCGACCAGCATGTGAGAGAGCGCCACGTCGGGGAACTCTTCGGCCATCACCCGTACGGTGACCTCGCGCCAAAGACGCGACGTCTCCAGCACGTTGGCCTTGTCGACGGAGGTGAGCTTCTTGCGGCGCCCGCGCGCGATGCGGGCCGCCGTACGCACGATCCGCTCGACCTCGGCGACGGTGTAGACGCACAGATCCGAAGCGCGATCGCCGTCGCGCAGCTTGTCGCCGAAGTAGATCCCGCCGGTCAGCTCGCGCACGACGATCATGTCGACGCCGGCCAGCAGCTCGGGGCGCAGCGGCGACGCGTGCATGACGTTCGGATTGACGGAGACGGGGCGCAGGTTGGCGTAGAGACCGAGCGCCTTGCGAATCGCCAGCAGGCCCTGCTCGGGGCGCACCTTGGCGCGCGGATCGTCCCACTTGGGGCCGCCCACCGCGCCCAGCAGCACGGCGTCCGCCGCGCGCGCGATCTCCAGCGTCTCCGGCGGCAGCGCCGAGCCGGTCTGGTCGATGGCGATCCCACCGATGGCGGCGTCGTTCAGCGTGAAGGTGTGTCCCCACTTCTCGCTCACCGCCGCCAGCACGCGGCGGGCCTGATCGACGACCTCCGGACCGATTCCGTCACCCGGCAAAACTGCAATTACAGCGCGCATTCTTTACGACTCCTCCGGTTTCGAGCCGGCGCACGATACAAGAAGGACAACGGACCGCAAGCCGGAACTATTTTCATCGCGACCCTCACGCGATCTACTTCCGCGCGATCGGGTAGCGGCGACCGGGGCCGAACGACTTGCCGGTGATCTTGAGGCCAGGCGCCATCTGGCGACGCTTGTACTCGCTCTGTTGCACGCGCCGGACGACGTCGCGCGCGATCGCGGCGTCGAATCCCTGCGCCACCAGCGCCGGAACGTCGAGCCCACGGACGAGGTGCGCGTCGAGGATGGCGTCCAGCAGATCGTAGGGCGGGAGGCTGTCTTGATCGGTCTGATTGGGGCGCAGCTCGGCCGACGGCGGCTTGGTCAACGTCGCCTCGGGAATCACGATCCGCTCGTCGTTCACCGCGCGCGCCAGCCGATAGACCAGCGTCTTCGGGACGTCGCTGATCACCGCCAGGCCGCCGGCCATGTCGCCGTAGAGCGTGCAGTAGCCGGTGGCGATCTCGCTCTTGTTGCCGGTGCTGAGCAGCAGCCGATCCTGGCGGTTGGAGAGCGCCATCAGAATCGCACCGCGCACGCGTGCCTGCAGATTCTGGGCGGTCAAATCGGCGGCGGCCTCCGCGGCTTGCGGCGAGCTGGGCGCGGCGAACCGATCGAGTGGCGACGCCAGGGTCTCGAGGTAAGCGGCGAACATCGGTTCGATCGAGACGACGGTGAAGTCGATCCCCAGGTTCTTGGCCAGCGCTTCGGCGTCAGCCAGCGATCCGGGTGACGAGTAGCGCGACGGCATGGCGACGCCGAGCACGTTCGCCGGCCCGAGAGCGCGGGCCGCCAGGCAGGCGACCAGCGCCGAGTCAATGCCGCCCGAAAGACCGAGCAGAGCGCGCGAAAAGCCACAGCGGCGGGCATAGTCGCGCGTTCCGAGCGCCAGCGCCGCCAGCGCCGACTTCTCGTCGGAGGGCTCGTCCGGCCGCAGATCGCCGGCGGCCGAATCGACATCGACCACAATCAGATCGGTCTGGTTCTCGGCGCCGCGCGCGATCACCTGACCGGTGGCGTCGACCGCCAGGCTGGCTCCGTCGAACACCAGGTCGTCTTGCCCGCCGACCTGGTTGACGAACAGCAGCGGGCGGCGCCATCTCCGCGCCGTCGCCGCCAGCATGCGCGGGCGCAGGTGGCGCTTTTCGATGGTGTACGGCGATGCCGAGAGGTTGAGGATGATCTCCGCGCCCGCGCGCACCAACGCCTCGATCGGATCGGATCGGTAGAGCCGCGCCGGCCAGAAGTCGGCGTCGTTCCAGATGTCCTCGCAGATCGAGATCCCCAGCTTGCGCCCGCGGAACGAGATCGGCGCGACCTCGGTGGCCGGATCGAAGTAGCGCCGCTCGTCGAACACGTCGTAGGTCGGCAGCAGTGACTTGCGCACGATGTGGGTCACCCGGCCACCGTCGATCAGCGCGGCGCTGTTGTAGAGCCCGTGCCCCTCGGCCGTCTCGCCCCGCTCGGGGAACCCGACCAGCGCGGCGGTCGTCCCGCCGGCCCGCGCCGCCACCAGCGTGTCGAGCGAGGCGCGCGCAGCCTCGACGAATGCGGGACGCTCGAGCAGATCCTTGGGCGGATAGCCGCAGAGGGCCAGCTCGGGGAAGATGGCCAGGGCAGCACCGCGCGCCTCGGCGGCGGCCAGGGCCTCCAGCACCAACCGGCGGTTCCCGTCGAAGTCGCCGACGGTGGGGTTGATCTGCGCGAGCGCGATCTTCACGTCGGATTGATTCTACAGGGCGGGCGCCTGGCGCCGGGCGTGATAAAATGAGGGTGTGACCACCGCGAGCGAGGTGATCGCGCGTCCCCTCCCAGCCCCCGAACCTGCGGCTGCGACGACGCGCCCCCTGGACATCCCCCCGCAGAGCCGGATCTACGTCAACCGCAACCTGCGGCTCGACAAGATCGAGATGGTCGGCTTCGACATGGACTACACGCTCGCGCTTTACAACCAGGCGCGGATCGAGGAGCTGTCGATGCGGGCCACCCTCGACAAGCTGGTGAGCGCCAAGGGTTACCCGGAGGCGATCCGGGCCCTCGCCTACGATCCGATGCTGGCGGTGCGCGGCCTGGTGATCGATCACCAGAACGGCAACATCTTCAAGCCGGACCGCTACGGATTTCCCGGGCGCGCGCGCCACGGCCTCAAGAACATCGATCGCGCGCTGATCGGTGGGCTCTACCAGCGCGAGCGAACGCGGCTCTCCAGCCAGCGCTACGCCTGGATCGATTCGCTGTTCGCGCTGCCCGAGGCGGTGCTCTACTCGGTGCTGGTCGACTATTTCGACCAACACAATCCGCCGGGGAAGCCGGACTACACCGCCCTCTGGCAACACATTCGCGAGTGCATCGACCTCGCCCACCGCGACGGCTCCATCAAGACCATCGTCAGCGACGACTTCCCGAGCTACGTCGAGCGCGACGATGCGCTGGCCGAGACGTTGCACAAGTTTCGCTCTTCGGGGAAGCGCCTGTTCCTGCTCACCAACTCGGCCTGGGACTACACCTCGGCGATGATGAGTCATCTGCTCGACGGCGCGCCGGGCACCGATCAGTCGTACCCGTCTTCATATCCATCTTGGCGCCACTACTTCGACGTGATCGTGGTGAGCGCCGGCAAGCCGGAATTCTTCACCGACGATCGCCCGTTCATCGAGCTCGACAGCCAGGGGAACCCGCTGCTCAAGAGCCCGGGCGGCCCGTTCCAGCGCGGGCGCATCTACTCGGGTGGCAACATCAAGGATTTCCAGGAGCGCGCCCGGGCCAGCGGCGATCGCGTCCTCTTCGTCGGCGACCACATCTACGGCGACATGCTGCGCTCCCGCAAATCGTCGAACTGGCGCACGGCGATGATCCTGCAAGAGCTGGAGCACGAGGTGACGACGCACGATCGCCTGCGTCCCGATGTCAGCCGACTCGACCGGCTCGATGGCGAGCTCAACCATCTGGACTCCGAGCTGAACGACCGTCAGGCGGCGCTGCGCGCGCTGCAGAAGAGCGGCGGCGAGGCGCCAGACCCGGCCGCGGCGTCCGGCAGGCGCGTCATCAAGGAGGCGATCGAGCGGCTGCGCCGCGAGCTGCGCGCGACCGCCGCCCAGCACCGCGTCCTCGAGGACACCATTGATGACCGGTTCAACCCCTACTGGGGGCCGATGTTCCGCGAGGGGTACGAGGTGAGCAAGTTCGGCGAGCAGGTCGAGGCCTACGCCTGCGTCTACACCAGCCGCGTCTCCAACTTCCGCTTCTACTCACCGATGCAATACTTCCGCGGCCCGCGCGACCGCATGCCGCACGAAAGGTGAGCGTGGGAGGGGCTGCGCCCCTCCCACGGGCCCACCCCGACGCGACGAGAGCCGAGCCCAGATCATGCTCGGCATATAAGTCTCCGGCGGGCAAAGCCCGCCTCCGATCAACTGAGTCGGATGGGGAGCGGGTCAGCGGCGTAGGCGGGAGACGAGGGCACGCGCCTCTTCGAGGCCGAAGACGCGGGCAGCGGCGAAGTAGACGGCGGCGCCGACGGCGATCGGCACGAAGGCTTTGACGGCGAAGATCGTGACGCCGGCGCCCGGCAGCAGCTCGACACGCAAAGAGACCGCCCAGATTGCCGCCGCCATGATCGCCGACGCGCCCACGATCTTGAAGACCGGTACGACCAGGTCGCGGGTGAAGAGGCGGTGGATCCGCCTGTGAAAGGCGACCGCCAGGATCGAGAAGTTAACCAGCGCCGCCAGCGAGGTCCCGAGCGCCAGTCCGACGTGGCCGAAGCGCCTGAACGTCAGAATGTTCCAGAGCAGGTTGGCGGCGACCGCGGCGACGCTGGCGATGACCGGAAAGCGCGGGCGGCCGATGGCGTAGAAGGCCGGCGCCACCACCTTGATCGCCGCGTAGGCGCAGAGTCCGACGGCGTAGCCGCTGAGAGCGCGCGCCGTCTCGAGCGTCGCGTGCGGTGAGAACCGCCCGTGCTGGTAGATGAGCCGGATGATCGGCAAGCCGAGCAGCGCCAGGCCGACCGTCGACGGCACGGTGAGGAACAGGACCATCCGCAGCCCGCGCCGCAACGTCACGCTCAACGAGGCCCAGTCCCCGCGCGCGGCATCGCGCGACAGGTGGGTGAGCGCGGTGATGCCGACCGCCACGCCGAACACGCCGATCGGCAGCTGCATGAGACGAAACGCGTACGACAGCCAGGAGAGTGCTCCGTCGGAGATGAGGCTGGCGAACGACGAATTGACGACGACGTTCACTTGCACCGCCGCCACACCCAGCGTCGCAGGTGCCATCAGCATCGCGATCCGCCGCGTCCCCGGATCGCGGAGGCGCAGATCCGGAATCAGCCGCGGCCGGTACCCCGAGCGCCAGAGCGGCGGGACCTGGATCGCCAGCTGCGCGATCCCGCCGATCACCGTGAAGACCGCCCAGGCCGTCACCGCCGTGCGCGACGACGGCGCGAGCAGATAGACGGCGACGCCACCGGCAATGGCGACCAGATTGAACATCGACGACGCCAACGCCGGCGCTGTGTACTTCTCCTCGGCGTTGAGCGCGCCCATCGCCACCACCGCCAGCGAGATCGCCGGCAGGAACGGCATCATGATCCTGACCAGCCGCGCGCAGAGCTCGGCTTTCTCCGGCGAAAAACCGGTCGCCACCAGGTGCACGACCGGTCCCGGAAAGATCATCGCCAAGAGCGCGACCGCGCCGAGATAGATCGTCAGCGTCGACATCACCCGGTTCGCCAGCGCCTGCGCCGCAGGCCGGCCGTCCCGCCGCAGGGTCGCCACGTAGGTCGGCACGAACGCCGTCGACAGCGCCCCCTCGGCGAAGAGATCCCGCAAGAGGTTGGGGATGCGAAAGGCGGCGAGAAAAGCGTCGCTGTAGATTCCCGCCCCCAGCGTCAGCGCGAAGATCTGCTCGCGCGCAAGCCCCAGAAGCCGCGACAGCATGGTGAGCGCGCTGACCCGACGGGCGCCGCTGGCCAGCCGCTCGCCGCCGCGGTCGCTCTGGGCCGGCTCTGCGGTCGGTACGTTGGCCAAGCTGCCGTCGGCTTCGCCGTCGGCTTCGGCGTCGACGCCCACTACTCGTGCCCCTTGGCGAGATCACCGAGCTCGACCGCGCGATCGCGAACGGGCGAAGCCGGCCCGCGCCGCAGCTGATCCAGCAGGGTGCGGTCGGCGGCCGTTCCGGCAGCGGCCAGGCAGTCGAGCATCTCGACGGCGTCGGCGGGAGACGTCGAGGCGGCCGCCGCCATCGTCCGCGCGGTTGCGACCGCCGGAGCCGCCGGCGGTCGTTCCTTGCCGCCACGGACGGCGCGGGCCTCGACGCGGCATTCGGCCGCCGCCGCCGCCGCGCTCACGCTCCGATCGGTGTCCGCGATCGCACCGGACAGGACGGCCGTGCGTTCGGGGCCGGCCGCGGCCACCAGCACCGCCGCGCGCCGGATCTCGGCCACCGGATCGCGCGCCAGCGAGGCGAGATCGCCGTACGCTCCGCAGCTCGGCGCCGCTTCCAAGATGGCGTCGAGCGCCGCCAGCCGCGCGGGGGGCGTTGCCTCCTTGCGCGCCGCCAGCGCCCGCAGTCCACCGCAGGCGCGCGCCACCAGATCGGGCGGCACGTCCCAGTCCTCGGTGGCGGTCGGGGCCGCTCCGTCCAGCAGCGTTCCCAGCGCAGCCGCGGCCGCGACCGCGCGCGCCGGGTCCGACGCTGCCAGCTGGTCGGCGATCGTCCCCACCAGGACGATCCCGCCGCGCGCGAGAGGCGCCGCCGCCAGCGCAGCCTCGGCCACCCGCTGGTCGGTGCCGGCGATCGCCTGTGCCAGGCGCGCGGGGCCGATCCGATCCCCGAGGCGGCCGAGCGCGCTGCGGTCACCCCGTTTGCGGGCCTTCACCAGCTCGGCGAACGCGGGGACGAGCTTGCCCGTCCGTTCATTGGCGTGGCGCGACCGCGCGCGCGCCACATGAGGGCCAACGAGCAGAAGGGGGACGAAGGCAAAAAGGGCGAACGCTCGGGGACGAAACACTCACATCAGGGTTATCACCCCTTTGGCGTAAACGTCTCCTTTTCCGGCGGGGAGATCGTCCCCCCGCGAGATGACGGCGATCTCGTACCGGTGCCCACGCGCGAATCCCATCACCTCGGTGACGACGAGATCGTTGATGGCCAGCTCGTTCTGCCCGGGCTGGCCGTCGATCTCGAACATCTTCACCTCGTGACGGTCCTTCGGATCCGTCACGTCCGTCGCGCGCAGCCGAAACGAGGCAATCCGGGGAGCCGGATCGAGAAACGCCACCATGTGCAGGCGCCAAAACCCTTCCGCCCCCCCTTCCACCGTCGTCCGTTTCAACCGGCGCAGCGCATCGCTCATCGCGGCGTCCGACGGAAATTGAGCCGGCGACGCGATCAGAACGTCACTGAAGACCACCTGACCATGGAACTGCCCCCAGCTCACCACCGCGACAGGGACCACCGCAGCAACCGGGGCGTCGGCGCGCGCACGCCCACCCAGCAACGCCACGAGAGCCGACACCAGCAGCCAAAACCCGAGTCCCGCCAACGCCACGTCCCGCCGCATCCCACCCTCCTGTCGCCAAACCAGTCTTCGAGTCAATCTTGGTCGGCACCGCGTCCCGTCAAGATCTCGGCACGCGGTCCATATTGTATTGACCCCGGGTCCGCGCTAAAAACTGGGAACGGCAGCGTCACCGCGCGGCGACCTTTTTTGCGGAACGCGTCACCCTTACTGAAAGGCCTTGGCGATGAAGCTTCACTCTGGACTAGTTATTGTGGGTCTCCTTTCTCTCGGGCTCCTCAGCTACTCCTGCGCCAACGGCGACACCGTCTCGGGCAGCACCGGAAGCGGCGGCTCCAATTCGACCGGAACGGGCGGCTCCAACTCGACCGGAACGGGCGGCTCTAGCTCGACCGGCACCGGCGGCTCTCACACCGGTGGCTCGACCGGCACCGGCGGCTCTCACACCGGTGGCTCAACCGGCACCGGCGGCAGCGTCAGCACGGGCACCGGCGGCTCTCACACCGGCGGCTCGACCGGCACCGGCGGCATCGTCACGACCGGCACAGGCGGAAGCACCACGACCGGCACAGGCGGAAGCACTAGCGTCTCGTGCGGGAGTGCCTTCGAAGTGGGTATCAATGGCTTCGTTACGATGCCCGCCGTCGGCGGAGGGTGCTGGACTGGATTCGCGTCCGACGGCGGCGACGCGGGTAGCACGATCATGCCCGGATCGTTCTCCACGTGCGGATCTCCCTGCATGCTCACGATGACGGGAACGCTCAACGCCTCCAACATGGCGAACAGTTACGCAGGCTATTCATACCTTGGATTCAATATCGGGCAGGACTCGGGGGGCGCCGCGGTCGCCGCAGTGACCCCGAAAGGATCAGGGGTCACCGTGACGTTCACCAACACGAGTAGCGCACCTACGGTGCGTGTGGCCTTGAACGCGGACTCGACAGGAACGACCTCCTGGTGCGCCGCGGTGACAACGAGCCCGGCGACGGTCGCGTACACCGCATTTACCCAGCAGTGCTACAACGCGACCCCGGGTGCCGCGTATGCAAAGCAGCCCATCGTCTCCGTGCAACTCTCAGTTCCGGGTGGAGCGACCTCGGGTCCTGTCAATGTCACGCTCGTGAGCGTCAAAGAGAATCCGTAAGGCTATCCCTTAGCAACTCGTCGCAGCGCGAAGCGGTTCGGTTCCATGGGCCGGCCACGTGGGTGATCCGTCTCTGCAAAGCTATTTGCAACCGATCGGAACTGCCGGGTGGCCAGCAACGGCCGATGTGCAGCCGGGGCCTGCGACGGCGCAAAATTTCGCCGAGTCAATCGGTGTACCGCAGGAGCTCTCAGGAAAATCGACGAACATTGCGGTACACGCTGGATACGGCCCGCAGCCTACGAAGGATTGGGGATTGCTTTCGATCGCTCCGCTGCAGTCGTAGTCCCAGGTGATGTTGCAGGTGCCGCCGGCGCTGGTGGTCTGGAAGTCGGCGCCGGGGTGAATGAGCTTGGCGATGGCGAGGTTGGGCGCGCTGTCGCAGCAGTCGCCGCTTTGTGCGGAGTAGCCTATGGGCGGTGTCGTTCCGCAGAAGCCGATCGCCTGTCCCGCGCCATAGCCGTCACCGTCGACATCGACGTAGAACGGCGTGCAGGTCCCGGACGTGCAGTCCTTGGCGAGGGAGCACGGCTGACCATCTCTGACGGTACCGACGGTACCGGCGGTTCCGCCGACACCACCGGCTCCGACGGTACCGGCGACACCACCTATGCCCAGAGCCCCACCGACACCGGCCGTTGCGCCGGCACCGCCAGTTGCGCCGATGCCGCCGGTTGCGCCGATGCCGCCGGTTGCGCCGATACCGCCGGTTGCACCGACACCGCCGGTTGCACCGATGCCCGCGGCTCCGCCGGTACCGGTGACTGGACCGACACCGCCGGCTCCTCCGACGTTGCCGCGATCGGCGCCTGAATCCTTGGTGCCGCCTCTTCCAGCTAGATCGTTGCCGGCGTCAGTGTGATTGCCAGCGTCAGTGGGGACGGTGCGGGTTGGACAGGCCAGCGACGTGAGCGCCAAAGGGAGAACCCAGAGAAAGGCTGCGAGCCTGTTTGGTTTCATGGGCACGGTTATCGACGCGAACCTTACTTGGTTGTCTTGCTCCTCTCCAAAGAGCATCTGGGAACCCGGATTGCCGCGGTGCGCTGCGGGTTGATTGGTGACCGGTGGTGTCGGGATCCTGACCGCGATATAACGCACGCGTGGTCACGCTCAGGAGTGCCTTGACGCGGACCCTTGGGTTAGGGGTGCTCACCGGCATCTTCTTGTTCGCCTGCCAGGGACCGGAAGAGTTCTTGCGCGCCGGCGACGACGGTGGGCCCTCGGGGTTCGGCGGATCGCCGCCCGGCAGCGGCGGCACGGGCACCGGTGGTATCGAAGCGACCGGCGGAATCACCGGGACCGGCGGCAGAGCGACCGGCGGAATCACCGGGACCGGCGGCAGAGCGACCGGCGGCGTCACGGGGACCGGCGGCAGAGCCACCGGTGGTGTCACGGGGACCGGCGGCACCGCCACCGGCGGCGTCACGGGGACAGGTGGCAGGGCGACCGGTGGTGTCACCGGAAGCGCCGGCTCGCGAGGAACCGGTGGCACTACGGGAGCCGCCGGCTCGAGAGGCACCGGCGGTGTCACGGGAGCGGCCGGCGGAAGAGGCACTGGCGGCGTCACGGGAGCGGCCGGTGGAAGAGGCACCGGCGGTGTTACGGGAGCGGCCGGCGGAAGAGGTACTGGCGGGACAACAGGGGCTGCCGGTTCAACCGGAACCGGGCCCTGCGCCGGGTTGTGCGATAGCCCAACGAAGTTCACTACGGTGAGCTACAGCTCGGGCAATGTCGGCACCGGCGCTGCGTGCTTTGAAACGACGGCCAGCATACAGGGCGGAAACTGCAGCAACGTAACGGCGCCGCGTACATTCTCCGTGAATGGAAAGGTAGAGACATGTGGCCAAAACTGGCCGTCGCTACCAGCGAAGATCGACGGTGGATACTGTTTTCAATTCAGCGCCGGTAGCCCCGACTTCTCCGCGTTCACGACGTTCTAGCCACTAGATTTTCGAGAGCTCCTCCGCGTGACTCTGGGATTGCCCCCGGAGTCGAGTTAGAATTGGCTCGTTGGGAGGTTTATTTGCCAACGACTAAGACTATCGTTCTGCGCTTTCTGTTTGTGGTGGCGGCGCTTGGATTGTTCGCCGTTGCTTGCCAAGGACCGGAGGCCTTCTATCGACCCGGAGCGGGCGAAGGAGGCTCGGTCGGGACGGGAGGTACCGGCCTCGTCGGCAGCGGCGGCGCGCCGGGCACGGGTGGCATTGTCCTCACCGGGACGGGCGGCACCACCGGCACCGGCGGTAGGGCGACAGGAGGCGTCACCGGAACCGGTGGCACGCCGGCGACAGGCGGCACCACGGGCACCGGCGGCCGGGGCACCGGCGGCTCTCCCGCCACAGGCGGCACCACGGGTACCGGCGGCAGGGGCACCGGCGGCTCTCCCGCCACAGGCGGCACCACGGGCACGGGCGGCAGTCCCGCGACCGGCGGCGCCGGCGGCAAGGGGACCGGCGGTTCTCCCGCCACCGGTGGCAGCGGCGGCAAGGGCACCGGCGGCTCTCCCGCCACGGGTCAGGTCGTCGTCGACACCGACTGCCAGAGCGCGGCGTCGCCCCAGTCCATTGGTCTTTACCTCGACGTCCTGAACACCTCCTCAACAGCGATTCCGCTGAGCCAGATCACCTTCCGCTACTACTTCCAGCTTGCCGAGACCACGGATCCGCCGCATCTCGACATCGACTACTCGACGACCGTTCCGAGCGCGGCCATCACGGCGAAGTTCGTGGCCATCTCACCCGCCGTGAAGGGGGCCAACGAATACATGGAGGTCGGATTCACCGCGGCCGCGGGTTCACTCGCGGCGCTCTCGAACACGGCGCAGATCCAGCTCCGCCTGCACGCGGCGAACTATGCGAACCCGTTCGACTCCATGCAGACGACGGACTATTCGTTCCAGACCTGCACTGCTGGCAGGACGGCCAATACCGCGCCCTTCGCTCAGCAAACGACCATCACGGCGTACGTCGGCGGCGTCTTGGTGTCAGGTATCGAGCCGAGCTAGGAGCCGAACCGGGAGAGCCCGACGGTGCGTCGAGCATACGCGGCCGCCGTTTGTGCGGCCTCGTCTGCCCGGGTTACGATGCGCCGCCGTGCTGACAGATTGCTGGGGCACCGATCCAAGCTCGCAGGGGCGCGAATCCAATCACGCCTCGATTCCCCCAGCGATAGCCGCAAAGACCGTCCCCACCAACGAGCAACGCCGTCACGTCTGGCGTCCGCTCGCGCTGATGGGGCTCGCCGCCACGTTGCTCGGATCGATTGACTGCGGCGGCGGCCCTTCCGGATCGGGTGGAACGGGTGGATCGATGAGCACCGGCAGCGGCGGGCTCACCGGCAGCGGCGGGCTCACCGGCAACGGCGGAACGGCGACCGGTGGCGCCACGGGCAGCGGCGGGGTCAAGGCGAGCGGCGGCGCGACGGGCACTGGTGGCACGGGCGGAACGAGGGCCACCGGCGGCGTGAGTGGATCCGGCGGATCTGGCGCCGCGACCTGCACCGGCTGCAAGGTCACCATCGCTTCCGAGTGCCAGAGCGGCGCCGACACCAAGACGATTCACGTCACCGTCGACGTGTCGGATGGATCGCTCGGGGCCCTCCCGCTGGCTGCCGTCACGCTCCGATACTGGTTCGTGCTGGGGGAGACGACCGATCCGCCCCAACTCGCGATCGACTTCGCCCAGATGTTTCAAGGCGGTAAGGGGATCACGTCCAAGTTCGTCGCCGTCTCGCCCGCGGTGACCGGCGCCAACGAGTATCTCGAGATCGGATTTTCGGCTGGCGCGCCGACGCTCACGATGTTCGAAGACAGTGGTCAGATCCAACTGCGGTTCTTCGGCGCGAACAACGCCAACTCGTTCGATCTCGATCAGACGATGGATTACTCGTACCGCGCTTGCGGGGCCGACGCCTCGACCAGCTTCACGAACGCGCCGCACATCACCGGCTACATCAACGGTGTCCTCGCCTGGGGCACCGAGCCCAGCTAGGAAAGGCACCGCAAAATACGACGACCCGCGCCAGAACGCCGCGTCGTCGAACAGGCGCCGCGCCTTCCGCGCCTGCGCTTTTCGGAGTAGCGTCTCGCGGCCGGCGGTGTGCCGGTTCATCACCCCCGAGGATCCGAAATGATCGAGAGTCTCGTTTGCCGCCGCGCGGCCACATCGCGCGCGATTGCTTCCTGGGTTGCTCCACTCGCCATCTGGGCAGCCGCTTCATGCGCCCCCACCGCGCCCGCCGCGCCGCCGCCCGTCACGCCGGCCGCGGCGCCCACCGCGCCGCCACCGCCGGCAGCCACGCCCACGCCGGCAGGCGCGCCGGCGCCGGCAAACACGACCGCGGCCCCGGCCGCCGCGCCAGTCTCCGACTGGAACGCCGCGCCGACCAACGGCTCGCCCGGCGTGAACGTGCCGAAGCTGTCGGGGAACGACCTGCTGAAGAACAACAGCTTCGAGAGTGGCAAGTACATCCCCTGGAACACGTCGTTCAGCGCGCCGGCAAACGGCACCGCTTCGGTCAAGGAGGGCCAGCTCTGCGTCGTCGTCGGCAACAAAGGGGTGAACGCCTGGGACGCCCAGGTGCGGCATCGCGAGATGGTGATCCAGAAGGGGCACACCTATTCGATCTCGTACCTGGCGCACGCTTCCAAGCCGATCCAGATGAAGGTCAAGGTCGGGATGTCGGGCCCCCCCTACAAGGAGTACTGGACCGACACCAGCGAGCTGACGACGCACCCGCAGACCTTCGTCGGCGCGTTCACGATGGAGAGCGCCGATGACGCCTCGACGGAGCTCGCGTTTTTTTTCGGGGGCGGCCTGGCCGGCGAGACCGTGGCGCCGTACACCGTCTGTCTCGACGACATTCACCTCGACGATCCACAGTTCGTAAAGTCGAAGACGCCGACCGCGGAGGAGGCGCCGATCCCCAACGTGCTCGTCAACCAGATCGGCTACCTGGCCGAGCTCCCCAAGCTGGCGGTCGTCAAGACGCCGTCGAAGACCTCGCTCAAGTGGGAGCTGCACAAGAAGGGGGGGACCATCGTCGCCTCGGGTGACACCAAGCCCTTCGGCAAGGATGCCGCTTCGGGCGACGACGTGCAGATCGTCGACTTCTCGATCTGGAAGACGCCGGGGAAGGACTACACGCTCTGGGTCTCCGGCGATGGAAGCCACCCGTTCGACATCGGCAAGGACGTCTACAAGAAGCTGAAGTACGACGCGCTCGCCTACTTTTATCAAACCCGCAGCGGCATCGAGATCAAGATGCCGTACGCGGGCGGCAAGCAGTGGACCCGTCCGGCCGGGCACGTCAGCGTTCCGCCGAACCAGGGGGACAAGAACGTCCCCTGCCTCAAAGATAGCGGCTGCGACTACAAGCTGGACGTCACGGGCGGCTGGTACGACGCCGGCGATCAAGGCAAGTACGTCGTCAACGGCGGCATCGCGGCCTGGACGCTGATGAACCAGTACGAGCGCGCCGTTGCGCGCGGCACCGACGGTGAATTCCGCGACGGGAAGATGAACATCCCCGAGCGCAAGAACAAGATTCCCGACCTGCTCGACGAGGCGCGCTGGGAGCTGGAGTTCATGATGAAGATGCAAGTCCCCGACGGGCAACCGAAGGCGGGGATGGTCCACCACAAGGTCCACGACAAGGACTGGACCGCGCTGGGCACGCGCCCCGAGAAGGACGATCAACCGCGCTTCCTCTGGCCGCCGTCGACGGCCGCGACGCTGAACCTGGCCGCCACCGCCGCGCAGTGCGCGCGCATCTGGGAGAAGCTGGACAAGGCCTTCTCAGCCAAGTGCCTGGCGGCGGCGGAGAAGGCCTGGAACGCGGCCGCGGCCAATCCGGCCGTCTACGCCGGCACCTCCGCGGTGGGCGGCGGCCCGTACGAAGACGGCAACGTCAGCGACGAATTCTACTGGGCGGCGGCCGAGCTCTTCATCACCACCAAGAAGGACGGCTACAAGGCGTTCCTCGAGAAGTCGCCCGCCTTCAAGAAGATTCCCCTCATGCAGGGCGCTGACGGGCTGCCGTCGGCGTTCGACTGGGGGAACGTCGGTGCTCTCGGGACGATCTCGCTCGCGATGGTGCCAAACCTGCTGCCGCCGGAGCAGATCGATGACTGCAAGGTCGCCGTCGAAACCGCCGCCGACGCCTTCCTGGCGCTCGTCGCCCAGGAGGGTTACCGGCTGCCGTTCAAGCCGGACGCGAAAGGGTTTCCCTGGGGGTCGAACTCGTTCGTCCTCAACAACGCGCTCGTGCTCGCGCTGGCCAATGATTTTTCGGGCGAGTCGAAGTATCTGGCCGCCGCGGCCGAGAGCATGAACTACATCCTCGGGCGCAACCCGCTCGACAAGTCGTACGTCACCGGCTACGGCGAGCGGCCGCTGCTGCACCCGCACCACCGATTTTGGGCGCACCAGGCGAACGCCGCGTTCCCGCCGCCGCCGCCGGGGGTCCTGTCGGGTGGGCCGAACTCTGGCCTGCAGGACCCCTACGTCCAGGCCGCGGGCCTGGCCGGCTGCGCGCCCGAGAAGTGCTACGCCGACAACATCGAGGCCTGGTCGGCAAACGAAGAGGCGATCAATTGGAACGCACCGCTCGCCTGGGTGACTGCGTACCTCGACGAGAAGGCTGAGGTCAAAGCGAAGCCGCGCCCCAAGGCCAAGGTCTCGACGGCGACCAAGGACACGACCAAGGGCACGACCAAGGCCACGACAAAAGGCGCCGCAGAGCCGGGCAAGTAGCCGGTCGTGGCCGGAAATCCATGATAACTTGGTCGACCTAGATTTCGACCAAGGAGCCCCCGAAAGATGATCCTCCGTCGTTCCGTCTTGGCCTTCGCTTGCCTTTCGTTCGCCGCGTGTGCCTCTCCCAGCAGCGGTGGGGGGACCGGCGGGACCTCGGCCACGGGCGGCTCCCATGGGACCGGCGGGAGCTCCTCCACCGGCGGCGGGACCGGAACGGGCGGCGCCCCGGCCGGCCTCGGTACGGGCGGCCCCTTCGCTTTTCCGCAGGGCAAAGTCTCCGGGTCGTGCACGCTGACGACCGCCGCCAACGCCTCCACCGCGGCCCAGAATGCCTACAACAGCTGGAAGAGCACGTTCGTGACCTCCAGCGGAGCCCCCAGCGGAGCGCTGCGGGTGACCGATCCGCAGACGCTGAGCTGCGGCGGCACCAACGTGAGCAACGGGACGGTCTCCGAGGGGATTGGCTACGGGATGCTGGCTGCCGTCTACATGGCGGACAAGGCGACCTTTGACGGCCTCCTCGGCTACGTGAACGGGCACCTCGACTCGAAGGGGCTGATGAACTGGTGCCTCGATTCGAGCGGCAACACAGTCGGCTCTTACTCGGCCACCGATGGCGACGAGGACATCATCTGGGCGCTCTTGATGGCCTCGGATCAGTGGAGCTCGACCGCCTACCTGACGACGGCCACCAACATGATCAATGTCATGCGGCACAACTCGCTGTTCAACGACGGCACGCTGGAGATCTCCGACAATTCCAACACCGCCGATCTCGCGCACCACGACTACTTCTCCCCCGCCTACTACCGCGTGTTCGCCACTGCGAGCGGCGACAAGTTCTGGTCGACCTACGTCATCGACGCGAACTACAAACACCTCGCGGCGGTCACCGGGAACAACGGCCTGGTCCCCGACGGCAGCAACACCGAGGACGTGATCGGGACGTCTTCCAGCACGTGTCAGATCTGCAGTCCCAACTACGGCTACGATGCCTGCCGCACGCCCTGGCGGATCGCCCTGGACTACTGCTTCAACAACGAGCCGCGCGCCCTCACGTACCTGCAGAAGATCGGCGGGTTCTTCAACGGCAGCATGGGCGTCTCGGGGAACGCCGCGAACATCGTCGACGGCTATTCTTCGACCGGCACGAAGACCGGCAGCAGCCCAAACATGGCCTTCATCGGACCGGTCGGCGTGGCAGGCATGGCCGGATATCCGATGCTCCTCGATAGCGCGTTCAACTTCGGGGTCAGCAACCCGGGCAACGGCAACAGCTACTACTTCCCGCAGTCGCTGCGGGTCGTGACGATGCTGATGATGTCGGGGAACTTCCTCGACTACACCAAACTCCAGTAGCCGCCGCGCCTGACAGCGGCGTACGCGCACGTTGCCCGCGGCCGTGGGCGGGCCCGTCCGTTACTGCGTCATGTCCCAGAAGTTGCCGCTCATGGCCATGAGCGACAAGACGCCCCACGAAGCGTGGAAGTAGGTGAACGTCCCGCTGATCCTCATCGCGGTGCCGGTGGTGTCTGCCTTGGCCGTAAGGTAAGTGGTATCGCGCAACACCGTGTCCCCTGCCGCCATCGCGGCGACGCCGCCCGGCCCCGTGAACGCCATCCCGGCCGCGTAATCGCCAAGCGTGCCGTTGGGGTTCGCGCCGGCCGTGGTGTAGCCGTCGCTGATTCCGCTGAGGGAGGTGGCCGTCGACTTCGAGCTGTAGAACGTCGAGATCAGTCCTGCGTAGGTCTGCGCGCGCGTGTCGCCGTTGAGGCAGTAGTCGATGCCGACCCGGAAGGGCGTGCGACAGGCGTCGTAGCCAAAGTAGGTCCCGTTGGTCGAGTCGACGTTGCCGATGCCGGCGCCGCTGGTGTTGACCCAGTTCGGGATCAGGCCGTTGCTCCCCTGGCCCGCCTGCAAGATCGTGTAGCACTCGTCGAGCACGCCCATCCAGTTGTCGCCCGGGTCGACGCGGGCGAACGCGCGGTAATACGAGGGGGCGAAATAGGAAGGATTGAGCTCGTTGGCGTTGTTGAAGCCGTCGCCCCCCTCGAGGATGTTGCCGCTCACCTCGTGCGCGAAGATGTTCTTGATGAGCGCCGTCGCGTCCGAGGTGTAGCTGCCCCCGCTCCACTGCTTGCCGGCCATGAGCAGCGCGTAGGCCATATCCTCGTCGCCGTCGGTGGCCGACCCGGAGCCGCTGCAGCTCCCCGACATCCCGCTCGACACGCACCAGGTCATGAGCCCGTCGTTCTTGCTCGAGGGGTGCGCCTTGGCGTAGCTCCAGAGGGTGTCGAACATCGACTGGTCGTTCATGAACACGCCGATCAACATCCCATAGCCGATCCCCTCCGAGACCGTATCGTTGCCGTTCTCGGGGCGGATGACCGTTCCGTTGACGAAGTACTTCGCCTTCCAGTTCATGTAGGCGGTCTCGACGGTGTCAGTGCTGTAAGCCGGGAACGCGCAGTTGGGCAGGGTGTGACCCTGCGGGTAGGGGTACACCGCGCTGGAGCCGGAGTTCTGCGCGTAGCTCGACGGCGGGTTCATCACGATCACGTTGCCCGTCCCTCCGGTGCCGCTCCCGCTGCCGCCGGAGCCACCGCTCCCGGAGCCGCCACCCGCGGCGGCACATCCAAGGGTCGAGAGCCCGACCAGCAGGCCGACCAGGCGGTCACAACGCGACATCAAGAGCCTCCTAAACTAAGAGTGTAAGGATCTGGGAAGTTCGTCCGCCGGGCCGGAGCGCCGGAGGCCAGCGCGGTCCTCGGTCTTGACGCGGCAAACGTGGGGGAAGATACTACACCATTCTTTGACCTGGGGGCCCGCAGTTTGCCGGCCGTCGAGGTCGATCTTTCCAGAACCCCCAGAACCCAAACTGAGACGAGGCCTACTGATCATGAAAAAATTGTCGTATCTCTTGATGACTCCACTCGCGGCCGCGCTGTTCATCGGCGGCGCAGGCGGCGCTTGCAGCAGCAGCGGCGGCAGCACCGGAACGGGCGGCAGCACCGGCAACGGTGGCGCCGGTGGCGCCGGAGCCAATCCCCTGGTGTCGTCCGCGAGCGGCTTCGTTTCGGACCCGCTCGTGACGGGCGTCATCGGCCCCTGGTACTCCTACGCCGACAGCATCGGCTCGGGGGCGAGCCTGACCGCTATGACGGACTTCGCCAACAGCGACTGCAGCAAGAAGGGCGGGTTCACAATGGACAAGTGCTCTGATGTCGTGGCGCCGGTGGGTGGCCAGCCTTTCATGCCGACCGACATGGCGAGCAGCAAGATGTGCACGAACGGCACCGCGGCGAAGGTCATCAACGGAACCAGCGGATCGCCGGACTACTCAGACCTCTGGGGCGCCGGAATCGCCCTCGACCTCAATAACCCCGGCGGCGACGCCGGCGCCAAGGGTGACTTCGACCTGAGCGCGTTCCAGGGTGTCCAGTTCGACTTCAGCGGGGACCTGATCCCGGCCAACGCGATGCGCGTCAACTTCCCCTTCACGGGCGAGCACGGGTCCGACTCCCCGTACTGGATGGGCGACACCAACGCCTCGTCGCCGCTCACCGCGGGTCACATCACGATCAAGTGGGCCGACGTCGGTGGTCCGGCGTACCTCAAGAACCAGCAGCCGCCAACCACACCGCCGGCATTCGACAAGACGAAAACCCAGTCCATTCAGTTCCAGGTGTTCACCGTGACCAGCTCCACGACGCCCTACAGCTTCTGCGTCGCGAACCTCGCTCTCATAAAGTAGTCCCACTCGGACCGGGCGCCACCGTGGCGCCCGGCAGAGATGCAAAGGCCACCTGCGGTTCGTCCGCGGGTGGCCTTTTTCTTTGGCAACACTCTCCGGTGCCCGACGGGGGCCCCGAGTCCACGAGCCTGGTGGCCCAACTCGCCGCGGTCAGACTTCGCAGTCGACGATGACCGTCGCGCCCGGCTTGGCGTAGGGGACGAGATCGCCCGTGATCGCCTTGCCGTCGACGGTCAGTTTGGGTGCCGCGCCTTTGCCGCTGTTCTTCACGTTGATGCGGTACTCGGCGCCGCGGCACTTGCGGGTGACGGTGAACTTGCCGACCTCACCGCCCATGCAGGGATGCACGCGCAGGCCGTCGAAGTCGGGGCGCACCCCCAGGAGGTATTGCGAGATGGCCACGAAATTCCAGGCCGCGGTCCCCGTCAGCCAGGAGTTCTTGGCCTCGCCGTGGCGAACGGCGTCCTTGCCGGCGATCATCTGGGCGTAGACGTAAGGCTCGAGGCGGTGGACCTCGCTCTGCTCCTCGAGGTACGCCGGCGCGATCTTCTTCCAGTAGTCGAAGGCGCGATCGCCGCGGCCGATCATCGTCTCGGCGATGATCACCCAGGGGTTGTTGTGGCAGAAGATGCCGGCGTTCTCCTTGTACCCCGGCGGGTACGAGGAGATCTCCCCTAGCTCCACGTGGTACTCGGAGTAGGGCGTGTTGTTGAGGACGATGCCGTACTTGGTGTCGAGCCGCTCCTTGACCGAGTCGAGCGCCTTCTTGGCCTGGCCCCCCTCGACGCCGACGCCGGCCATGACGCAGAAGCCCTGGGGCTCGATGAAGATCTGCGACTCTTTGTTCTCTTTGCTGCCGACCTTGTTGCCGAAAAAGTCATAGGCGCGCAGGAACCATTCCCCGTCCCAGCCGTGCTTGAGGATGGTGTCGTTCATCTTCGCCGATTCGCCCCGCGCCTTCTTCGCCTCGTCGGTGAAGCCGAGCTTCTCGGCCAGGAACGCATAGTCGGGCGCCACGCCGACGAACATCCCGGCGATGAAGACCGACTCGGCCGTGCGGCCGGTGCGGTTGCCGGTGGTCTGGAACGACTCGTCCGGCGTCTCGGAGAAGCAGTTCAGGTTGAGGCAGTCGTTCCAGTCGGCGCGGCCGATCAGCGGCAGGCCGTGCGGTCCCAGGTTGTTGAGCGTGTAGTTGAACGAGCGCTTGAGGTGCTCGAACAGCGACGTCTTGGTCTTGGGGTCGTTGTCGAAGGGGACCTGCTCGTCGAGGATCCCGTAGTCCCCGGTCTCCCGAATGTAGGCGGCGACGCCGAAGATCAGCCAGAGCGGATCGTCGTTGAACCCGCTGCCGACGTCGTTGTTGCCGCGCTTGGTGAGCGGCTGGTACTGGTGGTAGGCGCTGCCGTCGGGGAACTGCGTCGAGGCGATGTCGATGATCCGCTCGCGCGCGCGCTCCGGCACCAGGTGGACGAACCCGAGCAGGTCCTGGTTCGAGTCGCGGAACCCCATGCCGCGGCCGATCCCCGTCTCGAAGTACGAGGCGCTGCGCGACATGTTGAAGGTGACCATGCACTGGTAGGGGTTCCAGATGTTGACCATCCGGTTGAGCTTCTCGTCGGTCGATTCGACGGAGTAGTTCGAGAGCAACCGTGACCAGTGGTCGCTGAGCCCCTTCATCGCCGCGGCGACCTGCTCCGTCGTCGAAAACTTCTCGATCAGCGCGTGCGCCGGTTTCTTATTGATGATGCCGGGCTTCTCCCACTTGTCGGCGCGCGGGACCTCGACGTAGCCGAGGGTGAAGACGAAGGTCTTCTCTTCGCCGGGCGCGAGATCGACGTCGAGACCGTGCGAGGCGATGGGCGACCAGCCGCTGGCGACCGACTTGGACGAGGCCCCCTTCAGCGCGACGTCGGGCGCGCTCCAGTCGTTGTAGAGGCCGAAGAAGGTCTCGCGGTCGGTGTCGAAGCCCGCGACCTCGGCGTTCACGTTGTAGAACGCGTAGTGATCGCGGCGCTCGCGATATTCGGTCTTGTGATAGATGGTGCTGCCGCCGCGCTCGATCTCGACCTCGCCGGTCGAGAAGTTGCGCTGGTAGTTGGTCATGTCGTCGTAAGCGTTCCAGAGACACCACTCGATGAACGAGAAGACCTTCAGGTTCTTGGGGCCCGCGGTGGTGTTCTTGATCCGCAGCTCGTGAACCTCCGCCGTGTGCCCGGGCGGGACGAACATGAGCAACGAGGCGCGGACGCCCTTGCGCTCGCCCGTGATGCGCGTGTAGCCGAGGCCGTGACGGCACTCGAAACTGTCGAGCGCCGCCTTCGTCGGGGCGAAGCTGGGGTTCCAGACGTCGCCGCCGTCGTTGATGTAGAAGTACCGGCCGCCCATGTCCGTCGGGACGTTGTTGTAGCGGTAGCGCATGAGGCGCCGCAGTCGGGCGTCGCGATAGAAGCAGTAACCACCCGCGCGGTGCGAAACCAGCGCGAAGAAGTTCTCCGACCCTAGGTAGTTGATCCAGGGGTAGGGGGTCTTCGGGGTGGTGATGACGTATTCGCGGTTCTTGTCGTCGAAGTATCCAAAACGCATCGCTGGTCCTCTATTCGCAGAAGAACTTCAGGTCGTCGATGTAGATGTCGTAGGTGGCGCGGGGGATGTTGACCTGGAACTGGATGCCGTAGAGCTTCGCCGGCGTGATGTGC
>Ga0209890_10000231_pt1 | contig 26259 bp, 26 predicted proteins | sample OrgsoiDNA2013049_FD_185799 | JGI IMG/M metagenome (GOLD analysis project Ga0209890, IMG submission 185799) | Permafrost soil microbial communities from the Arctic, to analyse light accelerated degradation of dissolved organic matter (DOM) -... | ecosystem: Environmental > Terrestrial > Soil >... | reverse complement strand
AGACGTCGCCAGCCTCAGTCTGGCGCTTGTCGCGGCAATCCTGAGCACGCGGCCGGCCACCACCGAGCGCACCTGGGGCTACCGCCGCGCCGAGGTTCTCGCCGCCGCCGCGCAGGCCGCCGTTCTCCTCGCCGTGGGCGTCTTCATCATCGTCGAGGGCGTCCGGCGCCTCATCGAGCCGCCGACAGTGGCCTCCGGCGTGATGATCATCTTCGGCGTGGTCGGGCTGGCCGGCAACGCGGTCTCGATCGCGCTGCTCACCCGCATCCAGGGAGGCAACCTCAACACTGGAGCCGCTCTGCTCGAGGTCGTCAATGACGCTCTAGGTGCTGCGGCGGTCCTGGTGGCGGCCGTCGTCATCGCGCTGACCGGCTGGTCGCGCGCCGACGCGGTCGCCTCATTGCTCATCGGCGCTCTGATCATGCCGCGGACCTGGAAGCTGCTCCGCGACACGGTTGATGTGCTGTTGGAGAGCACCCCGAAGGATGTCGACCTCGCCGAGGTGCGAACGCACATCCTCCGCGTTGAGCATGTGCGCGAATTGCATGATCTGCATGCCTCGCTGGTGGCGACTGACCTACCGGTGCTCAGTGCCCACGTCGTCGTCGACGACGCGTGCTTCCGCGACGGCAACCTTCCTGCACTGCTCGATCAGCTGCAGCAGTGTCTTGTGGGCTGCTTTGATGTCGCTCACAGCACCTTCCAGTTCGAGCAGGCCAGCCACTCGGGCCACGAGCACGCCGTCTGCTAACCGGCACGGGTGAGCAACGGCTCGGTCCCGGACCGGCAGGGGAGATCGTGCGGCGGCGCACGTCGTGGCTCGAGTGGCCACTCCAAGATTCCCCGGACGGCTACTCTCGGCGATCTCCAACGCGGTCGATGTCGACCGCGGCCGGGCCATTCCGAACGCAGTGCTGGAGCTCGTGGCCGACGCGCACCGCTCCTGACGGGCGGCTCGGAGCGCCGTTCGGCGCGCCGAACGCGTAATCTGAATACGCGCAGTAATGGCCATGGTGGACCTGAACTACTTTGACGCGTTTAGTTTCGGGGCCCAAGCGGGCACCGGGACTGGGCTCACCGATCAGCATTGCTGACCGCCGTGATGCCAAGTTTGAATACGAAATTGGCGGAGAGGGTGGGATTCGAACCCACGGAGGCTATTAACCTCACCGCTTTTCGAGAGCGACCGCAGCCGTGATGCTAAGTGGCGCGAGGTGTCGCTACGGGCCGTCCTGAATACGGATTCCGGCACTCTCCTGATTCGGCGGGCCGTGGCGGGTTGCGCCAGGTCACCGAGTTCGGGGCCCAAATGGCGCCCGTATCAGCCAAGGCTGGCGGTAACTGGTCGGGGGAAGGGCTAGGGCAGCGCGCAGGGGGAGGGGTACCCCGAGCGGAACCTCACGAGCGGCCTGATCCAGACTTCGTCCGTCGAGATCCGACAATGGTGGGGCGTTCCCGGCCGATTCCGGACTTGGTGCACCCGAACTGGTACATCGTGCCGTGCCGACCGGGCGTCGGCACCCGAATCCGCGAGGTTGACAGAGACTCAGGCGCGTCGAATACTCGTTTACTGCATGACATCGCTTGCCGCTCGTCAGGTTCTGGCAGTGGCGCTCTCGGCCGTACGACAACCCATGACTTGGCGCCAAGCCTGGCGTCGCTCGACGCTGTTCTGGTTTGTGGTAGGTGTTGTACTGCTCGGCCTTCTCCTCCCCTCGTTCCACCCGGGGCAGGGACCCTTCACTTACCGGCTGCTGTAAGCCCGTTCTTCCGAGGCGCATGACCCCAATTTGGGCCCGGATGCGACCAGTCACACTCCCGATCCGCTTGGTCGCGGTGCTCATCCTGGCGTCGTGCTCATCTTCACCGGCGCACTCATCGTCGACGCCACCGGCCACCCCCGTGCCCGCGCAACTCGAGGCACACCCCTTGCATCTCCCTACCTTCGGAGGAGCCCTCAGCTGCCCGACCACGCACGGCCAACCTGCCAACGCGTTTTCCCCATTCGGCACTGGCTTCACCCCCGGCACAGGTCCGGTGTACCCCGACCTCGGTGACCGGGTGATCGCTGCCGGGGCGCCGGCGAAGGTACTGTGGTTTGCACGGCCGAACTACCACGGGCCAATCCTCATCCGAGGACGGCAGATCGATGGATCCGGCATGGTGAAATTCGGCACACCGCCCGACACGCAGGCGGCGCTCCTGCTCACCTCTGCCGGAGCTGAAGCGAGTGGCACCGCCGGCTGGCGGAATTGGCCGTCGTACACGTTCGTGGCCGAGCCGGGCTGCTACGCCTACCAAGTCGACGGCGATACCTTCAGCGAGACGATCGTCTTTCGCGCTTCGCTTGGCGCTCTCGGCCAGCCGGGATGCAATCCTCCATCGCCCGTAGGAGCGGGACCGGAGGTCGAGGGCACGTCTCCAACTGCCGAGTTGTGGGCGTTGGTATTCGCCACCCCGCCGATTCACCATGGCGACGACGTAAAGATCGTCTGGCGCATGACTGGTTCGGGTGGCTTCCGCATCGTCGGAACCGGCCCGGCGGGCACCCCGGCGCGCTTGACGTTCGGCCCCGACGGGCCCCGTGGGTCCACTTGGACTCGCCCCGGCGACGAGTGGGGGACCAGCTTTGTCTTCCCGTCGGCGGGATGCTGGGACATGCATGTCGCTCGAGACACCACGAGCGGTGACGTCTGGCTTTTCGTCCACTGACCAATAGCGCGACGCACCACTTGGGCTGCTCGAGGTAGTGCTGGACCGCGGGAGGCTGCCCGCGCACAATTCCAACCGAGGCGACCTGACGGACGCCGGTGAGGGATATTGGTGGCAGTGGAGCCTGATTCCAACGAACAAGTCCTTCGAGAGCTTGCCGAGCGCTTGATGTGCCATCCCCACCCAGAGGGGCGCATCTCGGCAGAATTGTTTGTTCGGCGGCTACCGGACTCCATGGATCCCGGCCTTCCGCTGCCCGCCGGCGCACAGCTCTGGGGCAGCCAACTACAGCGCCTCGCCGGGCGGACAGCCTCCATGGAGGCTGTCCTGGACGTCGACGGCGAGCCGTCCGCGCTCCTAGATGCGTACGAAGACGAGCTGCGACGTGCCGGGTGGAGCACGTTCGAGGGCTTCGGGCCGCCTGACGGCGGTTTCGTCGGCGCCGAGATGGGTGATGGCCGGGTCCTGCAACAGGGCGGCGCGGGGCCAGTCCTCGCGGTGTCCGCGGTTGCCCGGCAGGGAGCGCCGACGGACGTGCGCATCAGGCTGGACTGGGAGATGGCCCGCCACATGCCCACCGGTCCGCGGGGCATGCCGCCGGGTGCTGACCTGCTCCCGCCCCTGCGTCCACCGTCGGGCGTCGCCATGCGCGGGATGAGTGGCAGCGGCGGCAGCGGACGCTGGACATCCGAAACCACGCTGCAGACCGATCGACCAGTTGTAGAGCTGGAGGCGCACTTCCCAGCACAGCTCGCCCGAGCTGGCTGGACACGCAGCGGGGGGAGCGCGGACGACGTCGTGGGCTGGAGTGCCTGGCAGCTTCCCGGAGATGAGGGCTGGCGCGGGGCCCTCTTCGTCCTGGCCGCGTTTGGACCGATGGAGGCAGTCGTGTCGGTTCGCATCGAGCGGAGCGAATCAGACGAGCCGGGCGCCGCCTACTTCGCCCTGGGCCGCTGACGGCTCTTACTACGAGCGGGGCGTCCTGCGACGGCCTTCGTCTGGGACGAACCCCGTGCGCTCGTACAGGCGGAGCGCCGGGCTACCGTCCGTCACGGCCAAGCTCCACCCGTGGTAGCCAGCCATTCGGAGGTGTGCGGCGCTACGGGTGATGAGGGCCGTCCCGAGTCCCCTTCCCTAGTACTCGGGCAAAACCAAGGCGAAGGCGAGCAACGGGAGGCTCTTCTCCTCGGTCACCAGGCAGGTTGCAACCAGGCATGCCACCCTCGGTTGCGACGAGGCTGGCATCCCACAGGACCCGTCCGAATACGCCCCTCAGGGTGCGTGCAGCTTCCTGCAGGTGCCACTCGGCCGTCTCCCCGTGGTCATCCAGGGCGCCGCGGTAGGCGGCGAACATCAACCGACCCAGCTCAGAAACGTCGTCCACGTGCAACGCGCGCACCACCAGGCCACCAGGCATCTCGGTCACTGCAGGAACGCCCGCAAGCGGGCCCCTCGTGGGCGTGGCAACTCGTTCCACCGACCCGATCCTCTCATCCCGAGCTCCGCCGACTGTACGGCCCCCCACCGCAACGCGCCGCGCGACAATGGCGGCGGCCCGATGACCCGCCACACACCTCGAATGTCAGCTGAGCGCGCCGAGCGGATCCGGATATGGCACGAGGCCGCGTATGAGACCGCGAAACGGGAGGGAGCCAGCGGACAGACGTTTGACTACCTTGGCAGGACCATCGTGGTTCCCCCCGAGGTTCAGCCGATCGCCGGCATGTCGCGTCTGCTCGGAGAGGCGGTGCTGACCGAGGTTCATGCTGGCGACCGGGTGCTGGACATGGGCACCGGCAGCGGTGTCAACGCCATCCTCGCGGCGTCGACTGCGACCAGCGTGCTCGCCGTGGACATCAGTCCACACGCCATCGCCGCGGCAGAGGCGAACGCAGTGCGGAACGGTGTCGCTGATGTGATCGAGGTCCGCCAGAGTGACGTGTTCGCGAATGTCGCTGGCGAGTTCGACCTGATCATCTTTGACCCACCCTTCCGGTGGTTCGCGCCCCGGGATGCACTTGAGGCTGCCACCGCGGACGAGGACTATCGCGCGATGACGAGCTTCTTCGAGAACGCGAAGCAGCATCTCTCGGACAACGGCAGGATGCTCATCTTCTTCGGGACCTCCGGCGACCTGGACTACCTTGAGCACCTATTCGTTCTCCACGGCTTCTCTGCGAACGTCGTTGCGCACCAAGGCCTATCCAAGGACGGCTTGGCAGTCGACTACTTCACCTACCGGTGCGAGCCACTGTGAGCACGTACAGCGTGCGGAAGGCCTGCAATGAAGACCTGTTGGCCGTTGTGCGACTCTATGAGCGGTCCCCTGATCTGGAGTACGGTCGCCTGGGAGCGGATGATGGCGACCGAGGATCTGACGGTCTACGTCGCCGAGAGAGACGGCGAGGTCGTTGGCACATGTTGCCTGCTGGTTATGCCGAACCTCACCTATGACTGCCACCCCACTGCTTATGTCGAAGCCGTGGTGGTCGCGGAAGCGCATCGCCGGCGTGGCGTCGCCCGGATGATGCTTGCTCGGCTCCTCCACGATGCGCGCATCATGTCCTGCCGGAAGGTGCAGCTCCTCTCGCACAAGCGCCACGCCGAGGATGGCGGCCACGCCCTCTACCGGTCATGTGGGTTTGAACCCGAGGCTCAGGGGTTTCGCCTCTACCTGCAAGACGACGGCATTGATGTCTGAGGGCATCACCTCAGGCCGAGGCGCCGTGCGCGTGTCGGTGCACGGTCGGTTTTCGCGCCCAATCGATGAGCGCGAGCGCTGGACTAGCTGACTTGTCGGCAATGCAGAACGACTTCGACGTCCGCTTCGAGTGGGGCGCAAGCGCGGTAGCCGCTCTTGCGGGTGACGTCGCCGTCGTCGTGATCGTCGATGTCCTGCGTTTCACAACGGCAGTGGAAGCCGCCGTGTCACAGGGCGCGATGGTGTATCCGTACGGCCCGCGAAATGACTCTGCCGCGACGTTTGCCACCTCGATCGGCGCCGTGCTCGCAGACGGAGCTACTCCGACCGGCCGCTCGCTGTCTCCCATCAGCCTCCTCACCATGTCGCTAGGCGACGCCGTGGTACTGCCCTCCCCCAATGGCTCGAGATGTGCGTCGTTGGCGGCGGAGAGAGATGCCACCGTGGTGGCAGCGTGTCTGCGCAACGCGGGTGCAGTGGCCGACTGGCTGCGGCACCGCCCGCGACCGTTGCTCGTCGTCGCCGCTGGGGAGACGTGGCCCGACGGTTCTCTGCGCCCCGCCGTCGAGGATCTCGTCGGTGCCGGAGCGGTCATCGATGCCGTCGGCGGAAGCGCGTCGCCTGAGGCGACCGCGGCCGGCCAGGCCTGGCGGGCGTTCGAGCGCGACCCGTGGCAGCTCCTCAGCACATGCTCCTCGGGCCGCGAGCTGATTGCGAGGCAGGGCATCGAGGACGTGCGGTACGCAGCCGAGTCGAACGTCAGCACGGTCGTCCCCGTGCTGGTTAGGGGCGCATTCGTGGCCGCGCCCCGACCGGATGTCGCCGGCGACAGGTAGCTGCGACATCGGGCGACTTCCAACCGGGGATGACGGTCGCCCCTCCGGCCGGCCGGTCAGCGACCGGCTCGCCCCGCAGTGTACCTACACGGATTTGTGTACGACAACGACCTCGAGAATGGCGGCCGTTGAATCGTCAGAACACTTCACCGACGCACGGGTTGGCACCTTGCGGCATCCATCTTCTCATTCGGAACGTCGGGTAACGCGCCAGTCATCGAGCAGGGCCGTTTCCTCCGACAGCGTGATCCCCGCAGTGCGGTGACGACTGAGGCCCAACCGTCGCTCCCACTCCAGCGCATCGGCTGCCATCTCCTCGACGGGGCGCACCACGAGGCCGGCTGCAAGCGAGGGGCTCACGTCCCGTCGCCCCATCGAGGCGAGCTCGGGCTGCGGCAACCACAGCGGCAATGACCGCTCGCCCGACCAGGGGTTCACCCCACGCGCGCTCAAGAAATCGCTGGCGACCCAGGTTAGTTCCGCCTCGGTGCCCTCCCCTGACAACGCTGCATCTTTGGTACGCGACAGCAGTTCCTGGAAGGCCAGAGGCGGACAGGTCGCATCGTAGACTCCGGTCACGTGCTCCTCGGCGGCGAGGACGATCCACGCCGCCACGTCGCGTACGTCGATCAGCTGGACGCAGATTGACGGGTCTCCGGGACACAGCACCTCGCCACCCATCGACAGACGCGCCGGCCAATACCCGTACCGGTCCGAGACATCGCCACGTCCCGCAATGAGTCCGGGACGCGTAACGAACGCCCGGTCGCCCAGAGCGTCCAGCACGGCCTGCTCCGCAGCCACCTTTAGTCGACCGTAGTTCTCGGGATCATCCTCGGCGAGGTGACTGTCTGCCGGTGCCAGGAGTACAGCCGAAGCCGTCTGGTTCGGCGTCGACTTGTCAGCATAAACCGACCGTGTTGATACAAACGTCCAGTGTCCGGCCCGCCCGCCGAGTAACTGTAGCGCCGCCCGCACCTGCGTAACCGACTGCCGTGCCACATCAACCACAGCATCGAAACGCTCACCGGCGAGAGGCGCGAGGCCCTTTGGGGCTGCGCGATCGATACGGACGAACCGGACGCCATGGGGTGGCTCACCGCTGACACCGCGCGCCGCGCAGGTCACCTCGTGGCCCCGGTCTCGCGCGGCCACAGCCACCTCACGAGACAGGAATACAGTTCCGCCAAGGACGAGCACCTTCATCGTCGGGTCCGCATAGATGCGAAGACTAGTCTCAGATCCGTTGCCTGCACCGGAGCGCGTCCAATCCGCGGACCCCCCACGTTCCACTCTTCGCGTTGATACGTAGCGACGTCGCCACGCGCCGGCGGACGGAGTCGCTGGCTCAGTAGCAATGGCGCGAGTCGAGCGAAGGTCAGGAAGTGAAGCCTGCAAACACCGGGGGCTCCGGCTCCCACCGCTATGGCCGGGCCACCATCGATATTCCGGTGGCTAGCTGTCTTGGTGTGGCATTGAAGCCAGCACGACCCCACGGTCGGCGCGCATGCGGAGGACGCCGTCCGTAGCCTGAGAGCGCATGGCTTCGATGAAGGCCTGAGGGACGCGCTCAAATGATCTCCCATCTGGAACTACGCGGCGAACCGGGCGGCTGCTGGCGAGTCCCTCAACGAGACGGAAGGTGTCCTCGATGCTGGCCTCGAGGGTGTCCACGAACTTGATGACCACTACGTTGTCGAAATGCCGCCGAAGTACGCTCGGCGCCTCGTCGAGGGTGAAGTGCCGCCGCTCCTCTTCGAGCTGTTTGGCAAGGTACTTGGAGGTCTTGCGAGCCCGGTCGTAGGGGACACCGACTGCGCCGAGCGCGGTGCGAAGCCAGTCGAATGGCTCGGGCATGTGGTCATTCCCGTATCCGGTGATGACCAAGAGACCACTCTCATGGAGCGACGTGGCTGCGCCGATGATGCACGGCTCTATCTCCGTGCCGGGAATCAGGTGGAGTACGAAGTTCAGCATCACTACGTCGATGGTGTTGTGAGGAAGGGCTTCTCCATGTCTGATGTCAGCCTGAATGGGTTCGATTTGACCTGACAAGCCCTCGCGCTCGGCTGTGCGTCGGAGGTGTCCGAGCGCGTCCGCATCGCGATCAACGGCGTAGACGGTACCGCCGCGCCGGCGGAGCTCGCGGGCTAGCGGAATTGTGAACCGACCCTCACCGGCACCCAGATCGGCCACGGAATGGACCGACGTGAAGTCGATCTGGTGCATTACCCATGGAACGAAGGGCAATGCGGCCGTGCTGTGGATATCCTCGAACGTCAAAGGAAGGTCTCGGCCCTAGATCGCGTCCTCGAAGAGGGACAGCGGTCGTGCATGTCGTTGTCCTCCTTCAACCTGCTCAAGACCCAGTCGGCACCATCAGCACTGCGGCGAATCTCGAGCGCCTTGTAGGTCGGTTTGGCCAACCTCGCGACAGCGTTCAGCTCGTCCTGTGGCGGACGCAACGACCGAGTCGCGCCAAATCAGATATACGCGTCGATCACTGGTCTGTCTCCATCGATTCGTACAGCGCGATGAATCGCTCCATGGCCGCGTCCACACCCGCGCGATCGCCGGTGGCGAGCAAGTCGAGAAGCAGTCCGCGTGCGACCGCCAGCCCGAGTCGGGCGGTGGCGCGGGCCGTCGCGGGGTCCGCGCCGCGGGCGATCTCGATGGCGGTCAGCGGACCGAGCCAGCTCTCGACGATGTCGTCCAGGACCGGGACCGCCGCGGGGTCGCCCCGCAGCGCCCGCCCGTAGATCTCGAAAAACAGGCGCTCATGGGGCCACAGCCCTGGGTCTGAGAGGCGCTGCCACATCCGTCGCCCGGCGTCGGCGGCCGTCAACTCGGGGTCGAGATGAAGCTCGGTCAACGTGTCGCGCTGACGGTGCTCAACCGCCCGGATGATCTCGATGAAGAGTCGCTCCTTGGAGCCGAAGTAGTGGATGAGCATGCGGTGGCTCGTCCCGATCGCCTGGCCGAGGCGGCGTAGGCTGAGGTCGGCGATGCCGTGCTCAGCGACGTACTCGATCGCCGCGTCGAGTAGGCGACCACGACGATCCTGACGGCCCTTGCGTTGCATCCGCCTGATAGTGTACCATGTGGTACATGAAACCTGTCACCGTGTCAATCGACGTTCCTCAGCCTCCCGAGCAGGTCTATGACTTCCTTGACGTCATGGCCAATCACGAGTCGTTCACAAACCACTACATGACTGATTGGGCGTTTGCTGGGCCCGATCGTGGCGTCGGTGCCCGCGCGACGGCGACAGTCACGCTCGTCGGCAAGGTGGCCGTCGCGATCGAGGTCGTCGAGGCCCAGTTCCCGCGGAGTATCGTTGAGCAGAACACCAGCGCCAATGGGCGCCGGGTTGCGCGAGGCAGTTACGTCCTCGATCCGCTGCCGGGCGCCGGCACATGCGTGTCCTTCGAATACGCGTGGCTGCGCGCGCCACTCCCTGACCGACTCCTCTCACCTATCACGCGCGCTGTCATCCGCCGCGCCAACCAGAGCGCCATGACGCGGATGGCGGCTGAACTGGTCAAAAGGGGCTAGCCGCCCTTAGGGTGCATGAGCAACTGTCCGGTCGGCTCAAGTTGCGGCTGAACGCGCCTGACGTCCGAGCTCATGGCAGGCCCAGATTCCGCCGAGTGTCCGATTGGACCGGCAGGTGCGGGTGTTGTAGTGCGTGGAGATCAACACGTCGATCAGAGCGTCGAGCCAGCGCGTATGCGCCAGCCCGTTCACCCTGATCGGGCGCGCCCGCGGTCCGTAGAACCGCTTTGTTCAGGTAGTGCGTCTAGGAATTCCTAGAGCGCTACTCTCAGCGATTTCCAACGCGGTCGACGTCGACCGAAGCCGGGCCATTCCGTATTCAAATCACGGAGTGGAGCGGGAGACGAGGCTCGAACTCGCGACCGTTACCTTGGCAAGGTAAGGGTCTATCTGAAATGGCCTGGCTGGTGGGGGTTGGGAGGCATCGTCCGGGGCTGTGATCCGCATTCGCGGTGACCGCCTATGGCCCACATTCGTGACTTGACGCCAAGGCTGCTGAGCAGGCCATCGCGGCGGCCACCGCGCAGCGAGTTCTCATGTAGCCGCCGCGCTGCAGGAGGACCACGTTTTCGCCGCGAGATACTGCTGATTCTCCGGCGGCCCGGTGTCAAGGCCAGATATAGAGCGACCACATGAAGGAACTGAGCCTCGGTGTGATCGCGCGATCGCGCAAGCCCGACGAGTACCGGCTGCCGATCCATCCGGCGCACCTTGACCGGATCGACCCTGCAGTTCGCCGGCGCGTCTTTCTCGAAGTGGGCTACGGCGAGCGGTTCGGCTTCGCTGATAATCGGCTGGCGTCCCTGGTCGGCGGCCTGCGATCGCGTGAGCAGCTCGTCGAGGAGTGCGATGTCATCCTCTTGCCCAAGCCGGCCGCCGATGACCTGGCCGACCTCCGAGTAGGGCAGGTGCTGTGGGGGTGGCCGCACTGCGTCCAGGACGAGACCGTCACCCAGCTCGCCATTGATCGGCGGCTGACCGTGATCGCGTGGGAGGCCATGAACCACTGGGCGGTCGACGGCGCGTACCAGGTGCACGTCTTCCACAAGAACAACGAGCTGGCCGGCTACTGCTCGGTCCTCCACAGCATGCAGCTGATCGGTACGACGGGGTCGTACGGCCGCCGCTTGCGCGCAGTTGTGATCAGCTTCGGCGCAACCGCGCGGGGTGCGGTGATGGCCCTGAACGCGCTCGGCGTCAGCGACGTCACGGTCCTCACACATCGCGACGTCTCGGCGGTCGCCTCGCCGATCCACGGCGCGCAGCTGCTGCAGTTCGAGCGCGACGACCGAGATCCAAGCCGGTCCGTGGTCTCCGCGAGTGCGGGACCGAAGCCGCTCGCTGACTTTCTGGCCGAGCACGACATCGTCGTGAACTGTGTGCTGCAGGACACTGACGCGCCGCTCATGTTCGTGACCAGCGAGGAGCTGGAACTGTTCGCGCCGGGCAGCCTATTCGTCGACGTGTCTTGCGACGCGGGTATGGGGTTCGAGTGGGCGAGCCCCACGTCGTTCGAGGACCCGATGCGCCAGGTGGGCGAGAGCTTGCACTACTACGCCGTGGATCACAGCCCGTCCTACCTTTGGGATTCCGCCACCTGGGAGATCAGCGAAGCGCTGCTGCCGTACCTCGGGACAATGTTCGCCGGGCCGACGGCATGGGAGGCGGACCAGACGATCCGCCGGGCTATCGAGATCCGCGATGGCGTGATCCAGAATCCCAAGATCCTGTCCTTCCAGGGTCGGGCGAAGGAGTTCCCTCACTACAGGCTCTGATCCACCGCTTGGGGGGACGAAAGCCCTCTGTACGACTCGCCGCGCTCGTAGCAGCGTCAGGGCTCTTGACCCCGCTCCGATTGGACCAGGTCTCCGGCCGGGACGTCTATCAGACTCCGGAGCTTGCCAAGTAAGGTCGCGAGTCGGACCCCGTCACCCTGCTCACATGGCGATGATGGGGGGGCACCGCGCCGGCACCGGAGACGAGTTGATGATCGAAGTGGTTGTTTCGCCATAGACAAGAAACCGGTCGAGCAGATCGCTGAGGTCGTTGATTGAGCGCAGATGCACCTTCAGGTAGAAGCAGTCCTCACCGGTGATGCGGTGGCATTCACCGACTTCTGGAATCTGTGCAGCGAGCTCCTGAATCCGCCGCAGATGGCCACCAACCGGTTTGACGCGGACGATCGCTGTCAGTTGGTAGCCCAGAGCCCGTGGGTCGATCTCCGCACGGTAGCCGGTGATGACCCCTGCCAGCTCGAGGCGTCGCACCCGCTCTGCCACCGCCGGGGATGACAGGTTGACGCGCCTGCCCAGTTCTGCGAACGGCACTCGACCGTCGGAGGAGAGCTCGCCAATGATCTTATGGTCGATTTGGTCGAGCGTTGGCACTTCGCCACTATTTCTGCCGCCATGTCCGTCGTTCATGTCCTAAACTGACCATAACGCCTTGGATCGTGTATGTCCAATCGAGGCGCCCGCAGGTACCGTGGCTGCATGGCCCCGTTGCTCGAGACAACAGCTCCACCGGGCGCGCGCGGGTCGGCGCGCTCGGCGGCCGTGCCGCCGCAGGCCTACTTCATCGGCAGCGCCATCTTCCACTACCTCGGGCCCTCGTTCGCAGTACTCCTCTTTGCGCGGGTCGACGTCCTCGGCGTCGCCTGGCTGCGCATCGCGTCCGCAGGCTTGCTCTTTGCCATCTGGCGCCGACCGTGGCGGGGATTTAGTCGCCTCGACCACTCGGGCCAGGTCCTGATCATCGGCCTGGGTGCCGTGTTCGCGCTGATGAACGTCTGTTTCTACATCTCCATCGATCGCCTTCCCCTGGCCACAGTGGCGGCCATCGAGTTCATCGGGCCGATCGCCCTGGCCGTCGTGGGCGCCCGCGTGGCTCGCAACTTCGCTGCCATCGCCATGGCTGCAGCAGGCGTGTATCTGCTGACCCACGTACGCTTCCTTGGTCAGCCAGTCGGGGTCGGCTTTGCCCTGGCCAACGCCGCGCTCTTCGCCCTCTACATCGTGCTCGCGCACCGGGTCGCGCGACGCTCGGAGATGGGAGGAATCGATGGACTCGCCGCGGCGATGATATTTGCCTTCATCTTCGTCTCGCCGATCGGGCTGCACGGTGCCGTTCATGCCTTCGGCGATCCCGTCGCGCTGGCCGCCGGTGTTGGCGTGGGCGTGTCCTCCTCGGTGATCCCGTACGTCTTCGATCAGCTCGCCATGACTCGCCTGCCGCGCGCGACCTATGCGTTGTTCGTGGCGCTTCTGCCTGCCACGGCAACGCTGATCGGGGTGATCGTTCTCCGTCAGTTCCCGTCGCTGACAGACCTCGGCGGCATTGCGCTGGTGATGCTCGGCGTCGGTCTGCACCGCTCCGAGCCCAGCCCGGGCCATTCCGAAGCGGAGCAAGCGTCGATTGCCACTGCGACGGCGCACAGGGTGAAATCCTGATGAGGTACGTGAGGTTGGGGGCGTCCGGACTGCGGGTCTCGCGAGTTGGCCTCGGCATGATGAGCTACGGCGATCAAACCGAACGGAAGTGGCACCTGGACGAAGAGGCGGCCGAGCAGATCGTCCGACAGGCGGTGGACTGCGGGGTCACGTTCTTCGACACGGCCGACGCGTACTCCAACGGCCTCACCGAGGAGATCACCGGACGGTTGCTCCGCAAAGCCTTCGCGCACCGCGATGACTACGTGCTGGCCACGAAGGTGTACTTCCCGATGGGACCGGGCCCCAACGACGGCGGGCTCTCGCGCAAGCACATCCTTGCGGCCATCGAGGCTTCGTTGCGCCGGCTCGGGACGGAGTACGTCGATCTGTATCAGGTCCACCGCTGGGATCCGCAGACTCCGATCGAGGAGACGATGGCCGCACTGCATGACGTCGTGCGAGCCGGCAAGGCACTCTACATCGGCGCGTCGAGCATGTACGCGTGGCAGTTTGCCAAAGCGCAGCACGCGGCGACTGCCGTGGGCGGTACCCGATTCGTGTCTATGCAGAATCATTACAACCTGATGTATCGCGAAGAGGAACGCGAGATGATCCCGTTGTGCGTCGATCAGGGAATTGCTGTCCTCCCGTACAGTCCGTTGGCGCGCGGATTCCTTGCCGGCGCGCGGGACAGGTCAGGGCAGCCGAAGACGGTGAGAGCTGGCAGTGACCCGCTCGCCGACGAGTTCTATGTCGAGTCCGACCTCGACATCGTCGACGTGGTGCGCTCGGTGGCCGCCGAGCGCGGCCTGCCGCCAGCACAGATCGCCCTTGCCTGGCTCCTAAGCAAGCCAGGGGTGACAGCCCCGATCTTTGGAGCGACCAAAGCGCAGCACTTGGACGACGCGGTTGCGGCCCTAGACCTGAATTTGAGCGACGAGGAGTGTCGCCGGTTGGAGGCCTTGTACCGACCGCATGTGATCTTGGGGCACTCCTGACGACAACGCCCCCGCCAAGGCCATCAACGGGCCTACACCAGACGGAGCTGATCCGCCGGAGCGGACCGTGGAGCAGATCGAGTGGGCCACCGCCTCGGCTTCGATGAGCCTCTGCATGGCGTGCTCGAGGACGCGCCGAAGCACGTCGGTGTCAGCGCCGTCGAGGTGTGGGCTTGACCCGCTTTGACGGACACGTTTGCTAGCCCGAACACGCAGCGATGTGGGTGGATTCGCAGTCTGCCGGACTGAGGTTGCCGAGCGTCGAATGGCGTCTGCGCTGTGGGCCAGAAGCGGCGCGAGCCTCCTTTAGCGGTGGCCGGCCTCGAGGTCGGGAGCGAAGAGCGGCTGCTTACGATTGTGGGGCCGGCAGCTAGGTCGATCTTGGGCGGCTGTGTCCGATCCGCCGGGTGAAATGCGGGTGTTGTAGTACGTGAAGACCACCCTCACGACACCAGGCCCGGGAGCCAGGCTCGCCATGAACCGCACTGAGTTTCGTGGAGACTCGCGGGGTGAGTACACCTGAGCGTGGGCCCGAACGCCGCGGGGCACCTATTCGCGATTCCCGCGCGGGCGCCAAAGCTCCGTTCGAGCGCGGTCGCGCGCTAGTAGCCGTGCGTTTCAGCGCCGGCCGCCGAACTCCCAGTTGTGGACCTCGACCTCGGAGAACGCGCCAAGCCCCGTGCGCTCGTCCTCGATAAGCGCATCGACAGCTTCGCGATCCGGCGCCTGAAGGGCCAGCGCGACTCCGACCGGCTCGGCACCATCGAGTGTCGTGAGTGCTCCATACAGGACCAGCCGCTCAAGCAGCTCCGCTGGGAGGGTCTCCGCCAACACGGGCCGGCCAAGATGCGAACGGCCGATGATCAGGAACCGCGACTCTGTCGGTTGACCCGAGAACTCCCACATGGAGGGTCGGAGCAGGTTCTCGAACCGCCAGACCAAGTGCTCCCCGTAGACGCCTGCCCGGTTGTTCGGCTCGAGCGCAACGAACTCGCGCGCCGCGTCGACGCTGGGCAACGCAAGGACGTGAAGGCTGCCGGTCGCGGTCTCGCGGTCGGTGTCGAGCGTCGGCCCGCGGGCGATCATCGACTCCGTGAACCTGTCCATGTACGACCAGTGTTCCTCCAGCAGCTCCTGGTCGTCACGAAGATCTGCCGTATCGGCCGCATCTCGGCTGCACACGAAGAAGTCCACCTGCAGCGGAAGTCTAGCCCGAGGTCGGGGGGACCCCCCCAGCGATCCCGCTCGGCCGGCCGCCCACCTCGCTTACACCTCCAGCCCACGGCTCAGGCGCGTTTGGGTTGAGCCGGTCCGAGCTCATGCGACCAACATTCTCCGCCATCTCGGATGACGACCGTTCCGTCGGCAGTTTGCTCTGGGTACTGAGATGATCTCGGCGCGACACATCCCGTCCCGCTGCCTACGCCCACGGCGCGCGAATGCGCTGACTAGATTCCCTCGATAGGATGAAGACGTGCGTCTCCAGATCCGCGATGTCCGGCTGCACGTTTCTGTACTAGGCGACGAGTGGCACCACGGCGAACCTCGGCCGGTGATCGTCGCCCTGCATGGCGGCCCAGGGGTGGATGGGTCAGGGCTGCGGTTCCTCATGAGGCCGGCTGCGGAGTACGCGCAGGTCTTGATCCCGGACCAGCGGGGTCATGGACATAGCGATCTCAGCGAGCCCTCGCGGTGGAACTTGGACACCTGGGCGGACGACATCGCAGCTCTGATCGACGCGCTGTGCCCAAGCCGACCCGTCGTGTTCGGTACATCGTTCGGCGGGTTTGTCGTACAGCGGTACGTCTCCCGCCACCCTGATCAGCCCGCTGGCGCCATCCTGGCGGGCACCAGCCCGCGCGAAACCAACCGAGCTGAGGCGGTCGAGCGCTTTCGGCACGTGGGAGGCGACCGCGCAGCCGCAGCGATGCAGCGTTCCTTTGATGAGCACACCCCCGAAGCCTTGCGTGAGTGGATGGACGTGTGTGCGCCCTTCCTCACCCGACGAGCGCCGACCCCGGCGTACCACGACGCCACTCGCGACGCCGTACAGACGCCGGCAGTCAACCTGCACTTCATGGCAACGCTGACGAACCTGGACCTGCGCCCCGGACTTGCCTCCACTCGATGCCCCGTGCTCGTGCTCGCTGGCGAACACGACCCACTCATTCCGCCGGCCGTCGCCGCCGAGATCGTCTCAGCGCTGCCCGCCGGGCTCGGCGAAATGCATGTGCTGTCCGGCGCCGCCCACCGCGTCCTCTCCGATGAGGCAGATACCGCTCACCGCCTCATGCGCGAGTTCGTCCAGCGGGTCACTCGATAGCGGAAGACGTGGCCGGACCTTAACGTGACTGCGCGGGCGGATCCTTTGCGGGGAATCGCCAGGGGCACGTCGCCGACCTTCGGCGTTTCGCCCCACACCTCCAGGAAGCCCATCACGGGTGATCGGGGAATGCTGGCTTGAGGAACTGTCCTGTCCCTCCGCGTGTCCCTCACGCCGCCGAACGTGCGGCAGGTCTACGCCTGGGCGCGACGCCCGTCGAGGCGGATCATCCACGGGTCGATGGTGTCGATGCGCAGATGCGTTTCGCTCCACGGATCACGCGCGAGCGTGCCTCGGATGGCGTCCTCCGACTCGGCCTCGACCACGTGCACGACGCGGTCACCGTCCGCGAGCGGGCCGCCCAGAACGACAAACCCTGCATCTACCAGCCCGTCCATGAAGGCTGCGTGTGCGGGCCAGTCGGACTGTTCCTCGAGGGGTCGGGACGCGTCCCATTGAGGTCCCGAGCGACGGATCACGACGAGGAATGTGGGCACCGTCCGACCCTACCGCGCCGGCCTCTCCCCGCGAGCATTCGTGGCGTGAGAGTTCAGGGGTCCGGTACCGCCGTTCGTTATTCAGGCGGCGGCCAGCTCCGCGTCGGGCTCTACGACCCACGTGGATAGCCAAGACGTCAGGGTACGCCCGCTCTCCAGGTCGTGGCCACCTGGACGGGCGGCGGGGCCGAAGCTCAGCGCGCCATCACCGAGTCGGCGCAGCGCATCCAGGGCCTCCCGCTCCTATGCCACGTTTATCCTTGGCTGCCGTCACCTGAGCGACGTCTTCGCTCCGGTCCACTTATGGGGTGGCGGGTAGGCATACCTCGCGATAGTGCCCGAGACCCACCCGATGGCGAACCCGGCAAAAACCAAGAGAAACGTGTGCAAGTCGTAGGGCTCGGCAGTCGCGACGATCGCAAGTACGATCGCCAGAACGACGCCTACGCCGATGCTATATGCCCAATAGCTTCTGAATCCAAGATGCATGCTAGTGTCCTCGTGTCGGTTGCTGATGCTCGATGTCATCACGTATGCCCGATAGGGCAAGGCTGGACAGCGAGCACGGAAGTGAGGGTAGGTGGGGGAGCCCGAAAACGACTCGCCCGGTCGCGGAACGCCGGGCTGCGGCGAATGCGCTCGGTTGTAGCGGCGAACGTCGCGCCAGCGGGCGCGACGTTGTTGAGCCTGCCGTGGCATGCACCCGATGGCGCGTGGATGGTCTGAGTAGCTGAACGATTCCGTTGCGACCAGCAAGCCGCGATGTCCTCTCGGCGGCGTGCTCGGACGCGGTAAGGACTGCGCTGTAGGCGTCCGTGCTGATGAGTTCGTGACTCGTGCCGGCGTCGGCGGGCACGCGATATCGCCCGGCGGGAAGGGGGGACAGTCGGTCGATGTCCACTCGGAGCCGACCGACCGGCCCTAGGGCGGTTGCATTCAACGCGCTATTACTCCGTGGTGACCGCACGCAGCACGTCGACGCGAGATGCGCGAATGGCCGGGAAGATGGCCGCGAGCAGACCGAAGCACGCCGCGGCGACCGCGTAGAGGAGGAGATTCCCGCCCGGCACCGCGGTTGCGGTGATGCCATCGGCGTGCAGCGAGCTGACCATGGCGATGCCCAGACCCGCGCCCACGCAGAGGCCCATCGCGGCGCCGAGCAGGGCGATGATCACCGACTCCCAGGCCACCATCTCCCGGATCTGGCCACGGGTCATCCCCACGGCGCGCAGGAGTCCCAGCTCGCGGGTGCGCTCGAGGACGCTGAGCGCCAGCGTGTTGACGATCCCCACCACGGCGATGATGATGGCCAGCCCGAGCAGAACGTAGATCAGGTTGAGGAAGGTATTGAGCTGCCCGCTTTCGTAATTCAGATATTGACTTGCTGTGTAACCAGTGAGCACCGGGTAGCTGCGCAGGTCACGAAGGAGGGAGGTGTCCGCGGCGGCGAGGGTGATCCCCGGTGCCGGATTGGCGAGCACGACGCTGTCGAGCAGGGGAGTCACGTGAGGCGCGAAGGCGTCCGCGGAGATGTAGAAGCCGCTCAGGACTGCATCGGGCACATAGATTCCACCCACCCGAATCTGCGCCGCGTCGCCATTTGGGAAGGTCATCGTGACCGCGCTGCCGACATGAAGCTTCAGGGTCGCCGCCGTCGTCGAATCGACAAGCCCAGTCTGTGGCGTGGCCAGGCCGTCCAGGCCGCCCGAGGTCATCGGGAAGACCAGGTCGGGACCGATGCTCCTGGGGGCGATGCCGTCGACATTCGTGGTGATGTTGCCCACCTGCACACTGCTGCCCTGGGTCTCGGCAACGTCCGCGAGATTGGGATCACCGCGCATCCTCGTGGCAACCTGGTTGCTGAAGTTGGATCCGCCGCCCTTATCGAACACGACGAGCTGGGCTCTCACGCTGCCGTCGATGGCCTGCTCGACGCTGGTCTTCAGCGAATCTGTGATCACCGCCACCCCCGTGACGAGTGCCAGACCCACCATCAGCGCCGCCGCGGTCAGGGCCGTGCGCCGGGGGTTGCGCCGCGCGTTCTCCCCGGCCAGCCGCCCGGGGGCTCCGCGCAGCCGAGCTGGCCACCCCAGCACGCCGGCTAGCGGCCGGACCACCGCCGGGGCGAGCAGGGCCATGGCGAGGAAGACGACGAGTACGGAGAACCCCAGCACCGGAAGGTTCGGGCTGGCCGTCGAGCTGGCGCCGAGCAGGTCAAGGACCAGCGTGACGACCCCGCCGACCAGCAGGACCAGGCCGGCTCCGATGCGGGTGCGCGAAAGCGACTGCATCTCGGGCTGCGCCTCGCGGAGCGCGGCGACCGGGGCGATGCGAGTGGCGCGCCGTGCAGGAAGGGCGGCGGCGATCACCGTCACGATGGTGCCCACCAGCACGGAGGTGATCAGCGCGCTAAGCGGGATGCTCAGCGGGACCGTCGAGGCGACGAGATGGAGCAGGAGGCCGGCGACGACCAGGCCGAGGAGGAAGCCGACCAGGGAGGCAAGCAAGCCGGTTAGGGCCGCTTCGGTGATGACCTGGATGAAGACCTGACGCCGGGTCGCCCCCAGGGCGCGCAGCAAGGCCAACTCCCGGGTGCGCTGGGCCACCAGGATGCTGAAGGTGTTGACGATCAGGAACGTGCCGACGAAGACGGAGATGAGCGCGAAGACCAGCAGCGGCGTTCCCAGCGACTGATTGATCGTGGTGGCCGCCGTCTGCTGCGTCTGCGCGGTCGCCGCCGCGCCGGTCTGCACCTGCACCGCCGACCCGGTGAGGGCGGAGGCTATGCGGTCGCGGAGCTGGAGGTCGGTGACCGAGGGTTGGGCACTCACGGCGATGGCGTCGTACGTGTTGCCCGTCTGGAGCAGCTGCTCGGCGGTGGCCAAGGTGAAGAGGGCGAATGCCTGCCCGCCCTCACTGGTCGCGGTCCCGTAGGTGGCGATGCCGCTGACTCTGAAGGTCTGGGAGGCGGAGGCCGTGAAGGCGATCTGCACCGGCTCACCCACCGTGAGGTGCGCGGCGGTGGCGCTCTCGGAGTCGATGACCACGTCATTGGAGGCGGCGGGTGCTGATCCGCCCGTGAGGCGGTACGGGGAGAGCCCGCGATCGGGCACCCAGTTTCCGCCCAACGCTCCCGGCACCAAGCTCCCGCCGATGACCGCGCCGTTCTCGAGCAGCGCGATTCCCGAGCGATCGAGCTCGCCGACCGCGTCGGCGACCCCGGGCACCGCCCGGATTCGAGCGAGTATCGCGGCAGGCAGGGGCTGGGTCGATCCCTGAACCTGCACTGCCACGCCCTTGTCGAGACCGCCAATCAGACTTGTGGAGTAGTCCGAGATGGTGTTGGTGAGCACCAGGGTACCGGCCACGAACGTGACGCCGAGCACGATGGCGAGAGTGGTGAGGGCCAAGCGCAGCTTGTGGCTCAGCAGGTTGTGAAGGCTGGTCGTGAACATCAACGCCACCCACCTAGTCGTCCGTCCCACGCCAGGGCGCCGACGCCCGAATCCGTAGGCACACGCGGTGCAGCAGTGGTCTGATCATGCTGGGATCCTTTTCCGGCCGGATTCAGCGAGACCGCGGACAGCCGAGAGCAGCGACTCGGTGGTGGGCGACCGCATCTCCGACGCCACCCGGCCGTCGGCCACGAAGACGACCCGGTCGGCGTGGGAGGCGGCGAAGACGTCGTGGGTGACCATGACGATGGTCTGGCCCAGGTCGTCGACGGCGCGGCGCAGGAAGTCGAGCAGCTCGCCTCCGGAGCGGGAGTCGAGGTTACCGGTGGGTTCGTCGGCAAAGACGATCTCGGGGCGGCTGAGTAGCGCTCGGGCCGCGGCCACCCGCTGCTGCTGGCCGCCCGACAGCTCATTGGGACGGTGGCGGAGGCGGTCGGCCAATCCGGTCATCTGCACCATCTCCTCGACTGTGCCCTGGTCGGGCTTGCGGCCGGCGATGGTGAGCGGGAGCACGATGTTGTCGAGAGCGGTGAGCGTGGGCACTAGGTTGAGCGACTGGAAGATGAATCCGACCTTCTCCCGGCGCAACAGGGTGAGCTGCCGGTCACTCAGTCGGCTGAGCTCGACAGCGCCGATGTAGGTCTCTCCGGAGGTCAGCCGGTCGAGGCCGGCGAGGCAGTGGAGCAGGGTTGACTTCCCCGAGCCCGACGCGCCCATGATGGCGGTGAACTCGCCAGCGGCAAACTCCACGTCGATCCCGTCCAGGGCTCGCACCTCGGTGTCGCCGCGCCCATAGACCTTGACCGCGCCGGCGGCTCGAGCGGCCGGCAACGGCTCGGCGGGTGACGCGGTAACGAGGGAGGAAGCGCTCTGCGGACCCCTGGGCTGTGTCACTTGCGATCTCCCTCCCGAGTAGCGGTTAGTGCGTTCACAGCGTGTGGGTCTCGGGATCGTCGGTCGTCAGCCCCAGGGATGAACGCGCGTAATCCTCGGGAATGAGATCCACCGGCGGCCCGGATCGAAGGCGGCCGACCTGATCGGCCGGCAGCGACCTGAGGTCAGCCGACCCGCGGCTCCACCAGGCCCAACTCATACGCCAGCACCACCGCCTGGACTCGGTCTCGGAGGTCGAGCTTGTCGAGAAGGTGCGCCATGTGGGTTTTCACAGTCGCCTCACCGAGGAACAGCCGCTCGGCGACCTCAGTGTTGCTGAGCCCCCTCGCCACCAGCAGGAGCACGTCACGCTCGCGGACGGTGAGGGTCTCGAGGCCCTGCGTCGACGGCACGGCGGCCCGGTTGGCAAAGCGCTCGATCAGGCGCCGGGTCACCGACGGGGCGAGAAGCGCATCTCCCGCCACGGCAAGCCTGACTGCCCGCACCAGCTCGTCCGCGGTGGTGTCCTTGAGGAGAAAGCCGCTGGCTCCCCCTCGCAGCGCCGCGAACACGTACTCGTCGAGATCGAAGGTGGTGAGGATGACGATCCGAGGGCTGTGGGCACGGGCAGCGATCCTCCGCGTGGCCTCCAGCCCGTCGAGGTTGGGCATGCGAACGTCCATCAGCACGACGTCAGGTTGCTGCTGTTCTACGGCGCTGACGGCGAGGAGACCGTCTGTAACCTCGCCGCACACCTCGATGTCCTCCTCAGCCTCGAGGATGGTCCGCAGTCCGGCACGGACCAGTTGCTGGTCGTCTGCGATCAGAACCCTGATCACCAGGGTGCCTCCTCGAGCGGGATGCGGGCACGCACCGTGAAGCCAGCGTCGCCCGGGCCAGCGATGAGCTCGCCTCCGAAGAGAGCTACCCGCTCGCGCATGCCCACCAACCCATTCCCCCCCGTCGCGGGAGCTGTCGGGGCGCGGCCGTTGTCCGCGATTTCGATGATCAGCTCCCGATCGCGATAAGTGAGGACCACCCGAGCCTTCGACGCACTGGCGTGCTTGAGGACATTGGTCAGAGCCTCCTGAACCACGCGGTACGCGGATAGCTCGATCCCGGCTGGCAGAGGGCGTCGAGCGCCGCCGATCTCCAGGTCGACGACCGTGCCGGCGCGTCGCACCTGCTCCACCAGGGCCTCCAGATGGTCGAGACCAGGCTGGGGAAGAAGTTGCAGGTCGTCGTCGCCTTCATTGCGAAGCACGCCGACCACCCGGCGCAGGTTGTCGAGAGCCTGGCGGCCGGTGTCCTGGATCACCCCCAGGGCAGCGGCAGCTCGAGCCGGGTCGCGATCGGCGACTCGGCTTCCGGCCGTCGCCTCGAGGACCATGACGCTGACCCCGTGGGCCACCACATCGTGGAGCTCCCGGGCGATCCGGGTTCGTTCCTCGATCACCACCTCGTGAGCGAGCAGCCGGTCGCGTTCCCTCACATGGGCTCGGTAGGACTGAGCGCCGTAGGCGAGTGCCGTGACGAGCAAGTAGAGCAGGTAGTAGTACGGCGCAGCCGCCCAGTCGAAGCCCCCCGGGTTGCGCGCGCTGAGCAGGAACGACACGGGCAGCGCGACCAGGAAAAACGCCGTCATCCAAATCGCCTGGCGCTGCGACGCATGGGAATAGGCGGTGTAGGTGGCGAGCAACGCACCGAACGTCTCGAAGGACGAATCCGAGAATCCAAGCGCGAGGCCTGCCAGCAAGCCAATGCCGACGAGGAGGAAGACGGCGCGCGGCCAACGCCGGCGCAGGCTCAGGGCCAGGAGCGAAATCGCAATGGTCAGTGCGTGCAGCGGACTCAGTCCGCCCCCCAAGGCCCACGTCAAGTCGGCCAATCCGATCAGCGCCAGCGCGACGGCGAGGTCGAAGGGGAACGCGGGGAAGGCGGCCAGCCGCGCGGCGACAGCGACGAGACGAGCGCGTGCGATGGTGAGCATCTCCAGCTAGCAGCGGAGGTTAGCCGCCCTGACGGCGTCTGACAACGCGCCTCAAGTTGACCTGAGGGAAGCACGGCCTCACGGGTGGGGCGGACCGCCCTCGTTTAGGGTCCCACTTGGACGAGAATGGCTGCAGCCTCACAAGTGCGATCAGTGGCGGCGTGGCCTCGGGCTGGCCCCGGCCCCTCAAGCCTGAGCCTTATCGAGCCGCTGCAGGAGTTGGTGGCCGAGCCGACCACTCATCTTACGCGTGACGGCGAGTCGATCGACGCGGCCCGGGTGGGTAGTCAGCGATTCCAGCCTCGAGCACCGCAAAAACCCGCGTCGCCTGGGCTTGTACGCGAGCTGCCAGCGCTGGTCCCCGATGTCCGGCGAGGACTTCAGCGCGGACATACTCGACGACTGCACGATGGGCGCCAAACATCGCCGTCGCCACCGCGATGGGGACCGGATCACTTGGCAGCGTATGGGTCTCACGAGCTAGGAGATCAGCGAGTCGCCTCGCGTATCGCGCGACGACCTCCCGTTCGTGTATCTGGAGGGCTCTACTCGCTGCGATCGCGGGCGCGGCGCGCGCGATGCGTTCAGCATTGACGTCGCTGAACTGGGCAGCTCCATCGATGATGAGGCGTCGGAACGGATTCAATACCGGCTCTCCGTCAGGGCGTTCCGCAACAGCGGCGAGGAGTCGCTCCTCGAAGAACTCCATGCGGCCGAAGTACAGGTCAGCTTTGGTCGGGAAATAGTTGAAGACGGTCAGGTCGGAGACGTCCGCCGCCCGGGCAACCTCTGCCACGGTCACAGCGTCGAACCCGCGCTCCCTGAAAAGGCGTGAGGCGGTCTCGAAGATCAGCTGGCGAGTCTGCTGTTTCTTGCGTTCTCGGAGGCCTAGCGTGGATGCGGTGGAGAAATCTTTCATGTACCATAAAGATTATGTCAATAAACAGTGCTCGTGTGAAGCCCCAGGAGTTGGTCGTGCACACGCAAGGGCTGACCAAGGTCTACGGGCCGGTTGCCGCCGTGGCGGACCTCAACCTCTCGGTAGGGCGCGGGGAGGTGTACGGCTTCCTCGGCCCCAACGGTGCCGGCAAAACCACCACGCTCCGGATGCTGGTCGGCCTGGTGCGTCCGACGCACGGTCGGGCCGACGTCCAAGGCAGTCCTGCCGGCAGCCCCGAGAGCCTCGCGCGGATCGGCGTCATGGTGGAGACACCCGCCTTTTATCCGTTCCTGTCAGGGCGCGACAACCTCCAGGTGCTGGCCATCCAGGCCGGCGTCGCCCGCAAGCGAATCGCCGAGGTGCTTGAAATAGTGGGAATGGCGGCCCGAGGCGGGGACCGGTTCGCTGCGTATTCGCTGGGGATGAAACAGCGTCTCGGCGTCGCCGCGGCGCTCTTGAAGGACCCGGAACTGCTCATCCTCGATGAGCCAACCAACGGCCTCGACCCGGTTGGCATGGCTGACATGAGGACGTTGATCCGCAGCTTTGGAAAGGACGGGAAAACGGTGCTCCTCTCCAGTCACCAGCTCGGCGAGGTGCAGCAGCTGTGCGATCGGGTCGGCGTCATCTTCAAAGGAAGCATGAAGACGGAGGGAACCGTTGCCGAGTTGCGCGGCAGCGTGAGCCTGGTGGTGCGGGCCACACCAACCAACCGAGCCGAGGCTTGCCTCGTGGAACTCCTCGGACGTCAGAAGGTGACGGTGCGCGAAGACGAGATCCATCTCGAAGTTGAACCTCATGAGGGGGCAGCGATCAGCCGAAAACTGATCGGTGCCGGCATCGACCTGTACGAGATGCGTCGCGACGAGCGCAGTCTCGAGGACGTCTTTCTCTCGATGTTGGCCGCGGCGAACGTTGGAGAAGAACGTGTGGCATAACAGCTACAAGAGCGAGGTGTTCAAGCTCCGAAAGCGCCCCGCGGTCTGGGTGGTGTTCGGGGTCTGGCTCGCGCTCATGCTCGTCTTTACGTACGTCTTTCCGTATCTCGGTTATCGGGCTGCACCGGGCTCGGCCACAGGCCGGGCTCTCCTGACCAACGTCCTGCCGCAACAACTCGCCGGTCAGGCGATCACTGGCTATCCCGTGTGGGGCGGCGCACTCATTGTGGTTCTGGGTGCGCTCGCACTTGGATCGGAATATGGATGGGGAACGATGCGAACCATACTCAGCAACAGGTCGAGCCGAATGACTGTCTACACCGCGCAGATGGCGGCGCTTTTCACGAGCCTTGCAGCCCTTGTAGTGGTCGCGTTTCTCTGCTCCGCGCTCGCGAGCGAGCTCATCTCTGTCTCCACCAAAGGCTCGTTCGCGGGCCTCGCACTGGGAAGCGTCGCCAAGTCGATCGGAGCGGGCTGGCTGATCCTCTGCATGTGGTGCACGTTCGGGGCGGCGCTCGGCATTGCCCTTCGCGGGACCGCGCTGTCTATCGGGCTCGGTCTCATATGGGTTCTGGTCGTCGAGAATGTTCTTCGTGCGGTCGCGTCGATCATCGGACCGATCGGCACGATCGAGAAGGGGCTGCCCGGGGTTAACGCCGGCTCGCTGGTTGCGGGGCTCGGTGGGGCCACGGCGAAGACCAGCGGCGACGGCGTCGCCGCGATCGTGGGGGGTAGCCAGGCGCTGGCGGTGGTCGTGTTGTTTCTCGTGGTCTTCGGAGTTGCCGCAGGGTCGCTGCTGGTCCGCCGTGATGTGCACTAGGACCGCCCGGCACTAATTCGTGACCCTGGGCGGAGGGTCGCGCACGCGGAGCCCGCGGACGCGAAAGGAGGCCAGGGTGCGGTTCCCGCTCCTCGGCGAGCTGCTGATGGCGCGATGCCTGCGCGCCGCCGGGGTTCGCCACATGGCCGTGGCGGAGGAGAATGCCGCCGAGGCCGCCCTGGTGGACTCG